>Ga0315900_10001045_pt1 | contig 44604 bp, 41 predicted proteins | sample LakEriMetagenome_FD_203521 | JGI IMG/M metagenome (GOLD analysis project Ga0315900, IMG submission 203521) | Freshwater fungal communities from buoy surface, Lake Erie, Ohio, United States - Buoy 12 MA114 | ecosystem: Environmental > Aquatic > Freshwater > Lake > Lake biofilm | place: USA: Lake... | reverse complement strand
CCAGCCGACGTCTCACCCGCTCCAGCCCCTCGGCGTCGATCCGGTCGGCACGGCTTACCACCACCAGATCAGCGGCCTGCAGCTGATCCTCGAACAGCTCCTCGATCGCCACGCTGTGATCGAGGCTGGGATCAGCGAGACGCTGCTGCTCCAGGGCAGCCGGATCGGCCACCACAGCGCCGGCTGCGAGGGCTTCGCCGTCGACCACGGTCACCACGCCGTCGACGCGCGTGCGGCCGCGGATCCGCGGCCAGCCGAAGGCCGCCACCAGGGGCTCGGGCAGGGCCAGACCGCTGGTCTCGACCACGATGCCGTCCAGGAGCTCGGCCCGTTCCAGCAGCCTCTCCATGGTGGGAATGAAGTCGTCCTGCACGGTGCAGCACAGGCAGCCGTTGGGGAGTTCCACCAGCCGTCCCGCCAGCTCCTCCTCCGGGCAGAAGCCACAGCTGCGCAGAAGCTCGCCATCGATCCCCACTTCACCGAATTCATTCACGAGCACGGCCAGCCTCTGGCCGGCGTGCCGGAGCAGATGGCGCAGGAGCGTCGTCTTGCCGGCTCCGAGGAAGCCGGTGACCACCGTCACCGGCAGCCGGCGTGGGGCAGTGGGTTGCATCGCGCGTCAGCCCGCGACGGCAGCAAGGCCGCCGGCGGCCGACAGGCCGATCAGCAGAGCCGCCAGCCAGCGGCGGGTGGTGGGCGCCAGCCCGGTGGCGATTCCCTGCAGCACGACCAGCGCCAGAAGCAGGAGCAGGCCCTGGCTGATCAGCAGACCCAGCAGGTAGGTGGCCAGCGGCATGGCACTCCAACCGACAACGGGCGTGCTGAGGGCATAGCCGTGCAGGGCCATGGCCGGGATGAGCACGCCCACGGGCAGTCGGCCCAGAATCACCAGTGCGGTGACGGCCAGGGTGAGCGCCACCAGCAGCTCAGCCCCCCGCAATCCGGGCAGCAGCAGCCCCATTCCGGTGCCCAGCAGCCCCACGGCCAGCAGAGCCAGCATCCAGGGCGCCCGGGCGCGCAGACCCACCAGGGACAGGGCCAGCAGAAACAGAAGATGGTCGGGACCGATCACCGGATGGGCCAGCCCGCTGAACAGGCCGTTGAGGGGGCTCACCGGCAGGTGCAGGATCTCGATGAGGTGATGGGCCTGGGCGGGCGCGCCCAGCACGGACGCCAGGATGGCCAGCCCCGCCGAGGCCGGCACACCGAGCTTGGGGATGTTCATGGGGTTCGGTCCGCGCCGAAAGGAAAGGTGACATCCGGCGGGCATTCTGACTGGGCGGCCCAGGCGAGCCACCTTCACAGCTGCGGGACAGCGCCGGACTTGCACCGGACTTTCCCCGTTTCCTCCGGCAGGTGATCACTGCCGGAACCGGTGAGCCGATCGTACGACCGCCGGCTCAGCGGCACCCCAGGCTGTCGCGGGTTGCTACACCGGTGCGTGGATTGATGCCGCTGGCCCTGGCGCAGAGCGCCCGCTGTTCAGGCAGATCGAGCACGGCGTCGGTGAAGTCGGCACCTTCGACCCTGGCCCCCTTGAAGCGGCTCTGCATCAGCATCGCGTCGCGGAGCACCGCGTTGCGCAGGTCGCTGTCGTCGAAGCGGCTGGCAAAGGCCACCGCATCCTGCAGGTCGGCTTCGCTCAGATCCGCCCGCTGCAGGTCACTGCCGTTGAACACCGCTCCACGCAGGTCGGCGCCGCTGAGATTGAAGCCCGCCATCGAGGCCTTGAGAAACTCCTGCTGGCGCAGGTTGCGGCCGTGCATATCCGGCTCGAGCTCCTGCAGGGCCCGCTGGCCACGCAGCTCGGGGGCCGTGATCGCCATGGCCGCCGGCGGCTCGATCACCAGGCTCACAGCCAGCACGGCCAGCAGCACCAGCCAGGGAACCAGCCGGCGCACGGGCTGCCAGGGTGCACGAATCGGGGAGGCGGGCACGGAGCGGGTTTTACGGTGGGCGTCCCAGTTATGGCAGCCATGGGCATGACCCTGCGGGTGGTGGTGCCGCCCCACCCCCTGATCGGTCATTGGCTGACGGTTCTGCGGGACCGGGCTACACCTCCGGCCCTGTTCGCCACCGCCATGGGCGAACTGGGCCGCTGGCTCACCTACGAGGCCGTGCGCGACTGGATCCCGCATCGCCGTGTCCCGGTTGAAACCCCCCTGGCCCAGACTGAAGGGACGGTGGTGGAGGCCTCGGTGCCGATCCTTGCCGTGCCGATCCTTCGGGCCGGCCTCGGACTGTGGGAGGGAGGACGCAGCGTCCTCCCCAACGCCTGTGTGGCCCATGTCGGCCTGGCGCGGGAGGAGAGCAGTGCCCGCGCCCAGTGGTACCTCGACAAGATCCCCGCCACCCTGCCGGGACAATGTGGCGTGCTCGTCTTCGATCCGATGATCGCCACCGGCGGCACGCTGCTGCAGGTGCTGGAGCGACTGGAGGCCAGGGGCGTGGCAGGTCAGCGCCTTCGGGTGATCAGCGCCCTGGCCGCCAGCCCTGGCCTCCGGGCGCTCGGGGAACGCTTCGCCGATCTCACCCTTTACACCGCCTGCATCGACCCCGAGCTGGACGCCACCTTCCGCATCGTGCCCGGCCTGGGGGATGCGGGCGATCGGCTCAACGGCACCGAAGCCGAGCCGGAGGGGAGTTCCCTGGAATCCCGCGATCCCACGGCTGCGGCTGAATCGCAGCCACTCGATCCCGGTCCTCAGGGCCATGGCGCCCCGGTGACTGCTTCCTAGGCTGGGGGTGAGCGGTCGCCCCCGACATTCCCGCTGACTCCCTTCGCCCTTCTCCCCTCATCTGTTTCGGCCGATGCCACCCACGAGCGACCACCCCCATGGCGGCAGTGCCGTGCTGGCCTCCGCCCTCGCCGGGGCCGTGGTCGGTGCTGCAGGCCTGGCCTGGTGGCTGCTGTCCACCGCTGAGCGGCGGCGCCAGGCGCGCCATCGCCTGCGGCTGCTGCGACAGGCAGATGTCAGCGGTCTGCGGGGCGCCATCCCGGCGGCTGAAGCCGAGCCGGTCTCGGAGGCTCAGCTTCACGACCGCGTCCAGCAGCTCAACGCCGCCATCGACGACGTGCGCCGCCAGCTTGAACAGCTCCAGACTCCCTCCTGAGTTCCCCGCGCGGATCCTGCGTCGGCCCGATCGGTAGGTTTCCCCTCAGCCACCGCTGCCGGCCATGCTCCGCTCCGCCGCCATCACCCAGGGCATCCAGCGCTCCCCGAACCGCGCCATGCTGCGGGCGGTGGGCTTCGGCGACGCCGACTTCAGCAAGCCGATCATCGGCGTGGCCAACGGCTACAGCACGATCACGCCCTGCAATCTCGGGCTCAACGATCTGGCCCGCCGCGCCGAAGAGGCGGCCCGTGCCGCCGGCGCCATGCCCCAGATGTTCGGCACGATCACGGTGAGCGATGGCATCTCGATGGGCACCGAGGGCATGAAGTACTCCCTGGTGAGCCGGGAGGTGATCGCCGACTCGATCGAGACGGCCTGCAACGCCCAGAGCATGGATGGGCTGCTGGCGATCGGCGGCTGCGACAAGAACATGCCCGGCGCCATGCTGGCGATGGCGCGGATGAACATCCCGGCGGTGTTCGTGTATGGCGGCACGATCAAACCCGGCCGGCTCGGTGCCTGCGACCTCACGGTGGTGAGCGCTTTCGAGGCGGTGGGTCAGTACAGCGGTGGCCGCATCGATGAGCAGCAGCTCACGGCGATCGAGAAGAACGCCTGTCCGGGGGCGGGCAGCTGCGGCGGCATGTTCACCGCCAACACGATGAGCGCCGCCTTCGAGGCGATGGGCCTGAGCCTGCCCGGCAGCTCCACGATGGCGGCCGAAGACCCGGAGAAGGCCGACAGTGCCGCCCGCAGCGCCGAGGTGCTGGTGGAGGCCGTGGCCCGCAACATCCGTCCCCGCGATCTGCTCACCCGGGAGGCGTTCGAGAACGCCATCAGCGTGATCATGGCCGTGGGCGGCTCCACCAATTCAGTGTTGCATCTGCTGGCGGTGGCCCGCACCGCCGGGGTTCCTCTGACGATCGACGATTTCGAGACGATCCGCCAGCGGGTGCCCGTGATCTGCGACCTCAAGCCCAGCGGCCGCTACGTGACGGTGGATCTGCACCGCGCCGGTGGTATCCCCCAGGTGATGAGGCTGCTGCTGGATGCGGGCCTGCTTCACGGTGACTGCCGCACGGTGGAGGACCGCAGCCTGCGGGAGGTGCTTGCCGCGGTGCCCTCCGAGCCACCGCGTGGGCAGGACGTGATCCGACCGCTGAGCGATCCGCTCTACGCCCAGGGACACCTGGCGATCCTGCGCGGAAACCTGGCGGAGGAGGGCAGCGTCGCCAAGATCAGTGGCGTGAAGAATCCCTCGATCACCGGTCCGGCGCGCGTGTTCGAGAGCGAGGAGGAGGCCCTGGCGGCGATCCTGGCCAAGGCCATCCGGCCGGGCGATGTGGTGGTGATCCGTCACGAGGGCCCCGTGGGTGGGCCCGGCATGCGCGAGATGCTGGCCCCCACCGCCGCGATCATCGGAGAGGGGCTGGGCGACTCGGTGGCCCTGATCACCGACGGCCGCTTCTCGGGCGGTACCTACGGGATGGTGGTGGGGCATGTGGCGCCGGAGGCGGCGGTGGGCGGCACCATTGCGCTCGTGCGGGAGGGCGACAGCATCACGGTGGACGCCAAACGGCTGCTGATTCAGCTCAACGTGGAGGCAGAGGAGCTGGATCGTCGCCGGGCTGTTTGGGTGAAACCTGAGCCCCGCTACCGCACCGGCGTGCTGGGCAAATATGCCCGGCAGGTGAGCAGCAGCAGCCTGGGCGCCGTCACCGATCAAGCGGAGCTGACGGCCCTGCGCTGAGCGAGGTGCCCCCCTCGCCCCCTCGGCCATTCTTCCGGCAAGCGGATGTGGACGCCCCGCGACGGCGGGGCTCACGCCAGTTTGGAGCGGCCTCGCAGAAGCGAGTGGCCCTCGCTCCTCCCCCTCACTTCACTCACCGGCCGGCGAGCAGGGCCCGCACCCGCCGGCAGAACGCTTCAAGCGCCATCCCATCGGCCGGGCAGGCGCAGCGTTCGCCGGTATCGGCCCGCATCCACACGGAGTGGCTGCCATGCCAGAGCAGCGGCGCTGCGGCATCCGCCACCCGGCTGAGCATCAGATGCAGATCGTTGCCGCTGCGAAAGATCTCCAGCTCCAGATCCGCTCCGAGCTGGCGAACGCCCTGATCATCCCTGGCCTCGATCAGCAGGAGACAATCCTCAAGGTTGCCGCTCCCCGAGGGTCGTGCGGCCGACATGCCCCCGGCGAGCCTGAGGGCGTGGCGCAGCGGCCCGAAGCACAGATCCGCGGCCCGGGCCAGCTCCCCGAGCCTGGCGGCAGAGCCGTCCCCGTCGGATATGGGCGTTTCCACCCTTCACTCCACCGCCCGGATCGAGCGCACCACCAGCCGCAGCGGACCGGGCCGGAAGCCGGGGTTGAGCCCGCCGCTGTCATTGAACTTGGAGTGCAGCAGCTGAAGCCGCTTGATTCGACGCGGATCGAAGCGCAGCGGGATCCCCAGGGGGCGGGCCCGCACGCTGGCGGTGAGGCGGCTGAACGGCACCACCACGTGGGTGATCCCGTCGGGCTGCGTGGCGAATTCGGCCACCCAGCGCAGGCCGCCGGGGATCAGCTCCGCCGCACCGGTCACCCGGTCGCCGCAGGCGATCGCCAGCTTGTAGCGACGGCCATCTCCCTCCAGTTCCAGCTCCAGCGCCCCGTAGCGCCCGAGATCGAGCGGCGGCACGAACTCCGGTGAGCGGCAGCTCACGAAGCCACCCCCCTCCTCCACCACCAGCGACTCCATCACCAGACCCTGCGGTCGGGCGCTGCAGCTGCCTGAGCTGCGGCCCCCCATGATCGTGTCGTTGAGGCTGCTCCATCCGGAGAAGCCATCGCCCGCCACCAGCAGCAGCGGGGGTGGGGGCGGAGCCGGAGCGGCCGCCGGGGGTGGCGGGTCGAAGGGCATGGCACAGCGGAACCGAATCCGCTTCAGCCTGCCGCAGCCAGGCCCGCGGCGGCGCTCGCATCCGCGAGCACCAGCACGGGGCTGCGCGGCTGCACCAGCCTGGCCGGGGTGCGCTCCGCCGGTTCCTCCGGATCGAGCAACCGGGCGAGGGCCTGCTGCTTGCCCTCGCCGCTCACCAAAAACACCACCTGCCGGGCCGCGCTGAGCACCGGGGCGGTGAGTGTGATGCGCTCCATCCCCTTGCCGCTGCCCACGGTCACGGCCCGCTCACGCACCGTGGCGGCGACGCTGCCGGGAAAGAGCGAGGCGGTGTGGCCGTCATCCCCGAGTCCGAGCAGCAGCAGGTCGAACACCGGCGGATCGCCAGGGCAGAGCTGCCGCACCAGGGCCTCGAAGGCGTCGGCGGAGGCCTCCGGAGTGGGCAGATCGGTGGGCACCGGATGGAAGCGGGCGCGCCGTGCCGGTTCCTGGCTGAGCAGGGTGGCCTGGATCATGCGGGCATTGCTGGCCGGATCCGCGGCCGGCACCCAGCGCTCATCGCCGAGCAGCACATCCACCCGTTCCCAGGGCAGATGTTCCTGACCCAGGCGCCCATAGGCCAGAGCCGGGGTGCTGCCCCCGGCCAGGGCGATCTGGCAGCGGTCCCGTTCATCCAGGGCCAGATCGATGGCGGTGGCGATCCGTTCGGCGGCGCGACGGGCGAGTTCGGTGGCGTCGACCGCCACCTCCAGGCGGTAGCTCACGGGATGGGAGGCCATCAGCTGAGCCACTCGGTGTGGAAGCTGCCCGGCTTGTCGGTCCGCTCGTAGGTGTGGGCCCCGAAGCAGTCGCGCATGGCCTGCACAAGGTTCTGGGGGAGGCGCGCGGTGCGGTAGCTGTCGATGTAGTCGAGGGAACTGCTCAGGCAGGGCAGCGGGATGCCCGCCAGCGCCGCGCCGGCCACCACCTGACGCAGGCCCGGCAGCCTGCGGTTGACCTGCTCGGCGAACCAGGGGTCGATGAGCAGGTTGGCCAAACCGGGAGCGGCGGTGTAAGCGTTCTGGATCCGCTGCAGCAGCCGGGCCCGGATGATGCAGCCGCCCTTCCAGATCTGGCCGATGGCACTCAGATCGAGGTTGTAGCTGTGGAGCGTCGAGGCCTCACGCAGCAGGGCCATGCCCTGGGCATAACTGGCGATGCAGGCGAGCACGCAGGCATCGAACAGGGGGGCCATGCCGTCGGCGGGGCTGCCGAGTTGGAGCGGTGGACTGGCCGACGGGGCCGCGATCACCGCCTCCGCCGCGATCCGCTCGGGCCGCATCGAGCTGAGCACCCGGGCGTTCAGGGCTGCATAGATGGTGGGCACGGGCACCCCCATCTCCAGGGCACTCACCACGGTCCAGAGTCCGGTGCCCTTCTGCCCCGCCGCATCCACGATCAGCTCCACCAGCTCGCCGCCCGACTCGGGATCGGTGGCGCGCAGGCACACCTCGGTGATCTCCACCAGGAACGAGGCCATCTCCTCGGTGTCGTTCCAGCCCCCCAGCACATCGGCCATCTGCATACCGCTGAGCCCGGCACCCCGCTTCATGAGGTCGTAGGCCTCGGCGAGAATCTGCTCGATGCCGTACTCGATGCCGTTGTGAACGGTCTTCACGAAGTGGCCGGCGCCGCCGGGCCCGATGTAGGTGACGCACGGGCCGTCCTCCACCTGGGCCGCCATCCGGCTCACCAGCGATTCGATCGCGTCGTAGGCGCTGCGGGTTCCCCCCGGCATCATGCTCGGGCCCTCCAGGGCCCCCTTGGCACCGCCGCTCACGCCCATGCCGATGTAACCGAAGCTCTGGCTCTCCAGCTCCTTCACCCGCCGTTCGGTGTCGGTGTAGAGGGAGTTGCCGCCGTCGATGAGCAGGTCGCCTTCCTCCAGGTAGGGGGCGAGCTGGGCGATCGTGTCATCGACCGGTTGGCCGGCCTTCACCATCATCAGAATGCGCCGGGGCCGCTCCAGAGCCGCCACGAACTCGGGCACGGTGTAGGCCCCCACAATGTCCTTGCCAGCTCCACGGCCGGCCAGGAATTCGTCGGTCTTGGCGGCCGTGCGGTTGTAGACGACGCTGGAGAAGCCGTTGCGCTCAGCGTTGAGGACGAGGTTCTCGCCCATCACGCCCAGTCCGATCAGGCCGAAATGCGCGTTGGCCATGGGTTTGGGTACCTGAAGCTGTCATTGCTGCCATCAGTGTGACCATCACCGCCATCGCTGAACAGCGGCGGTGATGCTTCCGTCACAACTGCGGGGGGTCCGGTCAGGATTCGCCCATCAGAGACGCTCAGATCACGGTGCCGTCGGGGATGCTGCCATTCTTCACCACAACGACAATCCCGTTGCGGATGTAGAAGTTGAGCTCAGGCCGATCAGCTTCCTCAATCCGATCCTTGTTGATGATCGTGACGTTGGCTCCTATCCGCACGTTCTTGTCCAGAATGGCCCGCTTGACGGTGGTCCCCCGGTCAACACCAAGGGGTATGCCACCCTTCTCCCTGAGAATTGCCCGCTCCTCATTGGATTCAAAAAAGTCCGCGCCCATCGCCAGCGTGTCCTGCAACACCACTTCGTCTTCCACGCGGCTGCGTATCCCCAGCACGCATTTATGGATGCTGCAGGCCTTGAGAAGTGAACCTTCACCGATGATCGATTCGGTGACTTGGGCGTCCTGGAGTTTACTGGGTGGCAGGTAACGGGGTCTGGTGTAGATCGGAAATTTCTCGTCATAGAACGAAAATGGAGGCGTCGGCTGCTGGGTGAGAGCCAGGTTCGCCTCGAAAAAGGCACCGATCGTACCAATGTCCTCCCAGTAGTCATCAAAGAGGAAGCTCTGCAGGCGATCGCCCCGCTGCAGCGATGCGGGAATGATCTCCTTCCCGAAGTCCGTGGCACGCGGGTTGCTGTTAAGCAGGTCGAACAAGGTGTCGCGGCTGAACACGTAGATGCCCATCGATGCCAGGTAGGGGCGGCGGGCCGCCTCCTCCGCCGACAGACCAAGCTCCTCCGTATTCACCTGCATCGCTTCAAGGTCCGAGCCCTTCGGCTTCTCACGGAACTCCTGAATGCGGCCGACACCATCGGTGCGCATCAGTCCGAATCCCTCAGCCTGCAGAGGATCCACGGGCAGTGCCCCCACGGTGAGATCGGCGCCGGTGGCTACGTGATGGTTAACGAACTTACCGTAATCCATCCGGTAGAGCTGATCACCGGAGAGGATCACGTAGTGGTCCACATCCCATTCCTGAAAGAGCCACTGGTACTTCCGCACCGCATCGGCGGTGCCCTCGAACCAGCTGGGGCTGTCCGGCGTCTGCTGGGCCGCCAGCACCTCCACAAATCCCTGGCCGAAGCCGGCTGAGAGGTTGTAGCTCATGGTGAGGTGCCGGTTCAGCGAGGCGCTGTTGAACTGGGTCAACACATAGATCTTGTTGATCTCTGAGTTGATGCAGTTGCTCACCGGAATGTCAATGAGGCGGTACTTACCGGCGAGCGGAACAGCCGGCTTCGCCCGCATCTTGGTGAGCGGATACAGCCGGGTTCCGGCACCACCGCCGAGAATGATCGCCAGGACGCGCTTCATGAATGGGCTCATTGAGGGCCGGTAGGGCTGACCGTAGGGGAGTGCCTGGCCGTAAGGCGAGCCCGGCTCGCGCCTGCGGCATGAACTGTTGCAGACGACACGGGCGCCCCTGCCGGCGACGGGTCCGCGGCAGGGGCCTCAGTCACCGCGGCGGTCATCCTCGAGTTCGAACAGTTGCTCCAGCACCCGCATGGCGGTGTGGCGCTGGCTGCGAGGCTGGGGTGCCCGCAGGTTGGTCACCGGGGTGTGGAGCACCTTGTTGACGATGCCCTTGCTGAGGGCTTCCACCACCTTGCGTTCCCGTGCGGAGAGGTCGGGGCCCATGCGGCTGAGGGCCTTCTGCAGTTCCTGCTCGCGGATGTCCTCCAGCTGACGCCGCAGGCGGTTCACCACCGGCACGGCTTCGAGGCCGTCCCACCATTCCAGGAAGAGCCTGGCCTCCTCCTCCAGCAGCTCCTCCGCTTCGGCCGCCATCTCCCGCCGGGCCTCCTGGTTGCGGGCCACCACCTCCTGGAGATCGTCCACGTCGTACGGCTGCACCCCGGGCACCGTGGCTGTGTCGGCACCGATGTTGCGCGGCACCCCGATGTCGATGAGCATCAGGGAGCTGCGCCGGTTGAGTCGCGTGAGTCGCTCAGCCGTGATGATCGCTTCCTCGGCCGCGGTGCTGGTGAATACCAGAGAACAGGTGCTCAGGCAGTGGTCGAGATCGTCGAGGGGCCGGCACTGCACCGGCAGCCCCGGAAAGTCCGAGGCCAGGGCCTCGGCTCTGGCGAGGGTGCGATTGAGGAGCACCACTGCCCGACAGCCCTTCGCCTGGAGGTGCTGCAGAAGCAGGCGCGCCATCCTGCCGGCACCCACCACGGCCACCTGCTCCTGGTCGAGGGGTACGAGCTCATCGATGCCGCGGCCCTGGCCCACCTTGAGCTGGGCAAGCTCCACCGCGGCCGAGCTGATCGACACCGCACCCGTTCCCAGATTGGTTTCGGTTCTCACCCGCTTGCCGGTGCTCACCGCCTGGTTGAGCAGGCGGTTGAGAATCGGCCCCACCGAACGGTGTTCCTGCCCCAGGCGCACCATTTTCTTCACCTGGGAGAGGATCTGCCCTTCGCCGAGAACCAGGGAATCGAGGCCGGCCGCCACCCGCAGCAGGTGGGCGACCGCATCCTCGTGGTGAAGGGTGAACAGGTGCGGCCTGAGCTGCTCAACCGCCAGTCCGGAGTGGCGGCTGAGAAAGGCCCCCACGGCGGAGATGCCGAGGTCGGGATGGCGCAGCAGGGTGTAGATCTCGAGCCGGTTGCAGGTGCTGAGGATCGAGGCCTCAATCACCTGCTCGTCGGCCCGGAGCTGCTGGAGGGAAGCCTCCATGGTTTGTTCCGGGATGCTCAGAAGCTCCCGGATGGCCACCGGAGCCGTGCGGTGGCTGAGGCCGACGACGGCGATGTGCATGGAAGCGTGCTCCCTGGCGGTGAGAACCGCACTCAGCGCAGGGCGATGCTCTGGGCGCCCTCCTTGATGTGCACCGTAGTGGTGAACCGGGCGGTGCTGTCGAGGGTGCTGATCACCAGGGAGCTGGTGCGGATGCAATCCTTCTCGAACTTCACACCGTCGAAGAGCAGCCCATCGGTGATGCCACTGGCAGCGAAGACCACGTTCTCGCCGCAGGCCAGCTCTTCGGCTTCGTACACCTTGTCCGGATCGCTGATGCCCATCTCCGCGAGCCGGGCGAGGTTGCCCTCGCGGGTGAGCCCCTCCCACTCCTTGGTCTGGGCAACGGCCGGGTCGTACACCAGCTGGCCCTGAAAATGACCACCCAGGGCGCGCAGGGCCGCGGCGGAGATCACGCCTTCAGGAGCCGCGCCGATTCCCATCAGGCAGTGGGTGCCGGTGCCGGCGAAGCCGCAGGCGATCGCCGCCTGCACGTCGCCGTCTGAGATCGGCTGCACGCGGGCACCGGTGGCGCGGATCTCGGCGATCAGCCCCTTGTGGCGGGCTCGATCCATCACCACGATCACCAGGTCGGATGCGGGAATGCCCAGGCAGGCACTGAGGATCTCAATGTTCTCCGTGGCCGACTTGCGGATGTCGACCTTGCCCTTGGCAGCCGGCGGTGCCGCCAGCTTGTTCATGTAAAAGTCGGGGGCGTTGAAGAGACCGCCGCGGTCGGAGGCGGCCAGCACCGCCATCGAGCCACGCTGGCTGTTGGCGCAGAGGTTGGTGCCCTCACAGGGATCGACGGCAAAATCGACGCCAGGACCGGTGCCGCTGCCCACCTCCTCACCGATGTAGAGCATGGGGGCCTCATCACGTTCCCCTTCGCCGATCACGATCCGACCCCGCATCTGGATCGTGAGCATGCGCTCGCGCATCGCTTCCACGGCTGCTGCGTCGGCCTCGTTCTTCAGGCCCAGGCCGGTGAGCCTGGCGGAGGCGATGGCGGCCTGTTCAACGACCTCGAGAATTTCCTGGATGAGGGTGCGATCCACGGTGATCGGGCGGGGAGAAACGGCTTCGCTGGAGGGGCGGGGAGCACGGGGTGACCGGGCCAGGTGGCAGGTGCCGCAGGGCCTCTCGCCTCAGGAGCAGGCGCAACTGTATCAGTGCCGCCCTGGGGCCCTGCCTAGGATCCACCCCAGCCGTTGCCCCTGGCCCCATGAGCACCAAACCCCTGGTGGTGTCCCCTTCGATTCTGTCGGCCGACTTCTCCCGCCTCGGTGAGGATGTGCGGGCGGTGGACGCGGCCGGAGCCGACTGGATCCACGTGGACGTGATGGACGGTCGCTTCGTGCCCAACATCACGATCGGCCCCCTGATTGTCGAGGCCCTGCGGCCGGTCACCGCCAAACCGCTCGACGTGCACCTGATGATCGTGGAGCCGGAGAAGTACGTACCCGAGTTCGCCCGGGCCGGGGCTGACATCATCTCGGTGCAGGTGGAGGCCTGCCCCCATCTGCACCGCAACCTCGGCCAGATCAAGGAACTCGGCAAGCAGGCCGGGGCCGTGCTCAATCCCGGTACACCGATCGACACTCTGGAGTACTGCCTGGAGCTGTGTGACCTGGTGCTGATCATGAGCGTGAACCCCGGCTTCGGAGGCCAGAGTTTCATCGAGAATCAGGTTCAGAAGATCCGCGACCTGCGCCGCCTCTGCGATGCCAAGGGCGTGGATCCCTGGATCGAGGTGGATGGAGGAATCAAGCCCGGCAATGCCTGGAAGGTGATCGAGGCCGGCGCCAACGCCATCGTGAGTGGCTCCGGTGTATTCGGCGCCGGCGACTACGCGGCCGCGATCCAGGGGATCCGCGACAGCCGGCGGCCGGCCTGAGCCGGGGTGGCCTGAAGGCGGAATGGCCCCGGGGGCGCATTGGTCCGGAAGGGGCTCACCAGGGTGGATCGGTGGGCGGGCCTGCTGAGGCCGCTGCCCACCGCCACAGCCTGGTTGCCGGTTCGGCCTGCTGGCCAGGTTGCCTGGGCGGACAATCGCTGGTGGTTCGTGTGCAGCCACCCTGGATGAATGCTTCCCCCAGATCGGGCAAGCTGAGATGATTCAGGAGTCGAAGAACCAGCCGTAGCTGTGCAATCCGATGCCCAGCAGGTTCACGCCGATGTAACAGACGGAGATCACCACCAGTCCCAGGGTGGCCACGAGGGCGGGTCGACGTCCCTGCCAGCCCCGGATCAGGCGGGTATGCAGGTAGGCGGCATAGACGAGCCAGCAGATCAGAGCCCAGGTTTCCTTGGGATCCCAGCTCCACCAGCTGCCCCAGGCCTCGTTGGCCCATACCGCCCCGCTCACAAGTCCCACTGAGAGCAGCAGAAACCCGACACTGATCGTGCGGTAACTGAGCGCATCGAGCTGTTCAGCGATTCCAATGGTCTCACTCCTGAGATCCAGCACCGACCTGGCAGAGCTGACGGGGTCCAGGGTGGCGATGCCGGTAGCGGCCCTGAGCCCGGAACCTTCGCCAAGAAGAGGGGCGATTGCGGCGAGGTCGGGGAGAGGGGGCGTTCTGCTTGCCGCCGCCTTGCGGAAGCTGCCGCTGCCGATGGAGCTGCTGCGCAGCTGCAGGGCGTTGCCCCGGTCGGTGAACAGGACGGCCAGCGAGAGCAGGGAGCCCACCAGCAGGCCGGCGTAGCTGAGCATGATCACGCTCACATGCATGACCAGCCAGCTGGAGCGCAGGGCCGGCACGAGTGGAGATGCTTCCTGAAGCCTCTCGGGCAGGGCGAAGCTGGCGAAGGCGATGCAGCTGAGGGCCATCGGCGTGGTGGCTGCCGGCACCAGCGGTGAGGGCCAGGCTCGCTCCACGAGAAGCTGGGCGAGGGTGCAGCCCCAGGCCAGGAAGCAGAGGGATTCGTAGAGGTTGCTGATCGGGAAATGGCCGGCATCCCACCAGCGGAGCAGCAATTGCGCCGTGAGGGCCAGGTTGGCGGTCGCCACGAGCAGGCGTACCGGCGGCAGGGTGCGGCCGCTGCTCACGCCCCAGAACGCCAGCGGCAGAGCCACCAGCAGCAGGGCGAAAACCAGCAGCCCCAGGCTGGTGACAGGGTCGTCGAGAAGGAGCAGCCCCGGCATCGGCGCGTCGGTTGAAGAGACCCCAGTCTGCCGTGCGGCACTCGTCTCAGCGACTCGCCTGCCGCAGCAGCACCAGGCCACCGCCCAGCCCGAGCAGGACGGGGAGCCAGGCCGCCGCAACGGGAACCAGGGCTCCCTTGATGCCGAGGGAGCTGAAGATGAAGGAGATCAGGTAGTAGCCGAAAATCAGCAGAACGCTGATGCCGAAACCCTGGCTGCGGCTGGTGCGATTGTTCGGTCGCACCCCGAGGCTGCTGCCGATAAGACCGAACACCAGGCAGATCGCCGGAAAGGCGAACTTCTCATTGATGCGCACGCGCATCCGGCGTGCTTCCAGTTGATTGCCTGCTTCCCGGAGCAGCCGCTCGGCGGTGCGCGCCTGGGCCACGGTCATGACGCTGGCATCCGTGGGCAACTGGGCGATCCGGATCGGATCGCGCCCGAGCGGATAGAGATAGCGATCAAAGCGAGCCGTGGTGGTGATCCCCTCACCGCTGGATTCCACATTGGTGATGCGACCATCAAAGAATTCCCAGATGCCTTTCTCGTCATTCCAGATGCCGCGTCGGGCCTGCAGCATCTGCCGCTGCCCGAGCCGTGAAAAATCAAGGATCGTTACATCTTTCATTTCGCCACTTTCAAACTTTCTGGCATAAAATAATTTCGTCATATCCCGTTCCGAACTGCCATCCGGCTTGCTGCGCTCGCCGAAGGTTGGGTAGAGGATGAATTCGCCCCGGCTGGAGGTCACCGCTCGTCCCAGTCCGCGCTCGAAGGTGTAACTCGCCTCCTGGTTCGCCCGTGGCACGATCAGATCGTTGAACACGAAGCTCAGAACGCTCATCACCAGGGCCAGGGCCAGGGCCGGGGCCACCATCCGGCGGGTGCTCACGCCGATGCTGCGCAGGGCCGTGAGTTCGCAGCCGCCCGAGAGGCGGCTGTAGGCCAGGAGTGTGGCCATCAGGGTGGCCATCGGAAACGACAGCACCAGAAAGCCGGGCAGCCGGAACAGCAGCACCTGCAGGGCCGCCCACACCTGCAGTCCGGATTCGGCGACGCGGCGCACCAGCTCGAACACGACGCCCACGGAAAGGGACACTGCCGTGAATGCGGCGATGCCGAACAACAGAGGGCCGATCAGTTCACCCAGCAACCAGCGGTCGAGCAGGGGAACATGCCGCCACAGGCGCAGGAGCGGAGCCCTCGGCGCAGCGCTGGATCCGGCCCGGCTCACAGCTGGAAATCCTCCCCGAGGTAGTGGCGACGGACCAGCGGATCGCTGCCCACGTCCTGGGATGAGCCGGAAGCAAGGATCATGCCGTCATTGAGGATGTACGCGCGGTCGGTGATGGCCAGGGTCTCGCGCACGTTGTGGTCAGTGATCAGCACACCCATCCCCCGCTCCCGAAGGCCGCAGATCAGATGCTGCAGATCGGCCACCGCCAGGGGATCCACGCCGGCGAAGGGCTCGTCCAGCAGCAGATAACGGGGGCCGTCCAACCCCACCGCCAGGGCGCGGGCCACCTCGCAACGACGGCGCTCCCCTCCGGACAGCTGGTAGCCACGGCGGTGCTGGAAGGGGCCGAGATGGAATTCCCCGATCAGCGCCTCCAGCCGTTCCTGGCGTGCGGCGCGCGGAGCACGGCTGGCGTCGAGGGCCAGACGCAGGTTGTCGCGAACGCTGAGCTGGCGAAACACACTGGGCTCCTGGGGCAGGTAGCCGATGCCGAGCCTGGCCCGGCGGGGCATCGAGAGGTGGGCCACGGGCGCCCCGTCGAGCATCACGCGCCCCGCGTCGGGGCGCAGCAGTCCGGTCACGAGGTTGAAGGTGGTGGTTTTGCCCGCACCGTTGGGACCGAGCAACCCCACCACCTCACCCGGCTCCAGCACCAGCGTCACATCGTTCACCAGGGGACGCCCGGCGATCGTGAGCGCCACCTGCTCCAGCACGAGGCTCATCGGGCGGTTTCGGCAGAGCGGGACGCGGGAATCCGAACCCTGCTGGTCACCTGCCGGCCGGAGGGGGGCTCGGCGAGCAGCCGCTCGCTGTTCACGTCGTAGAGAACCCGCTCCGCCCGCAGGGTGTGACCATCCCCCTGAACGATGTCGACATCACCGCTCAGGATCACCCGTCCCTCGCGGCTGAAGTACTGGGCCTGCCGGGCGGTGGCGACCACCCGTTGGTCCGCATAGACAATCCGCACATTGCCGGTTGCGGTGATCACCCCGGTGCGGTTGTCGGCGCGCTGAAGATCGGATTCGATCGTGACCAGCCCCGAGGTGGGGGTGCGTACCCGCTCAGGCTGGGGCGCGGTGTGACCGGCGCCAAGCCCACCGCTGGAGCCGGAGTGGCCGGCAGCAGCCGGGCCCGGTTCCCCGGCGGCCCTGGCAGGGGCCAGCAGCAGGCACATGGCCAGCAGGGGCCAGGCGGGGCACGACGCTCTTGGGTTCAACCCCGAATCCGACGCGGAAACGCAAGCAATTTACAGAGGCAGGTCTGTGCTTTCCCGGGGCCTGAGCACCGGCAGGGGCAGGGCAGCCGGATCGCCGTCGCCCTGCAGGGCCTGCAGGCGTCGGACTGCCCGCTGCCTCAGCAGGGAGAGATCAAGCCCCAGGCCCTGCGGATCGCAGCGCTGGAGCCGGCCGACGCCCTCACCGAGCAGGATCATCGCTCCTCGCCGGTTGCCCCGCTCAAGATGCAGATGGGCGACGGCCACTTGCAGGATTCCCTGGAGAACGGGTCGCATCGGTCCTGCCGTCTCCATCCAGAGCGCCTCGAACCCGTCGTGGCAGGCATACCATTCGCCTCTGTTGAAGCTGGCGATGGCGTTGGCCAGGCGAGGGTCAGCCATCAGCACCTCCTCCTCGCCATCGGGCGGGAACATGGCGGGATCAGCGCTTGGCCACCTTCTTGGCCGGCAGCTTGCGCAGCCGGATCGATTCCGGGGTGACCTCCAGCATCTCGTCGGGTCCGATGTACTCCAGGGCCCGCTCCAGGGTCATCTGCAGAGGCGCCTGGAGAGTGTCGAGCTCCTCGGCGCCTGCGGATCGCATGTTGGTGAGCTGCTTGGTCTTGCAGACATTGATCTCCAGATCCTGGGGCCGGTTGTTCTCACCCACGATCATGCCCTTGTACACCTTCGTGCCGGGAGTGATGAAGAACTGGCCACGGTCTTCGGCGTTCTTGAGCGCGTAGAACGTGGCAGTGCCCTCTTCAAAGGCAATCAGAACGCCATTGCGACGGGCATCGAAATCCCCCTGCATCGGTCGGTAATCGAGGAACGAGTGGCTCATGATCCCCTCTCCCCTGGTGGCGCGGATGAACTCTCCCCGAAATCCGATCAGACCGCGGGAGGGCACCAGGAATTCCAGTTGGGTGCGGCCGTCGTTCGTGGTCTCCATGTTCTGCATCTCGGCTTTGCGAACACCGAGTTTCTCGATGCAGGCACCCACCGATTCCTCAGGAACGTCCAGCACCAGGGTTTCGAAGGGTTCATGGGGGGTGCCATCGATGTTCCGGAAGATCACCTGCGGCTGGCTCACCTGGAATTCATAGCCCTCCCTGCGCATCGTCTCGATCAGAATGCCCAGGTGCAGCTCTCCACGGCCGCTCACCGACCAGCGGTCGGGAGAATCGGTGTCCTCCACGCGCAGCGCCACATTGGTGAGGAGCTCCTTCTGCAGGCGATCGCGCACCTGACGACTGGTGACGAATTTCCCCTCTTTGCCGGCGAAGGGAGAATCATTGACCACGAACGTCATCTGCAAGGTGGGTTCATCCACCTTGATCAGGGGCAGCGCCTCCGGGTTTTCGGGGCAGGCGATGGTCTCACCGATGTTCACCTCGTCGAAACCGGCGACCGCCACAAGGTCTCCGGCGCTGGCCTGGTCGATCTCCACCCGTTGCAGTCCCTGGAAGCCCAGCAGCTTCGAGATGCGTCCGCGCTTGATCGAACCGTCATCGCGGATCAGCGCAGCCGGCTGGCCAGCCTGAATGGTGCCGTTGTGAATGCGGCCGATCATGATCCGGCCGAGAAAATCGCTGTAGTCGAGGGTGGTGACCTGAAGCTGAAGCGGCTTCGCGGGATCGCCAACGGGAGGCGGAACGTGGCGGAGAATCGCCTCAAACAGAGGTCGCATTGTGTCACTCTCTGTCTGCATGTCAGGTTTGGCGTAGCCGCCCATTCCGCTGCCGAACAGGTAGGGGAAATCACACTGGTCATCATCTGCTCCGAGTTCAAGGAACAAATCGAGAACCTTATCGACAGCGATTTCAGGGTCGACTCGGGCCCTGTCGATCTTGTTGACAAAGACGATTGGTCGTAGACCCTTTTCGAGAGCTTTCTTAAGCACAAAGCGCGTCTGCGGCATGGGGCCTTCATTGGCGTCCACGATCAACAGACAGCCATCCACCATTCCCAGCACACGCTCCACCTCACCGCCGAAGTCGGCGTGGCCTGGTGTGTCGACGATATTGATGCGAATTCCTTCGTAGTCAACGGCGGTGTTCTTGGAAAGAATCGTAATGCCGCGTTCCCGCTCCAGATCGTTGGAATCGAGAACGCATGTCGGCACGGCTTCGTTGTCGCGGAATATTCCCGACTGGGCCAACAGGGCATCGACAAGGGTTGTCTTGCCGTGGTCAACGTGGGCAATGATCGCGATGTTGCGAATCGGCGTGCCGGGATGTGCGCCGCTCATGAAGAGGAAATCCTTAACGGGGAGACAATCGATCGGTACGGGCCGGCGGGGCGGAAGCAGGGGACTGAAGCGTTGCGATGATCAGCCATCGCACCAAGCCAGAACCCGGAACCATCGACTGTGGAACGGTGTCCTCAGCGGCGGAATGGGGCCGGGATGGACCGCGGCACGGCTCAGGCTCCACCGCAGAACGGCAACCTGCAGCACGATCGGACTGGAGGCCGGTATCACCCGAAACTCCTGTTGAGACTGTAGGGCACCCGCCCCTCCAGATGCCTGGAAGGCGGCTGGGCCCCTGGGTTGTCAGGGGTCAGCGCCCGGCCAGGTCTTCGGCCCGGGCAAAGGTTCTCAGCGCTGCCTCGGTTCCCTCGAAGCGCCAGTGCCAGGGCTCGTAGCTCACCCCCTGGGGGTTCCGGCGCGGGAAGGACAGGGTGAAGTGAAAGCGGTGCCCATGGGCCCGCAGCCAGCGATAGGCATCGGTGTGCTCGAAGCTCTGGGCCAGATTCGTGGCCGGCGCTCGGCCATCCCCCAGATCCACTGCATAGCCGGTGGCATGTTCGGAATACCCGGGCGGAGCACTCACCTGGGCCCGTTCCCGCGCCGACTGGTTGCGGGCTGACTTGACATCGAAGAAGAGATCCCGCTGTTCGCGGACCGAGCGGAACGCGCTCAGCACGACCAGCTCCACACCGTCCTCGCGGGCGGTGGTGCGCATGGCGTTGAGGGCGGCCGCCGCATCGCGCTGCAGCCGCTGGCCGCCCACCACCTCCACCAGGTCGCCGCCGGCCGCTTCGCTGTAGGGGAAGTGGCCTAGCAGGCGCCCATCAGAGTCGGGGCGGGCCTCCAGCCCCGGCACCGGTGGCGCTGCCAGCCAGCGCCGCAGTGGTTGGGGAAACACCAGCGCCAGGGCCGCGGCGAACACAAGCAGCCCGCCCGCAACGGCGGTGAGCCGAAGGGGCCAGGGATTGGCGGGCGCCAGCCTGGGAGTGGAGCGCCGCGCCATCGGGATGTCGCCGCCGACGGCCGGCGGACGGCGCTGGCCCCCTTTCACGGAGGTGGGGCCCCTGCCGGATCTGCGCCTGCGACCGGAAGCTGCCGGCGCCAGGGGGTGCCGACCACGACCGCCTCAACCCCCTGGATCTCAACCCACCGGACTGGAGAGCTGACCACGGCTCGGCGGAGCCCGGCTCGGCGCAGCCCGGCTGGGCGGAACAGGGAGGGGCTGAACACGATCACGGCCGCGGGCTGGGTGGGGCTCCACAACGATCTTGGTGACAATCCTAGGTGTGGCGCGGCTGATCAGCTCCCTCCACCCGTTCATCAGTGTTAGTTTCCGGGTTCTTCCTTCCTGGCTGGAGCGGGGTTCCGATGTTGCGTGTGGCAGTGGTGGGGGGCGGCCCCAGCGGCTCCTGTGCCGCCGAGGTTCTTGCCAGGGCCGGCATCGAAACCTGGATCTTCGAGCGCAAGCTCGACAATGCCAAACCCTGCGGGGGTGCCATTCCCCTGTGCATGGTGAGTGAGTTCGACCTTCCGGAATCGATCATCGATCGCAAGGTGCGCAACATGCGCATGATCTCTCCTTCAAACCGGGAGGTGGATATCCACCTTGACAACCCTGAGGAGTACATCGGCATGTGCCGAAGGGAAGTGCTGGATGCCTACCTGCGCAATCGTGCAGCCTCCCTGGGCGCCCGACTCGTCAATGGCCTTGTCACAAAGATTGATACCGGTGCCAATCGTCAGGGTCCCTACACAATCACCTACTCCGACTACAGCGAAGGCGAGGCCACCGGAACCGCGCGCACGCTGGATGTGGATGTGATCATCGGGGCCGATGGTGCCAACAGCAGGGTTGCCAAGGCGATGGATGCCGGTGATTACAATGTTGCCATTGCCTTCCAGGAGCGCATCAAGCTGCCGCCGGAGGAGATGAGCTATTATGAAGATCTGGCGGAAATGTATGTTGGCACCGATGTTTCACCTGATTTCTACGCCTGGGTATTCCCGAAGTACGACCACGTTGCCGTTGGCACCGGCACCATGCAGGAAAACCAGTCGCTGATCAAGAGCCTGCAGGTGGGCATCCGAGAGCGCGCCCAGAAGCGGTTGCTCAACGGCCAGGTGATCAAGGTGGAAGCCCACCCCATCCCCGAACATCCCCGGCCGCGGCGGGTGGTGGGTCGCATGGCCCTCGTTGGTGATGCCGCTGGATATGTCACCAAGAGTTCCGGTGAGGGAATCTATTTTGCGGCGAAGAGTGGAAGGATGTGCGCCGAAGAGATTGTCGAATCAAGCCAGGGCGGAAGCCGCATTCCCAGCGAAACCGATCTCAAGAAGTATCTGCGTAAGTGGGATCGCAAGTATGGTGCCACCTACAAGGTTCTGGAGATCCTGCAGTCGATCTTCTACCGCAATGATGCCGCTCGCGAGGCTTTTGTGGAGATGTGTGATGACAAGGACGTGCAGAAGCTTACGTTCGACAGCTATCTCTACAAGCGAGTGGTGGCGATGAATCCCTGGCAGCAACTCAAGCTCACCCTGCTCACCTTTGCGGCCGTGTTGCGAGGGAACGCCCTCGCCCCGCTCAGCTACAGGCCCGTGCCCAGTGCGGTCCGCTCCGCGGACGAAGCCGAGGCGATGCTGGCTGGAAGCCGCATCCGCGGTGGGATCAGCGCTTCCCGCGACCGCCGCGAGTCCGAGCCACCGGCAACACCGGTCGCCACGGTGACGCCCGACCCTCAGGCCCCCGCCCCCAGGGAGCCGGCCGGGGTGGCCTGAGGAGGGGTGCCGAGCCGCCGAGGTCGCCGCGTCGGCGAGCCTCAGCGGCGGGCATCGACGCTGAAACGTTTCACGACGAAGGTTCAACGACGAGGCCCCATCGGCCAGCTCCGGGGATGGCCTCAGCCGCCGATGCGGCTGAAGTCCGCCAGCACACTGGCCTGGTTGCGGAGCACCGCCAGCAGGTGGAGTCGGTTGCGGCGAACAGCCGGGTCGTCCGCCATCACCATCACGCTGGAGGCCCCGTCGAAAAAGGCCGCGAGGGTTTCCGCGCTCGCCGCGAGCCCGCTGGCCAGCCTCTCGTAGCGATCGCTCTCCTGGCCCGCAGCGATCGGCTCCAGGTGGGTCAGCACGGCGAGCATGGCGGATTCGCAGTCCTTCTCGAACAGGCGTGGATCCACCACCTCGGTCGCGCGCAGCACAGTGCCATCCAGGTCGGCCCTGGCGGCCAGTCGGGTGGCCCGGTTCACCACCGCCTGCAGCGTCTCCAGGGCGCCGCTGCGGCGCAGCGCCACCAGCAATTCCAGCCGCCGCCTGGCATCGGCAGGGTCCCTGAGGATGCGCTCGGGGGCGATGCTGTCACCCGCCACGGCCTGCACCAGATCGGCGTCCACCCCGTCCTCCTCCAGCAGGCTCACCACCCGCTGGCGCAGCAGTTCCAGCAGGTCGGCGGCCAGTACATCCGCCCGCAGGCAGAAGTGGGGAAAGAGCTGCCGCCAGTGGCTCGCCGCCCGGGCCAGCACGGAGGGAAGATCCAGGCTCCAGCCTTGGTGCCAGAGAATCTGGATCACTCCGTTGCCGGCGCGCCGCAGGGCGTAGGGGTCGGACGACCCACTCGGACGCTCGCCCTTGGCGTAGATGCTGAGCAGGAGTTCGAGCCGCTCGGCCAGGGCCACCACGGCGCCGGCGGGCGAGCCCGGCAGGGCATCCCCGGCCCCGCGCGGCATGTAGTGCTCCAGAACCGCCAGGGCCACGGGGCGCGCCTCGCCCTCGGCCAGGAGGTATTTCGCCCCCATCACACCCTGCAGTTCCGGAAATTCGCCCACCATCTGGCTCACCAGATCGTGTTTGCAGAGATGGGCCGCCCGGCGGGCGTGATCAGCGAGCGGAGGTTCGAGGCCCAGCTCCTCGAGGAGCACATCCGTGCACCATTCCAGACGCTCCACACGGTCGCGCAGGCTGCCCAGTCCTTCGGCGAAGGTGACCCGCGCCAGCTGGTCGCGGCGGTCGATGCTCGGCACCGCCCGGTCGGCCTCCAGGAAGAAGCGGGCATCGGCCAGGCGCGCCTTGAGCACCCGCTCATTGCCCCGCCGCACGATCGCGCTCGCCTCCGGCAAGCCATTGCCCACACACAGGAAGCGCGGCACCAGGGTGCCGCGGGCGTGGAGGGCCAGGGGGTCGTCGCTCCCACCCCGCTGCACAAGGGGCACTGTGCGCTGATGCACGCGCATCACGGTACAGAGCACCTCGGGGGGGAGGTCGAGAGAGGCTTCCGGCACCTCCCCCTCGATCAGCACCGGCGACTCCACCAGGTCGGTGAGCTCCTCGATCAGCCCAGCCGGAAGATCGGGACGGGCCTGGCGGGCCTCGGCCGCCTGCTCCAGGGCCTGCCGGATCCAGGCACCGCGCCGCTCCCGCTCCACCTGCACCCCTGCTGCGGCCAGGGTGGAGACGTAGCTGGCGGCATCGCGGATCGGCACGGCGTCGGCCATGAGGCGGTGGCCGCGACTGGTGCGACCGGCCGCGATCGCTGGATCGCAGCCCTCCAGCTGGAGAGGCACCACCGCAGAGTCGAGCAGGGCCACCAGCCAGCGCACCGGTCGTGAGAAGCGGTTCTCACCGCCCCCCCAGCGCATGAACCGCCGGCCCTGGAGGCCGCTGATCCAGGCGGGGATGAGCTCGGCGAGAACGGCCGTGCTGCTGCGCCCCTGTTCGACCACGGTGGCGAAGACAAAGGCCCCCCTGGGGGTATCGCGCACGTCGAGCGACGCAGGGCCGATGCCGCAGCGGCGGGCGAAGCCGAGGGCTGCGGGGGTGGGGGCGCCGTTGCGGAAGGCCTGCTCGGCCGGTGGCCCCTTGCGCTGTTCCTCGAGGTCGGGCTGGGCAGACACCAGATCGTGCACCAGCACACTGAGTCGCCGAGGGGTGCTGGTGGTCCAGACGGGGCCGTGGGCGAGCCGGGCCTCGCCCAGATCACGCCGCACGATCCGCTCCAGCTGGGCAGGGGCCAGGCGGGCGAAGTCGGCGGGGAGCTCCTCGGTTCCGATCTCCAGCAGGAACGTGCTCACGCGGCGGCAGCGACGGCAAGGGCTGACTGTATTGAACGCCGTTCGCTAACTTCGAAAAGCCTCTCCTCACCGCTGCTCTCGCAATGCCAGAAACTGCCCGATCGGTCTCCGGCGACGCAGCGGCGCTGGAGCCATCGGTGGGTTCTGTACCCAGTCCGCCTGCACCCAGCAAGATCGAGCGGCTGAAGGCCGGCAGCGGCCACCTCAGGGATCCTCTGCACAGCGAACTCCAGAACGACAGTCCGAACTTTTCGGAGAATGCCGTTCAGATCCTCAAGTTTCACGGCAGTTACCAACAGGACAACCGTGACAACAGGCAGAAGGGCCAGGAGAAGGATTGGCAGATGATGCTCAGGCTGCGCAATCCCGCCGGTCGGGTGCCAGCCGAGCTCTATCTGGCCATCGATGCCCTGGCCGACCGTTTCGGCAACGGCACGCTGCGGGCCACCACCCGCCAGGCCTTCCAGATGCACGGTGTGCGCAAAGAGCACCTCAAAGAGGTGATCGGCACCATCGTGCGTGCGCTCGGCTCCACCCTGGCTGCCTGTGGAGACATCAACCGCAATGTGATGGCGCCGGCAGCCCCCTTTGAGAAGGGCGGTTATCCCGCCGCACGCACCCTGGCGGCGTCGATTGCCGATCTGCTGGCACCTGAGGCCGGTCAGGGCTCCTATCTGGATGTCTGGGTGGATGGGGATCTGCGGTACCGCATCAAACCCAGCCCGGCGGTCCGGGCCGTCAGGGCACGCCAGGGTGAGGGAGCCGTGTTCAGCGGCGACGCCGCCGAGCCGCTCTATGGCGGTACCTACCTGCCGCGCAAGTTCAAGATCGCCGTCACCGTTCCCGGCGACAACTCTGTTGATCTGCTCACCCAGGACATCGGCCTGGTGCTGTTCAGCGACCCTGGCGGACGGCCCCAGGGTTGCAACGTGTACGTCGGTGGCGGCATGGGACGCACCCACAACAAGGAGGACACGTTCGCCCGCACGGCCGATCCGCTCGGCTACGTGGACCACCGCCACGTGCTGGAACTCGTTCAGGCCGTGGCGGCTCTCCAGCGGGACCATGGCGATCGGCAGACCCGCCGCCATGCCCGGATGAAATACCTCATCCACGACCGGGGCATCGACTGGTTCCGTCAGGAACTGGGCCGCTACTTCAGCCACCCGATCCGGGGTCTGCGGCCCGAACCCCGGCCCAGGCTGCACGACTACCTGGGCTGGCATCGCCAGGGCCCCGGCAAGTGGTTCGTCGGTCTGCCGCTGCTGTGTGGACGCATCGCCGCTGAGCGCAAGGCGGGCCTGCGCCGGCTGGTGGACACCTACAAGCTCGAGATCCGGCTCACCCCGAACCAGGATCTGCTGCTCTGCAACATCGGTACCGGCCAGCGCACCACCCTGGCCCGGGAGCTGGCCGGCATCGGCTTCGAGGCCCCGGAGGCACCGCCTCTCCTGGCCCGCCACGCCATCGCCTGTCCGGCCCTGCCCCTCTGCGGACTGGCCGTGACCGAGGCGGAGCGGGCGCTGCCGGGGGTGCTCGACCGGCTCGAGCAGCTGTTCGGCCGGATCGGGATCGAAAAGCCGGTGCTGGTCAGAATGACCGGTTGTCCGAACGGCTGTGCCCGGCCTTACATGGCGGAGATCGGCCTTGTGGGCAGCGGCGTCGACCAGTACCAGCTCTGGCTCGGGGGCACCCCCAACCTCAGCCGCCTCGCCGAGCCCTACCTCGAAAGGATGCCCCTGGCCTCCCTTGAGCAGACCCTGGAGCCCCTGCTGCGGGCCTGGCATGGCCGCGGCGGCCGCGCCAGCTTCGGCGATTTCGTCTTCAGCAGCGGGCGCGATCGGGTGAGCCTGCTCCTGGCGGGCGGCTGATCCGTCCACACACCTCAGCAGCGCTCAGCCGGGTTCCGGAGCCCGCCCATAGCGCGCGGCGCCCGCCCCACTGCCCCAGGCCCAGAGCTGGTCGCCCCAGCTGTAATGCCACCACTCCCTGGGGTGCTGGAAAAAACCGGCCGCCAGCATCGCCCCGCGCAGGGTGGTGCGGCGCCTGTGCCACTCCAGGCAGGCCAGGCGCTCGGGACCCTCCCGCAGCCGCTCCGCCCGCCTGAGGAAATGATCGGGTTCCGAAACCGCCCCGATGGTGTCGATCGGGGAACCCATGGCCAGTTCCTGCCCCTTCCGGTCGGCGAGGGTGAGGTCGACGGCCGCTCCGGTGCTGTGGGGCGGTGGTGTGGACGGATCCTCGCTGGGGGGAGCCCAGAACCGACCCACCTCCGCGATCAGCCGCTCCCGGGCAGGGGAAGCCTGGCGGCGGTCGACGCCGGCCCGGCGGCATTCCTGCTGGATGGCGTGCTCCACCATGTAGCGCTGCACCGCCACCGGCCGCCAGGCATCGAAGATCGCCAGCCTCCAGGCTGGCTGCTGGCGCTGGAGCCGCGCCTCGGCCTCAAGCAGACGCGTGATCACGCCGCTGCGCAGCCGGAAGGGGGATCCCTCGCGTCCATAGGGAGCCCCCAGCGCCGCATAGGGATGGGGCTCGAGGCGCAGCAGCGCGGCGGGCAGCTCCAGCAGCGGTTCGCCGCACTCCTGGATCGGGATCCGGTTCCAGGGCCGCAGGCTCACTCCGCTCAATTGAGCTGGGCCGCCTGGCTGAGGCGCTGGCGCTGGGCGGCCAGCAGCTCCGCCAGGACAGGATGCGTCGCCAGATCGGGGTCGCAGGCCAGCAGCTCCTGGGCCGCCTCCCGGGCCAGCTCGAGCAGATCTCCATCCTCGCTGAGGCTGGCCAGGGCCAGGTCGGGCAACCCGCTCTGGCGGCTACCCAGCACCTGACCCGGACCGCGCAGGCGCAGATCCATCTCGGCGATCTCGAAGCCGTCGTTCGAGCGCACCAGCACCTCGAGACGCTGACGCGCCAGGGCCTGTCGGCTGTCGTTGATGAGCAGGCAGTGGCTCGCCGCGGCCCCACGCCCCACGCGCCCTCTGAGCTGGTGAAGCTGGGCCAGGCCAAAGCGTTCAGCGTGTTCGATCACCATCACGCTGGCCTCCGGCACATCCACACCCACCTCCACCACCGTGGTGCTCACGAGCACCTGGCTCTCGCCGCGGGCGAAGGCGCCGATGGCCGCCTGTTTCCCGGCACTGGTCATGCGTCCGTGCAGAAGGCCCACCGTGAATTCCGGAAACACCTCTTCGCTGAGCTGTCGGTGGGCCTGCACCGCCGAGCGCAGATCACTCTTCTCCGATTCCTCCACCAGCGGCAGTACCACGTAGGCCCGCTGGCCCTGCCGCACCTCCTCCCGGATCAGGCCATAGGCCCGATCGCGTTCGCCGGCCTGCAGCATCACCGTGCGCACCGGCGTGCGGCCGGGGGGCAGTTCATCGATCTGGCTCACCTCCAGATCACCATGGATCGACAGGGCCAGGGTGCGGGGGATGGGCGTGGCCGTCATCGTGAGCAGGTGGGGCTGGATGCCCTTGGCCAGCAGGCGGTCGCGCTGGCCCACCCCGAAGCGGTGCTGTTCATCCACCACCACCAGCGCGAGGCGCTCGAACTGGACGGGATCCTCCAGCAGGGCGTGGGTGCCCACCAGCAGCTGCAGTTGCCCGTTGGCCAGATCGATCAGCTGAGCGCGGCGGCGGCGCTCCGGGGTGGAGCCGGTGAGCAGGCCACAGGTGACCTGCAGCTGGGGCATCCACGCGCACAGCCGGTGGTAGTGCTGCTCGGCCAGCACCTCCGTGGGGGCCATCAGAACGCCCTGGCAGCCACAACCCATCGCCGTGAGCAGCGAGGCCACCGCCACCACGGTCTTGCCGCAGCCCACATCGCCCTGCAGCAGACGGGCCATGGGTTCGGGCCGGCCCAGGTCGGCCTGGATCTCCGCGAGCACCCGGCGCTGGGCCCCCGTGAGCGGGAAGGGAAGCAGCTCCAGGAATGCCGTCACCAGGCCGTGCCCGCCGGCCTCCTGCCGGAGGGGTTCGGCCGGCCGGCTGGTGAGGGCGCGGCGCCGCTGCAGCAGACCCAGCTGCAGCAGCAGAAACTCGTCGAAGACCAGCCGGCGCCGTGCGGCCTGGAGCTGCTCCTGGTGCTCGGGGGTATGGATGCGCCGCAGGGCCTCGGAGCGCTCCAGCAGTCCGTGGCGCTGCAGCAGCTGCGGGGGCAACGGTTCCGGCAGGCGGGCCGCCACGGGCAGCACGGCCGCCACCGCCTGGCGAAGCCGGTCGGCCGCCAGTCCCTCCGTGAGTGCGTACACCGGCAGCAGGCGGCCGATCTGCGGCGACTTCACGGCCGCGCGGGGTCCGTCCAGCACCTCCAGCAGCGGATCCTGGAAGGTGGCGCCGTAGGGCGTCTGCTTCACCAGCCCACTCACCGCCACCAGGGCACCGGCGGGGAAGAGGCGCTGCTGGCTCTTCAGCCAGGCGGGGCTGGCGAAGCGCCGTCCGGCGAAGAACCTGCTCACCCGGATGCGTCCGGTGGCGTCGCCGAGCTGGAGTTCGAGGATGGCCAGGTTGGGGTTGCGCGGGCTGACAAGGGCATGGCAACGCCGCACCGAGGCCACGATCGTGGCTGTGCGGCCGGCCTCGAGGCCGCCGATGCGCACGATGTTGGCGTAGTCGAGATAGTCGCGCGGGTAGTAGTGCAGCAGATCGCGCACCACCAGCAGCCCGAGGGCGGCCAGGCGGGTGGCCGTGCGCACGCCCACGCCGTCGACGTCGGCCAGCGGCGTCTCAGCGGTGAGGCGCTTGCCCGCCGCCGCTGCAGCTGCCGCCGGGGCCGACGTGCTCCCGCTCTGATCCGAGGCCACCAGCCGCAGCCGTGGGGGCGCCGGCGGGGCGGGCGGGCGGGCGCTCTGACGCAGCCGGTGCAGCGCCTCGCGACACTGGCGCACCAGGGTCTGGCGGCGTGCCGCGCTGAGGTTGCCATAGCCGAGGAAGCCGGCGCGGATCGCCGCCAGCCGCTCCGTGTCTGCTCCCTCCACGCCTGCCGGTGGTGCGTCCAGGCTGGCGGCCATGAAGGCGCTGAAGCGCTGCCGGCGGCCCATGAGGTCGTTGAACCCCTGCTGGACTTCGAGCTGCAGGGCCTGCTGCAGGGTCCGCAACCAGCTGTCCAGACCGGCCGCTGCGGCGGCACCGGCCGGTCTCAGGCCTGGGGGCGACTCCTGGTGTTGATGTCCTGCAGCCACAGGCGTTGGGCCTCCAGAGTGGCGAGCCGTCGCTGGAGGCGGGCCGACTCACGCGCCATTCTGCGCACCTGCTGCTGAGCCTGCTGCAGGCGCCGCCGGCAGGTGCGCAGGGCGGGCAGCTCCAGCTCCAGATCCCCAGAGCGCAGCAGCACGGCATGGGTCTCGAGGGTGCCCGCATCAGGCTCCCGGCCCGGCGGCAGCGGCAGGCTGAGCCGCAGCAGGTTGGCGGGGGCGGGCTGGGCCTCCACATGGCCCTGCAGCACGGCATCCAGCAGGTTCAGGGGCAGCAGGGCGGCGCTGATGTCCAGGCGCAGCAGCTCCACGTTGATTCCATGGGAGAGGTTGCGCAGGCGCCGCGTCAGAGCCTGGTCGAAGCCCGAGAGCCAGCGCAGGAGCAGCAAGGGGTCCGTCGGCAGCAGACCAGGCCGGGCTCCATCCCTGCTGGAGCCGATCGCCAGGGCTGCGTCCAGCGGGTGTGGCTCGGCGGTGGCGAGAGGCTCCGCAACTGGCGCCTCCCCTTCGTCGCGGCTGAGCTCGGCTTCGTCCCGGGGGGACCGATCGGACGGCGTCTCCAGACCAGCCAGCCAGGGGGCGAGCCGCTGCGCATCCACGAGGTGGGCTCCGATCGGAAGATCGAGCCCCAGGTCGACCGACCCCTGGCTGGTTTCGCCGCTGCCGGCCTTGCGCTCCCGCTCGGCCAGCTCCTGGAGCTGCAGTTGGCGTTGCACCCGCCGCTGCTCATGTTCCCGACGGGAGAGTTCGCCGGCCAGATGGGCCAGTTGTTCCACGGTGAGCAGGCTGCAGCAGCGGCGCACGAGCGTCTCGAGACGGTGCTGCAGCCAGCGGCGCTGCTCGGCCGGGAGTGCCCCATAGCGGTGTGGATTCACCTGCGTGACCAGGTGGAAGCAGACCTGGCGCACGGTGGCGAGCAGACCATCGCGCAGCACCTGCAGGTAGAGGGCCAGATCCCGGTAGAGCTGGGGATGGATCTGGGCCAGTTCGGTGTGGATCGCCTCGAGGCGGGCCTGCACACTCCCCTGGGCGGAGGGGTCCGCCACGACAGCCGCTCCCTGCGTTCAGCCGGCCCCGCCCATGGCGGCCACCTCAGCGGCGAAGTCGAGCTTCTCCACCTCAATGCCCTCGCCGAGGTTGAAGCGCACGAAGCGCCGCACCTGGATGTTCTCGCCCACCTTGCCGGCCACCTGCTTCACCAGCTCCTCCACGGTCATGCTGCTGTCCTTGATGAACGGCTGGTCCATCAACGCCATCTCCCTGAGGCGCTTGCCGATGCGGCCGGCCACGATCTTCTCCTTCATCTCCTCCTTCTTTCCGGCCAGATCATCGCGGCCCATCTCGATCTGTTTTTCCCGGTCGGCCACGCTGGCGGGGATGTCGGCCACCTTCACATAATCAACGGAAGGACAGGCCGCGATCTGCATCGCCACGTTGCGCAGCAGCTCCTGGAAGATCTCGCCGCGGGCGACGAAGTCGGTCTCGCAGTTCACCTCCACCAGCACACCCACGCGGGCGCCGGTGTGGATGTAGGAACCGATGGCCCCCTCAGCGGCGGTGCGACCAGCCTTCTTCTCGGCGCTGGCGATGCCCTTCTGGCGGAGCCATTCGATCGCCTTGCCGGTGTCGCCGTTGGTCTCGGCGAGCGCCTTCTTGCAGTCCATCATGCCGGCGCCGGTCTTGTCGCGCAGGTCCTTGACGAGCTTGGCGGAGATCTCAGCCATGGCGGAGGGTGGGGAAGGAAGGGAGCAGTGGACAGGGTGGGTCAGGACGGCCACGGGCCGCTGTCAGGCGGACAGCGGCGCTTGCCGTGCCGGGGTGGTGGGGGGACAGCTGGAGGGTCTCAGCCCTCCTCGTCATCAGCCTGGGCGACGGCACCGTGGCGGCCTTCGTTGATGGCGTCGGCGAGGCGACCCAGCACCAGCTGCACCGAGCGCACGGCATCGTCGTTGCAGGGGATGGGCACGTCGCAGAGGTCGGGATCACAGTTGGTGTCCAGCATCGACACCAGGGGAATGTCGAGCTTGCGGGCCTCCAGCACGGCGTTGGTTTCGCGGCGCTGGTCCACCAGGATCACCACATCGGGCAGGCGACGCATCGACTTGAGACCCCCGAGATACTTCTGGAGGCGCTCCAGTTCACGGCGCAGCACCGCCGCCTCCTTCTTGGGGCGCATGGCGATGGCCCCGGAGGCCTCCATGCGCTCCAGGTCCTTGAGGCGATCGATGCGGGCACGCATCGTCGTCCAGTTGGTGAGCATGCCGCCAAGCCAGCGCTGATTCACATAGGCCGCGCCGCAGCGGCTGGCCTCCTGGGCGATCACATCCGAGGCCTGCTTCTTGGTGCCAACGAACAGAAAGCGCTTGCCGCTGCGGGCGGCGCTGCGCACCCATTTGTAGGCGTTGTTCATGCAGACGGCCGTCTGCACGAGATCGATGATGTGAACCCCATTGCGTGCGCAATAGATGTAGCGCGACATCTTGGGATTCCAGCGGCGCGTCTGGTGCCCGAAGTGGGCGCCAGCCTCCATCATTTCCGCCAGCGTGATGACTGCCATGGTGAGTTGAGGGGGTTTCGGGTTGATCCTCCACCTGCCAGGGACCGGGCGCAGGAGGGCAGGGCCGCAAGGGGCCCGACCGCCATGGCCGCGATCACCCGAAACGCGCAGGTGTGCGGTGTGAATGAACCTGGTCAACGTACCAAACGACGCCGCCCGGACTCATGCCAGTCTCTCGGCCCGGGCTTCGGCGAACAGGGCCCGCACACCGAGGCGGTTGAGAGGAAGGCGGAGCAGTTCCATGGCCAGCCCCGGACGGCCCGTGCGGATCAGCCAGGCCAGGAGTGGCCGCAGGCTGCGCTCGTTCACCAGGCCGCCGAGGGTGAGCAGCTCCCACAGGAGCCGGTGCAGCCAGGTGAACTGAATGATCATGCGCACCCTTCGCGTTGGATGCTTCCTGTAGAACACCAGACCCATCCGGGCCCGCTCCCGCTCCACCCGGATCAGGTCGGGGATCTGCTCGAGGCTCAGCGGCGGATGCCAGTGGTAGCCGGCCGCTTCGGGACAGCGCACGAGCACCACCCCCATGCGGCGCAGCCGCTCACCAAGCTCCAGATCTTCCCAGCCGTAGAGGCGGAAGGCGGTGTCGAACAGACCGCTGCGCTCCAGAACCTCCCGGTCGATCGCCACGTTGCCGGTGGCGAAGTAGGCCCAGGAGTGATCCCGCAGCTTGTGGGGCTCACTGGTGGGCGCCTCGAAGTTGGCGGTGTTGATCACGGCCCCGTAGGTGAAGCAGAGCCGGTCGCCGCTGCGGCGCCACTGCTTCTCCAGGGCCCGGGCGTGGCAGAGCAGGAAATCCGGCAGCACCACCAGATCGCTGTCGATGAACACGATCACATCGCCCCGGGCTGCGCGCACGCCGCGGTTGCGCCCCTCGGCCGGTCCTCCGTGCTCCTGCTGGAGAAGGCGCACATGGGGCAGGTCGGCAGCGTGCTCCCTCACCCAGTCGACCGTGGCGTCGACGGATCCATCGTCGACCAACACCACCTCGTAATCCAGCAGCGGCGCCGCGAGTTGCTGAGCCTCGAGGGCCCGCAGGCATTGGCGCAGAATCGGCAGCCGGTTGTAGGTGGGAATGACGACGCTGAGAAACATGGCCAGGCGAGGGCGGCCGGGATCGGCCGGGGTGGAAGGTCTGCGGATCGCCCCCGGGTGCCGAGCCGACAGGCTCAGTCGGCGGCACCGCCGTTGTTGGCCGTTCCGGTGACGCCGTTGCCGGCGCCTTCACCACGTCCTTCGTTGCGAAGCTTGCGCTTCTTGAACTTGCGGGCGTAGGCGCGGTTGCGTTCCTGCTTTTCCTTCTTGAGATTCCTGCGCTTGGCCATGCGGGCGCCAGTGCTCGATACGGGGCGTCTTCACCCTACTGAACCGCCCCGGGGCCAGAGTCCTGCAGCAGGCGGCCATCCTCCATCCGCACCAGCCGATCAGCCACGTCGAGAATCCGCGGGTCATGGGTCACCATCAGCACGCCGCAGCCGTTCTCCCGTGCCAACCGCTGCAACAGTTCCACCACCTCCCGGCCGGTGCGGCTGTCGAGGGCCGCTGTCGGCTCATCGGCCAGCAGCAGGCGGGGGTGGGGTGCCAGGGCCCGGGCGATGGCCACACGCTGTTTCTGGCCACCGGAAAGATCGTGGGGCAACTTGGCGAGCTCATCACCCAGCCCCACGGCCCGCAGCCATTCCCGGGCCTGGTCACGGCGCGCCCTGTAGCTCAGATTCGCGAGCAGATCGGAACCCATCTGCACGTTCTGCTCGGCGGTGAGACAGCGGAGCAGGTTGTGGCCCTGGAAGATCATCCCGATCGAACGGCGCAACCGCTGGCGCAGGTCACGGCCGGCGCCGTTGAGTTCCTGGCCGAACACCCGCACCGAGCCCTGCTGCACCGAACGCAGGGCTCCCACGAGGGTGAGCAGGGTGGTCTTGCCACAGCCCGAAGGGCCGGTGAGCAGCACCACCTCGCCGGGCTCGATGGTGAGATCCACCCCCTGCAGCACCTGGCGGCGTGTCGCGCCGCTGCCGTACCAGTGGCTGAGCCCCTGCACGGCGACGATGGCCGTGACGACGTGGCTGGTCCTGGTCGCACCCGGAGCGGCGGAGATCATCAGAAGATCTCGGCGGGATCAGCATCGGCCAGGCGACGCATCGCCAGGGTGGCCGAGCCCATGCACATCACCAGGATCATGCCGAACACCAGCAGGGCGCGCTGCCCATTCATGGCCACCGGCAGCTGGGTGCTGGATCGGATGGCGGCATAGAGGCCCTGCCCGGCCAGGAAGGCCGGCAGATAGCCCAGCACCGCCAGGATCAGGGCCTCCCTGGCCACCACCCCGATCAGGCTGATCAGGCGGTAGCCCATGGCCATCAGGGTGGCGTACTCGGGGAGGTGGTCGCTCACATCCGAGTAGAGGATCTGGTACACGATCACGCACCCCACCACGAAGCCCATGCCCGCCCCGAGGGTGAAGATGAAGCCGATGGCCGTGCTGGTGCGCCAGTAGTTCTTCTCGAATTCCTCGAAGGCCTGCTTGGTGTAGATCGTCACGTCGCTGGGCAGGAGCTGGCGCAGCCTCGCGGCCACCGTTGTGGTGTCAGCTCCGGGTGAAAGCCGGATCAGACCGAGCTCGATGCTGCCCGGGGGGGTGCTGGGCAGCAGCTGGAGGAAGGTTTCGCGGCTGGTGAGGATGTTGCCGTCGGCGCCGAAGGAGGGGCCGAGGCTCACGAGCCCGGCAACCCGCACCCGGGTGCCGGCCACCTCGGTTTCCACCACTTTCCCCTGCCGGAACCAGCGGGCGATGGGCCCGAATTCAGGACGGGATCGCTCATCGAACAGAACCCGCCCCTTCTGGGTGAGCTGGCGGGTCTGGGCCGTGATGCCGGGATCCGTGAACAGAGGATCGGTGGGATCAAAACCCAGGGTGAGAATCGAGCGGGTGCGACGCGTCTGCGGGTTGCGCCAAAGCAGGAAATTCCAGTGCACCGGGGTGGTGGAGACGACCTGGGGATCGGCCATGGCCTGCACCAGACGACGCCGGGGAAAGCCGGCCATGCCGATCGAGCTCATCGAGCGCGGACTCATCAGCACCAGGTCGGCATCAAACAGCTTGTGAATCGTGACGCTGGCATCGAACAGCCCGTCGCGAAATCCCAGCTGCATGAACATCAGGATCCCGGCGAAGGCGATGCCGGCCAGAGCCACCGCCAGGCGCACGGGCTGGCGGGTGAGCAGCAACCAGGCGAGGGGAATGCGCCGCGAGCGCCAGAAACCGTTCACGGCTGCAATCGGGCGATCACCTTGAGGCCGGTGAGGTCGCGCACCCGGCCAATGGCGAGCGGATCGAGGGCCACGCGCACCTCCACGATCCGCGCATCGGCGTCGCCGGTGGGATCGGTGGAGAGCACCTGGCGCTGGCGCACCTGGGGACTGATCCGCACCACCTGGCCGCCGAGCGTGCCGCTGAAACCGCCGTTCTCGCTGGTGAGGCTCACCCTCTGGCCGAGCTTCACCCGATTGATGTCGCTCTCATACACCTCCACCACCGCTTCCATCCGGTTGCTGGCGCCGAGTTCGAGCACCCCGTCATCGCCGGGGCGTTCACCCTGGCGGGAGATGATCCGCAACACGGTGCCGGCGATGGGCGAGCGCAGTTCGCTGAGGGCCAGTTCGGCGTCGGCGCGGGCCAGCTCGGCCTGGGCGTCGCTCAACTGGGCCTGCAGCTCCAGCAGGCGGGTTTCGCGGGCATCGAGTTCTCCCTGGGGGTAGGCCCCCGTGCGGCTCAGCTCCCGGTAGCGGCTGATCTCGCGGGTCTGGAAGAGCAGTCGGCGCTGCAGGTTGGCGATGCGGCTGCGCAGCTTGCGCTGGTCGGCGAGCAGGCCGGGCCGGGTGTCGAAGCGGGCCAGCAACTGGCCCTGGCGCACCTGATCACCCTCCTGCACCAGCAAGGCCGTGATCACCGGACTGCCGCCGATCCCACTGATCGGCGCCGCCAATCGGCGCACATCGCCGCTGGGTTCGAGCCGTCCCAGGGCGGCCACGGCCGCCTCCCTGGAGGGTGCCGGCGCCACGGCGGCGCTCGGCCTGACCACAGGGTCGCTGCGGCGCCCCGACCGGCTGGCAAGAAACCAGCCGAGGGCCAGCAGTGCCGCCACGCCCAGCAGCCACGGCCAGGGGCGCCGGAAAAGGCCACGGATCATGGCGCCGGCGGGTCGTCGAACAGCAGCTCCTCGATGTACCGTTCGGCCCATTGCGGGTTGAAGGCCTTCTCCAGCACCCGCCGGGTCTTGTCGTTCTGTTTCTGCTGCCTGCAATAGCGGAGCTGCCCGCGCCAGCGATCCAGCGTAGAGGGGTGATCCGGCGCCTGAGCTTCAGCCCCCGCCACCGCCGCGGCCAGCACCGCCAGGAACTCGGCAACCTCCTCGATGAAGCTCTGCTCCTCAGCGCTGGAGGTGGGCTTCACGAACCGCACGAACGGCGAGAAAATGGAGCCCCAGGCGGGCAGCTGCCGTTCCTGGGCGTAGTGGCGCTGGGAGCGGGCCGCCAGGCCTGTGGCCACCGGCTCCGGCAGGGTCTCAGCCACGGGGGAGAGGTCCACGATCGCCGCCGACACCCCGGCCGGGCCGGCCACGATGTCGGCGCCGAACACCGGCAGCTCGTAGCGGGGATCCGGGAAGAACACGCAGTGGAGGATCTGCAGTCCGGCCCCCAGCCGCGCCGTTTCCAGATGCAGCTTGCGCAGACCCCGGCACTGGCGCAGCTCGTTGCGGATGAACAGATGTTCCCCATCGAGGCTGCCGCTGATCGCCTCGAGATCGTCGGCCACCGCCAGGGGCTGAATCCCCGGCAGGGCGCTCCAGTCGCCGCGGATGCGCTCGGCCAGGGCGTCGACCAGCGGGTGGAGGCCGCCGCTCGGGGCCGGGGCCGGGGGGGAAAGGGATGCCAACGGGCGGCCGGGGGGCGGGGCAGCACTCCAGAATGTAGATCCCGCCACGGTTCTCCCCTTGCCCCAGGCCGTCCGTGCTCCCCTGCTGCCGGGGCTCTCGGCACCCCTCTGCCGGCGACTCGCCAATGGGGCCCGGGTGGTGACCCTGGCGATGGAGGATTCGCCGCTCGTGTGCCTCGACTTCTGGTGCCGCGCCGGCAGCGTCTGGGAGGAGCCGCAGGAGAGCGGCATCGCCCACTTTCTCGAGCACATGGTGTTCAAGGGTTCGCGCAGCCTGGCCGCGGGCGCCTTCGACCTGCGCATCGAAGCTCTCGGCGGCAGCAGCAATGCCGCCACCGGCTTCGATGACGTGCACTTTCACGTGCTCATTCCCCCCGAGGCGGCGGCCGAGGGGCTGGAACTGCTGCTGGATCTGGTGTTGGCGCCGGCCCTGGCACCCGCTGCCTTTGCGCTGGAGCGCCAGGTGGTTCTCGAGGAGCTGGCCCAGAGCGAGGACCAGCCCGATGAGGTGGCGGTGCAGACCCTGCTCTCCCGTGCCTTTCCCGACCATCCGTACGGCCAGCCGATCCTGGGCCGCAGGGAACGGCTGCTGGCCCACACCCCCGCCGCCATGGCGGCGTTCCACCGGCGCCGCTACAGCGCTGACACCTGCGTGCTCGCCCTCAGCGGCGCCCTGGCCGGCGCCGATCTGGAGCCCCTGCTGGAGCGCTGCGCCCTGGCCGATCTGCCTGCCCGTGGGGCCTGCGACCCGCCTCTGCCATCCCTGCGGCTGCAGGCGGGTGTGCACCGGCTGGCCCTGCCTCGGCTCGAATCCGCCAGGCTGCTGATGGTGTGGAGCCTGCCGGCAGCCCGGGAGCAGCGGGCCGTGATGGGCGCCGACCTGGCCACCACCCTGCTGGCCGAGGGGCGGCGCAGCCGACTGGTGGAGCGACTGCGCGAGCAGCTGCGCATCGTCGAGAGCATCGATCTGGATCTGCACGCGATGGAGTGCGGCACCCTGGCCCTGCTGGAGGCCGTGTGTGAACCCGATGAACTCGATCCGGTGCTGGAGGCCACCGCCACGGTGCTGCGTGAAGCCGCCAGCCAGCCGGCTGAACCGGCCGAATGGCTGCGCTGCCAGCGGCTGGTGGCCAACGGCTACCGCTTCGGCCTCGAGGCTCCCGGAGGTGTCGCCGGGCTGATCGGCAACAACCTGCTCTGGGATCGCCACCAGCCGTTGGATCAGCCGCTGGACCTGCTGGCGGGCTGGAGAGGCCAGGAGCTGCAGCGTCACTGCCTGCCGCTGCTCGATCCCGAGCGGGCCGCGGTGGTGCTGGCGGTGCCCGCATGAACGCCGCCACCTCCCCCTGGGAGCATCACACCCTCCCCGGCGGCCTGCCCCTGCGGATCCAGCATCGCGGCGGCCCGCAGGTGCTGGCCGCCCGTCTGTGGATCCGCGGCGGCAGCAGCGCCGATCCCGCCGGGCAGCGGGGGGCCGCCCAGCTCCTCGCCGGCTTGCTCACCCGCGGCTGCGGCCCTCTGAATGCGGAGGCCCTGGCCGACCTGGTGGAAGGCTGCGGGGCCTCCCTGCGGGCGGAGGCCGGCGAGGATCAGCTGGCGATCAGCCTGCAGTGCGCCAGCGAGGACGCCTCCGAACTGGTGCCTCTGCTGCTGGCCATGGCACGCCAGCCGCGCCTTGAAGACGACCAGATCGACCTGGAGCGGCAGCTGAATCTGCAGACGCTGCAGCGCCAGCGCGAAGACCCGTTCCAGCTGGCCCACGACCAGCTGCGGCGCCAGCTCTTCGGTGAGGGCCCCTATGGGCACGATCCCCTGGGAATCGAGACGGAACTGGCCGCCATCGATGGCGCCTCGCTCCGACCCAGAGTGCGGGAACTCGGCCTGGAAGGGGCCGTGCTGGTGCTCTGCGGCGAACTGCCGCCGAGCCTGGTGGATCACCTGGTGGCCCGTCTGGAATCCGACCCCTGGCGCACCCAGCTGCCGGTGGCGCAGGCGGGCCCCCAGGCCGATCCGGGCGAGCGGCTGGTGTGCGTCGAACAGGACACCGAACAGCTGGTGCTGCTGCAGGGCAGTGCCACGGTGCCGATCGGCCATCCGGATGGGCTGGCGCTGCGTCTCCTCCAGGCCCATCTCGGCCTGGGGATGTCGAGCCGCCTGTTCCAGACGATGCGGGAGCAACGCGGCCTCTCCTACGACGTGGGGGTTCACTTCCCGGCGCGGCGCGGCGCCTCACCGTTCATCTGGCATCTCTCCACCTCGGCGGAGCGAGCCGCGGAAGCCACCGCCGCCGTTCAGGAGGAATGGCAGCGGCTGCTCACCACCCCGCTGAGTGAGCAGGAACTGGCCCTGGCCAAGGCCAAGTACTGCGGTCAGGACGCGATGGGCCGCCAGACCTGCGGCCAGATCGCCGACCGGATGGCCCTGGTGCTCAGCCATGGTCTGCCTGAGACCCATGTGGCGGAAAGCCTGGAGCGCGCCGCCGCCCTCAGCGCCGCCGACCTGCTGGCGGCGGCGCGGCGCCAGCTCCAGGAGCCCCGGTTGAGCCTGTGCGGGCCACCCCCGGCACTGCAGGCGGCCAGCCAGGTGTGGCGCGCGGCGTCGGGTTTCGCTTGATCGCCGTCTCAGCCTTCCACCGCCGCCGGCTCCAGATCGGCGGCCGCCAGCAGGAACGTGCCGCGGCGGAAGCGCACGGCCCTGCGGTCGAGCGGGCGCAGGGCCACCACCATGCCCACCTCGCCCGCATCCACCAGATCGGGCGGGCGCAGCATCGGCATCGGGTCGGCGGTCTTCAGATAGGAGGGCCGAGCGGTAAGCCGCACCGGGGCGCCCACCGGCAGGGGAGCGTTCGAGGCGGCGGCGGAGCCGGCGGGGGTGGTGGGGGTGGTGGCCATCGCCCCATCATCGCCGCCGCGGGCGTGGCAGCGGCCGGCGGCGCGCAGAATGGTTTCCAATCACCATGGCGCCTGTGCGGGCACTTGCCACCTGGAGCGGCGCGGTCGCCGGACTGCTGCTGATCATGGCGGGCGGACTGATCCAGGCCGGCATTCCCCTGCCAGCACCCGGGGCGCCCCTGCGGGTGGCCGGCCTGCCAATCAGCCTGCAGGTGCCGGCCCTGCTGCTCACAGCCCTGGTGTGCGGCCCCCGCAGCGCCCTGCTGGCCTCGGTGGCCTACATCAGCCTGGGCCTGTTTCAGTTGCCCGTTTTCCAGGGCGGCGGCGGCACCGCCTACGTGCTCGATCCGGGCTTCGGCTACCTGGCCGGCTTCGTGCCCGCCGCCTGGGTCACCGGCAAGCTGGCGCGCCAGCCGGGGATGAACGACGTGCTCAACCTCGCCGTCGCGGCCGGCGTGGGGCTGGCCGTGCTGCAGCTGTGCGGCATCGCCAACCTTCTGCTCGGCGCCCTGGCAGGGCGCTGGGGCCCCAACCTCGGTTCGCTTCTGTTCAGCTACAGCCTGGCTCCCCTCGTGCCCCAGCTGCTGCTCTGCTGCGCCGTGGCGGTTGTGGCGTGGGGCCTGCGGCGTCTGCTGCTGGTGGACTCATGAGGCGTTCCCCGCTGGCCTCCCGCACCCTGGCCTTCGGGCTGGCGGCCGTGGTCGTGCTGCTCGACCAGCTCAGCAAGGCCTGGGCCGTCGAGGCCCTCGCGCGCGGGCCGCGGGCCCTGCTGCCGGGGTTGCTCGATCTCAGCCTCGCCTTCAATACCGGTGCGGCCTTCAGCCTGTTCAGCGGCGGGGCGGCGCCGCTCGGCCTGGTGAGTATGGCAATGGTGGCCGGCGTCACGGTGTGGCTGCTGCGCCAGGGGGGGGGCCTGCCGCTGTGGCGTGCCCTCGGGGCGGGCTTCCTGCTCGGCGGCGCCGCCGGCAATGGCATCGACCGCTGGCGCAGCGGCGCCGTGGTGGATTTCCTGGCCCTTGTGCCGATCCACTTTCCGATCTTCAACCTGGCCGACGTGGCGATCAACCTGGCGGTGCTCTGCTTCGCGCTCGATCTGCTGCGGCAGGGTCCCGGAGGGTCGCCGTGACCATCGCCGCGGCTGCGGCCTGGCGCCATCGGTTCGAGCAGCTCGGGAGTCGCGTGCGCAGCGCCGGTGACGCCGTGCTGGTGCTGCACCTTCCCGGTGACGCCCCCCGTCGCATCGGCCTGCACGGCGGCGCCTACCGGCTGGGACGCTCTGCTGACTGCGAAATCCCTGTTGACCATGGGGCGGTGAGCCGCCAGCACGCCCTGCTCGAAGAGGTGGAGGGAGCCTGGCTGCTCAGTGACACCGGCTCCACCAACGGCCTGTGGTGGCGGGGCCGGCGGGTCAGGGCCCTGATGCTGGCCGACGGCGATCGGGTGCGCTTCGGGCCCAGCCAGCAGCCAGGCCTGCCGGAGCTCGAATTCCAGCGCCGCCCGCGGCCCCAGATCCAGCGCGGCCTGCGCGCTCTGAGCGCCGGACTGGCGGGTCTGGCCGGGGCAGGCCTGCTGCTGCTGGGTCTGTCGCTGTGGCAGTCGCCGATCCGCGGCAGCCTGGCCACGGTGCGCGGGCCCATCGCGCTCTTCGACGGTCAGGGCAGACCGGTGAGCTCCGCCGACTCGCTCGACCACCGGGAACCGGCGGGTCTTCGCCACTTCCCCAGCGTGCTGATCGACGCCCTGCTCTCCAGCGAGGACAGTCGCTTCTGGTGGCACCCCGGCGTGGATCCGGTGGGCACGGCCCGCGCTCTGGTGATCAACCTGGTCGGGGGTCGGGTGCTGCAGGGAGGCAGCACCCTCACCCAGCAGCTGGCCAGGAGCCTCTACCCGGATGAGGTGGGCGAGGGGGAGACCCTCGAGCGCAAGTGGCGGGAACTGCTCGTGGCTCTTCAGCTGGAGGCCCGGTTCAGCAAGCGCGACCTGCTGCTGAGTTATCTCAACCGGGTGTATCTCGGAGTGGGCTGGGGCTTCGAGGATGCAGCCCGCCATTACTTCGGCCGGTCCGCCAGCGAACTGAACCTCGAAGAGGCCGCCCTGCTGGTGGGTCTGCTGCCCTCCCCGAACGGCTACGACCCCTGCTTCGACCCCCAGGCATCCCTGGATTCGCGCAATCAGGTGCTCACCAAGATGGCCGACGACGGCCGCATCTCCGCCGACAGGGCCCGCACGGCGCGGCGCAGCCCGATCCGGCTCTCACCCCAGGCCTGCCGGGTCCGGCTCGAGCGCCGGGGGGCCCCCTTCTACTCCGACCAGGTGCGCCGCGACCTCGAGCGGCTGGTGGGCATGGAGGTGGCCACCGAGGGCAACTTCCTGATCGACACCCATCTCGATCCGCCGCTGCAGGCCACAGTGGAGAGGCTGCTGCGCCAGCGCCTCAACGCCAGTCGTCCGCTGGGCGTGAGCGAGGGGGCCGTGGTGGTGCTCGACAGCCGCAACGGCGGCATCCTGGCCATCGCCGGTGGACGTGACTACCGCCAGAGCCAGTTCAACCGGGCCTCGATGGCCCTGCGTCAACCGGGCAGCACCTTCAAGCTCTTCTCCTACCTCGCCGCCCTCGACAAGGGTCTGCGGCCGAGCGACCGGGTGAGCTGCAGCCCCCTGCGCTGGCGCGGCCAGGTGTTCAGCAGCGACTGCGCCGGCAGCCTCAGCCTCGCCTCCGCCTTTGCCCGCAGCAGCAACACGGCAGCGCTGCGCCTGGCCCAGCGCGTGGGTCTCGATGCGGTGGTGGTGAAGGCCCGCGATCTCGGCATCACCACGCCGCTGGCCCCAGTACCCGGTCTGGCCCTGGGTCAGAGCGAAGTGACCCTGCTGGAGCTCACCGGTGCCTACGCCGCCGTGGCCAACGACGGCATCTGGCATGCGCCCACCACGATCCGCCGTCTCACGGACGCCGAGACCTGCCGGGGCCGGTCAGCACTCAGCTGCCGCCGGGATGCCGCCGCCGGACAGGCCACCAGCAACCCCGGCCGCCAGGTGGTGAAACCGGCCACCGCCCGTTCCATGCAGCAGCTCCTGCGGGACGTGGTGCGCAGCGGCACAGGCCAGGCCGCAGACCTGGGCGGGCTGGAGGGGGGCAAGACCGGCACCACCAACGAGGGCCGCGACCTGCTGTTCGTGGGCTACGAACCGCGCCGTCACTGGGTGATCGGCATCTGGCTCGGCAACGACGACAACCGACCCACCCAGGCGAGCAGTTCCCTTGCCGCCGGGCTCTGGAGCGAGATCATCCGCTCAGCCGGCTGAGCGCAGTGCGACTGCCCGCCCGTCTTTGGTTGCTCGCCGGCGCCGGGCTGCTGGGGCTGATCGGGCTGGGCATGCTGCTGCAGCTGGTCAACCAGCTCACCTGGCAGCTCAGCGTCGTGCTGCCCTATCCCCTGGTGGGGCCCGTACTGCTTCTGCTGGTGCTGATCGTGCTGGCCGGGAGCGTCCAGATCGGCTGGCCGCTGCTGCGACCCTGGCTGGAACCGGCCCTGCCCGCCTGGATCCGCAACCGCCTGCCCCGTCGTCCAGGGTCGGGCCAGGCGCCGAGGCCTGCGCCGGCCGCCCCCGCGGCGAGCCGGCGGGAGGCCGCCAGCCGCAACCTCGAGGCCATCGATCAGACCCTTCAGCAGGTGCGCGATGCGGTGGGGCGGGAGGTGCTGCGCCAGGAGCGGGAGCGGATGGCCGCCGAGCTCCAGCGGGGCGATCTGCGCATCGTGCTGTTCGGCAGCGGATCCACCGGCAAGACCTCCCTGATCCGCGCCCTGCTGCGGGAGCTGGTGGGGGAGGTGGGCGCCGCCATGGGGAGTACCAGCGGCACCCAGCGCTACCGCCTGCGCCTGCACGGTCTGGAGCGGGCGGTGTGGCTGATCGACACGCCCGGGATCCTCGAAGCCGGTGATGCGGGCGAGCGACGCGAGCGGCTGGCGCGGGAACAGGCCAGCCAGGCCGACCTGTTGCTGCTGGTGGTGGATGGGGATCTGCGGGCCGCCGAACGGGAGGTGTTCGCGGCGCTGGCGGGACTGGGCAAGCGGCTCATGCTCGTGCTCAACAAGTGCGATCTGCGCGGCGAGCGGGAGGAGGCAAGGCTGCTGGAGTTGCTGCGCCAGCGCTGCCAGGGCCGCATCGCCGCGGCGGATGTGGTGCCGGCCGCCGCCTCTCCCCAGTCGATTCCCAGGCCCGGCGCCCGCCCGCTCCAGCCCGCTCCGGAGGTGGAGACCCTCGTGCGCCGCATCGCCAGCGTGCTCCATGCCGACGGCGAGGAGCTGCTGGCCGACAACCTGCTGCTGCAGTGCCGCCGGCTCGGCGAGGCCAGCCGCGACCTGCTCGCCCGGCAGCGGCGGGCCGATGCCCTGGCGGTGGTGGAGCGCACGATGTGGATCGGTGCCGGGGTGGTGGCTGTGACCCCCCTGCCCGGCATCGACCTGCTCGGCGCCGCCGCCGTGAATGCCCAGATGGTGCTGGAGATCGGCCGGGTCTATGGCCAGAGCCTCAGCCGCGACGATGCCCAGGAACTGGCGGTTTCCGTGGCCAGAACCCTGGCCGCCCTGGGGCTGGTGAAGGGAGGCGTGGGTCTGCTCAGCTCCGCCCTGGCGCTGTCGCTGCCCGCCGCCCTGGTGGGCCGTGCCGTGCAGGCGGTGGGAGCTGCCTGGTTCACCCGGGTGGCGGGGTTCAGCTTCATCCGCTATTTCGAGCAGAACCAGAGCTGGGGCGACGGCGGCGTGCTGGAGGTGGTGCAGGAGCAGTACAACCTCAGCCGCCGCGAGGGTGCCCTGCGCCAGTTCCTGGATGCCGCCCTCACCCGCGTGGTGGAGCCTTTGCGGCGGCAGGGGCGGCCGGTGCAGCAACTGCCCCCGCGAGGGCCTCGGGGGGGGGCGGCAGCAGGGGACCCGGACGATCGAGCACCGTGACCAGCACGAGATAGGCCAGGCCGATCAGGATGGAGATCGCCCCGGTGACGATCGCCACCCAGCGGCTGCGCGGTGAGGGTCGCTGGTGTTCGCTCATCGCTCCAGCGACCCGCGCACGATG
>Ga0315900_10001043_pt1 | contig 44607 bp, 34 predicted proteins | sample LakEriMetagenome_FD_203521 | JGI IMG/M metagenome (GOLD analysis project Ga0315900, IMG submission 203521) | Freshwater fungal communities from buoy surface, Lake Erie, Ohio, United States - Buoy 12 MA114 | ecosystem: Environmental > Aquatic > Freshwater > Lake > Lake biofilm | place: USA: Lake... | reverse complement strand
TATGGGTGAATGCGGTTTGCGACTCCCGCAATTCGAGCACCGCTGCGCTGAGCACGAGCACCGCTGCGCTGAGCACGAGCACGACCTCGTGGCAGGCGTGTACCCACTACTCCCTCGCGGTGGTTTCAACCAGCATTGTTCTTCGAATCAAGAGTTTGAGTAGGGAGCGGTACTCGTGCTCGTGCTCGTGCTCGAATAACGCTGCAAACCGTCCGTCGATGATACGATAGGAGTTTGTTTGGTCCCCCTTTTTTTATCTATGGGTGAATGCGGTTTGCGACTCCCGCAATTCGAGCACCGCTGCGCTGAGCACGAGCACCGCTGCGCTGAGCACGAGCACGACCTCGTGGCAGGCGTGTACCCACTACTCCCTCGCGGTGGTTTCGACCGGCATTGTTCTTCGAATCAAGAGTTTGAGTAGGGAGCGGTACTCGTGCTCGTGCTCGTGCTCGTGCTCGTGCTCGAATAACGCTGCAAACCGTCCGTCGATGATACGATAGGATTTTATTTGGCCTTTTTTTGATCTATGGGTGAATGCGGTTTGCGACTCCAGCGATTCGAGCACCGCTGCGCTGATCGCAAATGCCAAAAAAGCGAGATACGCCGGGCGATCACGGGTTAAGGATATTCGCGAAAAGAGTAATTCGCTTTACTGTTATGCTACACTGCAATCTTGCGTAGTAGAATTCTCAAATGCTGTCAGCATTGTGAGTGACCGTCGCTTATACACAGATGATTTGATTGGTTGTGCCATGGAACTATTCACCGCCTAGTTAGTACGAACTTATGGAAACTAACATGAGAGGCAAAATCGAAAATACTCCGCCAACCGAGAGTAATCCCTATCAGTCGCCAGGCTCAAGCGAATCTCTGGTGAAAAAAAAGACTTCTCGATGGATTCGTCGCGCAATTCTGCTCAATGTTGTTTTGGTAGTTATACCCCTGCTTTGCCTTCTGTTGTTAAACCTTTCGATCAATCTATGGACCGCATGGGAAGCCAGAACACAGGACCAAGACCCGGTCATATACCAGCACTTTTTTTGGTTCAGCGCAAGCCGATGGGCTGTCCTCAGTTATTTCTTGGTTCCAAATTTGATACTTGCTGGACAATTCATCTTTTGGAAAATTCGGTCGACTCGAAAAAAGTAAGATGAAGAGCTTTCTTCAGTTAATGACCGATGCACCTGTATTCCTCGATGAAAAGAAACGGCACAATGGTTTATGGAGGTAGCCATCGATCGATCCATTCGGGTTTCGTTGAGGCAACACTGTTTCTTGAATAAGCAATGTTACTTAAGGTGTCCAAAGAGATGAAACTAGCATCTTCGATGATCGGATTAGGTATCGCTGTGATATTGGTCTATCAAGGATTTGCGCAGCAGGGGAGGGAGGAAGCAAAACGGGACCAAAGTAATCGTATCTTCATTGGGCAATCGCTGGAGTCTACTCGGGCTGCTCTTCGCAATTGCAGTATCGAAGTCAGTGAGGGGGGCTTTGCATTCGCCCGGACAGATCCCGATTTATCCAATTTATACTTCACACTAGATCCCAACCATGTTGTCGTTTGCGCTGACTTTTCAAGAGCGAAATCGATAATCACCAGCATTTCTTTGGTTTGCTTTCCATCACGTAAGCAAAGATCAACAGCAGGAGAAGTATGGCTAGCGGCAGAAGAGATCACGGTTTCGAAAGATCGATCGTATTCTGTGAAATTCGAAGTGCCAATCACCGTGAATGAGCTAGAACGATTAGAAGAAAATACTTCCAGGAAGCAGGATGCAGTTTTTCCTCCGAGTAAATAAAGAGAGGCAAGTGAATTGCAGGGCATTTGCATACTCAGAAAGAAAGAGCCCCATTTTATTTGCTGATCTCGGAAGTGTTCTTTTGAAAGGTAAAGCTATACATGGTTTGTAAGGTCGACAACCAGGGCATCCATATGCTAATCGCTCTTCTTTATTCGCTGATACAAAACTGCACCAATTGTCGAATCATGACAACGCAAACGTCATGTAGAAGTTGCAACAGAAAACGGAAATTCAACTCGACTTCGATTCATTGCAGTATTTGCTTAATCTTAGCAGCGTGGATTGTTGCGCTGGTTGCTGGGCACAAGAGGCTTGCCGCTGAGGAACCGGTGAGAGTGGACTGTGCTTCCGAGTTGTGTGGCGATGCAGCGGTCGAAGCAAAGGGTAGTGAGGTAGCCCGCGGGAATGAAAGTCCGCTGGTGGATGAGCCTCTTGGAGCACGATACTCTCTCGGTATGACCCTTTGGCATATGGGCCATAACGCGGTAATGGTCGAGAAGTTTCATGACTACCTAAAAATGAAAGGGCTGACGCCTGAGAAGTTGCTTGATGCCTCAGTGTTGGTACCTCCCAAGACTGTAACGCGACTTTTACTAGAGCCCGAGAGACTCAGCAAGGATCTGTTAAATGGCTGGATGGTTGACGAGGAAAGTATTGTCAGTAGTGCGACCGATGCGGGACCGACTGTTTCGTTACCGCTGCATGTGCCAGAGCGGGGATTGTATCGGATATGGATCCAGTATTACGGTAACCCCAACGCGCGTGGAGTAACCTCGCTGAGGATCTATCGTGAGGGCTTGGAGTCGCAAGGTCCCATAGTACAGGCCGACGAGTTTTACGATCAACCAGCGGAGAAGAGTGGACCGCAGTGGCATGACATGCTGGTTGATTTGCCTGCGGGTAATCTGATAGTAAAGCTTGGCCATGTGACACGTTGGTGGCATGGCGCCGGCGGCTACGACGTAAGGCGAGTCGATTGCCTGTACCTGACGAATGAATGGTGGGCAAAACCGCCAGACAGTGAAGCTCGAAACGAGATGCGTCAATCGCCCTCAGCAAGCAAATCGCAGTGGATATTCACACCCGAATTAAATGCGATCGATTTTGCTTCATGGCGCTGGTGGCAAATACGACCTCTGTCTTGGGAGGATTCTGAAAAGTATCCGAAGCTCTTTACTCTAAGTCGTGAATTCTGGACGCAGCAAATCCAAGCTTTAGCGAAACGAGATTACCGCGAAGACAATGTCCCGGACTACCGGCAGCCGGAGCGTCAGGTGATTTACGATGAGACATGGAATATGGTTGCTAATCCAGTCCGCATCGCTCGGCAGATTAATACTCTCACGGCGGATATTCGCAAGGAATCCCTCGGCTACAACTATGTTTGGCATGATGTGGGAGGCAACATCGAAGGGCTACGTGAGGATGGCAATTACAAAGATTCGCCGCTGGCCCATTATGGCAATTGGTACGGCGGTCCGGGGCGACTGGAAGCGAGTTATGGTAATCCGCAGGGAACCGTAACGACGAAAGTCCCTCTGTCGAAACCGGGTCAATATACGATGTGGGTGTTGTCCAATTCGACCAACCTGAGTTACACCGCGCCTTGGTTTGGAAAAGTGTCTGCTGGTGGTCGCGAACAATTTACGTACCACCACCAAGGAAATATTCCCACTGTCTGGATGAAAATGGGAGAGGTGTCTGTTGAGAAGCCTGGCGATGTAACAGTGGATTTTGTTCTCGACGGCTCTGGCAATGGTGGCACATATCGACGAATCTACACACTGTTTCTTGTCGATGATCCCAATGTCACACCGACTGGTACGGTGCATCCACCCTGGACCATGGATCAGTTTCGTTATCGAGCAGCGGAGCTGGGGGCAAGTCCGAGCGACAGGATGATGCTGTGGATGACCGAGAACGCCTATCGTCCCTTGTCCCAGGTTGTTTGGGCCGATCGGATTACTGTAGGGGACTCATGGCCGAACTCGCCGCAGCAAGCAAAAGCGAGAAGCAAGGAGATGTTGGTTGCGGGAGAGACATGCCAAGCGGTTCAAGTTGCGCTGCGCAATTTGACGGACCAGCCAATTACTTTCAAAGTTATTCCTGGGCCGCTCGTTGGTCAGGGTGTTTCATTTCCCAAAGCGGTCACATGGCGAGCTGAGGCATTTGTGCCGTATGGCTCCGATCGACAAGCGTGGACACCTTTCTTTTTGATGCGTCGGCCGAGCGTCACGATTCCACCACTGAACATAGCTGGCGTCTGGTTGACGTTGGATACACACGGTATCCCAGCTGGCGAGTATGAATCTAAGGTTCGTTATCAGGCGGAGGGTATACCAGAACAGATTATAACTCTGAAGGTTCGAGTGTCGTCGATAAAGTCGACACCGCGTCAACCAGTGCTGGTCGACGGTTGGACTCAGCCTCACGAGGGTGAGGCTTACCTGCGCGACTTTGTTGAACATGGGATGAACGTGTGGCCTGGTGAGATGAGCAAGGAAGAGATGGAGAAATGGGGGATTAGGCAACTGCGTCTCAGTTGGGGATCGTCTGATGAGAAGGCTGCCGCAGAGGCAGTTGCTCGCTGGAAAAGTCTTGGGCTGGACTACGACGATTATTTCGTTGGCATTATGGATGAACCGGGTGGGACAACCGAAGAAGCATTGAAAGAATATATCGAAGCAGCGAAGGCTCTCCGAGCTGTCGATCCGAAAGTGCGCATATGCTTTAATCCTTCCGAGGCTGCGCAGCTTGCTACATTTCAAATTCTCGCCCCTTACTGCGATGCATGGACACCTTACAGCTTGCACGTTTTTTCCCCGTACTACAACAATCCTGATAAGAAGAAGATTTATCAGGCGAAGCCATGGATGTGGTATACGACGCCTTGCTTGTGGGATAAGACGACGCGCGATCCCGGCATTCGTTTGGTTCCTTCGCAGTCGGGCAATTGTGTGGGCGTTGCATTCTTTGCGCTTAACTATCCCTGGCGCGATCAGTGGGATACGGGTTACGAACATATCGCCGATGCTTCGACTATGGGAGCGGTGATGTCACGCAACGGCCCCATTGCTACGATCGTTTGGGAGCAAATGCGTGAAGCGGTGCAGACTGCGAATCTGGCGATGATGGTGCGAGAACGACTCGGCATTAGTTCATTCGATGAAGTGAAAGATGAATCGCTGCGCCAATTGATCACGGAAGGTTCCAGCGAGCAATTGATTGAATGGCTTGAGCTAAACTCATAGAAGCAGTAGGGGGAGAGCGAAAGGATTATTCGATGTGAAGGATTTCTGTCGAATTGGATTGCTGAGTGATTCGTCGGTGCGGCTTGCGCTAGTCGAGGAATCAATCTATTCAGTCGTGTCGCAAAAGGTAGTCAAGAGTTTCATGGGTACCTTCTGAAGATTATTTTTCCTTTGTAGGTGTGTTGGTGATGGATGCTCGTTTAGTGAAAATGATACTCGACTATCAGGATGCGGTTCGTAAAGCGGTTGCTTTATTGGAAGCTACAGGAATACCACGTCCAAAATCAACCGTCGACTGGATTGGCTATGATGTGCCATACACTGGAGAGCTTGCCACAGGTGGGAAGTATTTTATCCATGGATTTGGTTGTGCTGTGAAGACACCGGATATTTGCGTCGATTTCGACTTTGGAGAACATGGAGAGATTGATGGAATCGACCTTCATCGGATAGCGAACTTCGCGAGTAAAGATCTGCAAACGAGATATGGATTCTGTGATTTGGAGGAGCTACACCAAGTCATCCAGGCTTCTTGCGATTCCGGTGAATTGGTCCACTCCGGTTATATTTTGTGGTACCTAGCGTCCGAACCACGAAACGAATCGACATAAAATGCTCGCAGCACAAACACTGAAATAGATTCGCCGGAATAGATGCATGTGGGGCTATAGCTGTCATGTACGATGGTTCGGATGACCTCCGCACCGGATTCATGGCAAAAACGGTTTAATTTTCCTTCTTGGGTCGGCGTTAAAACTCTATCATATCGCAAATGCGGCTTCGGCGAGGAGCAAGCCTAGTTACGATCATCGTTTTATCATGCACAGCGTCGAAAAAGAAATCGTGAAACGGGCGGTTCCTAATTGGTCTTGCAGATGCTAGAGTCCGGTACACGCGGTTGATAGGTAGAGGACTCAATATGCGAATTCCGGTTATTAGCGGTTTGATTGAGCGACGAATTCTCGCCAACTACCACGTGGATCCCGACGTTATAACTCGTCTTCTTCCGAGTGTCTTTCGTCCCCAGCTGGTCAACGGTTACGCGATTGCAGGTATCTGCTTGATCCGTCTTAAAAATGTCCGACCTCGATTCCTGCCGGTACCTTTTGGAATCGGTTCTGAAAATGCTGCGCATCGTATCGCTGTTGAATGGGATGCTGACGGAGAAATTCGGCAAGGTGTTTATATTCCAAGGCGAGATACAAGTTCAGCGTTCAACGTTTGGGTTGGGGGAAGCTTGTTTCCAGGGGTTCATCATCACGCGAAATTTGCCGTTCTTGAGTCGGAAAGTCATCTCTCTATTGGACTCCAAAGTGACGATGGCAGTACTCGAATCCATGTTTCTGGCAGCGTTACTGACGAACTCCCAGATACATCGGTATTTTCAGGGTTGGCTGATGCATCACGTTTTTTTGCTATGGGATCGCTGGGCTATTCCGTAACTCGAAGTAAAGATCGTTTCGATGGACTTGAGCTTCGGTGCGAAAACTGGGCTGTGGAGGCACTGGAGATCGAGAGGATTGAGTCGACCTTCTTTGACGATAAAAAACGCTTTCCAGAGGGCTCTATCAGTTTCGACTGCGCACTCTTGATGCGCAACATTCGACACCAGTGGTTCGGGCGAGAGGATCTCTGCTGTAATCCATCTAGACAAAAGACTAGGTGAGCAATAGAGATGATAAGTGCATCAAAAGGATACGATTTAGCCATGAGTGGTCGAAGAATTCTTTAAGTGAAGGTTATTTGGATGTGGAGTGGGAGAGTCAGGAAAGCTACGGCATTTATCGGGAATTAATCATGTTCAATTGTTCGGCGAAATATTCAGATGGTCGCCATGGTATCGCAAAACATTATTGAAAAGCTTTGCGTTATGCCTCTTAGCTGCCATAATTTCAGAGCCAGAGCAAGTAGAGCCCGAGAGTAGCAGCATTCATAGGAGGTCATCATGAACCAGACTGAGCCGCATTTTGTCCAAGTCACTATTTGGGAATTTATCATGCCGAATGACCGTGGCGATCGGTATGAGGATCCGCTGGATGAAGTTTTGGAGAGCCATGATTTGGGGCAAGTTTGTGGTGGCGGATCGCAGCTGTCGGACGAATGTGGCATTGAATACGTTGATATCGAGATAGAACTCAATGATATAGAGAAAGGGGTACCCATCATCCGTGAAGTCTTGGAGGAGCAGGGCGTTCCGAAAGGCTCACTCATCAGATATGAAATCGATGGGCAGGAGATCACAAGCACCTTTGGAGTTGCCGAGTGCTTGGCGATTTTTTTAGATGGAGTTAGCTTGCCAGACGAAGTGTACCAAACATCGGATATCAATGAGTTGGCAGATAAGATCAATGAAATCTTGGACGAACAGCCATCGGGCGAGATTCGCTCATCATGGGCCGGTCCCCAGGAAACCGCTTTATTCATCTTCAGCACCAATGCTCAAGAGACATTTGCAGCGTTAGCTCCGCTGCTGCATTCCTTCCCCTTGGCTCAAAATGCCCGCATCGTGATTCGTCATGGGAAACCTGAACTTAATCCCGAGACGATGCGAATTCCGATGCTACAGTAACTCGGGCGTTCTTAATCTATAAAAAATTGTGAATGGTAACTGTTTTATTATAGATACTTAGATTTCTTTTTAAGCGAACAGCGAGAGTATCGATGAGCCCGATGGTCATGGTGCTTGTGCGTTTCACGGGTCCTTACCATTGCAGAAAAAGATCGAATTTACTTCGGTGTATTTTCAGCGACGTGATCCTGGATTGCCGTTCCAAGGAAAGCAACTCATGAGCAGTTCAAGCACTTGCGGTCAGACGGTCTTCTATGCGAAAACATGGTATCACATAGCTGGTGCACTGATATTTACATTCGTTGGATCGGTAAGTGTGATTTTGGGTCCGTTGTTTCTGTTCGATATCTTGAAACGAGCCGATGGCAAGCCGGGAACCGAAGGTGGCATCGCCATGACGATTCTTGGTAGTTTCATGATGTTGATTGCACTGCTTGGCTGGTTCAATGTCTACGCTAGGCGTACACCTTTACTGCGGATATGCCGGGAAGGGATGCTAATCAATGTTATTGGTGCGTCGAGCTTGGACAATGTCCCTCTAGTACCCGGTATACTTCGAGTAGCGTGGTCGATACTATCGCTGCAAGGCTTCAAGAAACAGGTGGGAATGATCCCCTGGGAGTCGTTCACTGGTGCTAAGGTGACCGGATTACCGATGGCGCGAACACTGGTAATTGTGGCATCAATTGATTACCCCGATCGTAAGGGGCAATCGCTCCATTCGCTTCAGGATTCTATTTGGGTTTTTCGAGAAGCTGAATTCCGCGATTCATTGGATAAGATCGCTGCTGCGATTCATGATTTTCACCACGATTTAGAATCGCGAGAAGCTTTATCTAGCTGGAACGTCTAGCGATTTATTGTGGCTGTCTAGGATCACCAAATGGATTGCTATAAGCTGACGGTAACGGTATGGACTTGGGTGCGCAAAGTATTAATTATCAATCATATTCCCCATAGAGTGCTGACAATTATGCGGCGATGAAGTGGGGATTTCGTGGTGGGAAATAGATGGGAGAAGTGACACCTGAGAAGTTTATTCGCACCTAGGAATTCGCTGCAAAAAATGAACTTCAACTCACGTATGATGCTGAAAAGTTTTGTAAATTGGTACTGGCAGAGACAGTAGCTTCAAGGTCTCGAGATGCTTCCGCCTAGCGAGTCGTATCAAGTGTCCAAGACAGTACGCATCGACGGATCGATGGTCAGAAAGAAGTGAGAATAAACAATATTTCTGATCCGGCCGAAGCAGCTAAGGATAGCCATGGCGAAGGTTGCTCGATGCTTGGGAACGTACTAAGTAGCTCAATGACAAAGACACTCGGGATGGGAATGCAATACAGCCGGATGGATACACGAACCTTGAGCATTTTCTCAATGAATGCTGCAGGTAAGATTCGGCGAATCGTAACGGTGACACGAAGTGAGGGGCAAAGCTGTAGTCCTGCGAGCTATGGAGATCGAGATGCCATACGCAAATAAGAATGAAAATGAGAGCCCTGGATTCTGGTGTGCTGGTTGGTGAGTTATTGATCTGCGCGATTATGCAAAAGTCAATTTTGAAATAGAAAAAAGGAAGACTTCATGTCGGAAAACCCTTTCAAGACACCTGAGGAAGCTTCGCAGGCTGACGGTGCTCGAATCCCGGAAAACATCAACGCGGTGAATGCTACCTACAACGTTGTCACCGATACATTGACCGGAGTGAATGTGCGATGGAGTGATAACAAATTTCAGGCAATTTTTGTTTTTGTATCGCTCTTGGTTGTAGCGTTGATTGGGGCGGTGTTGGCAGCCGTTAATACGAGTTGGGGGTTGCCATGGTATGGAGGCGCGTTGGCAGGAGCGTTTATCGGATTGATCTTGGGAGTTTTCGCGAGTGGTATTTTTCTGATGTGCTTTCGAGCAATACGGCACCTAAAAGGTAGGCACGATTAGCGATCTTTAACTTCTGCTCGATCGTCTTGGAACTCTCGTGATCTACGGTCTAGCGAATGCTATTTCATGAAGCTTTTGACTAGCGGTCGGCGAATTGGATCGATGAGTATTTGATCTGGACATTTGGTATTAGAAAATTTTTCGCCGCAATAGCTCGGGGTCGCGCCAAACTTTGAACCCTAGCCAAGCGAGGAGCGAAATGCCGAAGATCCATTTGATAGGCCAGGTGTATGCCCAGTAATTGATGGGAGTTTGGTAATTGAAGTGTGATTGACCGAAGAGTTCAATTTGGCTTATTCGAAATATTCCTTGAGACTGCTTGGTCTTGCAAGGTGTGCAAAGAAATTCGATCCCTTTGATGGGGGCATCGGGACACGCAACCGATCCAAGCGAACGCACGCTAACATTGCTTTGTCCGAGGAAGAAATTAAGACTCCCATTTATTTTAGAGACTAGCAATCGAGATTTGGATTGAGGATTCGGAGAAAGCTGGAGTCCTGGAATTTCTTGATCGATTTTCTGCTTGGTTCCAAAGCTACGATCGACCTTAGCAGACGATACAAAACCAACTTGGCGTGCTTGAGTTGTGGCGATTCCAAAGATGGGAGAGTTCAACGATTGATCTTCGTATTCGAAACGGATTAACAGGCCGCTTAAAAAAATAGGACCCGGCTCCGGCATATTGGTAATTTCATAATCGATCCAAAGATCGAATTCTTTATCTGAAGAAAGAGCCACTTTCATCTTAGGAATCGGTGTGTACTTGCCAACAGGCTGCTTGAGTTCGATACCCTTATCGCTCGGTTGAAACCAGTTTTTATCATCGGTGAAAGAGAAAATTGGGTTGCGTGAAACATTGCTTTTCAAATCCAGAATTGTAGAGGTTGGCTTGTCGTCTGGATTTTGCTGCGCGAATAAATCATGGGTAAGTTGGGCGAAGGAAAAGAGTACCAACAAGATTCGAAACGACAGAATTAACCGTCGTTTCGAGTCGTGTGACGAAGATGTGACAGTCTGGACGGAAAGGAGTTTCATAAGCGTTTCCAGTATGATTACTGTCCAGGCAATTCTTCAATCACTTCACCAGATCTGATAGTGCTAAGTTCTCCCCAAGTGCCATAGGGACTTCGGCCAAGCGTATCACCAAGGGGTGGAGCTATGCGAAGGTCACCGTAATCGATATCGCCGCTGATCGTACGGACTGCACCATCTGCAAAACAGACTTGGAGTAGCCTGCCAGGATGGTAAGAACCTGCTGTATAAAGACCGTTTACCAGGTCGTGGGTCCTTCGATTGCTGATGCTAGATTGAAACGGAGGTAAGATGGTATTAACACTTGTATAAACAGGAGCTCCATCCATCCATCTTCGTCCTCGCCCGTAATAGAGTGGAGGAGGGCTGCCGCGAAGCATTCGACAAAGAGGGCACACATTGTAGAACTGGTATGGAAAAGAAAGATCTTCAATGGTTCGCCAGTCTAGAGGGCCGTCAACTTTCTGCTCGATGTAGGCAAGTGTATTGGATACTCCATCGCTGATCTCCCCCATCTTTCGCCAATAATTCGATTGAAAGAAACCTCGGGTTCTTCCATTGACGACATCCAGGAGATTGTCACCAACCGACATGCCATAATTTGTTGTGCCCGGGGAACCTAAGGGACGCTCGTCTGGTTCGTTTGGGCACCGTAGCCAGGGGAGTTGGGTCGTCCAAGGAATGTATTGCTCCATGCCAATAAACGGCCCAGGAAACGGACCTCCGCGCGCAATATTGCGAGTCGGATCTCCATTCATTATTTCCTGGTACATCGGCTGTTGTTCGATAAATGGAAGCAACAGAACGAACCCGCTTAGACGATGATGGTTGCCGGCAGTGAGAGTATCAAAACCTTCGGTGCCCGAGCGAAGAGCTGGGTAGCGTTTGTAAGTCGTTTCATAATTCAGCATTGCCAAGCCAATGTTCTTGAGATTGTTTGAACATTGCAAACGCCTTGCCGCTTCACGAGCGGCTTGTACTGCGGGAAGCAGCAATCCGATCAAGGTGGAAATAATCGCTAAAACAACCAGCAACTCGACGAGAGTAAATCCACGACAGCCAACGCAAGACCCCTTTTCGTACCGCATACGAAAGCTCCTTCTGAGATGGGCAGAGAGAAAGAACGGTCAGGAATGGTCAAAAGAAAAGTGCGAATGGAAGAATTGACCGAGATGCTTCAATATATCTCTTGCGTTTGATTTTTCTAACAGATTCGCCAAATCAAATCAATGAACGATAATAAAAAAAGCTTGGAAATGGAGTGATTGGTAGTCTTTGATATCTCACGGATCTGCAATTTAAGTAGTCCGCTTTAAGGCATGATGTAAGCAAACTTTACAGAGGTGAAAATGCGTTCGGGAGAAGTGAATTATCGTTTTAGCGAGTCAATAATTCTTAACCTGAAAACGTAGCTAGGAAACGCTTGCTCAAAGGATCAATTCAAGTGGTGCAACTCTCATGCGTGCCAACGATCAATGGACACTGGCGATCCGAGAATCTGTAAATTGCTTCATTGTATTAGTTGAGTTTTGTTGTAGTTGACGAGGAGATGTGGCCTTGCAGTTGAGCTCAAGGCTTTCTGTCCGCCCTTTCTATTTCACGGAACTTTATAGTTGAGACACAAAGAAAGGGATTGCTTGGTAATAATCGCTCCATCACCAAACTTTTCCACGCTGCTCGCCCGTGGTAAGAGTAGCACGTTTGGGTAGAGAATGGCTGGACGAATAATGCGAATGTCAAAGGATGGGTGAACCCAAGTCGCTCTTTGATTGTCGGATGGGAGACGACGATTTATTTTTATCGGCGTGTAAGAACCAGTAGAGTGAGTGATGATTAATGTGATAGTGCCAGACGTCCTGGTTGATCCAAGTTTTTATGGAGATCATGCCGCGCTCTTTGATCAGCTAGTCTCATCAGTCTACTGGGATGATCGTATGGCGGCTCGGCGAACGGCTTCGTTTGGGAAGCCCTATAACTACTCTCAGATCGAGTATTCGGCCGCTCCTATTCCCGACTTCTTGTTGCCAATGGTGGGGCTGTTGCACGGTCGCTTGGGGATTCGCTTCAATAATTGTCTGCTGAACTACTATCAGACCGGTGATAATACCATGGGGTTTCATTCGGACGACACCTCAGGGCTTATCGCGGGAACTGGGGTTGCGATCGTATCGCTTGGAAGTGTCCGAGATATCACGTATCGATCTAAGGCAAATGTTGAGATTCAGAAGTCCTATGCACTGCAACCAGGCTCCTTGCTCTATATGGACGAATTGGTTCAGCAGCATTGGGTACACGCTATTAAACGTCAGAAAGATGTTGGGCCACGAATCAGTTTAACGTGGCGTGCCTTTCGCTAAACGCTAAGTCGTGAGACTTCTCCTGATTTACGATAACTTACGATGGGCGTTAGTTAACCTTTAGCCGAAAGTTAGAAGATTGAAATCGTTCCGATCCATGTTCGCATGAGAAAAGGCTAGTAGGAATTGGTTGTCCCACTAGCCTTTGTTTATTTCTTGGGCTAAGCAACTAAATCACGGGCGTTGATTTCGCCAAGCATGCTCAACGCGTCGAATCAGTCTGCGTTTACTTCGCTTCAAACAATCGCTGTTTGAGGAACGAGTAAGCGAGAGCTTGCATGTAAGCAGCTTGCTTGTTGTTGGCTGAGCCACCATGTCCACCTTCAATATTCTCGTAGTAGAACACGGTATGACCTTGCTCTTCCATGCGAGCCATCATCTTACGAGCGTGGCCTGGATGGACGCGGTCGTCGCGAGTCGAGGTGGTAAAGAGGATGGCTGGATACTTGGTATTCTTGCTAACGTTTTGGTAAGGCGAGTAAGTCCGAATAAAGTCCCATTCACCTTCTTGATCTGGATTGCCATATTCGGCCATCCACGATGCGCCAGCCAAGAGCAAGTGGTAGCGTTTCATGTCTAGCAGTGGTACTTGGCAAACAGCTGCCGAGAAGAGATCGGGATATAGGGTGAACATGTTGCCAACCAACAGTCCACCGTTGGAGCCACCCTGGATGCCCAGTTGCTTCGGAGTGGTTACTCCACGACGCACTAGATCTTTCGCAACAGCAGCAAAGTCTTCGTAAGCTCGCAAGCGATTTGCTTTGAGGGCAGCTTGGTGCCAACGTGGTCCATACTCACCACCTCCGCGAATATTTGCAACGACGTAAACGCCACCTTGGCTAGTCCAAGCGCGACCAACGCTACCGGAGTAGTTAGGGGTGAGCGAGATTTCGAATCCACCATAACCATAAAGCAGGGTTGGATTCTTGCCATCGAGTTTGATGTCTTTCTTAGCAACCATGAAATAAGGGACTTTGGTGCCATCGTCGCTGGTCGCAAAATGCTGAGTGATCTGCAGGCTGGAGGCATCGAAGAAAGCTGGTAATTGTTTTAGCTTCTCAGGTGCTTTGCCGATTGAGCCGAGCATCAGAGTGGTGGGAGTGATATAGTCGTTGACGGTAAGGAAGTAGTCGTTGGACTCATCGGGATCCACGGCCGAGATGCTGATGCTACCGAACTGTGGAGCACCTGCGAGAGGTTCACGATTCCAACCGGAACCCGATGGGGTAAGAACGTAGATTCGATTTTTGACGTCTTCTAAAACATTGATAAACAGATGGTCTTTCGTAGCACCGTAGCTGGCCAGTGACGTGTTGGCGGTTGGTTCGAAGGCGATATCGAAATCTCGTTTACCGGCGATGAAGTCATCGAACTTGGAAACTAGTAAAGCACCGGCTGGATAGCTTTTTCCACCGACTTCCCATGCGTCGCGCAGTTCCAGTAGCAAGTACTGTTTGACAACACTCTTATTAGCCGTGTTAGGTGCGTCGATTTTGATCAGCTTACCCTCGGGGTTAAGCCAATAGAGTTCGTCGTTATAGAAGGCTACGTTGCGGGATACAAAATCACGTTCGAATCCTGGAGAGTCGTCGTGTAAGGCGCTAATCGACATATCCTTGTCGAGACCTTCATAGATCAATTCGGCTTTTTCGATCGGAGTTCCTCGTTTCCAGCGTTTAGCAAGACGAGGATAGCCCGATGTGGTCATCGAGCCGGCGCCGAAGTCTGTGTTAACAAATACAGTGTTCTCGTCGATCCATCCCATGCTCCCTTTGGCTTCGGGACGAAAGAAACCACCTTCGACGAATCGCTTTTTTTCCATGTCGAACTCGCGAGTGACTGTCGCGTCTGCACCGCCACGAGAAAGACTGATCAAGGCGAGTTTATAACCTGGTCGTAGAAGTTGGGCGCCATTCCAAACCCAGTTCTCTTTTTCTTGAGCGGCGATGGCATCGAGGTCAAGAACCGTTTCCCAATTGGGAGATGGTTTCTTGTACTCTTCCAGGGTTGTGCGTCGCCAGATGCCACGTTCGTTTTTCTCGTCGCGCCAAAAATTGTAGAAGTAGTCACCGTACTTCGCGACCGCCGGGATTCTTTCTTTGGAATTCAAGATGTCGAGAATATCATCTCGAAGTTTGATGAAGTCGGAGTTCGTATCGAAAATACTTTGGGTTTTACTGTTGCGGTCTTTGACCCATTGAAGAGCTTTTTCGCCAGTAACGTCTTCGAGCCAAAGATGGGGATCCTCTTGTTCGGTCACGTCGGATACCTTTTTGGTGTTTGAGTTGTTAGGTGTCTTTTCGTCTGCGTGAAGATTCGCGGTGATGGTGATTGCGGGCAGCAGTGCCGCAAGAACGGTTAAGAACAGCTTTCTCATAAGATCTCCGCCTGGGAGGGGAAATGAAGGTGTTAATAAAACGAGAGAGTTGAGTCGCTGAGCGGTCAACATTTAGTCATTCTCGGTGAGTCTAAACTCGAAGGTTAGTTTACCTCATTTGCGATGGTGATGGGGAGAAGGTTGGCCGTTGGGGGAAGAGAACTCTCTTCGTGGGGTGGGACTCGAAATTTAAGGTATTTTTCCTATCCTTTGGGCTAAAAAAAGAGTCAGCCACCTTGTTTTCTAACCGCGATGCGTTAGACATTTTGGGTGGCTGCATAAGTGCAGTAAGTGGATCTTTGTGAGCCGATAATTTAGAAAAGGTGGGCTGAATATGTCGATCAAAAACATTGTGGCCAAATTGGCCTTGGTAGTGGCAGTGGTTGGTTTTGCAGGTTGTAGCAAGCAGGAAGTCGACAAGTCGGCGATGGATGCTGTGAAGAATGCGACCACCAACATGGCGGATACTGCTGTTGGCGCAACCAGCGATGCTGCAGATGCAGCCAAGGCAGCTGCTGAGAAGGCAACCGATGCAGTTGCAGATGCGGCTAGCGGTGCTGTTGAAGCGGTTAAGGGCAACATGGACGAATTGTTGGGCAAGGCGACCGAAGCCCTGAAGGATGTTGCTGGTGGTTCTGACATGCTGGCGAAGGTAAAGGATTTGTTCGGCACTGCATCGACCACTTTGAGCGGTATTACTGACGAAGCAACTGCTAACGCAGCAGTTCCTGAAATCACCAAATTGACCGAATCTTTCGGTGGATTGTCGGATGCTTTCAATGGTTTGCCTGATGCAGCTAAGTCGGCTGTTGGCAATATTTTCTCGTCCGCTTTGGGCGATCTGAAGCCAGTGGTAGAAAAAGTATTGGCGATTCCAGGTGTTGATAAGATCATCAAGCCAGCAATCGACGCTTTGATGGAAAAGCTGGGTGGTTTCAAGGCCTAAGCTCTGACAGTAAGTCGATCTAGCGGTCGGAAAAATTTGAGAGCAGAGTGCTGAGTATTGTGACGTTTGCATGGGGCATCCTTGGGTGCCTCATGCATTCTTTTTTTAATTGGTGAAAAGTCGCCGTCTTGATGTAGTGGGCTGTTTCTTGAGATTGCGAGTTCTTGCATAATTAAAACGAGTTTCATTTCCGACGATTGTTTGAGGTGAAGTGGTAACTCGTACAAGACAGCTTGTTGTTGATACGATTGAGCAAATACTTAGATAAGTCGGATCGTTAAGGGCTTTGGCAGAGGGTAGAAGTGAGACGCAACATGGAATCAAAAAAGTCATTGTTCTTAGCAGCCGTATTGATTTGGTTTCAGGGAGGTGTTGCAGTCTTTGCTCAGTTTGGTTTCCCAACGGCAGATGCAGGCGACCGACAACGCGATGATGCGGGGCAAGCTGATGTTGCGGGAAGATCGGGATTTGGTTGGGGGACTGCCAATGGCGTTGGAGAAACGCGAGTGCAGCCGTCTGTAAATAATGGTTCTTGGAAGTTGGGTGTCCTGGTTGAGAATACGACAACCGGCGTGAAGATTCGTCGGGTCGATGCGGGATCTCCCGCGGCTTCAGCAGGTCTTGAGGTGGGAGATGTGATTGTCAATGTTGGCGGCTATCAAGTCGGCTACGTCGGAGGCAGGTTGTTCGATGTCGGCGAAGAGTTTCGCCGTCGCGTCGATAATCAAGGCCGCGTCGAGTTGTTGGTACGCGATGTTCGAACCAACAGCTTACGAATTATTCCTGTTGGTCTGAAAGCAGCTTCGGTGCGGATCTCGGGCGAGATTCGGTTGAGCGATGGCGGTGCCTTGCCAGCCAATTCGATTTTGCAGTTGCAGATTGTTAATCGTTCCCGGCCCAACACTGAAGTGTTTGGGGGTAGCAATACTCAGGCAGTAGGGAATCAGCGACCGATCTACTTTGAGATGTTTGTTGATCCGACGTATTTAAGGCCTGGGGAGCAGTACGAATTGCAGGCGGCGATAAGCTCTGGCCGGCAGACTCTTTATCTACTGCGTCCAGCAGTGCGAGTCGACTTGGTCAATAGTCCTGATTCTTACTTAAGGCTGACGATGACTAAGGTGGGCAACGGTGTGCCTGATCAGGATTTTAATCCTGGTTATCCACCTGGGTCTCAGCAATCGATCGTGACCTACTATCAATCGATTTTGGGACGCACGCCGCAGCAATGGGAGGTTAATGCTTGGTTGAAGCATTTTGCGAAGGGAGCTGCGAAGGATGACTTGCCTCGGGATTTGTTGGTATCTGAGGAATTCTATGATAAGGCTGGCGGTAATCCGGCTGGCTTTATTGATGCCATGTTTATGTCGGTGACGGGACGTCCGCCGAATGCCGTGGATCGAGCGCGGTGGTTAACTCGATTTCAGCAACTAGGCAATCGCGATCGCACCACCTTGGTTCGCGAGTTTTGGAACCAATACAAGCCACGATGATCACGAGTCCTTGGAGACCGTGAGTTGCCTTCGTTGCCTGTGATCGCTGGCGAGCTTACAAATTTCGGTGGGTTCTGTTGAACGCATTTTGCTGCGTTCAATTTTCACTGGAATTGTTGTTGTGTAAAAAGGCTACCAGAACTCAGGGTGTTTCGTCCGCAAGCAATTCAAACGATTGCAGGATTTCCGGTGGTACTCGGCATGGCAAGTGGGTCGAAAATTTGACAAAGGCCCAGTTGGTTTCGGCGGTTGCGAGTTTCTTATTATCTTTGGGGCGTACGATTTCGTAGCGTCGCAGTGATGTAACTCGTTTCATCGAAGCGACCCAGGTTCGGACGATAATTTCATCGTCTGCGAAAGCTGGATAGAGATATTCGATGAAGTGCGAGCGAACCACCCAACCCATCCCAAGTTTTCTGTAGGCATCGGCTGACCAGCCTTGTACGGTTGAGTGAGCGATGGCAGCATTTTGTAACCAGCGAACGTATTCGAGATTATTGACGTGTCCCACCTGGTCGATCTCGGAAAGGGAAACGCGATGGTTGTGTTCGTAGATAACAGGCATGGGAGCAGTGGTCATGAAAAAGTGTGGGCGGTCATTAGCTGCGCAGGAATAGCTTAAGTGAAAACCTAAACTCTTTCCCTACTACTTTGCGAGTCAATTATAGCGAAACCGAATAGAGCATAGCGATCGAAAGTTAAATTGTCGTTGGTTATCAAATCTGGATTCTACAGGCGGGGATGTGCAGGTCACATTTCAGCATGCTGAAATGTGCTTGATTGAAGTTAGTAAATAGTCTGGGAAGGGAAGATGAGTAGCTCACAAGTTGCGAGGATGGAATCGCTTGATGAATTCCGAGGTTACACGGTAGCCGCGATGTTTTTAGTGAACTTCTTGGGTTCCTATTATTTAGTCACTGAAGCGTTTCCGAATCTAAAACATCACAACACGTTTTGCAGTTACGCGGATACGGTGATGTCGCAGTTTTTCTTTGCTGTGGGATTCGGTTATCGGATGGGATTCCTGCGCCGTATTGAAGTGGATGGGGTTACCGGCGCCCTGAAGAGGGTTGGAAAGCGAATAGCTGGATTGCTTTTGGTAGCGCTCATCGTGCATGGCTTGGATGTGAAGTATGAAAGCTGGAGTGCTTTGCAGGAGGCGGGGATTTGGGGATTTTTATCTACTGCTTTTCAGCGTAACTATTTTCAAACGCTAACGCATATCGCTTTGGCGACACTCTGGGTAACCCCGGTGATCGGATTGTCGGTGAAATGGCGCGTAGGTTTTCTGCTCATGTCGCTTGTTCTGCATATTGTGATTTCAGCGGTTGGTTATTACGCGTGGGTTGTTGGGCGGCCATGTATTGATGGCGGCCAACTTGGTTTTATCAGTTGGTCGGTCTGTTTGCTTGCGGGAAGTTTTGTTTACGACATCATCGCGCAGGGGCAGCGCGATATTGTGTTGGTGGAAAGGAATGATAGTGCTCGAGAAAACAGTGGACGATTCCAAGTTCGGGAGATCGTTAAGAAGCTTTTTTGGCTTGGTGCGTTGATGATGATTGCTGGATATGGATTGTCATGTTTCAATCGCGTCACAGCTCCGAATTCGATGGCTGATTGGACGTCTTGGGGTGATGTGTTGATTGAGCCACCTTTTGTCGCACCGAGTCAGCCGATCAATATGTGGACTATGAGCCAGCGGGCGTGCAGTGTTTCGTATACGCTATTTTCTGGTGGCGTCAGTGTTTGGGTTTATGGACTGTTTTATTTGTTGGTGGACGTAGGGGAGTTGCGATGTGGCGTGTTTCGCACTCTGGGTGTTAATGCATTGGCGGGTTACATTTTGCACGATTGGGTGAATTCGGCGCTGCGACCGTTTTGGCCCCGTGATTGCGCTATTTGGTATGCCATCTTGGGGTTTGTTATTTCATTCGCTCTGTGTTACGTGATACTTCGATTTTTTGAACGACAGAAAATCTATTTCAAAGTGTAGGGTGAGTTGGTGGTAGCAGGTGAATCACAGGAGCAGGTTGTTGGTCGCGGATCGGCTCGACGCTGGCTGTTGATACTGGGGCTAGGGCTGGCTACTGTTGTGGTGCTTTATGCTTTGGGGGGGCGTATTTCGGCGGAACGGCTCGTCAAGCTTGAGGGGGAGTTGGTGTCGCTGCGGGAGGCTTCGCCTTGGGTGGCGAGTTTGCTCGCGTTAGCTGTTTACGTTGTCGTTGCTGCATTATCGATTCCTGGGGCAGCTTTGCTCAGTTTGCTGATTGGTTGGTGGTTGGGGTTTTGGTCTGGATTATTCGTGGTGAGTTTCGGATCTACGGCGGGAGCCACGATAGCATGTGCGGTTAGCCGCTACTTATTCAGGGATTGGGTGAGGGCGAAGTTAAGCGGAAGAGCCGATGAGTTTGTTAAGGGTTGGGAAAGGCATGGGGCAGTTTTTTTGTGGAGTCTGCGATTGGTGCCAGCGATACCGTTTTGGCTGGTGAACCTGCTGATGGGGCTGACCACGATTCGACTTCGTACTTTCTGGTGGATCAGTCAATTAGCGATGTTACCGGCAACGATCATTTATGTTTATGCAGGTTCGGCGTTACCTTCGTTAGGAGAGTTGCAGCAGCGTGGTGGGAGAGCGCTTATCGCGCCGGAGGTTTGGATTGCTCTAACCGGGTTAGCACTATTACCATTGGTTACTATGGCAGCTAGAAGGTGGTTGCTGAGTGCGGAAATACCCGCTTCGTAGTGTCTGTTTTTTGAAAGAATACTTTCTTTTGTTAATTGAGGTGAGGTTGCTGTGCAGGAAAAGAATCCATATTCGGCTAGTTCTTCGTCAGATGTTCCACCTCAGCTTTCTCCAGGCTATGGGGTGCCTCTTGATAATGAAGAGGATGCGACCGGTGGTGTGATTCCATACAAGAATCCGAAGGCATTGATTGCGTATTACCTGGGGATCTTCAGTGGCTTTCCGATGATTGGTTTGCCTTTGGGGATTGCGGCTTTCGTATTAGGGATCCAAGGATTACGGGATCGGAAACGCAATCCGAAAATCAAAGGAAGTTTGCATGCGGGTATTGGCATAGGCTGCGGCGGCTTTTTTGCGCTGTTGTGGGGTGGTTTGTTGGTGCTGTTTATCACGATGATCATTTTGGGAAAGTAGAGGCTGTCGCTCGGGAGTGACTGGGGAAGGGATGTGGCCCAGGGAGGTCGTATGGTTGAGTCGTGAAGGGGGGGCTGGGCTGCGGCAGTGAAGCCCCAATTCGTGCAAGAGCGTATCATTCAAAGACCATACATTTAGTCACATATTGACACTTGTTCAATATCTTATAAGATCTTCTTTTGGCAATGCTGGGGCGTGGTGGTGAGCTGCGCTCTGTAGGCTTTCTTTCTGCCAATTCTAATGACGCCAATAGTGTCGGGACGCTTTAGGACAGGATCTTGTAGGGACAGGATCTTGTAGGGACAGGATCTTGTAGGGACAGGATCTTGTAGGGACAAGGTCCAAGTAGGGACTAGATGTAGTGACAAGATATTAAGTGAAGGAGTGCGTGATGTGCCAAGGAATTGAAAAGAATGTCGATCAGGGCCCTGAGTTGGTGGTGGAAAGCGATCCATCGGTTGGCTTGAGAGATCTTTGCGGGCAGCAGGCTCATGCTGATGTGGCAGATTTGCCGGTCGAGTTATTTGAGAATCGTTTTCAAGATGACCAGGTTCCAGATCGACTTGTCAATCAAGCGACTGACTTATCGGACGTTGGTAAGGGACTGCTTGCGCTGTTAGAGCGGTATTGGGGATATCGATCGTTTCGTCCGCTGCAGGCTGAAGCGATGCTGGGCTGTGTGGCTGAGCGGGATAGCGTTGTTGTCCTGCCGACGGGGGCTGGGAAATCGCTTTGTTTTCAGTTGCCCGCACTGTGGATGGATGGTTTTGCCATTGTTGTCTCGCCGCTGATCTCTCTGATGAAGGATCAGGTCGATGCGCTGCGGGCTCGCGGGATTGCGGCAGCCTACGTTAACAGCAGCATGGCGAGCGCTGAGCGGCAAGCGGTAATACAGCAGGTTTCCAGCGGGAAACTGAAGCTGCTGTATGTCGCTCCTGAGCGGTTGGTGCTGGAGCGAACAATTGAATTTCTGAAAGACAAGCGGATCTCATTTTTTGCGATTGATGAAGCGCATTGTGTTAGCGCTTGGGGGCAGGATTTCCGCCCAGAGTATCGGCAATTGGGAATCTTGAAACGCGAGTTTCCGCATGTTGCCATTCATGCCTTCACGGCTACGGCTTCTCCGAGGGTGCGCGAGGATATCATCGCACAGCTTGGTCTGAAGGAGCCAGAACAATTACTAGGATCGGTGGATCGATCGAATCTTTTCTATCGAGTGTTGCCGGTTAGCGATCGCTTTAATCAAGTTTGCCGAGTGCTCCAACGCTACCCGAAGCAGTCGGGAATCATTTATTGCAACAGTCGCAAGGATACGGAATTACTGGCCGACAAGTTGAAGCGTGAAGGTTTTTCAGTGGGTGCTTATCACGCTGGGATGAGCGATAGCGATCGCAAGAGAACTCAGGAAGCTTTTCTAGCCGATCGATTGAAAGTTGTGATTGCTACGGTCGCATTCGGTATGGGAATCGACAAGCCAAACGTTCGTTTTGTGTTGCATTACGAAATGTCGCAATCGCTCGAACACTATTTGCAGGAAAGTGGGCGAGCTGGTAGGGATGGGTTGCCGGCTGAATGTTTGTTGCTTTATCGGCCAGCCGATCGCGCGGTTAGATTCAAGCTGATGGAAAAGGATGAAAGCGCAGCCAAAGAGACGGCAATGCAGAACTTGATGGAGCTAGTAAGTTACTGCCATGGATCGACTTGTCGTCGACAAATAATCGCAGGTTTTTTCGGGGAAGAGTTTGGTAGCGTTAGCTGCGGCGCGTGCGATCGGTGTCTGGGGCATCAGGAAAAAGTTACAGAGGGGGCGTTGATTGCTCAGAAGATCATTTCTTGTGTGTTGCGAGTGCACGAGAACTTTGGTGCCAAGCACATCGTCGATATTTTACTTGGCAAGTCGGTTGAAAAGGTGCGTAAGTTTAGGCATGATCAGCTAAGTACATTCGGATTGCTACGTGGTGAGCGACCGGAGCAGATAGAGGACTGGATCGATCAATTAGTGGCAGTCGGGTTGCTGGGATACCAAGGAGTCTACAGTGTTGTCCAGTGCACTTTGCTTGGTAGGAAATGGTTGCGATCGCCCGACGAAAATGTGATTTTGTTTAAGCGACCCAAAGATGTAGCGATTGATTATCTTTCTAGCTGGGATCCCATGCGAGGGATCGATGCGGAGTTTCTGCGAGATATCCAGGCAAGGATGCAGCAGGCGAATTGTCGGGAATCGAAAAAACAGTGGGTCGTATCGAAGGCTTGGGAGTTGTGTCGCAAACTCCCTAGCGAAAGAAAGGATTTCGCAAAGGCTTTAGGGTTTGCAGAGGATTGTTTACCGAACGATATCGCGGAATGGCTTACGTGGCTCAACGAAGAGTATGATGCTCGAGGCTTGCAATGCCGCGAGTTCCTTGAGTTTCAGGACGAGTTTCAGCAGGTGATCCATTCGGCACAAAAAGATACAGAGGCAAGGCCGACTCAGCATAGGGCAAGTATGAGGGCTATCGAGATATTTCCGATGCTAGATCGAGGTGAGCCGCTGACGAAGATTGCGGAGGAAGTGGGGAAAAGTCTCCGGACTATTTCCGACTATTTAATTGCCTATATCGAACAGCGAGAGATTGGTGATGCAGCGACGTGGGTAAACGATGAAAAAATTCGTGCGATCGAGCTGGCGATGGATGCTGTCGGGGAAGAAAGATTGAAATCCATCTTTGATCGACTCGGTGGTGATATATCTTACGATGACATTAAGATCGTACGAGCTTGCAGGTTGATTCGAAATGGTAAGCCTTCGCTGTTGACTTCGGCCGGAGTTGAATCGGAGTAATCGGATGAGTGAAGAAAAGAGGTGCGAATTGGATTGCTGGGCTTTAAGCTCTAGCTGCAGGATGGCTGGAGTGCAGATGTAATTGCTGGGGTAATGATTGCTTGCCGAAATGATAAATGAGATGGCGATGTTGTAGAAGAAGACAGGGGGGGAGAAATGAAGTTGCATGTTGAACGCAGGCCTGGAACTGAACGTGAATTGGTAATGATTCATGGTGTGACACGTAGATGGCAGACTTTCAGTCCTCTGTTGCCGGGATTAGTTCAGCGGTACAGCGTTGTGATGGTCGATTTACCTGGGCATGGTGCTAGTGAAGTGAATACCAGCGGGTATTTGGTTCGCAACTTTGCTGAGGCAATGTTGCAATGGCTCGATCAGCATCCGACAGAGCGAGTGAGTCTCTACGGTCATTCGCTGGGAGCAATGGTAACGATGGAGTTGGCGGCGCGACGCCCTGAGCGAATAGCAAGTGTGATATTGGAGGATCCTCCTTTTCATACGATGGGTAAGAGGATTTCGAATACGGTGTGGCAGAGTTATTTTTCACAGGTAAATCATTTGCGAAATGATGATCGATTCCTCGATGGAACTCGAAAAGAACAGGTGGCGATGCTGTCTGATATTGTATTGGTAGATCCCAAGACAGGTGCCACACAAAGATTGGGGGATCAGCGTGATCGAGCGTCGCTGCGATTCATGGCAGAATGCGTGCTACAAATGCGTAGCGATGTATTGCAACCGGTGGTCGAAGGTAGATGGCTGGAGGAATGGGATTGGGAAGAAGTTGCAGCGGGAATAACGATGCCGGCCTGTATTCTGCAAGCAGACGAGCGAACCGGTGGAATGCTCACGCAGGAGGATTGCCGCAAGTTGGTAATGCATATGAGCGATGCGGTGCCGGTGTTCTTCGAGAAATCGGGCCACAATTTACATTGGCTGAGAACCCAGGATGTTTTGAATTGCGTCTATACCTTCCTCGATTCTTGACTTCTGAGATGGTAAGTTTAAGCCGGTAGGAAAACGGCTGTAGCAGATGAGTTGACAAGGAATAGTATCCAGAGATTTCCTGCAGGGATAAGCGTGGGCATGAATAGTTTCCGAATAAAGACAGGTGGGAGGTGATATGAAGCTAGCGCAAGGAACGACGGTGATCGATCATGGCAAATTGATTGTCGGTGATGGAAGCCCTGCGATCGAGAATGGAAGCTTGGTGATTGTCGATGGCCGCATTGTTTACGCAGGAGACTCGGCTCATGCGCCTCAGATGACAGAAGCGGATAAAGCAAATGCTCGCCATATCGATGCACGCGGTGGAACGATCATGCCTGGGTTGATTGAGTCGCATTTTCATGCGACTTACTTTAATGTTGCGGCCCTGGAGGATTTAGATATTAAATATCCAGTGGAGTATGTGACCCTTTTGGCTGCAGCCAATGCAAAGCTGGCGTTGGAGTGCGGCTATACGGCGGCTCGCAGCGGTGGAAGTTTATTTAACATTGACGTTTGGTTGAAGAAGGCAATTGAGAATGAACTGGTTCCAGGGCCAAGACTGGCGGCAAGTGGTCGAGAGATCTGCGGAGTGGGAGGGTTGATGGATTGGAATCCCGATTATCGCAAGATCGGAATGGAAGGTTTGGTGCTGTTGATCAATGGAGCTGATGAAGCGCGGGCGGCGGTTCGAAAACTAGTTAAGGATGGTGTGGAGTGGGTAAAGACTTATCCGACCGGTGATGCGGCGTCACCCGATATTAATGATCATCATACGCTCTGTATGACCTTTGAAGAAATGCACGCCGTCGTAGCGACAGCCCACAATCATGGATTGAAAGTTACGGGACATTGCCGAGCGAATGAGGGAATCAAAAATGCTTTGAGGGCTGGTTACGATACCATCGAGCATGGGACATTCATGGATAATGAAGCTTTAGATCTACTACTGCAACGCAATGTACCTGTGGTACCTGCACTTTATTTTGAGCTGATGAGCATACAGCGAGGTCCGGAGTTTGGCTTGCCTCCCAAAGTGATCGAAGGACATCAAGAGACGTTGGATGGAGGTGCTGAGAGCGCCAGGATGATCTTGAAGGCGGGTGGTCGACTTGGCATGGGAGGGGACTATGGTTTTGGTTGGAACCCACACGGTGATTATGCAAAAGAACTTTCATTCTTCGTCAACTATGTAGGTTTTACGCCGCTGGAGACAATCACCTGCGCTACGAAAACGGGATCGGAAATTCTGGGCATGTCCGATCAGATTGGGACTCTCGAAAAAGGTAAATTGGCAGATGTTCTTGTGGTTGATGGCGATGTGATAGCCAATATCGCTCTGCTGGAAGATCGCAAGAATTTTATCGCCGTGATGCAGGGTGGATGCGTTAAGGCAGGTCGTGAAAGTAAAAACAATTGACCTCCCTTGTTGGATCTCACACGGCTTGACGCTAGATGACCAATTGTGTGGTAAGTCAAGGTTAGGTAACAGTGTTTCGTCGGAATAAGCACAAAGGTAACTACACTTAGGATAAAGTATTGCTCGGAGCAGTTACCAAATTGTTGAAGGGGGATCAGAATTGGTAGTTAGCAAAGTACCAATGATTAAAATTCTATTTGGATGACAAATAGAACAGTATTAAACGTGCTGGCTCTCCTCGGGGCCTTTGCCAGTTGCGACAGACCGGTGTAATCGCACTCTTTTCAGAAACTTAAACGATTGGCGATGATAATGAAACAGTTTATTTCCGCGACGCTCTTCGGTTTGTTGTTAAGTTGGGTCGGTTCTACCCTGCAGGCTGGAGTCAAGTTGCCAGCGGTGTTTGGTGATCATATGGTTCTGCAGCAGAACCAGAAAATCATCGTTTGGGGATGGGCTGATGCGGGGGAGCAAGTACAAGTTAGTATCGGAGATGCGAAAAGCGATTTGACGAGTGCAGATAAAAAAGGTAATTGGCGAGTTGAATTGCCCGCGATGAAGGCGAGCAAAGTTGCTACAAAGATCATGGTAAAAGGGATCGACGAGAAAGGAGTTGTCAGCACCATTGAGATCAAAGATGTATTGATCGGTGAAGTATGGTTATGCTCTGGACAATCGAATATGGAATGGACTGTCGTTCGAAGTTCTAATGCGGAAAACGAGATTGCGGCGGCGCAGTATCCATTGATTCGCCATATCAAAGTGCCATGGAGGCAATCCAATGTTCCGCTTGACAATTTTGAAGCAAAGTGGGACGTCTGTTCGCCCCAGACAGCGGGCGAATTTACTGCGGTTGGATTTTTTATGGCCAGGCACTTACAGAAAGAGCTTGATGTCCCAGTCGGCCTTGTCAATTCGACCTGGGGTGGAACGCGAATTGAGCCTTGGACGCCACTGGAAGGATTTGAGCGGGTTGAGAAGCTGCGAGATATTTATCAGTCCGTCTTAGGACGCACACCTGGTACAACTCCCTACCGAGAGCGACTGGCTGCTTACGTTGAATCGATCGAGCAGTGGACCGCAAAAGCGAAAGAGATCATTGATTCAAACGAAGTGTTATCACCTAGTCCGGCATATCCTCCCGAGCTGGTACCGTTCGGAAGTAATCAAGATCCTACGATGCTCTACAACGGCATGATACACGCTTTAGTTGGCTTTCCGATTCGTGGAGCCATTTGGTATCAAGGTGAAAGCAACCATGATGAAGGTATGGCATACTTCGAGAAGATGAAGGCGCTCGTGCAGGGTTGGAGAGAGATATGGAAGCAGGGGGATTTTCCGTTTTACTATGTGCAGATAGCACCTTTTCGCTATGGAGATAAAGATCCAACCACTCTGGCAAAATTTTGGGAGGCTCAGGCAACTGCGCAGTCGCTCCCGAATACAGGGATGGTGGTGATTAATGACATTGCTACCGTGGATGATATTCATCCGCCGAATAAGCAGGATGTCGGTTATCGTTTAGCGCTGTTAGCATTAAAAAACGATTATGGTCGCAAGGACGTGGTAGCCAATAGTCCTGAGTTTGCAAGTTTGGAGTTGAAGGGTGAGCGTATTGAGGTTCGCTTTAAGAATACGGGTGGCGGGCTTAAGACTCGCGACGGAAAATCCCCTTCTCATTTCGAAATCATTGGAGCTGGATCCGGAGGATTCAAAGAAGCGAAGGCGAAAATCGAGGGGGATGTGGTGTTGCTGACTTCGGATCAGGTAAAGTCACCCGTCGCATTTCGTTTTGCGTGGAATCTGTTGGCAGAGCCAAATCTTAGTGGCGGAACGGGATTGCCTGTGGGAGCTTGTCGGGGCGGTGAGCTACCTACCTTCATGGATTCAGTGCCAGGATTGAGTCAGTATGAATTGGTTTATGATTTAGACCTAGCGAAATTAGGGCGGGAAATCAAATACGATGTTGACCTTAGCGATAAGTCGTTGGTGTTCGATCGTATTGGGTATCTGCTTGAGTTGACCACGACGAGTGGTGAAGAGAAGAATATTTTTGTTTCTTGCAAATCGTTTACTGACGATGTGAAGAAGATCGGAATTCCCGCATTCGCCACAGAAGCGAAGTTTCAGATGTCTATCGAGGAGATGGATGTCTTCAGTAGTGTTCCGGGTATTACCGGCGGCTTGGGGATCAAGACGGGGAATATCGAGTTTTGGCCTCACAATTATGCGATGAATAACACAGGTAATGTGCCTGGAGCTTCGTCTGCGATTTACGATACGGGAGACGAGATGGTCGAGCCAGCCAATGGTTATGGTTCGATGCAGATTCACAACTATGCGACAGGCGAAACTCTATTTGCGATCAATAACTGGCCAGCGGCAGATCGCGCGGATATTGGGGTGGGAAACAGTTCGGGAGCACAACGCGACTGGACCTTTTCTGCTAACGCTGGCGAATATTCGGCGAAGCGATTGCGAGTGTTTGTTCGTCCAGAGTCGAAGTAAGTATCCGATGTAATCGCAATGACGACGATTGCTCTAGGTTCTAGAGCTTCGGGTTTCTTTTTGTTCGCGACAGATTCTTGGCGGGGATACGACATCCGAGGACGGATACCGTTGAGCACGAGCACGAGCACGAGCGCCATTGCGCTTAGTGAGGGTAAAAGTGGTTAATTACCGCCAGAGTCCCTCGATTCGTTTCAATTCGCTTTCGATATCGGTGCCTTCGTAGAATGAAAACCAACCGGAGAGTGTTTGGGTTTCTCCGGGTGCGGTGTCAGGAAATCTCGGATCAGCATGTAGACAGGGACAAGGGGCGTTTCCCCAACTTCGATGGATGGGTTTCCAAGCCCAGATGACCCAGCGGTTTCCATCCATATTCTTGCAAGCTGAGAAAGCATTTTGGAAGATTTTATTATCGTTGGTTTGTTGTTCGAAGCCTTTCATTCCTTTGAGCATTGCGCACATTTGAACTCGAAGATCACTCAGTGGTGCGTCGGTGCCATTTAAAAGTTTCATTTCCAACTGAATGTGATCAGCGTGTGAGACTGCTTGGACATCGAACCTGATTCCGTTCGGTAGAGTTCGGCTGATCTTCAGTTCGTGGTCGGAAACTCGTTCCCATTCAAGTTGTGGGAGATCGATGTTTTTGAGTGACCATATGGTATCAACATGGGTGTGAGCCAAGTAGGTAAGACCTAGGTTAGACCAAATTGCTTCGGGGACATCGATGACGGTGTAGCTGGATGAATCCCAAGGGGCGAAGACGCTGATCTTGGTTTCGCGTTGTGGTTTTAGGGCGCCATCGAGGAAGCCGATGCGAGGATGACGGCCGCCAGGGTAGGGGAGCATCAGTAACGGTTGATTGGAGTTTTTGGGTGCAACAGTTTGGGTTGGGTCTATACCGAGTCGCTTAGCGTTTTCGACAACTGCCGAGGCTGAAATCCCTAAAACTTCAGAAGCTTCAGCATCGGTATATCGATGGTGTACGAGCATGTTTTGTAACCAAAATTTTAGTTGCTCGTCATTGCTGGTGCTGCGCGATTCACGTTTGACAGTGATTCGAGCAGTGCCAGGAGAGGGTGGGAGAAGTTCCGCAGCAAAATTCGATTGAATCGCTGAAATAGTTCTTTTGATAGATCCTTCGAAACAGACTTCTTCGTTCCAGCAAATCTTGACCGGTTGATCGAGATCTAGCAACGAATCATTCAAATTGAGAGTCAATTGATCGACGTCGTTCGAACGAATTTGAATCATTTGGCCATCGATTTGAGCGACGATTGTATCGCCACCCTGCGCACGATCTGGGGCGAGTTCCAGCCAGTAGAAGCGTTGGTGGGTGACATCGTCTTGTTTCCAAATAACCTTTTTCGGCCAATTGTTGCGTTCATATTTTGCCATCCACGGCAGGGCTTCTGCGTCTTGCCGGTTCATCCAATGCCCGAAGTCCGGGTAGATTTTGACCATATGAGTGTAGCCATCGGGATCGCCATCGCGCAATTCGGCGAGTCGTTTTTGCCATTGCTCAGCGATCTTGTTTCGCTGGTAGGCGGAATCTTTGCCACCCATGAAGATAGCAAACGGAAGGTTTCGTAGTCCGATGGCGTCGGTTTCGTTGGGGTGTCCGGCCATCATGCTGGCTGCGGCGAATCGGTCCGACATTCGCGGAGCAAGTTGATAAACGCCGTCACCTCCGGCTGAATAGCCCATGAGGAAGACTCGATTGGGATTTACATTTTCGAAGATGACAAAATCTTCTATGAGTCGGACAAAGAACTTGTCTATGTGGTCTTGGTGCCACAGATTCCATGTGTTGGTTGGTGCGCGAGGTGCAACGTAGATACCTTCTTCGGGCGTGTAGAGTCCAATCTGGTTCCGCCATTGTCCATCGTTGACTTGTTTAGTTGTTCCTCCACCACCATGCATGGAGATATAGAGACTGCGTCCGTTATCGGGAGCGTCACCAAGGGTGCGGTATTGGAAAGGCATTTCCAAGTTTCCGTCTTTGAGCGAGCGTTCTTCGAATTCTTGTTTGCGATTATCGCGTGCTTGAGCAACTGTCTTGTCTTGAATTAAGCGAAGCGCTTGCTGAGCATCTTTCTTGGATAAAGGTATGCCTGCGATCGATTGTATTTGTTCCGGCGATGCTTTGGAATCGTTCAGGAGTCGTTCAAGAGTTTCGATAGCGCGGGTGCTGGCTGCTGGGTCAGGGGAGTTTGAGGGGGATTCCTCTGCAAAGCAATGAGAGCCTGCAAAGAAGATGGGACCCAGCACGAGAAATACACTCAATCTTGCCAATGATGCTAAGGCCAAGCGATATCTTGCGGAGTTAACAATCTTTGAAAGGTTGCAGGGAAAAGTGGTAGTCAAATTGGATGGTTTGGAGTTCATGAGTAAGGGGGGCGATAATCTGTTGCGATGTTGAAGGAAAAGGTCTTGTGGAAGTTTAGCAACGATTAGTGAAATAGCGAATGATGAATCGCGTTTGGATTGCTACTTCAGATGGTGTGGGGACTTGGGGTAAGGGAGGAACCAGTGAGGAGGAGCATAGTTATGTTTAGGGGACCACCGGTGATTTCCTTGAACCTGCGTTTGAACGATGTGGTGGATCCCCCCCATTGAGTTGGAGGGGGATAGGATCTGAGGCTGATGATTCCTGTGATGACGGAGGGTTTCAAAGAAAATAGAAAAAACTTCTAGGGGCATTGAAAATTACTTGTAGTATCGCGATACCTAAGGGGTGTGTTGGTGTTTTCATAGCTATACGGACTAGGTGTTTGGCCCGGCTTTTCTATACGCACATTCGGAGATTGCGGCGATGTCGCTTAAGAGTTGGTTGGCTGGATTTTTCGCAACGGTCGTGCTTGTCGCGTCGAGCGCTGGCTCTTTGATGGCACAGCCAGGTGGCGGTGGCCGCGGTCAGGGGGGACGTGGTGGTTTTGGTGGCGGCATGATGATGGCTCCGGGTGGCGGAGGTGGTGTCACTGGAATGCTTGGTCTGTTGCGCAACGAAAAGGTTCAAGGTGAACTGAAACTCTCGGATGAAGAGAAGGGAGCCTTAGAAAAGATTGGCGACAAGCTCCGTGAAGCGATGGCTCCTCCCGCCGGCCAAGGTGGTCCTGGAGGTGGTGGTTTCGGTAACTTCCGCGACATGTCGGAAGAAGATCGAAATAAGATGATGCAGCAGATGCAGGAGCGTATGAAGAAGGCCAATGACTTGGTTCGTGAAGAGCTCGAGTCGATTCTTCCTCCAGACAAGATGTCCCGCTTGTTAGGTATTTACATCCAGAACAGCGGTATGCAGTCAGTATTGACCAATCCATTGGTAACCGACGAGCTTTCCTTCACCGATGAACAGAAAGAAAAAGTGACCAAGACCGGTACTGAAGTGATGGAAGAGATGCGAGCTGCGATGGGTGAATTGTTTGGTGGTGGCGGTGGTGACCGAACTGCTATGCAAGCCAAGATGGAAGAAATACGCAAGAAGACTGATGAGAAGTATGCTGGTATTTTGACCGACGAACAGAAGAAGAAACTTGAAGAGCTCAAGGGAGCTGAGTTCAAGTTATCACCTGAAGAAATGCGTGGTGGTCGTGGTGGAATGATGTTCGGTGGACCTGGTGGTCGCGGCCCAGGTGGTCCTGGTGGTGAAGGTGGCCAGGGTGGACGCGGTGGTCGAACCCGAGGTCAACGCCCAGGCGGTGAAGGTGGTAATGGCGGCGACGGCGGCAGCGATAACTAGTAACGCCTCCTTGCGGAACTAATATTACTACCGGTTTTAAAATTAGAAAAAGGGCATTGGAGTTGAAAAACTTCAATGCCCTTTTTCGTTTTTAGCTTATAAAGTTGAGCTGGTAGTTTGGGAGAGATGATGTCTATGGTCCTTTTGGTTTTGCGGAAGAAGGATGGAAGTGTTCGCGTTTATTTCGGTAAAATAGCGACTGCTTTTGAGTTGGATTAGACCACCCGATAACAAGATCGTTCTAGATTGAGGGAATAGGTTGAAAGAGTTACCGGAGGGAACAGACGCGAGTATCCAGCATCGATTGGCGATGGTGGTTATGGCGTTTTGGATTGGTGGGATTACGGCCTATGCAGCACTAGTCGTGCCAGCGGGGAGTTCGTTGTTGGGGACTGTTGATCAGGGGTTTGTTACGCGCGTAGTCACCTTTCGTTTCAACCTTGTTGGCGCGGTAGCTATGATACCGCTTTTGTTTTTGTATGGATTCAAGGGCCAATGGAAACTTCGGCTATCTCTTTGGTTGATGGGAGTTGTTTTATCAAGTTTGTGGTTTTGCCATGCTTGGTTAGATAGGCTTTTGGATGCGCGGGAACGGGCAGTCCTAGAAGAAGTTGCATTTTACTCACGCCATCAAATCTATCTGTGGTTAACGACCATTCAAATTGTTTTGGGCTGGTTAATCATTTGGCAATTGGCTGGTCGCGATGACAAAAAGTGTTCTCTTGGGGATAAAAAGTAGTGATAAGTAGACAAGAGGTGTGATCATAAAATCACGCGAAGCTTTTCAGGATAGGCAGCGGGAGGGAAGTGGAAGGTTAAGCGAAGAGATTCAACATGTGATTTTTGCATAGACGGTTACCTCGCAGTATTTGCGAGGGGTGGGATTGAGTTTTTTGAAAATGATAAGAAACGGAATACGGGTAGGGCGATGGATGATGTGGAGTTGTGGCAGCGTTTTTTATTACTGCGCGGCTACGTGGGGCTAACTGAAGAAGATTGTCTTCAGATCGTTGCGGTAAAGTCGATTGTTGAGCCTCATTTTGAGGCTTTGGTTGAGGATTTTTATGAGGAGATTTCGCGGCATAAGGAGGTTTCAGCGGTATTGAAGGGTGGTGCGTCGCAAGTGGAAAGACTGCGTCGCACGCTGCAGAATTGGCTTCATGAATTTTTTACAGGACCTTATGACCAGGAGTATGTGCGAAAGCATTGGAAGGTCGGAGGTCGGCATGTTGAGATCGGTTTAGAGCAGAGCTATACCCAGGTTGCTATGAGTCGTTTAAGGACGGGTATATTACGAATTATTCACGAGGCTCCGCAGGTTGCTGAAAAGCAGAGACAAACTGCGGAGGTTGCCATCAGTAGGATGATGGATTTAGATTTGGCAATCATTCAGCTTGCTTATGAGGTGAATTTATTGCGCAAGCAGCAGCAGGCTGAACGAATGGTTGCGATAGGTCAGATGGGAGGGGGGATCGCACATGAACTGAGAAATCCTCTAAATGTTTTGCAAACTTCTTTGTACCTTTTGAAGAATTCTGCTCAATTAGACAACGCGAAACGCGAGTCGCATATGGAACGTATGCAGCGACAGATTTCGTTGGCCAATCGAACTATAAGTGCTCTTTCGGAATTCACGCGTCTAGGGCCTCCTGCGAAAAAGACTTTTGCCATAGCTTCGTGGCTTGAAGAAACGATACGAGATAATTTTCCAGAGCGTACTGGGGAGATTCAGGTACTTATCGAACCGCGTGATTTAAAGGTATCGGCTGACGGGGCACAACTTGGAATTGCAGTGAGAAATCTGATTGCTAATGCCATGGAGGCGATGGGAAACAAGGGTTCTGTGCGCATTGAAGTGGGTAGGTTACCAAGGCCTGAAGAGGGGATTTTTATCGATGTGATCGATCAGGGGCCGGGGATACCGGAAGCCATCCAGGCTCGATTGCTGGAGCCATTGTTTACGACCAAAACTCGTGGACTTGGTTTGGGATTGGCACTAGTGCGTTCGATTTTGGAAAGGCATGGTGGCAGCGTTCAGATTAAATCAAGTTCCAGTGAGGGGAGCGTATTTCGATTGAAATTATCCTCAGAGGAGTAGTTCACAAATCTTCATTAGATGGTTAATGTTTGAAATATCAATTCAGTAGCAAAGTCAACCTCGAGATTTCGAATGAATCGTTCTTTGACGGGTTGTGTATTTACCATTCCCCTAACAATGAGCAGAGGTTGGTATGAATCAATCGATAGAGAACAATCGCGCTGTTGGCGAATCCAGCACCCCACTTTTAAGGATCTTGGCGGTTGATGATGAGCGAGATGCTGTAGACAATTTACGAGAAGTGCTCGAACATTTCGGATATGTTGTGCATATTGCAACTTCGGGCGCCGAGGCGTTAAAGCTGGCAGAAAATAATAAGTACGACGTTGCTTTGCTTGATTTCCGAATGCCGGGAATGAATGGTCTTGAGTTAGCCGGCAAGTTGAAAGTGCTACTTCCTGGTATAGTAACCATTTTGATCACAGCTTATTTGGATGTGGAGCAGCAAAAGCAAATTCAGCCGAAGGGGGAGCTTCAAAAGGTATTAAGCAAGCCTTTGAATATCAGCGAGTTATCGACGCTTTTGCAAGGAATAACCGTGGATCCATCGGTGCTCGTCGTCGATGATGACCTCGACTTGTGTCACAACATGAAAGAGGTCTTTGAGCAAGCTGGTTTTTCGGTGCATCTTGCGCATCACATGAGCGATGCTGAGAAACTGATTGAGAATATGAAATGCACGGCTGCTATTATTGACTTTCGTATACCTGGTGGAGATGGGATTGCGTTAGCTCATCGTATGCAAGAAAAATATCCAGGGCAAAATATCATATTGATGACGGGCTTTCGAGATGAAGTAGCTGGCTTGGTCGATCCAGTAATTGCGGAAGTATGTTTCAAGCCCTTTGATATTAGTCGATTGATCGATTCAGCTAGGGGATATATCAAAGATCGTTTAAACACAGCAGATATCCCATGACAATCGCAAGATCTTCGTTGACCGTAGTCGTTATTGAGGATGATGCAGATACTCGCGAAAATCTTTGCGAACTTTTAGCGATGGATGGCTATAAGGCCATCGAAGCGGTGTCGTTGCGCGATGCCGTTCGAGATGTACGCTGGGATCGAGTTGATGCGGTGATTCTTGATAGAAGGTTGCCCGACGGAGATGCCGGCTTGCTGTTGCCTGTGATTAAGCAGCAGGCACCGGACTGCCCCATTGTGGTTGTTACGGGATACCCAGACGTCGATAGCGCAATTCTTGCATTAAGGCAGGGAGCCTACGACTATCTACTTAAGCCGATCAGTCCAGATGCTCTGCGAGCAAGTTTGCGAAGGATCGCTGAGAGACGTGATACGATCGTCGAGTTGAAGGAGCAGCGCGATTTGGCTGAGAGTCTTATCGAGACAGCTCAAGCGGTAGTCATAGTGTCTGATTTTGAGGGGGGCTTGATTCGCTACAACAGTTTTCTGAGAGAGCTAATTGGTAGCGATTTATTGGCACTGGGTGAGAAGGCTTGGTGTTCCGCGTTGATACCAGAGGAGGATTTGGCAGCTTTTGAGCAAATGTTACAGGGATTGGTTCGAGGTGAAGTCACTCGAGATAAAGTCACTCGCCTAAAAACTCCGAAAAATGGCGAACGATTGATCGGATGGTCTGGACGACAATTGGATGGGGCAGGTGATGTTCGAGGGATATTGTTGGTCGGTCATGACATCACAGAACTCAACGAAATTCAGAGACGACTTGTTCAGTCCGAACGCCTTGCTGCGATTGGTCAGATGATTACAGGTCTTGCTCATGAAAGTCGCAACGCATTTCAGCGTAGTCAGGCATGTCTTGAGATGTTGGAACTGGAAGTCAAGGATCGAGCATCAAGTCTGGACTTGATCCAGAGAATTCAGAGAGCACTCGATCATCTGCATCATCTTTACGAAGAAGTTAGATTCTACGCTGCCCCAATTCATCTTGAGAGAAACTCGTGCAAACTATTCTCGATATGGCGTGAGACTTGGCGAAATCTTGAGCCTACTTGGAAGAAGAAGGAACTGCGGCTCATCGAGAATCTCAATGGCTTGGATCTTCAAGTCGTAGCTGATTCGCATGTCTTGGAGCGAGTGTTTCGAAATCTTTTCGAAAACGCGATCGCAGCATCGGCTACTGGGGGAACCGTCGAGATATCGATGTCGAAGTGTTCTTTGGGAGACAAACCGGCGGTCGAAATTCGGATCCATGATTCCGGTAATGGTTTGGATCCAGCGACCAGGGAAAAAGTTTTTGATCCGTTTTTTACGACCAAAACCACGGGTACTGGGCTTGGGTTACCTATTACCAAGCGGCTGTTAGAGGCGCACGGTGGGACGATTGAGTTCGGCTGGCCCGAACGGGGGGCAGAAGCCATCGTGAGGTTGCCCCTCATCGCGGAAAAGAATCCTCTCATGCTTCCCCACTGAGGTGGTTGAATTCTGTTGCTCTTAGGGTCCGCATAGCGGTATGCTTGCTTCAGTGGTCCCGTTTACAGTGCGGATTGGCACATTTGTGTGCGGCAGGCGAGTGGGCTGTGACACATTGAATCGCTTTGAGAAGGCAAGTGAGGCGATTTCCAAATCAACAACTGCGGATTTACCGCGTTTGCAAAAGGCTGCTTCGTGATGGTATGGCAATTGCATTGCTCTGGGTAAGTGGCATCTCTGCAGATGGACGGGAACTCGGTTGCAGAGCGAATTGAATCAATTTATCAAAGTGGTTGATCTAACTATGAGTATCGTGTCACCAGAGCTGCACTTGTTGATCGTAGATGACGAGACGGATTTCCGTGAGACAGCGGTGAGCTATTTCAGGCATCAATCGTATCGTGTTCAGTCAGCCGCTAGCGCGGAGGACGCGCTTCAGGCGATGCGTAATTCGACTTTTGATGTAGCGGTTATCGACTTGCACATGCCAGGCATGGATGGGCTAGAGTTGTTGAAACGCATGTTGGAAGAGGATTCGCAGTTGCAAGTGGTGATGTTAACGGGAGGAGCGTCGGTTGAGACCGCTGTTGAGGCGATGCGTCGGGGAGCCTCGGATTACTTGAGTAAGCCAATTAGGTTGGCGGAGTTGGATGTATTAATTCAAAAGGCCTACCATGCGGGGCGAGTACAGCGAGAGAATTCGCAGCTGCGTCAAGTATTGAAACGGTCGGTAAGTTCGACCAAGTTGATTGGCAAATCGGAGGCAATGGAAAAAGTCAATCGTTTGATCGCGAGAACGGCTGCCTCGGATAAACCCATTTTGATCGAAGGTGAAAGTGGGACAGGAAAGGAGTTGGTGGCTCGAGCTATTCATCAGGCGAGTCCATTGGCGGATAAACCATTGGTGGTTATCAACTGCGCGGCGTTACCGGAGACGTTGCTGGAAAGCGAATTGTTTGGCCATGAAAAGGGGGCGTTTACAGGGGCGATTGCTGCCAAGCCGGGCCTCTTTGAGATCGCCGATGGCGGGACATTATTTATCGATGAGTTTGGCGAGCTAGCTGGATCTTTACAAGCGAAGTTATTGCGAGTGCTCGAAGATGGTGTGATTCGCAGGATTGGTTCGGTCAAGGAGCGTCGAGTTCGGGCGAGGATTCTGGCTGCTACGAATCGGAATTTGGCCGAAGAGGTAAAGGCTGGGAGATTCCGAGAGGATTTGTATTACCGCGTGAATATTCTAACCATTCATTTACCGCCGCTGCGCGAGCGTCAAGGAGATGTGCCGCAGTTGGTTCAGGCGTTTACCAATGATGGCTGGAAGCTTGAGCCGGGAGTAATAGAGGTTCTTGAGAGATACAGTTGGCCTGGTAATGTTCGGCAATTGCTGAATGCTTTGGAGCGGGCAAAGATATTGGCCGATGACGACTATATACGGTTGGCCAATCTTCCTCCTGAAATTATGTCCAGGGATGAGTCGGTATCCCCTGTTAAATTGGGCCCGCAGGTCGATTTAGAGACTCTCAATCGCATGCATGTGTTGGACGTTTTGAATCGTTACCATGGAAATAAGGCTCGCACTGCAAAAGCCTTAGGAATTGGGCGCCGGTCGCTTTATCGATTACTGGAAAAGTATGGACTTCATACGACCGAAATGGGGGTTGGAGTATCTTCCGAGGGCGAAGCGGTTGGGCAAGACAACTAAGATTGATTTGGTTAAACTGACGCAAGGATACTTTTGTCGGTCTAAAATCAATTCTTTCGATCGGAAATAGCCATGCGTGTGGGACTTTTCATCCCCTGTTATGTCGATCAGTTCTATCCTGATGTGGGCATGGCAACGGTTGAAGTTCTAGAAAAGCTCAATCTCGAGGTTGATTTTCCACCGGAGCAAACGTGTTGTGGGCAGCCAATGTTAAACACTGGCTGCACCACGGCGGCGGTGCCTCTAGCGAAGCGGTTTGTCGACATTTTTGCCGATTACGATTACGTGGTTTGTCCTTCGGGTAGTTGTACTTCGATGGTGCGTAACCACTTTCATGAATTGCTCCATGATGATCCTGGCTATCTTAAGTTGCAGAAAAAAAGCTTCGAGCTCTGTGAATTTCTGCATGACGTTCTCGGTTTGACCCGTTGGGAAGGCGAGTTCCCCTATCGGGTTGGTGTGCATCAAAGTTGCCACGGTTTGAGAGAGTTGCGGTTAGAGGGATGTTCGGAGGAAATGCGCAGTCGCCCTCGAAAGGTCCAGGGATTTCTTTCTGGGCTCAAAGGAATTGAATTCACTCAACTCAAGCGTCCCGACGAGTGTTGTGGTTTTGGCGGGACCTTTGCAGTGGCTCAAGAAGCAATATCGGTAATGATGGGTGATGATCGCCTGGAGGATCACCAGCAGGCTGGAACTGAAGTGTTGACAGCGACCGATATGAGTTGCTTGATGCACATGGAAGGTATTATCCGGCGCAATAATATACCGATGGCTGTGATGCATGTGGCCGAAATCCTGGCGGGCCGCAGGCCTACCAAGCCGTGGAAACCTTCGGAACTCAAATCTGCATCAGCGTAAGGAATTAGCGGTTGCCAATAAATAACTTGGAATATTGATTATGAATGCACCCGTGCATAAAGAGCATGCAGAGTTAGCAAGTGAGTTTGTCCAAAATCGCCAAAGAGCGAAGTGGCACGATAGTTCTCTTTGGTTCGTTCGCCAAAAACGGGATCGACAAACTCAGACGATTCCAGAATGGGAGCAGCTGCGATCTTTAGCTTCGACCATCAAACAGCACACGTTAGCCAAGCTGCCTTACTACCTGGAAGAGTTTGAGCGCAATGCGACAAAGAAGGGTGCTGTTGTTCATTGGGCTCGAGATGCCGAAGAGCACAATCGCATCGTTTGCCAGATTCTAAAGGATTACGGCGCCAAGAAGATTGTCAAAAGCAAATCGATGTTAACCGAGGAATGTCATTTGAATCCTTTTCTGGAACAGAATGGGATTGAAGTGGTTGATACGGACCTTGGAGAGTGGATCGTGCAACTGCGGCATGAGCCACCGAGTCATATCGTGATGCCAGCGATTCATATCAAAAAACAGGAAATCAGCGACCTCTTTCACGAGAAGCTTGGTACCGAGGAGGGAAATAGCGATCCAACTTATTTGGCTCGCGAAGCTCGTTATCATTTGCGACAGAAGTTTGTGCAAGCGGACGCGGGGATTACCGGGGTCAACTTCGCCGTGGCCTCTACTGGGGGAGTTGTCGTCTGTACCAATGAAGGTAATGCGGATTTGGGAGTATCTCTTCCCAAGTTGCATATCGCTTGTATGGGAATTGAGAAGTTGATTCCTCGCAGCGAGGACTTGTCTGTGTTTACGCGGTTGCTTGGTCGCAGCGCAACAGGACAGCCGATTACTGCCTACACTTCGCACTTTCATGGCCCAAGGCCTGGATGTCAATTGCATATCGTGATCGTGGACAATGGTCGCTCGGCGATTCGAGCAAGTCAGGATTTTCAGAACTCACTGAATTGCATTCGCTGTGGCGCCTGCATGAATACTTGCCCGGTGTATCGTCGAAGTGGTGGGCATAGTTATTCCAACGTCGTTCCTGGCCCCATCGGAAGCATCTTAGCGCCCAGTCAGGATCCGAAGAACCATGGCGACCTTCCGTTTGCTTGTACGTTATGCGGTTCATGCTCAGATGTTTGCCCGGTGAAGATTGACATTCATCATCAATTGCTAACTTGGCGGCGCGAATTGGCGATCAAGAAAATTGTTCCTTGGACGAAGCGATGGTCGATGAGTATGGCGAGCATCGTATTAAAGCATCCTTGGGTTTATAGCGTTGGGGGCAAAGTTGCTCGATTAGCACTGCGGGTCATGCCGAGGTGGATGATATACAACGGCTTTAATGCCTGGGGTAAGCAGCGTGATTTACCACCTGCTCCGAAGAAGAGTTTTCGTGAGCTGTACCGTCAGCGGGGTAACAGCAATGGCCAAGAGGGTCCCAAACACAAGACGACTGTCGGCAATGGTTCGAAAGATTTGAAGGGGTAGTGATGAAGAGTGCTCGAGAGGAGATTTTGAATAATCTCCGCAAGCAGATTCCGATGGAAACGCCGGCACTACCCGAAGTTATTCAGGGAGAGTGGATCCGTTACGTCAATCCAGTTGAGCAATTTGCGAATCTCATCGCGGGCGTAGGAGGTAGTTGCCAGACGGTCGCTAATCGCGCTGAAATACAAGCTCGTCTAGAATCGTTCCCCGAGTATCGAGATGCGAAGCGTATCTATTCTCAGGTGGCTGGGATTCCGTCGCATTTTGACCTCGATGCAGTCGAGCAGCCTCAGGATTTGGAGGATCTTGACTTCGTCATTTATCCAGGTCAGTTTGCAATTGCCGAAAATGGGGCATTCTGGGTGACCGATCAAGGGCTTAAGCATCGGGTGATTTTCTTCATCACACAGCACTTGGTATTGGTGGTCGAGAAAAAAGATCTTTTGCATACGATGCATGAAGCGTATGCAAGGATCGAGTTTCAGAAGCCAGGTTTTGGCTTGTTTATTTCAGGACCTTCCAAAACAGCGGACATTGAACAGTCGCTGGTGATCGGCGCTCATGGATGCCGATCGATGCAAGTTTATTTAGTGGAAGGTTGAAAAATCACCAGCGGTAGTCGATGCTGGTGGACGCTGGTTGAATTCGATTTGAGGTTGCTGCCTGAGGTTTTGTGCTCCCAGGATTCTTGGTGCACCCTGGATTCAAAGTGCAGCGAAGGGTGTTTGAGTAGATTTGGAAAAGGCTTGCTATGCAGTTTGACAATGTTTCTGTGGAATCAATCGGGTTTGCACTCCCTTCGGAAATCGTAACGTCGTCGGATATCGAAAACAGTTTGTCGAAGGTTTACGAGCGGCTTGCCTTGCCACCGGGACGACTAGAGTGGATGAGTGGAGTGGGGCAGAGGCGATTGTGGCCTGTTGGTTTTCGCGTTAGCGATGCGAGTGTTCGGAGTGGTGAAGCCGCGATTGAGGCAGCGGGAATTGCGCGCGAAAAAATCGGTGTGCTCATCCACGCAAGCGTTTGTCGAGATTACTTGGAGCCAGCTACTGCGTCACGTGTTCATCATATGCTGGGGCTTTCTGAGTCGTGCATCGTCTACGATGTCTCTAATGCATGTCTCGGTTTGCTCAATGGTATGATTCAAATCGCGACCGCTATTGAAGCAGGAATTATTGAAGCGGGTTTGGTTGTTGGAACGGAGAGCAGTAGGAATTTGCTGGAAGCGACGATCAAGATGCTTAACGACCGCGAGGATATCACTCGGCAAACGATCAAGCCATCATTTGCTTCGCTGACGATAGGATCAGGAAGTTGTGGAGTCTTGTTGACTTCCCGAACGATTAGTCGGCACGACAATTGTCTACATACTGCCGTAGCGCAGGCGAATACTTCCTATCACGATCTTTGTCATAGCGACGAAGATCAGGCCGGTTCTGGTATGACTCCTCTGATGGAGACAGATTCGGAGCAATTATTGGTTGCAGGTATTGCGACGGGTAAGGCTGCTTTTGAGCAGTTTTGTCAAGTTATTGCTGATGAGACCAAGAGTGGTAATCGCAATAGCGTTGACAGTGTTGGGAAAATTGAACGCACGATCTGTCATCAAGTCGGTTCGGCGCATCGAAAGCTAATGCTGCAAACACTGGGGCTACCGCAAGAGAATGACTATGCGACTTACCCTTGGTTGGGCAATACAGGTTCTGTGGCATTGCCACTGACTTTGGCGATGGCGTCTAAGACCAGTTTTATTCAAGCAGGCCAAGAGACTGCTTTGTTGGGAATTGGTTCGGGAATCAACTCGTTGATGATGGGGGTGAAGGTGAATCACCTGCCGGTGGCTGGGGAGTTGGACGTGGCCGCCTTGCAGGCCCTTTCGCTTTGCGACGATACTTCGAAGGCTTCGATGTCTTCGGGGTCCGCCAGGCCGCCACACATACCTCTCGCCGGTTATAAGCAAGTTGTCGAACAGCCGTAAAAGGGAAGCCCCAGGAGCGGATGCGTTTGATGTGGGATTGGAGATCTTTTGCTTGAGACCATTCCGACATCTTCAAAGTGAGAAGCATTCCTTCGATCGCCACTCCTGGGTAACGCACAATGTCTTCGACGGCATCTAGGGTGTAGCTCGCAGCGACATTGGCGTCGGCGGTGAGCCAGCGAAACTTTCTGAACATTCTGCGTTTCAGTTGCGCTGCTTTGCCTCGAAGATGAGTGAAGTCGGGATGGCTTAACAGCTGTGGATCCATTTCGGCAGGATCGACTCCTGACACCTTCAATCCCATTTCGAGCAGGCGTTGGCATGAGCCGCCTGGTGCGCTCCCAATCTCTACAACCTCATCACCGGGCTTCCAGGGGAATCGTGACCAGGCAACGGCTTCAGCCATCTTGAGATAGGCGCGGCTGAGCATCTTTTCGGGACGATGAACGGGTAACGTGCCACCTGGCCAACTGCTCGGACGATCCTGCGATACGTGCATGCCATACCACCAGTTTTTGGGATCGACGACGATAATGTCGAGAACCAAATCGCCAGTTTGGGCGATTGTGTTGATCGTTGGCTTAGATGAAATGGGAGAAGGGTTGTTGTTTAAGCGTTGCCGGATGATCGACTCAATTGCAGTGATTGCTTCGGTTGGGCCGGGTTCGAAGCCATGCCAGCCTGGTACCGAAGTGTCTCGTTGCCAAATGTGAATGACACTCCAAGGGTATTGGGGGATTTTTGAGAGTAGGGAGTCTACCAAAGATTCGTTGGTTTCCCCTTGAACCTGTCCAAGGGCATGGCCGGTGCAGCGGATGAATGGGGAGTTGGGTAGGTTAGGCAGGTCATTGGGAAGATCTGCCGCAATTTGGGCAGATAGATTGGGAGGAGAAGAGGTTGGGGGTAAAACTGAAGAATCGTCCAGTTTAAGCGTGATAAACCCGGGGCGTGAGAAGGCGAGTTTCCAGTTCCCTAGCGGCGGTCCGACCTCGCTGAGAATCGTACGTTCGGCTCCAATTTGGCAAGCCACAAAAGCAAACTTAGGCACTGGGTCAGTCCGTCAAATTAAGGAGATTTAGGGGAAGTACTTCGGAATGCGTTGATGAAACGTTCAAGAACTGGTAGACGAAGTCACCTCTTTGCACGTATAACTTGATTCAGAAGACGCAAAAGTGAAAGGGCTTTCTACCTGAATCGGTGAAAGGTTTTCCTGTTTCGCCCTTTTGTGTAGAAGTTGCAACGTTATACGAGCGCGAGGTTTATGTCGAAGAACGAAGAAGCTTTTGAAGTAGATGGAACTGTTACCCAGGCGTTGGCCAACACTCGCTTTCGTGTCCAATTGGACACCGGAACTGAGGTTTTGGCCCATGTGGCTGGTAGAATGCGAAAAAATTTCATCAAGATCGTCCCTGGCGATAAAGTCCGTGTGGAGCTTTCTCCATACGACTTGACCAAGGGGCGTATTGTATTTCGCGAACGCTAATCGTTTCCGAGCTGAGAATTCTTGCAAATTAATCAATGGCTCAATTGGCTCTTTTGCGCGAAACACCGAGGTGCTCGCCAGGGTACCAGTGACGGAGGTCGGACCGATAGAATAGGCACGTCCATGGAAAGACGGCTCGTTTGTTAGTCACGTTTTTGGGGTTGGTCCGAGTTGTTCGGTACCGCCTGTAGTGTGGGAGGTAGGCAAACGT
>Ga0315900_10001039_pt1 | contig 44650 bp, 61 predicted proteins | sample LakEriMetagenome_FD_203521 | JGI IMG/M metagenome (GOLD analysis project Ga0315900, IMG submission 203521) | Freshwater fungal communities from buoy surface, Lake Erie, Ohio, United States - Buoy 12 MA114 | ecosystem: Environmental > Aquatic > Freshwater > Lake > Lake biofilm | place: USA: Lake... | reverse complement strand
TTGCATCGCCTCGCCGCCCCAACCGCTGTGCTGCGGCTTTTGCCAAGGCCTTTACCTATCGCGGAGCCCTGACCGTCTTTGCCGTGGGCACCTTCCTCCTGGCTTGGTACGCGGTGTCCCTTGATCAGAAGGAACAGCAGCACCGCCGGGACATGGCATACCTCACCTACCGCACCCTCGCCCGATGAGCACCGACACCACCACCGCAGCGCCTGAGCTGCTCATTGCCGACGACGACGATTCCAGGTTCCGCTTCAAGCTCGGCAAGCGTGCCTACGTCCGGGGCTGGATCAATTCCGAGCCGGTCATCATCACCCGCCGCCTGCTGCACCTCTCCACCGTGGGCATCTTCAGCCCCCACTACCTCTGCGCCGATGCAGAGGGGAAGGAATGGCGCATCGCCCAGCTGGAACTCAGCAGCAAAGCCATCGACGTGCGATGACCGTCTACCGCAAGCCAGCCCCGCAGGTTGACCGCCTCCCAGACCAGGCCATCCGCATCACCGTGGGCAAGCTCACCTCCACCGTCCACAGTGAGCACCTAGTCCCTGAGCGCATCCTGCAGCTCACCCGTCGCCATCAGCGCCACCGCTATGGCAAAGGCACCCACAACCCCAACGCACGCTGGAACGAGGCCGTGGTCAGGGAGATGCGGGAGCTGCACCTGCTGCAGCACCAGAGCATCTGCCAGATCGCCAAGCGATTCAACACCCACGATGCCAGCGTGTCCCGCATCGTGCGGTGGAAGGATTGGGCCCACTGTGACCACGACCTCAGGGAACTCCCCAGGCCCAAGCTGATTGGCAACCAACGCCCACAGCTCAGCCCGGAAGAGGAAGCCCGCCGGCTAGAGCAGCGCAGGGAACGGCAGCGGGAATACAACCGCAACTACCGCAACCGGCAACGGACCCTGAACTGCGCAACCTGCGTCCATTGGGTTCACAAATGCGGCCTGGGTTACCCGGAAGCCAGCCGATCAAAGGGCCTGTTCGCCCGCCACTGTCCCGCTTACGCAGCCTGATGGACGCACGCACCGCCCTTCGTCAAGTCATCGCCCGCGCCCTAGCGCAGCGTGATCTCCAGGCTCTCCAGGCCGCCCAGCCACACGATGGAAGCCACGAACTCGATCACGATGGCCCGCAGCTCATCCTCAGTGGCCATGGCCAGCGTGGCCGGGTCGGCTAGCAACTCCCGCCGCAGCTCCAGATCAGGCCCGGCAGGCTGCTCACGCAGGGCAGCCAGCTGGGCTCTTTGCTTGGCGATCAGCGCCGCATAGTCCGGGTCATCGGCAAACGGCTCCAGCGCCTCGATCCGCCGCATCAGCTCTAGCTGCTCCGGGGTCAAGGCCGGGCTTCCCTCGCTGGCCAGCTCAGCCATCGCCTCATTGGCCTGCACCAGCGCCTGAATCACTCTGTCCCGCACCACGGACACCCGCAGGCCTTGCCCGTAGCGGTCGCAAACTCGGGTCTTGCACTTCAGCCGCTGCACGTTGCGATCTGTGACCGTGTGCAGGTTCTTCCCGCACGCATCGCAGCGGACCAGCCCCGTGAACAGCCGCACCTGACGATCCAAGCTCACGCCTCTTGCCAATGACCGGGCCTGCAGGCACCGCCGCGCATGGTGCCACTGCTCTGGGGTCACCAGCGGCTCACATCGCATCCCTGGCCGGTTGTTGACCTCGCCCCGCAAAGTGGGGTTCTCGATCCACGCCCGGATGCCTCGCGGCGTGATTGAGGCGTCATAATTCTTGATCCAACCGGCAAGGTTGAAGTCCATTTCGGCCAGCTGCGCCCAGCGGTCCTGGGCTAGCCGCCAGTTGACAGAGTGCGGGACCACCTGGCCGTCAACGTGGGCATACCCGAAGGGCACCTTGCCGCTGGCATACGCGCCCTGTGCCCTGCGGGCCTCCAGCGCCTTACGGACCTTGAGCCGGCGCGTCCGCGACTCGTTCTCCTGGAACACGGTCCGCAGCTGGGCCATCATCACGTCAGCAGGGTTGTTGGCCGGATCCAGCCATGCCCCGGTGTCCAGCTCCAGCAGCCGTGCCCCGGTCCGCTCCAGAGCGTCCAGCAGCTCGATGCCCCAGCGCATCCGCCGCTGCGTCCGGTCAAAGTTCGGGACCACCACCTCCGTGGTCGTACCGTCAAGGATCAGGTCAATCAGGGCCGGGAACTCACTGCCCCGCCGGCCGGCCTCCCGAAAGCCGCTGATGCCGTGGTCTACCAGCACCCGAACGCAGCCGGCATCCCGCAGCCGCTGCTCTTGGGTGGCGATGGATGCGGCCTGCTCGGCAGTCTTGGTGCTGACGCGGCAGTAGCCCACCCGCATGGCGTCCTAGTGTGGTCAAAGCGAACACTACCAAGGTGGACTTCCCTCTAACCCTCACGGAAGAGAGCCTTGAATGGCTGCTGCAGCAACTGGGGCTGCGGCCATGCGTGGACGACCCCAGGCACCGTGCGCTTGACCTTGTGGCCACCCATTGGGCCGTGCCGTTCCGCTGGGCCTGCCATGGCGTCTACAGGCTGCAGGTCGTGGACGAGATGAGCCCGTATCACGGCATGGAATACGTGGGCATGTCCAACAACGTCCGCAAGCGGGTCGCCTCACACATCTCCACCTATCCAGACTCGGATCAGCCTTGGGGCGGCTACGGCAGCGATCGACCCAATCTGCTACGCCGCCACATGGAAGCCCGCGCCCTGTCGCTGTTCCCCAATGGGATCTCACGCAGGGATCTGGCTTTTGTTGAGTACCACTGGATCGAGCTGCTAAAGCCGGCTCTGAACGGTCCGACGCCTAGGCCACAGCGCTACGGGCACAAGCACGTCAAGGCCTAGCACCCGGTCAGGATCAGCCCCGTCACCCACGTATCTGCCCCCTCTGCCCGCAGCGCCTGCCTCACCGCTTCCACATGGTCTCGATGCACCTTGCGGCTTCTGGCTCCGGCCCGTGTCCACCACCAGACCGTGACCAGCTGCTCACGAGCCTCTGCCACGTCCATGCCATGCCTGCCGTTACCGCAGGTTGCCGGAAACCTAAGGGACAGGCGGCGGATGGATGGCCAGGGCGGGGCACGACGGCAACCACGGGATGCGCGGGGGCGCTTCTCCAGCACCGGGGCCACCGCACGCGGCGGGCGGATCAAGAAGGCCTCAGGCAAGCGGGCCACGGTGACGGCCAAGGCCAAGGGACAGGCCCCTGCGGGCACCATCGGCCGGCGGCCGGGCAAACCGTCAAAACCGTCAGCCAACGGCATCAGGCCCACAGGCACCCTCCCGCGGCCTCAGCCCAGCAACTCGGTCAAGCCCACCGGCCGCCGCGCACCGCGCAACAACGTCCGCCCCTACAGGCCCGCCACCGCTGACGGCAAAATCGGCCAGATTGACCGGCAGATTGATTCCACCATGAAGGGCATGGTGGACGAGATGAAGGGCATCCGCGATCGGGCCAAGAAGGCCAAGCCCGAGATTGACAAGATGTCCCGGTGGATGGAGCGCACCAACGCTCGCGCCATCGCCGACCGTGGCAAAAAGGGCATCAACGGGGAGATCGCCCGGATTGAGATCGGCACCGTTGGCACTGGCCCTGGCATGAAGGCCATCCGCCGCAGGGCAGAGCGTGCATCACAGGCCGCTGCACGGGGCAGCAAGCCTGCCCGCCGTGCCCAGGAGATCTATGCCAGCCAGATGGCGTTCACCGGGCCAGGCAAGCCCAAGGCCGGCAAAAACAACCTCAAGCCGGGCCCACGGAACAAGCAAGGCCCGCCGAAACGCACCCGCAAACCACGCAAGCCCCGCAAATGATCGTTGAAGCTCCGACCATTGAGGTGGTCAACCAAGGCGGCGAACCCGTCTGGCGCGTCAGTGGCCTCGGCATGAGCGTCACAGACCGCTGCGGGGCCCGTGCGCAGGAGCTGTGGCACCAGATGGCCATGGCGCGGGGCTACTTGGGCCCCATGGCGGACAATGCGGCCTGAGCCTCAAGCTCAGCCACGCGCTTTGTTGCGCCGCGGATGATCTGATCCTGGGTGATCGTGAGGCGCCAGAGCTTCATGGCCATCGCCAGCACGTCGGCAGGGGTGCCGGACTCCAGCGCCCGCTTGCCCCGCTCCAACTCCAGCTCATGGTGAGGCTCAAAGACGGGGCACATCCACGATCCCCAGCCAGGCGGATTGGACACGGGCAGCGGTGCGGTTTCCCTCAGGTTGCCTTCGGCGTCGGGCAGCTCCCTAGACCCCAATCGCAGAACAGATCACGGGGATCCGTGTCCCGCAGCCACCCGATTAGCGTCTGCAGGTCACCGATGGACCGCATCCCCACGCAGCCGGCCGTGCCGGGGCTGCTGCCAGCGTTGGCGTCGTAGTGGATCTCGATGGCACTGCGCTGCGTCGTGCCCGGCTCCAGATACCGCAGGGGGATGCTGGCAGGCCCCAGGCCCACGCCCCATCTCGCGGCGTAGTTGTCTTTCCCGCCGGCCCACGCGATGTCAGAGATGCCCCAGCGGCCCTCTGGCAGCGGCTCCATGCTCCCGGCTTTGGAGTCCACTCCCTTGCGGAACACCTGAGCCCCAGGGGCGCCAGAGACGGCCAGCAGCTCACCCACGACGGCGCCGGCCTTGATGTACTGCAGCTTGAGCAGCTCTAGGCCTCGGCCGTCCTTCCTGCCGGCTCTGGTGAGCCTCAGGTGCGGCTTGCTGGTGGGCGGCGCCACGGTGGCAGGTGCCGCACCAAGGAACAAGGCCACCTCTGCAGCCCTGCGCCGCTTGAGGCCCTCCAGCACCTTCCCACCGTCGCCCTTGTTCCACCGGGGCAGCTCCTCGGCAATCACGGTGGCCGGCGATTCCTTGGCCAGCAGCCGCTTGCGCAGCGTGGAATCCTCCACCGCCCCTAGGCCCACATTGAAGGCCCACGACACAAGCGCCGCTTGTTGATCCGGCTTCCACGTCTTGGCCATCGGCAGCAGCGCGAACATGCCGGGGGCAAACAGGTTCTCCACCTGATTGACCAGCAGCTCCTCCGCAAACTCGGCCGTGATCTTGTCGCCCATCCGCACGGGCTTGTCAATCATGCGGGTGGCCCCGTAGCCGATGGTCGGCACCCCTGCAGGGCAGCGGTAGGCCTCCAGGCGCAGGCCCTCAAACTCTTTGATGATCTTCAGGGCGGGCTTCAGCCATGCCGGCTCCGGCAGCCTCGCAGGGCTCCCCTCTGCCCGCCATGCATCCGTAAACAGTTCCCGCTGCTCATCCGTCAACGCCTGATCCAACGCCGACAAAGCGGCCAGCTGATGCGGCGTGAGCTTTCCCCGCTTGGCAGCCTCTTCCGCTGCCCCGCGCACCGTCGCGAAAGTCATCAGCGGCGACGGCGGTCGAAGGGGACAGCAGCGGCCACGGGGTTGAACAGGCGGGCCACGGCCTCGATCTGCCCCATGGTTGCCGGCTTGCCCACAGCATCCGCAATCGCAGAGGCAATGAGGCCTTCCACGATCACGGGCGGGACGTTGTTGCGCAGCACCATCGGCAGCTCCTGATCCAGCCGGCCGAACACCTGGGGCAAGACTGCCTGCAGAGCACGGTCTACGGCCAGTTCTGCCAGACGGGTGGCCAAGCGGCCGATCAGGGGGCGCAATCTCACGGTGGAGCCTGCAGTTTCCCTAGCTTTCCCTGCCCAGGAACCGCCCATCAGGCCCACGCCGTGCGCCCTGCTGTTGCCGCCGCTTGTGCCCTGACAGATAGGCCGCCACGGGCGACTGCGCCAGCAGCCCGCCGATCCCCAGCCCCGACGCCCTCAAGTCTGCCTGCATGTTGTCCCATGCCGGCTGGCACTGATCCGGCCCTGATGCCCGCATCTCGCACAACCCCACACGCACCGCACCGCTCACCGCCAGCGACACCGCAGCGCCAACGATCATGATGCCGATGGGGGTAAAGCCTCGGAACGTGGGGGAAACGCTGATCATTGCTTTCGCCCCATCTCTTGCCGCGTCATCCGCACTTCCAGATCCTGAAGCTCGGCCTTAAACTCCCGCATCTCGCTCTGGAACGCTTCCTGATTGATCAGCACCCTGTCCAGCCGGATCGGCACCTGAACGGCCAGGTAGCCGATGCCGCCAACGCCGCAGATGATCAGCCATGACACCACATGGCGGCGGACTTCATCCCAGAAGGGGTCAGGCGTCCCGTTCACTAGGACCTCCACTGCATGAGCCCAGTCGCTGGGCAGTCTTGGGAGTTCATGGCCGGCGATGGTCACAGCAGGACTTAATAAAGGTTGCCGATTCTGAGAGGCCATAGGTATAGCCCTCACTCGCGGTAGGTTGCCTATGCCATGACAAGGAACCGCCGCCGCTTGATCTCACCTTCGGCAGTGCCGGCGATGGTGAGCGCAACGATGGAGTTGCCGGCAACGACCACAGTGCCGGATGCCGTGCCGGTGATGGACAGGATGATTGAGCTGTCACCGCTGACCGGGCCGCCTTCTGCCGTACCTGTTGACTCGCCGGCTATGGACAGGGCTACAGAGCTGGCACCACTGACCGCAACCACGCCATCAGCGGCGCCGGTCAGATCAAGGGTGCTTGATGCTGCACCGGCAACCGCAACGCCGGCGGATGCCGATCCCGACAGGCTCAGGGCCTGGCTCGAAGCGCCAACGACGGCAATGCCACCGGCTGCAGTGCCGGACATGCTGAGCGTGCCGCTGCTGGCACCTGCGACCGCAACAGTGCCCGCTGCTGTGCCGGTGATCGACAGGGTGGCGCTGCTGGCCCCGCCAACGCTGACGGTGCCTGCTGCGCTGCCCGTGAGGGTCAGGGTCTGGCTGCTGGTGCCGCTGACGCGAACTGTCCCGGCGGCACTGCCGCTGAGGCTGAGGGTGCTGGAGCTGGCTCCTGCAACGGCAACGCCACCCGCGGCACTGCCTGACAGGGCCAGGGTCTGACTGCTGGCGCCGCTGAGGCTGACCGTGCCCGCTGCAGTGTTGCTGCCAAGGGCCAGAGTGACCGAGCTGCTGCCCGTGATTGGGGCAGCGCCGCCGACTGTGCCCTCGGCACTGCCGGCGAGACTGAGCGTGCTGCTGCTGGCGCCGAGCCGGGCAACGGGGCCGAATGTCCCAGTGGCAACGATCTGGCACCAGGCCGCCGATTTGGGCGCAACGGCATAGCAGCTAGAGCTGCGGCTGCGACCCCATCGGAATACCCGGTAGGCCACGGCTTAGCCCTCTGCGATCTCGATCAGGACGTTTGGCGTAGAGGTTGAGGTAGATTCAGGCAGGGCCATCAGCATGAGCGCCGAGGTGTCAAACACCTGCGCCATGCCGGTCATGTCTGGGCCCCAGGTTTTCAGCGTGTTGGCTTCCACCCGGCCAGTCCAGAGCCGGCGCATGAATACGGCGGTGACAGCACCCGTTGACGACGTGGCACCGTTCACCAGATAACCATTCATCAATCTGGCGCCATAGTCCCCTGAGTTCCAGGGCACCCGCAGCATCCGGTTGACGGCCACGTTCTGCGTGCTGACGGTGGCGCTGCTTTCCGCCGTGTTGTCGTCCTGATCCTTGTAGGACATCTGGAACGTGTGGGCGTGGTTAGAGCCTGCGGTGCTCAGCCAAACCCACATCTCTACCTCTTCATAGGCCGGGGTTGTGCCATCCGAGCGGAACGGCAGCCGCCCCGTGAAGCTGGGCTGCGTACCCAGCGTGACGGTGGTTGTACCGCTGGTGGGGATCGTGGTGGGGCCAGCCCAGAACAGCACGTCGAACAGGGCCAGCGTCTGGTTCACAGGGGAGAACGCCTCCACCCGGCTCAGATAGCCCTTGTTGCTGCCGCTGAAGGCCTGGATCGTGGGGAAACCCGTGGTCGCATCCGTAGGCACCACGCCCGTGGTCGTGTTGGCAGGAGCGGCGCCAGCACCAGGGAATCCAGCGGCGGCAATCGTCGTAGCCCAGTTTCCTGCTGTGGTGGTCACACTCCCAGACTTGCTGACCTGGACGTGCTGCTTGTAGGCCCCAACCAGCTGATCGAACGTCGTGATCGCCATGAATCAGGCCGCCGGCATGGTGCGGGTCCAGCTGGTCACGGTCACGGTCTGACCTGACGCGATGCTGGTGTTGTCAAGCGTCAGATCACCACCGCCACCCGTGGCCGTGATCGTGCCCTCTTCGATGTCCGAGCCATTGGTCAGCCGGTAGTGGCCAGCCGTGCCAGTGCCAGAGGCTGAAACCGTCCAGCTGCCGTTCAATGTCACCTGACCCGTGCCGCTGGTCAGCGGGGTTGAGGGCAGCGTGATCGTGGCCAGCGCACTCCCACCAGCAGCACCACCTACACCGGCCGGTGAACCCGTGCGAATGACCAGCGACGAACCAGCCGGAAACGCCGCCACATAGCCGTCCCGCAACCTGTTTCGGGTCGTGCTGGAGTGCTGAATCGCCATGGCCTACTGGGATCTGTGCCCTAGGTTTCCAGCGTCAGGCTCAGCTCTGTCACCGTCCCACTCACGGCACTGATCTCCAGCCAGACGAAGTTGCCGGACGGAATCGGCATCTGATCCAAGGGCACATTGGTGCCGGTGGTGGTGCTGGTGACGACCGTGCTGATCGTGGCCGCGGTGCCGCTTGCCGTCCGGTCTGCTGCGTACTTGAGGATCAGGGTGACGCTGGGGCTGCCGCTGCCCTGCAGCACCCCCACCACAGACAGCAACGTGACATCCCGATCCACACGGAACAGGGTGAAGTCGTCGCCGGCCAACGGGAACGGGATTGCCACCGACTTGGGCAGCTCCAGGTTGGACGGCCCATCGGGCGGCGTGTAACCCAGCAGCGTGGACTCGCTGGGGATCCGCAGCTGCATCTGATTCTTGGGCCCCACCCGCTCCGGCACGTTGATCCGGGTGACCGTGGAGCCAGAGAACGAATAGAGCAGGATGCCGGCCACGGTGTTCAGGCTGGCATCCCCTGCCCAGTCGGTCAGGTACACCAGCCATTCCCTTGTGGCCCCCTGCCCCCGGTACTGCAGCACAGGCGTCAGGTCCGGCTCCGTCAGGATCACGCACTCCAGCCCGCTAACCCGCGTCCCCGGTGCGAGGCCCTCCCCTGCAGACCGCACCGCAATGGCAGGCGTCGTGATCCCGTTGGCCAGCGTGTAGTCCCCCAGGAAGGGGCTCAACACCGTTGCCAGCTGGCCTCTGAGGGTCAGAACATCCATGCCTCAGCTTGCCATCAACAGCAAGTCACCCTCTAGCCATGCTGCCGCGTACCGATTGGGCACGGTCAGGTCGTAGTGCAGCAATGGCCGGTCCATGTCCCGCACCCGGACAGGGCCATGGCACGGCTTGCCCACGCACACCAGCCCCCCGCGCACGTTCCGACCTTCCATCTTCGGCGCCAGAACCCACACCACCCCGTCATCTGAGCGCAAGCACCGGAACCCCGGCGGCTGCACGTCAGCCTTGAGGGCCTTCAGCACCTCAGGCCAGGCGGCCAGCAGGATCGGTGGTGCCTGGCCCTCCCGCTGCAAGCTCAGCGCCACCGCAGCCACCTGGGCAGACAGGCCCTCGCTGCTGGATTCCTTCTGCTCACGCTGGAACAAGGCCACGTCCGCCGGCATGAACGGCTCCCGCCGCTTCTTCTCGTCCCGGTTCAGGTTCAGCGTCGTGCTGTGGAGATAGGCGATCGGGAGTTCTGCCAGCGCAGCAGCGTCCATCTTCATCCGCTGCAGATGCCCCCACGCACGGATCACCACCGCCCGCAGTTCAGCCCCAAAGCTGCGCCGGTCAAACTGCCCTGGAAACGCTGCAATCAGCCCCCAGAAGATTTCTTCCCAGTCCCACGCTTCGGGATGCCATCGCCCGCTGGCGGCTTTCCCAGCTCGTCCTCTGTCCGCTGACGGGTGGGCAGACTCTCGACGGCCTGCTCTTCCTCGGCCAGCAGGTACAGGTCAGAGAACAGCTTGCGGTGTAGACCCTGTGTATCCGCCAGCCCCCAGTCGGGCAGGCTCAGCCGGTGACGGATCAGAGCAGTCACGGTGGCCTGCTGCGTCCGCTGCCCCGCTGCCCGGAACACCTTGCCCACCTCTTCAATCCGCGCCGCATGGCGCAGCTTCATGGCCTCGGCATCCGGCTCCAGTTCCCTGCCACCGACCGCAGCCTCCACCAGCTCAAACGCTTCCGTGAGCGTGATGCCCTCGGCTTTGGCAATCGCATCGGCTGCCTGCGCACCACGCACAAAGGCGTTCTGATCCTGCGCCAGCAGATCCTGGATCGTGGCACTCTCGGCCACCGTCAAACCGCCCAGCACGGGCACGCTCAGCGTCCCGCTGGCCTCATTGCCCACCACCCGATGCTCAGCCTTGGCTGGTGCTTGCAGAAATGGCAAGGTCATTTGGTAGGTGCGTTCACGATCTGTTGCACCAGCCTACGGTCAATCTCACGCTGCACCATGGCAAGCCGGTTGGCTGCGGCCTGGGCCTGGATGCGCTGAATCAGGGCTCGGTTGTTCATGGCGTCAGGTCAGAAAGGGAAAACCCGAGGGCAAGGAGTCGCTGCCGACAGAACCGCGCATCAGACCAGTCATAGGACGTGTAAAGGCGGTTTTGCCATTCGCTTTCCCGTGCATTGCCCTCGTCATCGGCGTACAAGAGTGCAGGAGGGCTCGTCTCCGGTCGCGCCGTGCGCGATTCTGACAGGCTATTGAGCGCACCATTGAAGTACAGATCGCCGCCATTGGTATAGAGGAAGTCAATGGGCTGCTGCGGCGGCACAAGAGCCGACAATCCAGCAAACGCGCCAGAGTTCAACGGGAACACGCTTATCGACTTCTGCTTAACCCTGGCCGCCTGAGGGTCGTCCCCATCGGCTTCCCAGGTGCTGCCGTGAATCAGCGACGGATAGATAGAAGCCGAGCTGGCAAACTGCACAATCTCCAGGTTTGGGATCTCTGAGGGGTTGTTGTAAATCCCTGCAGTGCGGGGGGCATCGTAGGTGTGGTCAGTCAGCCAAGTATTATCCGGGTTGACTGCCGGCACGGTTGTCCACGTGATGCGGGGCACGGTCACTGATCCCGACACTGGGGCGCCGTTGTATTGCTGGACAAAATCGCCGGCATGGTTGAAGTCATAGTCCACGTCCACGATGGAAGGAACGTGCGTCGGCAACAGGTCTAGAAGGGTGTCTTGAAACACGGCCGGCAACGCAATCTCACGCACCGTGGAGTTGCCAACGCGGAACGCCTTGGCCTGCACGACGGTCTTGGCGCTTAGATCCCCGCTGAACTCGTAGACGACTCGCTGGTTGTCGGGATCGTCGAAATACTCGTAGACGGTTGCCACGCAGGGCTGATAGCCAAACGTGACCCGTGCGACGCTGACGTACAGCAATGCCTGCGGCCCGATAGGCAGCACGATTTTCACGTCTGCCGACATAAAGCTGCCTCGGTTGTTCCGCTGATACCGAAGCGGAACCTCGCCATCTGGCCATGATGGATCCGGTGTAATCGGGGTGCTGAACACCCATGACTGCGGCCTCAGGGTTCGCTCATGCCGGCTGAGCACCCAGTTCTCAGGCGAAGCCCAATACGGAGACTTGGGCAGTGGAGTTGAGGACGGATCAGGAATGACGTTTGAGGCATCAAATACGTCAACCCACTCAATCCAGGCAGTGCCATCAACTGAGCCGATCTTGTTGTGGCTTTCAACCGCAGCAATACCTACGGGTGGTGCGCCTACGGTGTTGAGGGCAGTGGATCCAAGGCCTCGGAACTTGGAAATCTGAAACGCGCTCCACAGCCATGCGTTGCCGACGCCTACGGCTTGGGCTTCTCTGAACGCTGCAATCTCCACTTTGGTCTCCGTCTCGGGCACCGCACCGGGCCATGGCTTGGCCTGCTCCACCGGCTTCCGCAGCCGCTTGGCCTCAGCCTCCACTCGCTGCCGGCGCTCCTTGTTCATCTGCGCCCGGCGGTTGGCCTCAGCCCAGCTTTTAGCCAGCTTGCGCAGGCTGCTGGTGATGACCTGGATGTAGATTTGCTCGGCCATCAGTCATCCGTGATGAGCTGGATGCGGTAGGTCTGGGTTTGGCCGGCGGCGATGGTCACCAACGTGGACTCAACGAGGATGCTGTGGATGTAAGTTTCGCCGTTGATGTAGACCACCACCGTGTCATAGGAGTAAGTGCCGCTGGTGCAGGTAAAGGCGAAGTCCAGCGCCGGGATTTCGTAGCGCAGGTCGGTGCCGTCCCAAGCGCCAGTGCCAATGACCTCAGAACCCCTGACATAGCCGGTGCCCGTGCTCTCCACGCTTTGCCAGTTGGCCACCGTGCTCTCAGCCGTGTAGCCGGTCACCCCCACGGTGCAGAGCATCACCTTGAGCGTCTTGGTCTCATAGGCGAGGCCCGCAACCCGCTTCAGCTCCTTCTGGGAGATCGTGGTGGTGAGTGCCATGCCGCCCTGTCAGTCACCTAGGTTGCCTAGTCTGATGTGGCATAAAACTCAGTCACAGCCACGTAGCCACCGGCACCTGTGGCGGGCAGAATCCTGATGTAACGGCCGCTGCTGGTGACAGGGTAGGTCTGGATGCCGCTGGAAAACGTGCCGGTATCAAAGAGCAGCGTCCACGTTGAATCGTCGTCGCTGATCTCTACGTCGCAGTTCTCGGTGTAGGTCTTGTCCCATCCGCCGGCAATGGCAGAGTCAAAGTCACAGCCGATAATGACATTGGCAACGGGCTTGATAGCGCCAAAGTCCATCTTGATGTATTGGTCGGCGCCGCCGTTGGTGCCAGTTTCGGTGCCCGTGTTGTAGCTACCGTCAGTCATGCCGGCATTGGTAGCCGCTGTGTTGGCACTGTAAACACTGGACTGGCTGTAGGTGATGGCTGCAACGTCAATAGCGGCAGGGTCAAGAGCAGCCACCTTGGCCTTAACCGTCAGAGCCGCCTCGGTGAGCAGCTCCAGCGCATAGCCGAACCGCGTCACCTCGGCCATCGGCCGCACCCGCAGCGTCTTGGCTACGGTTTCATTGAACGGCGGGATCACCACCGTTGGCGTCATCGTCGGGCCGGTCAGAGGCATCAGTCAGGCTCCGGTGTGAGGGGGAGGTCGCCGGCAGTCATGCCGGGTGGCAGGGGCACCCAGGAATCAGTGGTGCCCTCGTCAGCACCCACGGCACCCCAGTACAAAGCGTCCGTGGAGGCAATGACGCCATCGCCGGTCATCGCCCAGGAGCAGCCGTTGAGCCGGTACTGGCCGGTGATGCCGGCGGCCTGGACGTAGATGGGATCAAAGGGCGCGTCAGGCAGGCGCATGGGGTCTAGCTGGAGCGCCAGCGCAACACGGTTGCCCAGCAAGAGGCGGTTCTGGATGCGGCCAAAGGCACGCGCCTTCTCTTCCGCGTCGCTCGGCGTTGACGTGTAGCCGCCCAGCTCGGTCCAGCTGATCACGTCATCCGGCGCATAGGGCAGAGTGAATTCCTGCGTGGCTTCCGTTTCAACGCTTCCTACGGCCCAGGTGGTTTCGGTGACGGATTCAGCGGGGTCATCTTTGGCGTTGGCCGAGTTGTTGCGGTCGGACTGGCTGGGGCGTTTCTGCAGTCCATACTCACGCTCAGTGCGAATCAGCGTCTCCACTGCAACAGGGCGCATCTGGCTGGCAAGGATCAGCAGGCCTTCAACGCTGCTGAACAGGGACAGCAGTGAGGAGTAGTCAATGCTGTCACGGGCAACCAATGCCAGGTTCTGCTGTCCCGTCAAGGTGTTGCCTTCGATTTGATAACGCTCTGTTCTGGTTCTGGTTATGCCGGAGGACGGGTCTTTATCGTAGACTACGATCGTGCGCGATTCAAGGATGGTGGCTTCTGGCGACGTGTACGTGACTTCGCCCGTGTCGCTGCGGAACCCTTCAATGTTCATGCTGGCCGCGAGCTGCAGCGGCGATATGTATGTTTCGGTTACGGTCTGCACCACGTCGCTGTAGTCGTCAGGCTTTGTATTGGCGATACACTCAGCAGCGGTTCCGGTGTCCGCGTCTGATTGATCCGATAGGTAAGCCGCTAGCGCCTGTTCGCCTTCGGCCCGCAAGTAGCCATACGGATCAAAAGTATCAAATGGGCCCGATGGGGCCGGCACCTTGTATTGAGGCTTTTGAACTTGAATGCGCTCAACCGGCACTTGAGTCTTAACGCCACCGGCCCACCGGGGGCTAACGTCTGATGAAATGCTCAGCTCGTAAGTGACGGAACACACAAGCCGGTCCCAGGTATCATACGTTGAATAAATGGCTCGGTAAGGCGTGAAGGTGCCGGCAACGGTCTGATAGACGTTTTCAGAGTCAAGATAGGTGAGCGTGGTTTCCTGCGTCGCGCCATAGGAGACTTCTGCTTCCCATCGTCGCCGCAGGATCTCTTCAGTTGAGGTTGCGTCAGGGTCCGGCGCCTTGAGCTTGCGGGTGGTGTAGCTGACCCGTGCCGAGTCACCAGCCAGACCCCCAACGCCAACCGGGCCCAGATCAATGATGTCGGCATCGGTGATGATCGGGCCGGTCATGGCCGGATCGTCAAAGCTGAAGATCTCCAGTGTGTTCCCGCTGCGCACCATGCCAAAGTGGTTCTCTGACACCAGCAGATCGCTCATCACCTGAACGTAGCCGGCACTCAGGTCAAACTCCTCGACGCTGAACTTGTTGGTGAGGGGGTTGGATGACAGGGTGAGGCCGAGGGCATCTGCGCATTGCTGCAGCACGTAGCTGGCGCTGATCGGCAGCGTCGCGTAGTTGTAGACGTAGCAGGGGACGGCGGCGTTCTCTTCCTTGCTATTGGGGTTCTCGGTGGGCGGCTTACGGTTGGCGAAGTAGGTCAGCGCACAGCCCAATTCCACCTTGGTGGTCTGCCGGTAGGGATCCACCATGGCCGACAGCACCCGCAGCGACCGGGGGATGGTGTCACCGCCGCCGCCAGCCTTGGTGTAGGAGAAGTCAACGGTGGTGCCAATGGCAGGGAGGCTGCCGCCCTTCAGCTCAACGCTGCCCCGTGTCCTGATGAGCCCGCTGCCCTGCAGGTAGTCATCGGCAATGTTGGCCTGGATGACCGGGCCGAGGCCGCACGTGACAACTGCGCGAATGTCGATAGTCATCAGACGAGTTTGGCGAGTTCAGCCGAGACGGTGTAACGGGTGGTCTTGACCCCGGCAACCAGCACGCTCTCAGCGCCTGTGACGGTGGGCGGCCGCGTGGGGAACCATGCCCCTGCACTGGCACCGCCGCTGATGGCCCCGTCGTACCAGCTCATCAGGTCGGCCACCGTGCCTCCGGTCACGTAGCCCTCAATAGCCTTGGACTCCAGCGCCTGCAGAGGGCCCTGGACAAGGGAAAAGCCGCCAGCTGTCCACGTCACTGAGGGCCCAACGGCTCGGCCTGTTGCCGGCTTTGTGAGTTTGATGCTCACGCCCCCCAGAGACTCCGTGCCAAGGTCCGGCAGATCCTCGCTGAGGTACTTGTCAATCAGTGCCTGGAAGCTCCGCAGCGTCTTGAGGGAGTCCATGCCGCCGCCGGCAAAGATTGCCTGCCGTGCGGTGAGGTCCGCAATCTCAATCGCCACCTCAGCAGTCTTGAGGTCTTCGACGTAGGTGCCGTAAACCGATGCCTTGGCCTCGGCGTTCTGCACCTCCTGCTGCAGGTCAAGGCCAGCCAGCGTGGCAGCAGAGCCGGCCCGTGCGGTGATCTCGGCCGTCTTGTTCAGCACCTCCCTGGCGACGCTGATGTCAGCCAGGTCAGCGGCGCGGGTGGCAAGGGCATCCAGCTCAGCCTGCTGGGCAACGATGCTGCGGTCGGCATCCAGCTCGGCTAGATCCGCCGCGTTCGTCGTGAAAGCGGCCAAGTCGGCCGTCTTGCTGACCACCTCGCGGTCGGAATCAATGACGGCAAGAGCGGCGGCATTGACGGCATACGCTGTTGCCTCTGCGCCCTTGGACGCCAGCTCACGGCTTGAATCCAGCGTTGCCAGTGCCGCAGCGTTGGCGGCATACGCCGTGTTTTCGGCTGTCTTGGCGATCACCTCCCGGTCGCTGTCCATCTCGGCCAGGGCTGCAGCGTTCGGGGTGTAGGCCGCTAGTTCGGCCGTCTTGGCAGCGATCTCCCGGTCTGCATCAAGCTCGGCCAGCGTGGCAGCGTTGGGGGTGTAGGCAGCCAGTTCAGCGGTCTTGGCAGCAATCTCCCGGTCTGAGTCGATCTCAGCCAATGCCGTTGCATTGGGCGTGTAGGCCGCCAGTTCGGCAGTCTTGGCCGCTAGTTCACGATCAATGTCAAGCTCGGCCAACGTGGCGGCGTTGGCCTGGAACACGGGCAGCTCAGCGGTCTTGGCCGCTATTTCCCGATCACCGTCTAAGGCTGCCAAGGCATCGGCATTGACTGCATAGACGGCCAGTTCTGCCGTCTTGGATGCAATCTCCCGGTCCCCGTCAATCGCTGCTAGCGCCGCAGCGTTGGGGGTGTAGGCCGCGAGTTCAGCGGTCTTGGATGCCAGCTCACGGTCAGCGTCCAAGCTTGCCAAGGCTGCGGCATTGGCCTCATACACCGGCAACTCTGCTGTCTTGGCTGCCAGCTCGCGGCTGCCGTCCAAGGCTGCCAGGGCATCCGCGTTTACCTCATAGACGGCCAGCTCTGCGGTCTTGGCCGCCAACTCTCGGTCACCATCGATACCGGCCAACGTGGCGGCATTGGGCGTGTAGGCCGCCAACTCGGCGGTCTTGGCCGCAACCTCTCGCGTTGCATCCAATGTCGCCAGCGCCGCAGCATTGGGCGTGTAGGCCGCCACCTCGGCAGTCTTGGCTGCCAGCTCACGGTCGGCATCCAGCTCTGCCAGTGCCGCAGCGTTAGGGGTATAGGCCGCCAATTCAGCGGTCTTTGCCACCAGCTCGCGGTCAGCATCCAAGCCCGCCAGCGTGGCCGCTGCAGCGGCATACGGTCCCGCCTCTGCCGTCTTGGTGAGTACCTCCCGGTCAATCTGCTGCTGGGCGAAGTCATCGGCCAACCCGCCACCCAAGGCGGCCAGCTCACAGTCGGTTTCGGCCTTTTGCTTTGCCAGGTTGGCCGCGATCACGGCGCAGTCCACGTCAGTTGAATCGGCCACGGCCTCAGCCTGTGTCCGCTCCTTTTCCAGCTCCCGTTGCCGCAGCAGCACGGCCAGCGCCTGCGCTGCATCCACAAGGATGGCCGTTGCCTGGACGTAAGGGCCAGCCTGCTCTCCTGACGGTGCCTCGGTGAACCAGCACGCCAATCCCGTGACTGCGATGCCGTTGGCACTTCCTACGGTCAGGCTGATCGTGGTGCCGACACTCTCGCTCAGCAGCGTGTCCTGATCGTTCAGCCGTGTGGCCCGCCACGTGTCGTATTCAGTGACCAGAGCCTTCCACTGGGCTGCCGACAGCAACCCGCTGATCCTGAAGGTGCGTGCGGTCAGGCCTGTCCGCGCCTCGCCCTCATAGCTATAGGGCTGAGCGGTGAGGTAGTCACAGGTGAAGGTGCCGATTGTGATAGCCATGGGTCAGGGGAGCGCGGCGGCCTGATTGATGAAAGTCTGCCCGGTGTCGGCATTGACGGTGACGCTGATGGTGCGGTCTGCCGTGGCGTTCCGGTTCAGTGCTGCCACCAGATTGGGAATGGCACTGTCAGCGAGGTTGCCGATGGATGTGGTAACGAGCGATCCGGTGGTCACAAAGTCTTGGGCCAGCTGTGCCTGGGCGTTTGCCACGGATTGCTGGGTGACGTTGAAGCTGGCCACCGAATCGGCAATGGCTGCGGCCTGCTGGCCGAAGGAGATGAAGGCCTGCGCGTTGCTCCGGTCTGGGATAAGGGTCGGGTCAACAAAGCCAGTCTGAACGCCACGGGTGATGTTCTTCTCCGCCTGCTCCAGGACGCGCTGTTTGCCGATCTGGGTGAGGATGCTGAAGTTGCTAGATAGGGTGTCGTCTAGGCGCTTGGTGGCCTCGTTCAGCTGGTCCTTCAACGCACGGCCGCCATTGACAAGGGACAGCTCTAGCTCCTTCCCTGCTGCAACGTAGTCAAGTGCTCCCTGCTTCAATGCAGACGCATCAGCGCCGGCAGTGGCATCCCTGACCAGCTGCCTGCCAATGTTGATCTGGCTTTGGCGTGCGGCATTGATGGATTCCAATACGCCTTGAACAGCCGCAACCTGGCCCCGTTGGCCTTGATCTTCAATGGCTGCCAGCTCCTTTGCCTTGGCAATCTGCAGGTCAAGGCCTTTCAACCGAGCCCGTGACTGGGCCTCAAAGAGAGTCGCATCAGCCAGCCGAGTCTGGGCATCCTGTAACTCCTTGACTTTCTGCAACTGCTCCTTAGGGTCTGGCCCGGCAGGAGTCGGGATCGGTTGAGCCACTGCCTGCCCCAACAGCTTGCGGGCTTCCAGTAGCTGCTCAATCTGCAGCCGGATCTGATCCCGCTCAGTCTTAAGCCCTGAATCACCGGAGCCTGCCTTGATCTTGCGGTCAAGCTCGGCAAGGGCTTCCTTGGACACCTCAATTTGCGTATCAAGGATCAGCCCTTTGCGCTTGTCGGCTAGCTCGGTCCGCAGCTTGGCCAGCTGAGCATCAATCTGCTCTCGCTGCAACGTGGCATCAAGCGGGAGGTCAATCTTTTGTTTCTGCAGGTCGTCAATCTGCTTTTGGATGCCGCTGAGCACCGTGAAGGCTTTGGCGCCGGCCTTGTCAAAGCCTTCCAGCAGGGCACGGCCTGACACGTCCTTAGATCCAAAGAGAATACCTGTGGCCCCCTGGCCAAACAGCTCTTTCTCTTGCTTCTGAATGTCGGCAAGGATCTTGGCCCGCTGGGCATAAGCCTGCTCTTTGTCGCTTGTGATGATGTCTGGCCGCTTCTGCAGCTTTTGCAGCCGCTTTTCCAGTTCCTTCAGCCGATTTTCGGCGTCAGTGGTGTCCAGCTTGTACTTTTTGCTCTCGGTGATCAGCTTTGTCGTGGTGGCAATGCCGGCCTCAACCGACTTGATCTCCTGCTGCGTGTCGGTGAGGTTGATATTGCTAAGGAAGTCAAGCGCAGCCTTAAGGCCGGTCAGCAGTCCATCCCCCACGCCTCCAAACTCCTTGGCCAGGCTCAGTTGCAGGTTTTCCCACGCAACCCCAAGGGCCTTGATGCGTTCGGCGCTGGTGTTGAGGCTGCTATCCAGCTGCCCCAGCTCAACCCGCTTGAGGTCGTTGAGGGCCTTGATGATCACGTCGGTTGTGATCTTGCCTTCGCTGCCTAGTTGCTTGATCGAGCCGACCGACACGCCAAGCTGACGGGCAATGGCCTGCGACAGGGGCGGCAGCTGCTCCAGCACGGACCGCAGCTCATCGCCCTGCAGTCGGCCGGATGCCAAGCCCTGCGTCAGCTGGATCAGGGCATTGTTGACGCTCTCAGCACTTAGGCCGGTGTTCTTCGCCGCAGCGGTGACACCTACAAAGATCGTCTCAATCTCGGCCAAGCTGACGCCCGTTGGCCGCAGGGCGGAATACAGCTGGGCAAAGCCGTTGGCCGCTTCGGTCTGCGACAAGTTGAGCTGTTTGGCTGCTGCCGATGCCGTGGCAATGGCCGCAGCACTCTCGCCAAACCTGCCCGCAAGAGACGTGAGCCGAACACCAGCCGACTCAGCGGCAATGGACAGATCGGCAATTTGTTTGACGGTGGCAACGATGGCCGTGCCGGCAATGGCACCTTGGAAGGCCAAGAAGGCCGTCTTCAGCTCCTGCCCGGTGGACAGGGCGGACTGCTTGACGCGCTCTAGGCCGGTCAGTGCGGCCCGGTTGTCAACGTCAATCTCTAGGACAAGACCACCGAGCTTTTCCGCCACGCCACGCCAATCGCTCCCTTAGCTTGCCGGAAACCTAGGCCATGACTAGCGCCATCGCCTTTCTGGCCAATGCCTCGGCCGTCTTTGACGTGCCCACGGCAGGGACACTGACCGACCCGACCACAGGCAACGTGGTGCCGAACACGGAGACAGTCACGGTGACGCTGTACCTGCGCGGACAGGGGGGCAGTGCTCCCTCACTGAGCGAGTTCCCCGGCGTTGGCGTTGAGGATGACGTGCTGGAAGGCTATGCCGTGAGCCCTCAGGCCCTCGATAGCCGCATCGTGCCCGGGGTGCGGGGGACGCTGACCTTCGGCGCTGATGACCCGGTGCCCTGTGAGGTGGCTGCTGCGCGGTATCCGTTCGGCAGCACCGGGTTTCTGGGCGAGACGCTGCAGGGGATCCTCGGGGACAAGATCCGCATCAGCAGGTACAGCCAGCGATGACCACCCTCAAGACGAGCTTCCGATTGACCGGGTGGAACACCACGGCACTGAAGCTCAGGATCCCTGCCATCCTCACGGCCTACGGCAAAGCAGTTGGAGACGAGTTCCAGCAGCAGATCAAGCTCGTCCAATACGACTGGCCCCGCCGTACCTACCGGAAAAACGGCACCATTGAAGACAGCCCCCGCGACATCGTGGATCTCGGCGGATTCCTCCGCTCCCAACGGCGGGAACGGGTCAACGCCACGACCCTGCGCTTCAGCTGGAACGTCCCCTACGCCTCGCTGATCTTCAGTGGGTACACCACCAACCGTGGCAACGTCTGCCCGCCTCGGAACTGGATCAAACCGGCCCTAGACGCGCAGCCCTTGGATCGCTTCTTCGCCGATCAGTGGAAGGCCCTGGCCAAGCGGTCGCTCTGACAAGAAAAAGCCCCCGCATGGCACGGGGGCTCGCTACCCACTGGTCGGCTTAGCTTGCCGATCAGCTCACCGTGGCCACGGTGAACGTCGGCCGCACGTCTGCGCCAGCGTCGCCCACAGTGCCGGCACCCACGGTCAGGATGTCGCCCACCTTGTAGTTGGTGCCGCCTGCCACGATTGTCGGCGCTGCGGTCACGGTGCCGCCGCCAGCCACCACGATGTCCGCCGTGGCATCCCGGCCACTGCCCACACCTTGGCCAGGGGTCACACCAATCAGCGACACGCCGCTATAGGTGGCGGGAGTCATGCCAGAGCCGTTGGTGGTAACAGTCAAGGTGGCGATGGGGTTGCCCTGCGGGTACCAAAGCAGGCTGCCGTACCCTCTGAACGTGAAGCTGACCGTAGCCACGTCGCCAGCCTGGATTGACTCCTGGAAGCCTTCCACAAAGGCAATGCCGCTGTGGATCTCAGCATTATCACCACTGCCGTCCTTCACAGGCGACACCCGATAGACCCGCAGGGCAGTACCGGCTGCGCCGCCGAGCCATGCCGACTTGAGCAGCTTGTACCCCGCATCCCCCAATGCGATGTTCATGCTGGCCGGAACACTCCAGCCGATATTGGTCATCAGAGGATTTTTCCACCCGTATTCGCTGCTGTAGTCCAGCGGTGCATCGGTAGAGTCGGTACTGCCATCAATACTGGCATTGGTGAGGCTCAGAACCTGCGTCAAGCCCGAGGTAGACGTGGGCGCGGATGATGCGGTGGTGCCGAGCCCTACATACAGCTCGTAGTCGAGGGCTGTGAAATACCCGGACATGATTGACAGTCGTTTGGCTTAGCTTGCCGCCGCCAGTTCCCGCTCCTCCTCAGCCTCCAGCCATTCCATGGGCGACGGCCGCTGATCGCAGTGCAGCTCCCAATCCTGCACGTCATGCCCGATGCCAGAGGTGGCAAGCAGGGATTCCTGTAGCTCCTGCAGGCTGCAGCCGAGGGCCTCGGTGACCTGCTGCGGCGTCATGCCTGCGGCTGCCAGCTTGCGGGCCTTACTGCCCCGTTCCCGCACAACGGGGGGTGCTGCGATCTGGAACCCGTGGTCCCGCAGGTAGTGCATGATCTCGCCCTCCACGAAGCGGCCTAGGAGGGTGGAGAGCTTGTAGGGCTCACCGTTGGCAGGGTTGAGCTTGGTGGGGTCGTAGCTGCGGAAGGTGCGCAGAAACGCCACGTCCACCAGGGAGCTGATCACATCCCGCTCCAAGACTGGAAACTTCCTGGCCATCTTGGCGGTGAACTTCCAGGCAAGCCCGATGTTGGCCGCGTAGAGCTTCCCAAAGGCGCGGCGTTCCTCCCTTGTGAAGGGCCGTTCCAGGTGGTCACGTTCCCGCCACTGTTCTTCCGGCAGGCCTAGCGCCGTGAGCAGTGTGAGTTGGTTGCGGTCTTTGCGGGCCATGGCCCATCAGCCACGGAACACCCTGATGCTACCGGAACTGCCTTTGGGAACCGAAGTGGTCAATACCCCGAGCGTTCCCACCAGCGAGGGCACGACGGTGAGGCAGTTGAGCACCGTGGGCGCACCGCCTTGGCGGAAGGTCACGGACACCACGTCCACGCTGGCTGACTGCAGGCTGCTGTTGGGGATGCCAGGGATCAGCTCACCTAGTGCCGTGTTGCTGCCGCTGAGCAGGGTGGGGGTTGCCAGCAGCGCATTGGCCAGGTCAAAGGTGGCCTGTTCGATCTGTTCGGGGATGGTGGTGCTGCTGAGCGCCACGCCATCCAGGGTGATGCCGCTGCGGGGCCAGCCGAGGGCCTGGGTGGAGGATGCGCGATCCCCAATCCACTCCAGCTCGTCTAGGTAGCGGGTGGCAGAGATGACGGCACGGCCCTTGTCGTCGGTGGTGGCACTGCTCCAGGCAAGCGTGCCCAGCTGCAGATTGGCGATGGTGTCACCGCCGGCAACCGTGAGGTAGGAGTTGGCAGAGGCAGAGCCTGCCGTGGCGGTGACGGTGACGGTCATGGCTTGCGGATGGTGGAACGCTGCCGGGGCAGTCTCTTGATGCGTGCCGCGGGCTTGCTGGAGCGTGCCTGCTCACGGATGAGCGCCGATGCCCCGGAATAACGGCCGGTGCGCCCTGTGCCCGTGGTTCCGATCAGCTTGCGCGGGCCATCCTTGGACGTGATGGCAGCGCTGGGGTTGCGCTTAGGGATCGTGCCCCGAGGGGCTGACGTGAGGAACGTGTTGTCCCGCAGGACCCGGCGGCTGGTGGTGCGAGGGTTGACGGTGCGCAGCCCTGCAGCCTTGGCCTGTTGCTTCAGGGTGGGGCTGACCCTGGCGACCTTGGGCTTAATGGCCCGGCCCATCATCGCGGCAGTCTCGCGGGAGAACTGATCCACGCTGCGGCCAAAGCGCGTGCCGCTGATGGTGCCTCTGGGCTTGGCAGTGCCGCTGACAGCGTTGCGCCGCAGCCGGGGAGCGGTGACGCTGGTGCCAACCTTGGCACGCAGGGTGCGCCTGCCAGCAGCGCCACCACCGCTAGAGAAGCGCCCGCGTGAGTCCCTGGCGTAGCGGCGTGCCATCACTTCTTGCCCTTGCGCTTCGGCTTGGCAGCACCCTTGCGACCACCGCCCATGGTCTTGTAGTAGTCCTTGGCAGCCTGAGCCGTAATCAAGGAGTTGGCGGCCTTCTTGTCGTAGGGGTTGGCACGACGGGCCTTGTCGGCACGTTTCAGGTTGGCACTAGCGCGGCCTGCGGCAGTCTTGGGCCCAGCTTTCGCCTTGGGGGCAGGGGCTGGGGTCGCCTTACTGGCATACCCAGGGCCATTCATCTGCCGCGAACCGTACAGCCGGGCAACACGTCCCTTGGCAATGGTCCCCTCAGGGGCGGAGGTTCCAGGGCGACGGGAGCCAAGGTTGATTCCACGCTTCTTGGCTTTGGGCGCAGGCGCCGATGCTGCAGATTGCTGCGACTTGGCACGCACACGCGCCACCTGACGCGGGGAAACCCCGATCGTGCCCATGGATGCAGAGGTCCGGGGGCCAGAGCCCTTGCCGGTGTACATGATCCGCTTCTGATTGCGCAGACCACCGGCACGCTCTTGCGCACCCTTGCCACCGGCAAAGCCCTTGGCCTTGACCCGGCCACCAATGGCCGTGGTGCCCTTGGCCTTCAGATCAGCAGCGCGGCTGGAGTTGGCCTTGCGGGTGCCTGCAGCCTTGCTGCCGCCTCCACCGCCGCCTGTGGATGCAAACCTGCCGTTCTTGTCCCTGTTGTACTTCCTACCCCCACCCTTGGCCATTGATCTAAGACGACTGCGTTAGCTTGCCGGCGCCTGCCATAGCTTCACCGCACGATCCAGCGAGATCCGCTTCACCGGGCGCCCCTCACGGTCGCTGCCCAGCAGCTGATCCCCGATGCGTTTGCCGAAGATGGCGCGGGTGGTTTCAGGGTTGGCGCGGATCCAGTCCACGGTGGCGGCCTTGAAGCTCAGCGTGCCCTCGCCACGGTCGCCCTCGGTGGGACGCTTGGGCTCAACTCGCTTGCCCTTGGGGCTGATCATGTCCTCATTGCGCCACTTGTTCGGCAGCACGTAGCAGCGGCAATTCATGTGCGGCGACACCTTCGCCCTGCCGTCCCAGTAGGCCCCCGGCTCCCCGAACTGATACCGCTTGCCGTCCAGCCCCAGACAGATCGGGCACACGGCAGAATCCAGCGTGGCCGTCCACACCAGGCCATCCTCCCCCAGCCAATCGGGATCCGTCTCCACTTCATAGATGGCCATCTGCGCGGCGCTGCCCACCTCATGCACGCCCGTGCGGATGATTGCCTCCACGTTGTTTGAGGTCGTGCGAACAACGGCATCCGCATAGGTGGCCGCCACCTCCCCGCCCAGGTCGCTCATGCCAAGCCGGATCAGGCGCTCCATCCGGTCAGACACCATCAGAGGCACCGAGATGCGCAGGGTGTCGGCCAAGGTCTTGCCGCCCACCACCGCCTGATTGATCGCCTGATTCACCAGCCCCTGCGACGCTGCCACCGCACCGGGGTTGCTCAGCGCCCCACCGGACAACTCCACCATCTGCCGGGCGAACTCCAGCTGCTGCGCGAAGAACGGGGTCAGGGCCTGCTGGAGGGCCTCGATCTGCGGCACACCCCAAGACCGCTGAACGCTGTTGGCCACGGCTGTGACAAGGCGCCGGATCTGCTCATCACGACCCGGCCCTGGCGACATGATGCCCGAGGTGTCCAGCGTGCGTTGGATGCCGGTGAGGGTCTGGCGCAGGGCTTTGAGGGCATCCTGCACCAGCTCATCCTCTAGACGCTTCTGACTGAGAGCGTTACGGAGGAAGGCCTCAATCTGATCCGGCAGGTTGGCCTCAGCCATCCTCAGGCTCGGTGCCCGCGAACACGCGCCCGCCGCTGCCGTAGGGCACCACGTAGGCGCTCACTGCTTCGGGTAGCTCCCCGGCGGCGTTGACGTAATAGCCGAGCTTGAAGGTGGCGGGGGTGGTCACCTCGCCGGTTTCAGGGTCCACCACGGCGGGGGTGTCCACAGCCACCGCAATCTCATCGATGCACCAGGCGAACGCCGTGCCGTCCTCGCGGATCGTTTGCCCGTCCGTGCGCAGCTTGTCGGCATCCTCATCCCAGAACCCCAGCGCCTGGGCCGAGGCCTTGGCGGTGGCGTAGTTGGGGAAGCACAAAGTCACGTAGGCCATGGCGTTAGGCGGTTAGGGCTTGGAGGGTGGCGTTGCTCAGCCTTGTCGGCCAATACGCAATCCTGGAAATGGTGCCAGCCTTGACCCTGTTCAATGCACCGTGATCTGAGCCGATGTCAGCCCGCGTCAGGGCCGAAGGCATCGTGGCGGTGGCATCAGTTGCTGGAGCGGCCCCATTGAGAGAGGTTGCGAGATCGTTTGCGGCATAAGCAGCAGCGATTTGCCCCGTGACATTGGCGCTTAGACCCGTTCCTGCGGTTGCAACTCCGTCATAGGCGCCACCCGAAGCCGTGGCGAGTGACACACCGCCCGCGCTTTGAACATTCCAAGCAATTTGATTGTTGTAACTGTTATCGCTGACCCTAAACAGAAACTGGTTGCCGCCGCTAGCTGGCTGGGCCACTGCGGCTTGGACAAATGCACTGCCCTGCCCCTGGTTATACCACCCCGAGAACGCAGTGCCGGTGATCGTGGCGATGTCAGCCGACCGCGTGGCGCTGGTGCCGGTGGTGGGGATGTAACTGGTGGGGAACGCGCCGGCTTCTAGCTGGGCGCCTGTGACGTGATAACCACCCACTCCATCGGCTACATCCGACTTTATTGTCCAGTGATCTCCACGATTGCCTGGGGCAGTTGTCGTTGACGTGAATGTCCATGAGATGCGAAACCAGTCATCACGAAAGGGCTGCACTGTCCAGGCCGTGACTGTCCCACTGGGTGCAGGAGCCCCCGAAGACGGCGTGATGCTAAAGACTTCTCCGGTGACATTGCTACGCAGCCTGAACACACTGGCGCCACTCATTCGCACAAAGATGCTTTGGGTGTAGACAGTAGTATTGGCAAGCGTAGTTCCGCTTCCAAAATTAAAGCCATCTATGCTGTTGCCAGTATTTGCACCAACATTCAGCGCAAGTAAAGAGGCAGTAGTGCCGCCAAGTGGGGTTGATATGCTGACAGACGTAAGTGTTGCATTAGCTATTCCGTAGTTATTCGCGCCAAGGATCGCATCGCTGTACGTTTTCAGATTTGCCCTCTGCTCCTCCACCAGCAGCCCCAGGCACGCGCCCGTGGTGGGGTCATGCTGGAACCGGGGCACGTCGTTGGCAACGGTTTCGATCAAGCCTGTGGGGCCCACCACGGTGGCATTACTGGCCCGGGTGAAGGTGACCAGCGATTGCCCGGTCACCGCATCGCGCAGGCTCCGGTTTGCCGCAAAGCGCAGGTCAAGGCTCGGCACCCTCTGAGCACGCTGCCACAGCGGATCACGCACCCACCCCGGCGTCACAATCCCCCGATAGCCAGGCTCCACCATGCTCACCATGACCGATAGCCCGAGTCCAGAGCGTTCACGCGCAGCTCATACACCTCGCTGTTGGCACCGGGGGTGAAGGTGCCGAGGGTCTGTAGCTGCGCCCAGAGGGTATTGGTGTTGTTGGCAAACCGAACGAGGATCCCCGCGTAGTCAACCTGGCTGACCAGCGTGCTGCCGAAGTCCTGGGGCGCCGGTAGGTCAAGGAACCCGATGTAGGGATCCCGATCTGCGGCAACCAGATCAAAGACAGCGTTATCGGCAATCGCCGTGGGCGATGACGTGTAGAAGTGCAGCCGGAAGTTGCTCATCCCGCTCGGGATGCTGGCAACGTGGATCTGCAGCCGCACCGACTGGATCTGAATGAACCCGCCCGGCTTACCAAGGTTTGTGAACGAGTGGATGGCACTGGTCGTGGTGCCCACCACGTCATTGGCCGTGTACTGGGTGGTGTTTGCCGGCCGCGTGAACTGACGCACCGACCGATAGGATCCGAAATCAGTGCCCATCTTGTTCCTTGGCGATCAGCCGTCTGCGGCGTGGTTGTCTCTTAGGTTGCCGATCCTCCACCGGATCAGCTTGCGGCTCCACAGAGAAAGAGGCCGCAGCCTCTGCCTGGGTGGCAGAGATTGCAGCCTCGATCTTGTGCCGCCGGAAAGCGGTCAGACCCATTGGATCACTTGCGGTAGTAGATCACGGTGGAGCTGGTAGCCACGCGGCCGATGAAGGTCGCGGAGCTTGCAGCAGCCACGGTGCCCGAGCCGGTCACGGTGACGCCAGTGGCGTTGGCCGTGAAGGTGATGGCATGGGTAGCACCGGCCAGGTTGACGACGGTCACCTCAAAGGTGCTGCCGACCCGATACTCCCCAAGCTCGGCAATGATTGCCGGGCCAGTGGCAGTGGTCACCGCACGCCCCGTGGTGGGGGTCATGGTGACGACGCTGTGAATCGACTGCGCGGCAGTCAGCTCAGTGTCAGCGTTGGAAGCGGCCAGCAGGGTGCGGCCATTCAGCGCCCGATCAAACGGGGGCTGTTCCAGGTGGAATTGTCCAGCCATTGTCAGTTACCTCAACCGTACAGGGGGCAGGTGCTGACGATGTTCGCCACACCGATGTTCTTCTTGTCGAAGACCTTGGTCCAGGAGGCCGAGGCTTCCAGATCAGACGCGCCGGGGTTGGCAGCGCCTGCGTAGGAAGTGCCCAATGCATGAAAACATTGGTCCCACTGAACTTTAATGACGTCCTCTCCTCCCGACGTCAGGATGTCGCGGTCGGTCTCGGTACGCACCGGAGCCTGGTAGCCCATGCCGATGGCGCCGGGCTTGAAGATATAGGTTCCATACTTGTAGGAACCGGGCGAACCAGCACGGGGGGCATCGTCGGAAACGATGACGCGCTTGCTGCCGAACACGGGCACGGTGGACTCACCAGTGAAAGCACCGGAGAAGTCGCCGTTGACGGCGTTGCTGGCAGTGATGCTGCCGGCAGCGATGGTGGAGGCCGTAATGCCAGGCAGCTCCTTGGCGTTCACGTAGTTGATCATCTCGCGCACCCGCAGGTAGGCGTAGATATCAGGGTGAACGACCATGATGCCGTAGTTGTCGGCATCCTCGCCCAGCAGCAGGTCAGCACGGACGACGTGGGAGACAGAGAAATCGGTCTCACCGGAGCCGCCGGCGTCAATGCTCATGCTGGTGAGGGCATAGGCGCTGTTGCTGGTGCCAGGGACGCCGAACAGACCCTTGAGGGTGCTCAGCAGACGGGCCTGCTGGGCGTTGGCGACGTACTGGGCAACCTTCTGACCGATGGCTTGCATCGGGTCATTGGCGGAACCCACAGCGAGCTTCACCAGCTCGGAAGCGCCCCATGCCTGGATGGCGTGGTAGACGACGCCGGTCTGCTTGGTAGAGCCCAGCTTGTTGACGGTGGCCTGCACGCCCTCAGCGGGAACCTGCAGGGTGCCGCCAAGGTTGGCGTTCCAGTTGGGGATCTGGAAAGTATCGCCCTTGGTGATGTTGGCGCTGATGACGGGGTTGGTGTCAACAAGGCCGCTGGTCAGGAAGGCACTGCGAAGGGTGGTCTGCTCAGAGATGTAGTCCGAAAACGGATTGAGGATCTGAGCGTCCGCCCGGTAGGTGAAAGCCATTGCTCTCTACGGGATGGGGAACGGATGGCCACAAGCCTGCGGGCGGCACAGCCGGCCCAGTTGTCAATAGTGTGCCATGAAATCAGCCACGCGCATTGATAGCGTCGGCTTCACTCTTCAACTGAGCGGCCAACAGCGGATTGATCCGCACTAGGCGGTCTTGCTCGGTGAGGTTGTAGGACGCACGCACCCACGGGTTGTTGGTGCCGGTGGGGAGGGAGGTGGCGACGCTGCCGCCCACGGGCGCCCCGGTGCCACGGGCCTGCGGTTCCTTCAGGTAGTGGCGGGGGAGGTTGGCGCGTGCCCAGTCGGCAATGGGGATCCGCTCCAGGCCGTTCACCACCACCGGGCCTGATGCGCCGTGCTCGATCTGCTCAGGCTTGAGCTTGCCGGTGGCAAACACGTCATCAGGGTCGTGGACGATCTTCGACAGCTCAGAGGATGCAGGGCTGATCAGCTCCAGGTCACGGATGCGGGCAGTGAGCCGGTCAATCTCTTTCCTGAGCGCAGCGGTGTCGGTGTCGTACTGCTGCTGCAGCTGCTGGCGAAGCTCCGCGAAGTTGCCGGCCTCTTCCAGCTTGGCCTGCTCGGTCTTGCGGCGAAACTCGATCAGCTCCTGCACGTCCACGCCATCGGGGACCTGGGAGGCCTTGGCCTTGGCTTTCTTGGCTTCGTCGAGCAGCTCGCGGTTCTTGGCGCGAAGGCGTTCGAGTTCTTCGGCAGCGGTGTCGGTGCTGGGGGTTTGCTCCACAGGAGCGAGATTGTCGGACATGCCCACAGGGCTGGTGTGCCCCGTAGGTTGCCTACTGCGGCAGCTCGTTCATGCCTGCCTGCAGCATCTGCTCCTGCTGCTGCATCCGTGCCTGCTGCTGCGCCTCGGTGGCCTGTAGTTCCTCGTCAACGCTGAACTCGTCGCCCATCCATCCGCCCTTGTCCAGCAGCTGCAAGAGCTTCTCCTGCGTGATGCTGCCGTTCAGGTTGAGGGCAATCAGCTGGGCCACCTCGGTGGGATCCAGGCGCTGGGCCAGGAAGTCGCGGGACAGCTCACAGGAGCCTGCCGGGAGGCCGAGGTAGTCGCTGTGGTACTGCAAGCAGTTATCGATGCAGTCCTGCAGCTGCAGCGCGAACACCTGCAGCGCCGCATCCCCCTGCGACCGATCAATCGCCTTACTGGTGGCCGTCTCCGCTGCCAGCTTCTGCGGCATCACCGTCGCCAGCCCCAGCTGCGCGATCTGCTGCTGGATCAGCTCCAGATGCTGGAACTGGTACTGATAGGACGTGCCGGCCGGCTCGATGAACTCAGCGCGGGCATCCACTGGCCAGGTGGTGGCAGCCTCGGGGCCGGCCTCGATCTCCTCAATCTCGGCACTGGCGCCGAAGATCATCAATCTCGGGACGGCGGCCAGGTGCAGCTGATTGGCCAGGTCAGACGAGCGTTGGTAGGCCTGCAGGTTCAGGTGGGCAATCTCCTCCAGCGGCGGGCGAGATTCCAGCGTCCCCACCTGTTCGCTGTAGGCCACCGCGAACGGGATGTAGTCCAGCGTGGTGGTGCCGTTGGCAGTCTCCACCCAGTCCTGACCCTTGGATGCACGGCGGGTGAACACGCGGTACGCCCCAGGCTCCAGCACGCGCACCTCTTCCACCTGTTCCTCCCCGAAGTCGCCATAGGGCGCGGTGTAGGTGTTGTAGAGCCGCAGCTGCGTCAGGGTGCCACCGTTGCCGCCGGTTTCGGTGCGCCAGCCGATGATCTGCCGGGGCTCGTAGGCGATCCAGTACGGCCGGGGAGACGGGGTGCCGTCAATGTCGGCCGGGTAGTCCACGAGGATGCCCATGTGGCCCCAGCGCAGGGCCTTGCGGGCAAGGCTGCCAAGGAACCGCTGGAGGTCGTTGCCCTGCTGGTCTACGTCGTAGAGGTGCTCAAGGATCTGATCCACCACCCCGTCCAGTTTCAAGGGGACGCGGGTGAGCATCCCGGCCAGCATGGATTCCATCCGCTGCAGGTACGGCGGGCAGACAGACCCCTTGAGCCGGCGCTGATAGGACTCGTCTGATTCGCGGGGCTCCTGCGGCAGCCATGTGGTCCCGGCGCCCTGCATCCCGAGGGTGCCACCGTGGAGGGCCTCGATCAGCCGCCATCGGGGTTCCTGGCGTGTCCATGCGGCGGAAGGCTGCCAGACCTGCCAATCGTTGACGGATGCGGCAGTGGTGCCTGGGGCAGCGATGACGCCGGAGGCTTGGTAGCGACTTGGCAACAAGTATCCGGCGGACATGGCTCAGAGCTTTGGGATAGGTTGCCCCGGTTCAATAGAGCCTGATGCTGCCGACCTTCCGCCCGGCCTGCGCGTTCTCCACGGCCCTGATGCGGTGGACGATGTAGCCCAGCGCGTCGTTCATGTGGTCGTAGCCGCCTTCCTTGTCCGGCTCCCCTTTCTCGTTCCAGCTCTGCAGCTCCAGGCACTCAATCGTTTTGGAGCAATTAGGGGACACGAATAAATGCACCTCACCTAGGCCGTTCTCCAACGCTGCCTGCACAGCGGCAACGCGGTCACGCACCGGGGGGTTGGCAGAGGGTGCCATGTTGCTGAAGCCGTAGCCCTCAAGGATGGCCACGTCGCTGCGGGTGGCGTTGGTGGTGCGCTTGGCGCCTGAGGCGTCCGGATAGGCCAGGATCCGGTGATCGGGGTAGCGCTCACGCACCTTGCGGGCCAGGTCGTCGGTGTCGTGGGCCTCTGCGATCTCATCGAACACCCAGAGATCAGGGCCACGGCGCAGGGCAAGGCAGCCGTGCATGTTGCCCACGTTGAAGTCCACGCCGAGGAGGATGGTTTCATCGGCGCAGGGTTTGCCGGCGGTCTGGTTCTGGTAAGGCCTGCCGAAGCGATCCTCAAGCAAGGGCAGCGGCCTGACGTGCTTGGTGCGATCGAAGCGGTCGTAGACCTGCCCGGTGGTGAGGTTGACCCACTGCCCCATCACATAGGCCTGCACAAGCTGCGGCGGGTAGTTGGCCTCAAGGGAGGGGATAAAGTCCGCGGGCAGGTGTGGGTTGTCGTAGCTGCTGCCACGGATCAGGGCGGTATCTTCCCCGGCGTTCTTCTCGAAGGTTTCGTAGGCCCAGCCCCAGCCCTCGGGGGTGGTTGCGGCATAGAACTGGCGCACGTTGCCGGCCCGCAAGCGTGCCAGGGCCATGCGTGTGGCCTGCTCTGCGACGCGCTTGTTTGCGGTGTCGGCCTCGTCAAAACCGATGGCGCAGAGGTTCTGGCCGCGGATGCGGTTCCACGTCTCCATGGTCCGCAGGAGGATGGTGTGACTGCCCTCAGCGAACGTGAGCACGTATTCGGGCAGGGGCGACACCCTGAACGTGAAGGGCACGCCGTACTCCTCCAGCAGGTCATCCATGGTGCGCTGGAGGATGTCCCGCAGCATGGGTGCCACGGGCTCAAACAGGGCGCTGACGTGCCCGATGTTGAGGGCTGCCATGGTGATGGCCTTGGCCACCAGCGCATGGGTCTTGCCTGCCCCGAAGCCGCAGACAAGGCCCAGTTTGCGGGCTTCAAGGTTGTCGCAGAAGGCGAGCTGATGACGCAGGAGGGTGGGCCTCATGCGGGCCAGCACCTCGGCCGTGGTGGGGGCAGCTACTGAGGCGACAACAGCAGGGGGCATCAGGACGTGCCCGGCCCGCTCCTGCTGCAGGATGCTCATGAGCAGAGCTGCGCGAGCTTGGCTGCGGTGTTGATGGCGCCAAGGGCGATGTGGAACTGTCCGGCCTGGCGGGCTTCAACCTGCAGGGTGGAGCATTGAGACAGGAGATCGGCGATCATCTGCGGCCGTTCAATGTCCCAGTCAGCTCGGATTTGGTCGCGTGCGAGGGCGAGGTAGGAGTCGCAGGTGCGGACCGATACCCCCCAGTTCTCGGCGGCATAGCGAACGCAGTCGGAACGTCTGCCACCGTTGGCAATGATGCGCGCGAACTCTGCCGCACGCATCAGGGTTTCCGCTTGACAGGTATCAGCGGCTGCCATTTGTTATCTCAGGCGTCGCCTTCTTCTTCAGTTTCCCCGTCATCCTCAGCGTAAAGGGCGAGGTCAGCGTCTGCCCGTTCCAGGATGAGGGAGACGTAGGGGTAGGCGTCTTCGGCGGTGATGTGAAAGCCGAGATCGCGGAAGGCTTGGGATACGACGGCGAGGGCGGTGGCGACTTCGGTGGAAGCGTCCTGGAGGAAGTCGGGCGCTGCGTCGATGAGGTCTGGGAGGGTCATGGCGGTGGTGGTGCGTTTGGGAATCGGAGGAAGTCTAGGCCAGAACGGTGAGGGTGCCGCTGGATGCCAGGGAGGCAAGGCGGACCACGGCATCATCGATGCTGTCGGCGGGGAGAAGGCTGAGCTTCTGGGTGCCGAGGTAGGTCCAGAGGATGACGGCGCAGATGTGGCCGGGGGAGTTTTCGATTGGCCAGACGAGATCGGTGACGGTGTAGGTGTTGAGGATGGACTGAGCGATCTGGGCAGCGACTTCAAGGGTGGTGCGCTGAGGCCAGGGGAGTGCGATGGGGATGCCTGAGAGGGGGTGTGTGCCTGTGATGGCCCAGGTGTGGAGCTGTGGTGCGTGGGAGGTTGCCATCGCGTCAGAGAGCTTTGAGTGGCTTGCCAACGGTGATGCGTGAGGTGTCGGCGTTGGGGTGGTTGTTGATGGCGAATGTCTTGGCCTGCTTGGTGCTGGTGGCACGGATGGTGGCTTTGACGGTGGGCGCGTTGAGCAGGGGGATGGTGACGGGGTAGAGGCGTGCCGTGGGATCTGAGGTGCGTGAGATGCCTTCGCCGAAGCGAGCGGACATGTCTTCGGCACGGTCGATGAGGGAGGGGAGCTTGACGCGTGCTTCGGTTGCCCAGTCATCGGGGCAGAGGTTGTGGATGCCAGCGGGTTTGGTGTCGGTCATTTGGAGTTCAGCCAGGCGAGGTAGGCGGCGTGGTCAAAGGAGCCATCCGGGCGCTCGAAGGGCGGCGGGGGTGCGGGGACGGCTGGTGTGTGGAAGCGATGGAGGGTGTGGAGGTGAGTCCAGGCCTCATGGGTGGGGGTCTTGTCGGTCATGGCGGTTAGTGAGCTGGAGGATGGAGAGGCCGAGGCAGAGGCCGGCGAGGTAGGCGACGAGAAGGAAGGACGTGATCACAGGGGGCTAGAAGGCGCGTTGAGGGTGCTTCGGGTCCATTGACAGGGGCGGCGGCCTTGAGAGGGCTTCCTGAGGCGCACAGGGGGCGCTCTGTGTGGTTTGGGAATCGGAGGGCATCAGCTTGCCAAGGCGTAGCCGTTTGGGTGTAACGGCTGTAACGGGGGTGTAACGGTGGGCGTTACGCGCAAACCAGCTGCGGCACAGCGCTTCTCGGCCCTCTGTAACGTTGTAACACCTAAAAAGGTATATATCCCCCCCCATACGCGTGCGGGCGCGCGTGTGCGGGCGCGCGTGACGCACACGCACATACGCGCGTGTAGGGGGGGGTATGTTCCCTGGAGGCGTTACAAGCGTTACGAGCGTTACATCCATTGGTATGACTGGGGTTTGAGCGTAACGGTCACCGTTACAGGCGTTACGCTCAGGCGGCAAGGGTGGACAGGGGGACAGAGGTTGCGCGCGTTACGCCAAGGCCTGGGAACCGCGTTACGCCCATCCGTTGAGCACCGGGCAAGCGGGTCAGGATGGTGGGCCAGCTGCTGCGCCATGGAGTGTCCGCGAGGATCTGGGCAATGGCCTTGGCGGTGTTGGAAACCATCAGATGGTCATCACTGACGCGAAGGCCGTGACGGCTGAGGGCGGCGGCAGCAATAGCAGGGCTGATCAGTTCAGTTGGTGAGTCAACAATGCGGTTGGCCAGCTCCACCAGTTCGTAGACGGTGCGGGTCTGAGTGCGGGTGCCATCGTCCACCCTGAGCTGATGCTGGGCGATGTGATCGAGGCAGCGCCGCTCATCGGGAACCTCGGTTGCCTCGGTGTATGCGCCAACGTCGCAAAGGGCAATGAGTGCCATGGCGTCAGCCTCAGTCGCAAGACCTGAACTCATGAGGGAAAACGACCCGGCCAAAAGGGTGCCGTATTGATCGCCTAGGCCTTGGGAGCCAAAGTGCAAGGCGGCAAGTCTGGTGAATATCTTGATGTTCTCCCTGATGACAGGCATGAGGGAGACGGTGCGAGCAATGAGGCGCCGACCGGCTTCTGGGCTAATGACGCGTTCAATATCGCGGTCAAGGTTGAACCAGTGCGCTTGGCGGTCTGATGGCGTCATCTCTGCTGGAGTGCGCAAGGTGAGCTGTGCGAAGCGACGGCCGTCTGCACCTTGCTTGACGGCAGTGGAGATGGAAGAAAGGAAGAACATGGAGCGGATGCGAAAGCGCTGTTCGCCACCAGATCCATTGGCCGAACCTTTGCCGATGATGGCCCGCGTTTCCGATGAGCTGAAGCGTGCCAGGGCCAGGATGGATTGGATCCGTTGCTGATCGGCCTTCTCATTGCTCTCAGCCTCATCCATGAGCACTGGAAGGGCGTCAGAGCGGAGTGCTTGGCGAATGAAGGCTTCCGAGGTGTTGCCTACGACGGGGAGCTGAATGTCGGCCAAGAGGGTGCCAACAAAGCGCTCAAGGATGGCTGATTTGCCTGAGCCTGCGGCAGCAGTGAGCCAGATGTGCGGGCGCCATTGGAGGGCACCGGAGATAGGTGCGAGCACCGCCCAGCCGGCCAGGAGGTTGGCCGATGCGGGTTGCTCCCAATGGAACCGCTCGGCAATGGCCTGGATTTGGTTGGCCTCCTCGTCGGTCAGCGGAGGGAGGTCGCCGGGGCCGTGAAGGGCGTTGCCTCGCTGGTAGTGGTAGTCAGAGTCGAGACGTTGGCGGATGGGCCGGGTGATGCCGTCAACGATGAGGCGATCACCAAGGGAAAGGACGGAGCGGCCGCGATCCCACCATGCACCGCGGCCGCGCAGGGTGTCGGGATTGAACATGCCCTGGAGGGCCTGCTGCTCAAAGAGATCAGAGGCAGCTGCAGTCCAGTTGGTGCCGGCTTTGGAGGGGTAGAGCGTTTCCCAGAAGGCAAGCGGCGCGAGGGATACAAGGTTTGTGGAGGTGTGGGCAGACCGGGCTAGGCGGGTGACGGTGCCGGTGGCATGGATCTGGTAGAAGCAGCCACCGTCAGGGTCGTAGCCAAGGGGCGTGAAGGGTGCCGATGCAATGGGCGGCGGTGACGGCAGATCGGGTTGTGCAGGCGGTGCGGGTGCCGGCTCAGGGAGCGTGATGGGCTCAGAGCGGTGCTCGAGTACGTAGGCCTTCGCTTCTTCCTGTGTCCAGGAGGCGTCTGCCAGATCCCAGCCGGGCGGCATGTCTGCCGGCGGGTGAATGATGCGGACCTGCTGCACGCCGCGTTGCAGCAGCATGGGCGCGAGCTTGGCCATGCACTGGCGGCCAGGGTCGTCGTTGTCGGGCCAAAGGGTGACGCGGCGTCCGGCAAGAGGCGTCCAATCCACGGTGGCCGTGGACTTGGATCCATTGGGCCAGCTGAGGCAAAGGGTGCCGGGGAAGAGGATGGAGGCTGCATCAGCCGCCTTCTCACCTTCGACCAAGAGCACTGGGGCATCAGGGGAGCGTGCCAGCAAGTGGAGGTTGTAGAGCGGGCGTGGTGTCGGCCATGAGCAGGTGAAGCCGTCCTTCTTGGACGCGCGATGCCATCCACCGTCAAGCCAGACGCAGTGGACAAAGAGCTTGCGGCCGTTGGCAAGGTTGAGGCGCTGAATCCAGAAGAGGGGATTGCCTTCTGCGTTGCGGTAGCACCACTGAGCCACGGCCCGGTCCAGTGCCGGCGGTGCTGCGTTGGTCGGGGGTGTCTCGGGTATGCGGCAAGGCGCCTTGGTTGCGGTGGTCATGATTCCGAGGTGGTTGTCAACAGCCGCTGCGGCTTGCTTGAAGTCCCAGCCCTTGATGCGCATGAGCAGTCCCATGCCAGTGCCGCCGCCTCCAGCGCCGTCCCTGCCGCCGCACTGGTTGCAGTACCAGGAGCCGGGGCCGTCGTCATCGGTCCAGCGGTAGCGATCTTTGCCGCCACAGTGGGGGCAAGGCTGATGGCGGTTTGTGAGCTGCTCAGACGTGAGGCCCGCAACGGCCATGAGGATCTCGGGCCAGCGGCCTTCGGCAGCGGCCAAGGTCTTTGGTGCCATCAGGCATCTCGGCTGTCGGTGTCGGCCCTCATGGCCTGATCAATGAGGAAGCGAGCGAAGGCAGAGCGAGACATGACGCCGCCTGCCTTGGCATCAAGCCAGCGGACCATCTCTTGGGGGAGGTCAAGGGTGATGACGTTGCGGGGGCGGGGCGGCGCTGGTCGTGAGGGCATGGCTCCTTGCACTTGGAAGTCGAAGGACGCTAGCGTAGCGCTTCAGAACGACAAGCGCAAAAGGTGGTCAAGCTTCGGAGCTACCAAGAGGAAGCGGTGGAGGCGGTGCGGCGCGCGTATGTGGATGGATGCAGGCGGGTGCTGTTCGTTTTGCCCACTGGCGGCGGCAAGACAGTGGTCTTTAGCCACATCACGCAGAGCGCAGCCGCGCGGGGCAACCGGGTGCTGCTGCTGGTGCATCGGGTGGAGCTGCTAGATCAGGCAAGCCGCAGCCTGGGTGCCATGGGCGTGCGGCATGGCGTCATTGCGGCCGGCCGGAGCATGAACCTGTCAGCACCCGTGCAGGTGGCCTCAGTGCAGACGCTGGCCAGGCGGCTGCACCATTTGCCGCACGACCATTTCCAGCTGGCGATCGTGGACGAGAGCCACCATGCCACAGCCGGCACGTGGTCAAAGACCCTGCAGCATTTCAGCCATGCGCGGGTGCTTGGCGTGACGGCTACACCCTGCAGGGCGGATGGCCGTGGCCTTGGGGAGATGTTCGATGAGATGGTGCTGGGGCCCAGTTCGGCATGGTTGACGGAGCAGGGCTACCTAGCTGCCTCACGGGTGTTTGCTCCGCCAATCGGATTCAGTGCCAAGGGGCTGCGGAAGCGGATGGGCGATTTCGACATGAAGCAGGCCAGCGAGGAACTGGGCGGCCGCAGCATCATGGGTGATGCGGTCAGCCACTACCGAAAGCATCTGGAAGGGCAGACGGCTATTGCGTTCTGCTGCAGCGTGGCCCATGCCGAGGCGGTTGCGGAGGCGTTCAGGGGCCAGGGCGTCAATGCGGCCAGCATTGATGGATCCATGGATGCCGCGACCCGGCGCGGGCTACTCGAGGCATTGGGCAGCGGTGAGTTGAAGGTGCTGACCAGCTGCAGCCTGATCGGCGAGGGCGTGGACGTGCCGAGCGTGGCCGGCTGCATCCTGTTGCGGCCGACTCAGAGCCTGAGCCTGCATCTGCAGATGATCGGTAGGTGCCTGCGGCCGCAGGAGGGCAAGACCTCAGTCATCCTTGACCATGTGGGGAACATCCAGCGGCTGGGCCATCACCTGGATGAACAGGAGTGGACTCTTGATGGCGTGAAGAAGAAGGAGCGCGACTCAGCGCCCAGCGTGAAGGTGTGCCCGAAGTGCTTTGCGGCAATGGGGTCACGGGCCAGTGAGTGCGAGGAGTGCGGCTATAAGTTCGTCGTGGAGAAGCGCGAGCTGGTGACGGTGGAGGGCGAGCTTGTGGAGGTCGACCGCGACGGGCTGCCGTTTGGAGGGTTCAAGAAGGGGGACATCGTTAGGCACTCCAATGGAAATGCTTACGAGGTATTCAGAAGGACTCTCTCCTGCAGTTCAGATACATCCGAGTACTACGACTGCAAGAAGCCTGGACACTTGGGAGGCAACCTCTGGTGTATCAAGGCCACAAATCTCACCCTTGTCTCCCGCCCGAACCCGGCGAAGCAAGCCCGCCGCGAGCAAGGCAGCGCTCAGACCATGGAAGACCTCATTGCGGTTGGCATGAGGCGCGGCATGAAAAACCCGAGGGCATGGGCCTTCCACGTCATGAAAGGGCGTGAGCAGAAGAGGGAGCGCCGCCATATGGCCGGGGCCATGGCATGAGCGAACAGGAGATCCAGCAGCGCATCCGCCTAGCACTGGGCAAGGGCCCGGTCCGCCTCTGGCGCAACAACACCGGCACGCTATTGGACCGCCAGGGCCGCCCGGTGCAGTTCGGCCTGTGTAAGGGCAGCTCTGACCTGATTGGCCTGCGCAGCATCACGGTGACGCCCGAGATGGTTGGCCAGCGGCTGGCGGTGTTTGCCGCGGTGGAGGTGAAAGCCGAACGCGGCCGGGTGACGCCTGAACAGACCGCCTTCATTGATGCGGTCAATGGGATGGGTGGATTGGCAGGCGTGGCCCGATCGGTTGAAGAAGCGGCAGGGGTGTTGCGTCTTCCCAAACCGCAGTAGCCTCTGCTCTGCCCGGTTCTCCGGCCGGGTGGTGTCGGGAGACTGCCCGCCTACGCATGGGCGGGCTTTTTCTTGGGTAGTTCCCGAACCTTGCACTACCCCATCGGGGTTAGGCAATGCGATGTAAGGTGCCTGTAGCTGACCCTTCAGCCCGCACCCACCATGACTCCCACCGCTGCACCTAGTCGGATGCTGCCGTCACGCAGGCGTGAGCGGGGGATTGCCCATGCGGCATCGGCCATTAACTACTGGCTGGCACGCTCTGAGATGAGTGCAGAGACCCTCAGTGCCATCAGCAGCTGGGGCCTTGGGGAAAAGTCGGGCCTCATCAGCAGCAACATCAGCCACCTGCGCAATGCCAGGGTCAGCCGGCTCAACCTGACCGTGTTGGAGGGCCTGAGCGCGGCCAACCTGGCCATCTGGCGCTGGCACACCCAAGGCACTGAGGCAGCCATGCAGGCCCTCGGTCCGCTGTCCACCTGGCAGGTGCGCCCCGAATGGCTGAACCGTGCCATCTGGCTTCACCACCCGGACGACGAGACCGACCCAATGGGGTTCGCGGACTGGGCTGAGCTGTTCGCCGGCATCCTCACGCTGGACTACGTGGGCCTGAGCCTGGCCCCGTCCGAAGACCTGAGCCCAGCCCTTGCCCAGCTGCTGGGCCAGCTCACCGCCAGTGCCGGCACGATCATGGACGGCCTTGAGGCCATCAAGCGGGCTTACCCGGTCAACGACCGCGACAGGGTGAACCTGCTGCTGGACGTGGTGACCGGCCGGCGCAACTACACCCGTGATGAGCTGGAAACGGAGCTGGCCAGCCTTGCCCTCACGGTCAGCCGCCTGCGAGGGGAAGAGGATGGGAGCCTGAGCCCAGAGGGGCTTCATGCGTTGCTGTCCACCGGCCGGAAACGGACCTAGCGGCCCGCCAGACAAGGCCTCTGCCTGCCACGTGCAGCTCAGCCTCTGAGATCGTTTCCTGTTGCCGCAGGAGCTGCCAGGCAGCGTCCAGGGCATCGATGGAAGGAACGGTGATCACAAAGCCCTGAGCCATGACACCTACGGGGGGGGGGGGGGGAGCTTGCCACTGCGCTTTGGCAGAGGCCGGACCTTAAAGCCTGATTAAGGGAAGCTGACGAGAACAGGAGGAAACGCCTGCCTTTATGCGCGACACGCATAGCGCCGGGATGGGGCCTCCCAAAGCGCAGGGCACCTGTAGCACGGCTGCCAGCCTCCCGGCAGTGCTGCGTGAGACTGTTCCCCTGCCTCCCAAACCGCAGGGGTTGCGGTAGGATGCAGCAGTGCCCCAGGGCACCCGCACCACCACCGCAGAAATCATGGCCACCACGCGCAGGGCTCCTGCAGACACGGAGCCCGTCACCGAGCCTGTCATCGGCTTTCCAAACCTGGGCGACTACCCCAGCCCCACGCAGCAGCTAGTTGCTGCGCTAACCAACTTCCAGGCACTGGCCTACTCAGCGCCAAAGGACAGCAAGAACCCGCACTTCCGCAGCACCTACGCCTCGCTGGCCAGCGTTCTGGCGGCCATCCAGCCGGCAACGCAGTTCGGCCTGTCTCACACGGTCACCTTCGGGTCCACGGAACAGGGCACCCTGCTGGTCACCACCCTGCACCACGTTGGTGGAGCCTCGATCAGCAGTGAGCTGCTGGTGCCGATGGGTGCCGACTGGCAGAAGAACGGCTCAGCGATGACGTATGCCCGTCGCTATGCCCTGATGGCCCTGTACGGGCTGGCACCGGAGGATGACGACGGTAACGCTGCTGTGGCTCACCCGGTTGCAGCGGCACAGCGGGCACCTGAGCCTGCTCCACGTCCGTCTGACCCGGCCAAGGTTCTGGCGTCGGTTGAGGCTGCCATTGGCCGCAGCGGCCTGACGCAGTTCGGCATCCGCACCCTTATCCACATCGCCGGCAACGGCATGGCTCGGTCGTTACGTGAAGTGCCACAGGAACGGCTGGAGCTGATCCCCGGCAAGATCACCCGTGCCGACAACGTGGATGCCTACAACCAAGGCATCAATCCGGTCACCAAAGACGTGGTGCTGGTGCCTGAGCCCTCGGACCTTGAGGATCCCGAGGATGAGAGCCTGCTCAGCCTCGCGGGGGCAGCGGCATGACCCTCTACGACCAAGCCCGCGCCATTGCCGACGCCACCGGCACCCCCTGCTTCATCGTCCACCCCGCCCATCGCCCGCCCTACATCGCCCGCACACCGCAGGCCGTAGAGCCCGGCTTCACCATGCTCGCCCGTGTTCTCCCGCACGGCCATCAATCCACCTGGAACCTGCAATGACCTTCCCCAAACTCAGCATCAGCCTGTTCCCCCCCAAGAAACCCGGCACCAAGTACATCGCCAACGGCAGCCTCCGCTTCACCGTGGAAGAGGCCGCGCAGTTTGCGGAATGGCTCATGGCACAACCCGGTGAGCACGATGACTACCTGAATCAGCCGGTGATCAGGGTGCCGGCCTTCATGTATGAGAACCAGTCCAAACAGGGCCAGGACTATCACACGGTGCAGCTGGTGGATCTGGACGGGCAGCAGGCACCGCAGCGGCAGGCGCCGGCACGGCGGCAACCTGCAGCACGGGAAGTGCCTTTCTGATGTCTGAGGCCGTCACCTTCCGCGTCTCAGGCATGGCACCGCAGCCCAAAGGCTCGAAACGCCATGTAGGGGGCGGGAGGCTGATCGAATCCTGCAAACAGCTGCCTGCCTGGATGAAGCTCGTTTCATCCACAGCAGCAGCACTAGGGGCCCCGATGATCGTGGGCCCCATTTCTTTGAGTGCCGTGTTTGTGTTCCCCCGGCCAAAGGGTCACTTTGGGAAACGTGGCCTCAAGCCCTCGGCGCCCCGGTGGCACGCAGTGAAGCCAGATGGCGACAAGCTGCTAAGAGGCCTGGCTGACAGCTTGACCGGTGTGATGATCGAGGATGACGCCCGCGTGGTGAGCTTCACGGGCACGAAGCGGTACGCGGTGGGGGACGAGCTGCCTGGGGCGGTTATCACGATCGTCCCGCTGTAGGTGCCTACAACGAAACCCCCAGGTTTCCCCAGGGGTTCCGTCCGCACCCTCCCCCGACCACACCAGGCAGCCAAAGGAGAGACAGCCGACACCACTCGCTGCTGCCCAGCCATCCTAGAGCCCTCCCGCCACTGCACTGTGTAGACATGTGACAGGTGGCGTGCATAGGGGTTCCCAATGGCGACAATGGGGGAGTCGAAGGACGACGCGGCGCTGCCCCGTCCACCGGCACATCCACCCGGTCGCAGGCCCAGAGAGGCCTCCCGGATCCCGCCCGACAAGGGCAAGAGGAATCATGACCAAGACCATCCCCGCCCACGCTGGCCGCATCGCAGGCCACGTCTGGCTGGCACTGCAACAGGTTGACTGGCACGAAGTTGGCCGCATCGTCCTGCATGGCCTTGTGGCCGCAGCGGTGCTGACCTACCTCGCTGGCCACGCCCTCGGCACTGCGGTTCACAAGGCGAACGACGCCATGAGCCGGCGCTGGGTGGCCCTCTGGGTCCGCCCCGAGGCCCCCGCACCCGCAGCCGCCCCTGAGCCTGCTCCGGTGCCCGCACCGCCTGCCGTGGCGCCCCTGTTCGATGAGCTGGCACACCTCTCCGTCCGGCAGCTGCGCGAACTCACCGGCATCCGCTCCAAGCGATTCCGTCGCGCAGAACTACTCGCCATGGTCGCTGCCTGAGGTAGAGGCTGCCCTAGGGGAACGCCCTAGGGCTCACCGCCTGCCTCCGTAGCGGACTCTTGGACGAGGGTGCAAAACGACCCCGAAACCCTAGCCACAACAGGCCTCAGGCTGCCACCCACTCCCACCGCCGACCCAGCGACCGCCGGCCCGTCCGTGCCGACCACTGAATCGTGGACACGTCACAGTGCAGCGCCTCCGCAGCCTCCCGCGCGCCCCCGTACACCTCCCCGGTATCCACGCACCGCACCCGCCGCCGCACGTTCGGACGGAATGGGTATTCAGCCGCAATCCGGTCCGCCAACTCCCTGTTCTCCAGCACCTCAAACAGCGCATCCGCGCTGCAGCCCCCGAACCGCCAGGGCTGTTCCTTGGCCAGCCTCACAAGGTGCCGCCGCTTGATGAACCGCTTCCCGTAAGGGTGCGTCTGGCGCGACTGCAGCAGCCCGCTCTGACACCACTGGTTGATGGCTGACTGCGTGATTCCCAGCGACTTCAGTCCGCTGAGCATGATCCACGACCCCACCGGCACCACGCTGTAGCCGTGATGGTTCAGGAACTCCTTAATGGCCAGCCGGGTCCGCTGCGGCCACCCACGCCTGGCAGCCTCGCCTTTCCAAAAGCTCACGATCATGCCCAGGGGCAGATCCCCGGCAAGCTCCTGCAGCAGCTCAGTCTCTGCCTGCGTCCAGTGCTTGGCGCCTTTGCGTCCCATTGGTCGGTGGTGGTTGCGGGCCGCCCCACGGCGGCAGTTCCCGGAGCCTACCCCTTCGCTTTCCAAGGCCGTATGACGAGATGCAACAGTCTGCCTCCCAAAGCCAAGGGAAAGGGTTTACAGTTCCAACAGGCGGACCTCCCGCCCCGCACCCACCACCCGATGACCCTCCGAGACTTCATCGCCGAGCGGCTGGAAGCCGTCTACGGCGATCAGATCAGCGATCAGCTCTGGGATCTGGCCGACTCCGTTGAGGCCTCCCTGCTGTTCGATGGCCTGAATGACCAGATCGACACCGTGGCAGACGCGATCCTCTGCGAACAGGTCACCGCTGCCCGCGATGAGCGTGCTGCCCTGTCCTGGGCTGCCTCTGGTTTCCGCTGACTTCCGTCCCTCCGATTGCCAAACCATGCAAGCCGTCCCCGCCACCCATCCCGGCTCCGTCGTCGCCGACCAGCTGGATGACCTGATCGACCGCCTTGTGCCCATCGCAGCTGCCCTCAACGACAACTGCTGGGAGGCCTCTGAGCCGGTCAACGGGTGCATTGCCCGCCTCTGGATTGACCAGCTGCGCAGCGCCATTGCCTCCATCGAAAACGCCACGGAGGCCCATGACACCACAGCGGAGTTGGTCTGATGCCTGCCTACGTCATCACCTACCGGCGCCCCTCCATGCACATCCCAGAAGTGCTCATCAATGACGTGACCGTCTGGGTCACGCCTGATGACTGGGACGCAGAGCGAGCCTCCGAACGCTTTGAGGCCATTCACAACGGCACCACCGTCCTGAACATCCTCCCCACCCACCAATAAGCAATGAGCCCTGAGCTTCCCCCCTTTGTTGACACCTCCCGTGCTCGCGCCCGTATTCGTGCCGCTGCGCCTCGTTCACGTCGCGTTGCATCGCCTCGCCGCCCCAACCGCTGTGCTGCGGCTTTTGCCAAGGCCTTTACCTATCGCGGAGCCCTGACCGTCTT
>Ga0315900_10001038_pt1 | contig 44661 bp, 66 predicted proteins | sample LakEriMetagenome_FD_203521 | JGI IMG/M metagenome (GOLD analysis project Ga0315900, IMG submission 203521) | Freshwater fungal communities from buoy surface, Lake Erie, Ohio, United States - Buoy 12 MA114 | ecosystem: Environmental > Aquatic > Freshwater > Lake > Lake biofilm | place: USA: Lake... | reverse complement strand
GGCGCAGCTGGCAGCACGTTCCGGGTGCGGGTGAACGTCGCCTTCACGGACGGCACCTCGGCAGTCGGCCTTGCCGACGTTGAGTTCGACGCGTGAGCCTGCGCCTCGGGATCGACGTCGAGACCTCCGAACTGACCCGCTACATGGGGCGGCTGCGGACGAAGAGCCTCGCCTTCGCCGCGGTGAACGGGATCAACGCCACCGTGAAGCGGGTGCAGGAAGAGGCGCGCCGGAACATCGAACGGGAGTTCACGGTCCGCGCGGCCACCCGGCAGTTCGTGCTACGGGAGGGCGCGAAGATCATGCAGTTCGCGAGCACCAGGCAGCCGACGCCGTTCGCCGAGCTCGGAGTGAACAACCGCCCGCGCTTCCTGCTCGGCGAGTTCGAACGGGGCGCTCAGCGCCGGCCGTTCACCCCGGGCGCGAAGAGCGTCGCTCGCCCCCTCGCCGGGAGCGCTGCCCGACCGACGTTCGGCTCGACCGTGCCCGCGGCCCTGCGCTTCAAGGCGCTGCAGCTGCGCCCGCAGCTGGACTCGCTGCAGCGCAAGGAACTGCGGAGCATCAAGGGCGCCGACCGGAAGGAGACCGCAGCCCTGCGTGCGGCCCGCCGCTCCGAGCTAGGACGCGGACGCGTGTGGAAGGGCAAGCAGCGCACGTACGCGGTCCCGGGCGTGGGCGTGTTCCAGCGCACGGGGCCGAAGACGTCCGAACTGCTGTACGTCTACGACAGCGACATCCGCCTGCCGCCGCGGCTTCGGTTCGTGGCGAGCGCGCGGGAGAAGGCGCCCGCGTGGCTGCGGCAAGAGACGCGCAAGGCGCTGGCGGCGGAGATTCGCGAGGCGCGGCGTCGCGGTCGACTGTGATTCACCAGCAGCAGGCGCAAGTGCCTGACGCGATTGGGTCCTTCCGGAGCGGCGGCTAGGTCGAGGGTGCCGGCGACCCCGACGTATCGCTAGCTCCAGCGCCGTTCTAGGTGTCCGCCCTCCATGCCACGAGCCCCGAGGTTCTCCCGCATCACCCAGCGCGAGTGCGCCGAGATGCACGGGGTCGACGTTCGGACGGTCAGGCGCTGGGACGAGGAGGGCCACCCGCGGAACGACGACGGCACCTACGGCGCGGCCGCCTCGATCGAGTGGCGGCTGACGCGCGCTCTAGAGGGTGATCAAGACGGCGCGCGAGCGAAGGCGCGCGCCGACAACGAGCGAGCCGACAAGCTGGCACTCGAGAACGCGGTGCGCCGCGGCGAGTTGGTCGAGGTGGCCGAGGTTGAGCGCGAGGTGGGCGCGCTGCTCGCCGACATCCGCACCCGCGTGCTCGCAGTGCCCACGAAGAGCGCCCCACGGGTAGCCCATGCCACTGACCCTGCGGTGTGTCGCGAGATCATCGAGCGCGACCTTCACGATGCCCTCGGCGACATCGCCACCGCCGATCTCCAAGGCAACTCAGCGGACGACGCTGCAGGCGATGGCGAGCCGGCTGCGCCGGCTGATGAGGCCGCCGCCGAAGCTCACGATCTCGGAGTGGGCTGACCGCTTCCGCAAGCTGTCGAGTGAGGACAGCGCCGAGCCCGGCCAGTGGCGCACGGACCGCGTGCCGTGGCAGCGCGAAATCATGGACGCGATCTCGGACCCGACTGTCCGAGAGGTCTGGTTCATGAAGTCCGCGCAGGTGGGCGCGACGCAGATCCTCGGCAACGTCATAGGGTTCTACGTCCACCAAGACCCGGCGCCGGTGATGCTGGTGCAGCCGACGCTGGAGGTCGCGGAAGGCTGGAGCAAGCAGCGACTCGCCCCGATGATCCGGGACACGCCGGTGCTCACCGAACTGATCGGCGACGCGCGTTCGCGGGACAGCGGGAACACGCTGCTCGAGAAGAGCTTCCCGGGCGGCACGCTGAAGATCGCTGGCGCGAACTCGCCTGCGAGCCTACGGTCGCGACCGATCCGCGTCGTGCTCTGCGACGAGGTCGACGCGTACCCGATGAGCGCGGGCCCGGAAGGCGACCCGATCGCGCTCGCGAAGAAGCGGTCGACGGCATTCTGGAATCGGAAGTTCGTCGCGGTCTCGACGCCGACGATCAAGGGGCAGAGCCGCATCGAGCGAGGATTCATGAGCGGCGACCAGCGCTACTGCTACGTGCCGTGCCTCGCGTGCGGCGCGATGCAGCGGCTCGTCTGGACGCAGCTTCGCTGGGACGACGACCGTCCGGACTCGGCCCGGTATGCGTGCGTGGAGTGCGGCTACGAGCACGGGGAGCACGAGAAGCTCACGATGCTCCAGCATCGGCAGTGGCGCGCGACCGAGCCGTTCCGCGGCGTTGCCTCGTTCCACGTGAGCGAGCTGTACTCACCGCTGTCGACGTGGGCCGAGATGGTCGACGCGTTCCTGAAGGCCAAGGGCCAGCCGGAGACGCTGCAGACGTTCGTCAACACCGCGCTCGGCGAGAGCTGGGCCGATACGTCGGAGGCGGTGAAGGCGGACAGCCTGGTCGGACGCCGGGAGCCGTACACGCCAGACCGCGTGCCGGCGGGTGTGGCGATGCTGGTGCTCGGAGTCGACACGCAGGACGACCGGCTCGAGGCCTCCGTGTGGGGGCTGGGCCGCGACGAAGAGGCCTGGCTGATCGAGCATCAGGTGCTGCGCGGCGACCCTGGCAGCGAGGCCGTGTGGCACGACCTCGACCGCTTCCGGCTGCTGCCGCGACGCACGGAGGACGGCCGCTCGCTGCTGATCGAGGCGACGGCGGTCGACAGCGGCGGCCACTTCACGCAGCACGTGTACGCGTACTGCGCGCGGCGCAAGGCACAGCGCGTCTGGGCCGTGAAGGGCGCGGACGGGCAGGGCCGGCTCATCTGGCCCCGGAAGGCCAGCCGCTCAGCGAAGCACCGCGCGGACGTCTATGTGATCGGCGTCGATACCGCGAAGGACCTGCTCTACGGGCGGCTGAAGCGGGTGCACGAGCCGGGCGCCGGCTACCTGCACTTCCCGCTATCAGTCGACGAGGGCTACTTCGCGCAGCTGACGGCCGAGACGGTCGTCTATCAGACGGTGAAGGGCCGGCGGGTCCGCGGCTACCGGCCGAAGACGGCGGGCGCCCGCACGGAGGCCCTCGACTGTCTGGTCTACGCGTACGCCGCGTTCGTGGGCCGCGGCGGGCCGCGGCTCGTGCAGTTCGCGCCCTCGGTTGAACGGGCGACCGCAGTTGAGCCTGAGGTCGTAGCCGCCGAAGCGCCGCCGCCGGCGGCGCCTACACCTGCGCCGCCGCCGGTGCGGAGACGGGAATCGAACTGGCTGGGAGATCGGACGCGCAACTGGCTGCGCTGACCGGAGAGCACATGGGATTCACGACGAGCGACTTGCAGGCGATCGAGCGAGCGATCGCGACCGGCGAGCGCATCGTGCGCATCGGCGAGCGCCTGATCGAGTACCGCAGCGTCGAGGACCTGCTGAAGGCGCGTGACGCCATCAAGGCGGAACTCGACAAGCCGCCCGGTGGCAGCACCGACGCGCAGCGCCGGTACTCGCGCGTCATCTTCAGCCGGGGGCGCGAATGAAGCTCGTCGACCAGGTGCTTGCGAAGGTCGCGCCGGCCCGCGCCCTGCGCCGCGCACGCGAGCGTGCCGTCGCCGGCATCCTCCGCGGCTACGACGGTGCGAAGCTTGCGAAGCGCGGCGATGCGTGGCTGCCGGCCACCACCAGCGCGAACGCCGAGATCGGCCCGGCGGCGGCGCGGCTGCGCGCTCGCGTGCGGGATCTCGTGCGGAACAACCCGTACGCTGCGCGCGCGAGGGACGTGCTCGTCGGCAACCTCGTCGGCACGGGCATCACGCCGCAGAGCCGCACAGGCGACGACGCGCTGGACGCCCGGGTCGAGGGCGTGTGGCGCGAAGCGGCGGATGCGCTCGACGCGGACCTGCAGCTCGACGCCTACGGCCTGCAGGCGCTCGCGGCCGGCGCGATGATCGAGAGCGGCGAGGTGTTCGCGCGGCGGCGGCCGCGGCAGGCGGAAGACGGCCTGCCGGTGCCGATGCAGGTGCAGCTGCTCGAGGCCGACCACCTCGACGCGACGCGCCAGCTCGGGCGAGATGGCAACGACCTGGTCGACGGCATCGAGCTGGACCTGGTCGGTCGGCGCGCAGCCTACTGGATGTGGCGGCGGCACCCAGGCGAGGCAGCCACGGTGTCGCGCATCCAGCTGGAGAGCGTGCGCGTGCCGGCGTCCGAGATCGCGCACCTCTACCGCAAGCAGCGCCCGGGCCAGCTGCGCGGAGCGCCGTGGTTCGCGCCTTCGATGATCGCGATGCGCGACCTGGACGAGTTCTTCGAGGCTGGACTGGTCAAGAAGAAGATCGAGGCGTGCTTCGCAGGCTTCGTCGTTCACGCCGATCAGGACGAGCCGGCGCCGCTGGGTCCCACGAAGCGCGACGACGAGGGGGCGCGGGTTGAAACGCTCGAGCCCGGGCTGCTGCAGTACCTGCGTCCCGGGGAGGACGTGAAGTTCGCCCAGCCGACCTCGGTCGGCGGCGACGAGTGGTTCGTCATTCACACGCTGATGCGCATCGCGGTGGGTGTCGGCGTGACCTACCACCAGATGACCGGCGACCTCCGCCAGGCGAACTACTCCAGCCTCCGTGCCGGCCAGAGCGAGTTCCGGCGCATCGTCGAGCAGCTGCAGCACCAGTGCCTCATTCCGATGCACTGCACCCCCGTGTGGCGCTGGGTGATGGATGCCGCGGTGCTCGCCGGCCGCCTGCCCCGCCGCGGCTACCCGGTGGAGTGGACGCCGCCGAAGTTCGACCCGGTCGACCCGTTGAAGGACGTCACGGCCGAGATCATGGCGATCCGCGCAGGCCTGCAGACGCTGCACCACGGCATCCAGCGCCAGGGCTACGACCCGCGCGAGCTTCTGCGGCAGATTGCGAGCATCAACGCCGAGATCGATGAACTTGGCCTGACCCTCACGACCGACCCGCGCAAGGTGACCGACACCGGCGTGGCGCAGGCGGCCCCGGCCGCGACTCCCGAAGAGTAGGAGACCCCTGATGCATCCCGAGAATCCGGCCGCCGCGGCGGCTCCGGAGGCGCCCTCGCGCGCGCAGCCGTCCGGCCCGCCGATGGCTGGCACGCGCGCGGCAGCGTTCGCGCCGGCGTCCTTCGACGAGAAGCGGCTCACCGTCGACCTGGTGTGGACGACCGGCGCCGCCGTCGAGCGCCGCTCGTGGGACGGCGAGGGCTGGGTCGAGGAGCTGTCCCTCGATGAGAGCGCCGTCGACCTGTCGCGCCTGAACGCCGGCGCGCCGCTGCTGAACACGCACGGCAGCTGGGAGCTGCGCGATCAGATCGGCGTGGTCGTCGACGGCAGCGTGAGCATCGACGGCGGCGCGGGCCGCGCCACGGTCCAGTTCAGCCGCCGCGAGGACGTCGCCGGGATCGTTCAGGACGTCCGCGACGGCGTCGTCCGCAACGTCTCGGTCGGCTACTCCGTGCAGGAGTGGACCGATGTCACCCCTCCGGACCAGAAGAAGCGCGTCTGGCGCGCCACGAAGTGGCAGCCCTACGAGCTGTCGCTGGTTCCGGTCCCCGCAGATCCGGGCGCGCAGACCCGCGCCGCCCCCGTTCCTGCGCCCGCCGATGGCGAGCGCACTGCAACCCCCGCGGCCTCCAAGCCGCTTCAGTCCGGAGAGAGCACCATGACCGAGGAAGAGATCCGGGCGGCGCGAGAGGCCGCCGAGAAGAAGGCGCGCGAGGAGGCCACGGCCGCCGAGCGTGCACGCACCGCCGAGATCCGCGAGATCGCCCGCAAGGCGTCCCTCGATGACGAGTTCGTGCGCAAGCACACCGACGAGGGCACGGCGGTCGACCAGGTCCGCGCCGCCGCGATCGATGCGGTCGCCGCACGCTCGCTGAAGGAAGCGCCGGAGATCCGCAACACCGTGACGGCCGGCCGCGACAAGCGCGACTTCGTGCGCGCGGGCGTCGAGTCGGCGCTGCTGCACCGCCACAGCCCGTCGGCGTACAAGCTCGACGACAACGCCCGGCAGTACGTGGGCTTCTCGCTGATCGAGCTGGCGCGCATGGCGTGCGAGGTCGAGGGCATCCGCACCAGCGGCATGTCCAAGATGGCGGTCGCCGAGCGCGCGCTGCACTCGACCAGCGACTTCCCGCTGATCCTCGCGAACGTCGCAAACAAGACGCTCCGCGCGGCGTACGAGGCCTACAACCAGACGTTCCGGCCGTTCGTGCGGGTGGTGACGCTCGCGGACTTCAAGACCGTGTCGCGCACCCAGCTCGGCGACGCGCCGCAGCTGCTGCGGGTGGCGGAGGGCGCGGAGATCCAGCGCGGAACGATCGGCGAGGCGCGCGAGCAGTACGCGCTCGCGACCTACGCCCGCGTCGTGGCGGTGACCCGCCAGACGCTCGTCAACGACGACCTGGACGCGTTCACGCGCATCCCGGCGATGTTCGGCACGATGGCGGCGAACCTCGAGTCGGACCTGGTCTACGGCCAGATCACCTCGAACCCGACGATGGGCGACGGCCTCGCGCTGTTCGTGGCCGGGCACAACAACCTCGGCACCGGCGTGATCAACGTCGACAACCTCGGCGCCGGACGCGCGGCCATGCGCAAGCAGGTCGGCCTGAACGGCTCGCCGATCAACGTGTCGGCGCGCTACCTGCTCGTGAGCCCGGATCGCGAGACGGTGGCGCAGCAGTTCACGTCGTCCGCGTACGTGCCGAACCAGTCCTCGACGATCAACCCGTTCACGACGCTCACGCCGATCGCCGAGCCGCGCCTCACGAACGCCGCGCAGTGGTACCTGATCGGGGACCCGAGCCAGATCGACACCATCGAACTCGCGTACCTCGAGGGCCAGCAGGGCGTGTACCTCGAGACCCGGAACGGGTTCGACGTGGACGGCGTCGAGATCAAGGCGCGGCTCGACGCCGCGGCGAAGGTCATCGACTGGCGCGGCTTCTACCGCAGCTCGGGCGCCTGATCGGCGGCTGACGGCAACCCACTCGGAGGGCCGCTTCGTGCGGCCCTCGTCTTTTTCAGGAGTCACGATTCATGAAGAACTTCGTCCAGCCGGGCAACAACATCACGGTCCCGGCCGCTCCCTACGCGCTGACCGCAGGCCAGGGCGCCCTCCTCGGCGCACTGTTCGGTGTCGCGCTGACGGATGCCGCGAGCGGCGCGGAGGCAGTGCTCGCGACCACCGGCGTGTACACGCTCACGGCGCTCGGCACCGACACGGCCGCGGTCGGTACCCGCATCTACTGGGACAACACCAACCGACGCTGCACCACGACTCTGACTGGCAACACGCTGATCGGCGTGAACACCGTCGCGAAGGGCAACGGCGACACGACCGTCACCGTCCGCCTCAACGGCGCGTTCTGAGCGCACGGGCGGGCCTCCGGGCCCGCCCACTCAGGCCTCCATGTCCCAGCGCGACTACCTTCGCCGGCTCGACGCCACAATCGTCGGGTCGCTCGCTCGCCTCGGCCTCGCCGATACCGCGACCTACGACGGCAGCACTGCGTGCACGGTCGTAGTCGACCGCGCCGCGCAGGTGATGGGCAGCGACCCCGGGGCAATCGTCGGCACCCGCACCGTGATCCGGCTTCAGTTGCGCGAGATCGCGCGCCCGACGGCCGGGAAGCGCGTGCGCCTGACCGGTACCGGCGAGGAGTTCGAGTTGCGCGAGGAACTCGACCGCGACGACTCGCTCGCCTCGTGGGTGGTGGTGCCCCGTGCCTAGTCCGATCACGTGGGACGTCGTGCAGGCGTTTCGAACCTGCCTCGGGCAGATCCGCCGCGCGAACGGCTACCGCACCGACATGGGGGCCGAGGTCTTCGACGAGCCATCGAAGCTGCTTGCCGGCGAGGCGAGCGACTGCCTCGCCGTGTACCTCGACACGGTCTCGCGGCCCGCGGATCGCGCGCTGGCGAACGTCGGCCGTGACCTCGTGGTGGTGGTCGCGGCGAAGGTGGATCACACGCTCGACGACCGGCAGGCGCGGATCCACGACCTGCTCGACGACCTCGACCGCGCGCTCACTGGCGTGGCGGCGCGGTTCCCGATCAACGGCCGCGCGCCGGAGTTCATCGCCGCGGCGGTGGACCCGGTCGCCGACGGGCTTCTCTGGGCCGGCGTGCAGGCCCGCTACAGCGTGAGCGTGCGGCGCGCGCGCTGATCCGGTTTCGACTCAGCCGCGCCTGCGCGGCGCACCCTCACAGGAGCGATCACGATGGATTACAGCTATCTCGGCTCGGGCAAGATCTACCTCCGCGAGGTCGGCGCTGCGGCGGGCCTGCGCGAGGTCGGCAACTGCTCGGCGCTCGCGTTCAACGTCACCGAGGACGTCCGGGAGCTGCGCGACTTCACGCAGCCGGGCGGCGGCACCTACAACGAGGTGCGCCGCGTGACGGCCGTCGAGATGACGTTCACCGCGCACGACTTCTCGCCGGAGAACCTCTCGCTCGCGCTCTACGGAAACTCGTCGGTGATCGCCAGCTCGGCGCAGACGAACCAGGCGATGGGCGCCGGCTACAAGGGCATGTTCCTGCCGTTCCTGCGGCCGGCGCTCGCGACCCCGGCGCCGGTGATCCGGGCGACGAACGGCCGCACCGCCGCCACGCGCGCCAGCTCGACCGCCGTGGCGCTGAACGCGTACCTGGTGCCCGCAACGCCGAACGGCTTCTACTACCGCGTCTCGGTAGCGGGCACGACCGGCGCTTCGGTCCCGACGTTCCCGACCGTCGTCGGGCAGACGGTGGTGGACGGCACGGCGACCCTCATGTGCATGGGTCGAGTCCTGCTCACCGCGGGCACGGACTACACGCTCACCGCCGGCGGCATCGAGTTGGCCGCGAACGCGGCGCTCACCGACGGCGAGCCGATCGAGAGCGACACCACGCCGGCGGCCGGCAACCTCGTGCAGGCGCTGACCACCAGCGGCAAGGAGTACGAGGTCGTCTTCGTCGGCCTGAACGAGGCGCGCTCGGGTAAGGAGGTCACGATCCGCGCGTTCCGCGCGAAGATCGGCGCGGCCCAGAACCTCGCGCTCATCGGCGAGGACTTCGGCGCGCTCGAACTGACCGGCAAGCTGCTGAAGGACACGGCCATCACCGGCGCCGGCCTGTCGCAGTACTTCACGGCCGCGATCGTCCAGTGACCGGCCAGGTGGTGACGTTCGGCGGCCGGGCGTTCCGGGTCGTCGAGCACACGACCATCCGGCAGGACGCGTACGTCCAGCAGCTGCTCGTGCAGGCCGACCTGTTCCCCCCGCGCACGCGGGCGGGCGAGTCGGCCGACGAGTTCGCCGCGCGGATCGTCGCGGAGGCCGTCACGAGCGGGGCTGCGGTCTCGCTCGTGGCGGCAATGCTGGAGCCGCTCGACCGGCCCGGCTGGCGCTGGAACCCGGAGGCGCAGCGCGAGACCGAGGCGCACCTCGAGGACCTCAGCGACCCGGCCGACAAGGCCGAGTTCTACGCCGGCCTGACCTCGGTGGTGGCCGGTTTTTTTCTGGCCGGGCTGCTCTCGAACGGGACTTCCCCCACGTCTTCGAGCCTGCAGCCCCAGGCCGACCAGCCCGAGCCGACCGCGGCGCACTGAGCGCGGGCCCGTGGGCCGGCGTCGTGCGCCTGATCGCCGGCCACGACCCGCTGCGCTACGCCGCGATGCTCGACGTGCCGCTGCGCGAGGCGCTGCTCGCCTACGAGGCACGCCTGCGCGAGGCGGCGCTCGAGGACTACCGCGCCGAACTGCTGCAGTGGGCCGTGCTCGCGCCGCACTCGTCGAAGCGCACGAAGCCGCCCCCGCGGCCGTCGATCCTGGAGGACTGACCGCATGACGACCCCCGACGTACGCGTTCGGCTCTCGGCCGATGGCGTGCAGGAAGTCGTGCAGGCGCTGCGCCGAGTCGAGAAGGAGGCAGACCGGACGGCCGGCCGCTCGGCGACCGGGTTCGCGGCACTGCGCAACACCCTCGGCGGCGTCGCGCGCCTGATCCCGGCGCTCTCGTTCGCCGCCGTCGGTGTCGGGCTGCTGCGCGCCGGTAACAACGCCCTGCAGTTCGGCGACAACCTGGAGGAGGCGAGCCGCCGCGCCGGCGTGGGGGCGCGCGCGATGTCCGAGCTGGCGTTCGCTGCCAGCACGGTTGGCGTGGACCTCGGGGGCACGTCGAAGGCGCTGAAGGAGATGCAGGTCACGCTCAGCCAGGCGGCGACCGGATCGAAGTCTGCGAATGCGACGCTCACGGCGCTGGGGCTCACGCTCGGCGACCTGCAGGGCCTTTCGGCCGATCAGCAGTTCGAGCGCTTCGCCGATCAGATCGCACGCATCCCCGATCCCGCTGACCGCGCGCGCGTGGCCACTGACCTGTTCGGCCGCTCCGGCCTCGAGCTGATTCCGATCCTCGAGCGCGGCTCCGTGGGAATCCGCGAGCTGCGTGAGCAGGCGGTGCGGCTCGGCAAGAGCGTGTCGGACGAGCAGGCGAAGGCGCTCGCCGAAGGAGCCGAAGCGGTCGAGCGGCTGAAGAACTCGTTCGACGGGCTCGCGATCGCGATCGGCGCGCGAGCGGCGCCCGCGCTGACCGGCTTCTTCGATCGCCTCCGCGTGCGTCTGGCCGGCACGGAGCTGGAGCGGCTGCAGCTCGACATCTCGGCGCTGGAGAAGGCGATCTCCGGGATGCGCACGGACGGCGGCGACGCCCCGGTGAGGGCGCAGCTGGAGGCGCAGCTGGCGGAACTCCGCGCGGCCGAGCGCCGCCTGAAGGATCCCGCCGGCGGGCGGCGCCGTCGCTCGCAGGCGGAGACCCGGGGCGCGCGTCCGCTGCCGCCGCCGCCGGGCCCGCAGCCCGACGCCGAGCGCGAACGCCGGCCGGCGGATCGGCTCGAAGACGACCCGCTGTTCGTCCGCGTGAACGCCCAGAAGATCGTCATCGGCGAACTGGAGCAGTTCTACCGCGACCTCGACAAGCAGACCCAGACCAGCACCGAGCGCGCGGTCGCGGGCTACCAGCAGCAGCTCGCCGCTATCGAGGAACTGCAGCGCGCGGGCCGGATCACCCCGGAGGAGGCCGCGGCCCGCCGGCAGGAGGCCGTGGACGCGGTGCTCGGCCCGATCGAGATCACGCAGGAGCGAATTGAGGTCGCGACGCAGGAGATCTCCGAGTTCCAGCGCGAGGCGATGCGCGGGACGCAGCAGATCATCGCGGACGCGCTCACGAACGGCTTCGAGGGCGGCGCCCGCGGAATCCTGCGGAGCTTCGGGAACCTCCTGCAGCAGCTCGCCGCGCAGGCCGTCGCCGCGCGGCTCGCGGAGCAGCTGTTCGGCACGACCGGGACGGGCGGCAGTGCGGGCGGGTTCCTGCAGTCGGCGTTAAAGTTCCTCGGCTTTGCCGACGGCGGCTACGTGCGCGGGCCCGGCTCCGGCACCTCCGACTCGATCCCGGCGCGCCTGTCGAACGGCGAGTACGTCGTGCCGGCGCGCGCGGTCGCGCAGCCCGGCGTGCTGCCCGCGCTGGAGGCGCTCCGGCGGGGTTCGGGGCTCGGGGTGGTGCGCAGCCCGTCTCGCGGGCGGTATGCCACGGGCGGGCTCGTCGACGCGTCGGGCGCGACGCCCGAGCGGATGGTCGTGCAGCAGACCATCAACATCCAGACCGAGCGCGGCGCTCGCGTCTCGCTGGCGACTCAGCAGCAGGTGGCCGCCGCGGCCGCGCGCGGGCTCACGGACGCGCGGCGACGGAACGGGTGACGCATGGACTTCATCGAGACGCAGTTCCCGCGCCCGCCGCAGCTCGGCTACACCTCGAGCCCCCGGTATGTGGTGGAGATCGAGGAAGACGCCGGAGGCCGTGAGACCCGGAACCGCGCCTGGTCGAGGCCGCTGCACGACTTCGCCTTCGAGGCGAGCGCGGCGACGGTCGACCTCGGCGCGATCATCGAGTTCTTCCACGCGGTCGGCGGCCCGGCGATCGGGTTCCGGTTCAAGGACTGGAACGACTACACGAGCCGCCGCGTCGGGCAGGCGATCACCCCGTACGACCAGCCGCTCGTGCAGCTGACGAGCACCACCTACCAGCTGACGAAGCAGTACCAGGTCGGCGCCGCGACGCAGCTGCGCGAGATCCGCAAGCCGGTCGCTGCGACCATCGTGCTCGGGCGCAACGGCGCGCCGCTGCTCACCGGGTGGACGCTGAACGCGGCGACGGGCGTCGTGACCTTCGACGTGGCGCCCACGGGCACGCTGACGTGGGGCGGGCAGTTCGACGTCCCCGTCCGCTTCGACTCCGAGACGCTGCCGATCGAGCTCGACTTCCTCGGCGACGACGGGACCTACGTTCAGCGCACCCGCTTCACGCTCCGGGAGATCCGGGTGTGAAGACCGTCCCGGCGGCCCTCGCCACCCACCTGCAGAGCCGCGTGACGACGCTCGCCGTCTGCTGGCGCATCGTGCGCACCGACAGCCAGGTGATCCTCGGCACCCAGCACGACCGCGCGCTCACGATCCCGAGCGGCCCCTACGCCGGCACCTACCCGGCAGAGGGCGCGATGACCGGCAGCGCGATCCGGTCGAACAGCGATCTCGCGCCGGACAACCTCGAGGTGCGGGGCCCGGTCTCCGCCGACGTGACGCTCACGACGCTGCGCATCGCGGACATCGAGGCCGGCCTCTACGACGACGCCGAGGTCACGCTGCTGCTGGTGAACTGGGCCAGCCCCGGCGACGGCCAGCTCGTGCTGCGCACCGGCAACCTCGGGAACATCCGGCACTCCAGCGCGAATCGCTACACCGCGGAGCTGCGCGGCCTCACGCAGCGACTCTCGCAGACGACGGTGCGCACCTACGGCGTGCTGTGCGACGCCGAGCTCGGCGACTCGCGCTGCGGGGTGGCGCTCGCGCCGCTGACGCGCACCGGGACCGTCACGACCGTGGCGAGCCGCCGCCGATTCGACTCGACGATCACGAGCGTGGGAGCGGCGGGCGCCTACATCGGCGGGCTCGTCACGTTCACCAGCGGCGCGAACAACGGCTTCGCGCGTGAGGTGAAGCGCGACCGCGTGGGCAACGTCGCCGGCGCGCTCGAACTGTTCGAGCAGATGCCGCGCACCGTGGCGACGGGCGACACGTTCACGATCCGGCCGGGCTGCCCGAAGACGTTCCAGGCCTGCCGTGACACGTTCGCGAACGCAGTGAACTTCCGCGGCCACGGCCGGCTGGTGCCCGGCACGATAGCCGTGCTGCAGATCGGGGGGCAGTGATGGTCTCGTCCGCCGAGGTCATCGCCTGCGCGCGCTCGTGGGTCGGGGTGCCGTTCCGGCACCAGGGGCGCACGCGTGACGGCGTTGACTGCATCGGCCTCGTCGTGGCGGTCGCCCGCGAGCTGCAGCTGCTCGACCCGGGCGTGGACCGCACCGACTACGGGCGCCTCCCGATGAGCGGCGAACTGGAGCGCGCGATCGCGCAGCACTGCACGCGCGTCGCGGCCGCTGAACCGGGCGCACTGCTCGTCGTCCGCTGGAACCGCGAGCCGACCCATGTCGCGCTGTGCGCCGGCGAGACCATGATCCACGCGCTGGGCTCGCTCGGGCGCGTCGTCGAGCACGGCCTCCGCGGGAAGTGGCCCGAGCGGGTCTCCGCGACGTACCGGCTGCCGGGGGTCTCGCCGTGAGCAACTTCGGCCAGGCGGTCCTCACCATTGCGGGCACCGCCGTCGGCGCCGCGTTCGGCAACCCGCAGCTCGGCTTCTTCCTAGGCAGCCTCGCCGGCAACGCTCTGTTCCCGACGAAGCTGCCGGGCGTCGAGGGCCCGCGGCTGAACGACCTCGCGGTGCAGTCGAGCGCCATCGGCGTGCCGATCGCGCGCGCCTACGGGCGCGTGGCGCTGTCGGGGAACGTCATCTGGGCGCCGCCGCTGAAGGAAGTGAAGAGCGAGCAGCAGGTCGGCGGGAAGGGCGGCCCCGAGCAGACCCAGACGACCTACAGCTACTTCGCGAGCGCGGCGATCGGCCTGTGCGAGGGCCCCATCGTCGGCATCACTCGCGTGTGGGCCGGGTCGAAGCTCGTCTACGACAAGCGCGACCAGCTGCCGGGCGAGCCGGCCGACGTCTACTTCAAGCGCGTGCAGCAGTCCGACGAGTTCTGGAAGTTCGTCACGCTCTACGTCGGCACCGAGACTCAGCTGGCCGATCCGACCATCGAGGCCGTGGAGGGCATCGGCAACGTCAGCGGGTACCGAGGCCTCGCGTACGTGGTGCTCACCGAGTTCCCGCTCGCGGACTTCGGCAACGTGCTGCCGCAGTTCCGGTTCGAGGTGTACACGCTGGGCGGCGAGGTCTGCCAGACGATCGCGTACGGGTACGACACCCTCGGGCCCGACTACATCGACGCTTTCGTGCCGCCGTGGGACCTGAGCGTCGACCCGCCGCTGAACACGGCGAACCTGCACACGTTCACCTGGACGGGCACCGGCATCCCGCCGGCCACCGCGGGCCCGCACTCGACGCTGGCGGCCGCGGTCGCGGCCATGAACGCGTTCCGCGGCTACAGCCACAACTACCTCGGCTGGTCCTATTCGGCGGTCAACGACCGTCCGCACAGCCGGCGGCCCGACTTCGACCCGCCGCCGAGCGTCGCACGCGAAGAGTCGATCTTCCTCCACTACAACCGCTTCGCCTTCGCCTACCAGACCCTGTTCTCCGACCTCACGAAGAACACGCTCGTGACCGCGCCGGAGGTGCTCGGCCTGCAACTCGGGATCGGTGCGCAGGGCTGGTCGCACAACGCACCCACGCGGACGAGCTCGACCGGCCCGGGCGGCTCCAACAAGACGTTCCCCGGCTACGGCGCGTGGGCCGTGGTCGTCGACGGCACTACCCCTATGGCGATCTTCGGGGAGCCGGCCGGGCGCTGGGACCTGCAGGGCGCGTTCACGACCGACTCGAACCAGAACGGGCTCGCCGACATCACCGACGGGCGCGTGTACGGCCACGGTGACGAGGTGCTCGAGGTCCGCCGCGCGTACCGGTACTGCCGCGAGCTTCCGCAGCCCGTGACGGTCGCGAGCATCGTGGCCGCGGAGTGCGCGCGCGCCGGGCTCACCAGCATCGACGTCGCCGACCTCGAGGACGATCTCGTCATCGGCTACCTGGTCGGGCGCGTGATGACGGCGCGCGACATCGTCGGGCCGCTGCGCACCTACGTGCCGTTCGATGCGGTCGAATCCGGCACCGTCGTGCGCTTCGTGCAGCGCGGGAAGGCGCCCGTCGCCACGCTGACGGCCGACGAGTTGGCCGTGCACGCCAGCGGCAGTTCGCGACCGCTCGCGTACGAGGTCGAGCGCACGCAGGACGTCGAGCTGCCGCGCGAGGTGCGCGTTCACTACGTCATGCCGGACGTGAATCACGAGCCCGGCGAGCAGCGTGCCTCGCGGCTGGCGGTTCGCTCGCGCGAGATCGTCGACGTGCAGCTCGCGATCGCGATGTCGGACGACCGCGCGCGGCAGATCGCCGAGATGATCCTCTTCGACGCGTGGGCGAGCCGGCGCCGCACGCCGCTGACGCTGGGCCGCAGCCGGATCGCGCTGGAGCCGACCGACGTGGTGCTCGTGCCAATCGCCGGCCAGCTCGAGCGGATGCGCCTGGTCGAAGACGACCGCGGCGGCACCGGGGGCGTGCTGCAGCTGCAGGCGGTCTACGACGACGACGGCAGCTTCGTCAGCTACGCCGCCGGCGCACCCGCGAAGGCGCCGCCTCTGCTCGGGTACTTCGGCCTCACCGAGGCGGTCGTGCTCGATCTCCCCGCGCTGCGTGACGCCGATGACAACGCCGGCTACTACATCGCGGTGCGGCCGTTCGGCGGGACGAACTGGCGCGGCTGCAGCATCCAGCGCTCCGCCGACGGCGGCGCCACGTACTCGGCGCTGGTCGACATCGGCACGGCGGCCACGATGGGCACGCTCGTGACGGCGGTTCCGGCCAGCGATCCGAACGTCGAGGACCTCGGCACCGTCATCCGCGTCTCGCCGCTCGCCGGCGGGTTCGTCTCGACGAACGACGCCGGGCTCGACGCGGGGCAGAACGCGATCGCCATCGGCGCCGCGGGCCGGTGGGAGATCGTGCAGTTCCGCACCGCGCAGTTCGTCGCCGGCGAGTGGCGCCTCTCGGGCCTGTACCGAGGCCGCCGCGGCACGGAGCACGCGATCGGCACCAGCCAGGTGGAGGACCGCGTGGTGCTGCTCTCGGGTGGAGGCGTCGCGCGTCTGCCGCTGGACATCGCCGACATCGGACGCCCGCTGCGGCATCGCGCAGTCACGTTCGGCACGACGGTGGAGGAGGCCGACATCGTCCAGGCCACTCCGGCCGGCGTTGCCCTGAAGCCATTCTCGCCGGTGCACCTCACGGCGAGCCGCAACGGCGGCGGAGATCTCACGCTCGCGTGGACCCGCCGCAACCGCATCGGCAAGACGCTCCCGAACGGCACTCCCGTCCTGCTCTCCGAGCAGAGCGAGGCGTACGACGTCGCGATCCTGAACGGCGCCACCGAGTTGCGCGTGCTGCAGCCCACCGCGCCGACGGTGGTCTACACCGCGGCGCAGCAGGTCACGGACTTCGGCTCGGCGCAGGCCTCCGTCAGCGTGCGCATCTACCAGCGCTCGGCCGTCGTCGGCCGGGGCTACCCACTCGCAGGAACCGTATGACGACACCGATCCTCGCGCTCCGCGAGCTGGCCGCGTCGCAGGCCCAGCCCGAACTCGTCGTGAACGAGGCGCTGCGCCGCCTCGAGGCGCTGGTGCAGTGCTCGGTGATCGACCGCGATCTCGCCACGCCGCCGGGCTCCCCAGCCGAGGGCGCTCGGTACATCGTGGCCGCGAGCCCGACCGGCGCGTGGGCAGGGCAGGCCGGGAAGATCGCGTCGTTCTCCAACGGCGGCTGGCTGTTCGCAACCCCAGTCGAGGGCTGGCTCGCCTACGCGCAGGACGAGAACGCGCTGCTCTTCTACAGCGGCTCGGCGTGGGCCGCGCTCACGACGGGCGGCGGCGGAGGCGGTGGCACGCAGCAGTTCTACGGCGTGCTGACGCGCACCGCCACCGCGCCGGGATCGCCGTCGAACGGCGACCAGCACCTCGTCACCGTGGGCAGCGGCGCCTTCTCGGGGCAGGACGACAAGATTGCGGTGCGCGCGGCCGGCGCGTGGACGTTCGTCTCGCCGACCGTGATGCAGCTCGTGTGGGTCAACTCCGAGTCGAAGCTCTACCGGTACAGCACGCTGGACGGGTGGCTCGAGGTAGCGCTCGGCGGCGGGAGCAGCGGCGGGGGAGGGGTGAACCCTGCGTCGCAGTGGTCGGTCCCCGCCGACCCTGACCTCATATCGCCGTTCACCAGCGGGTTCCAGTCGCGGCTCGTCGGCACCGGCGCGGCCGCGAGCGTGAACATCGACGGCAACAATTCCGGCGTCGTGACGCTGAACCCGGGCAGCACGTCGACCGGCCACGCCGGGATCATCCTGTCGAACGCCCCCGCCACCGCGACGTACGGGCTCGTTGCGAGCGGCGCCTTTCAGCTCGACGCGTACGTGCTCGTCAGCGCCGGCGCGCCCAGCTCCACGCAGCTCCCGAGAGCGCGGGTCGGCATCTTTCCGCTGCTCGACGAGCCGCTCCCCAGCGAAGGCGCGTTCTTCTTCACGAAGTGGAATGCGGGGCAGAGCGCGGTGTGCTGGTCCTGCAGCGTCGGCGGCTCCGTCACCGACACGAACACGGTCGCGACCGGCGGCTATCAGCACCTCGAGATCACCTACAACTCAAGCACGTTCAACTTCGACTTCAAGGTGGGTGGCACCACCATCGCATCGATCAGCGCTGGCGGGCCGCCGCCGAGTGGCTGCTTGGCGGCTCAGTGCGCCCGCACCGGCACCACCGGAACCTACGAGTTCCGCGTCGACGTGCTCCGCGCGCAGAACACGCTTTCGTTCCCCCGCTGGTAGCCGGCCGCTGACCCAAGGGAGCCTTCGTGAGCGATCCGCTGGTGAGTATCGATTCGTGGGCCGAGGCCGCTGCGATCGTCGCAGTGGTGACGGCCGTAGGTGCGCTGGCGTGGCGCGGCGTACGCGCCGCTCAGGCCGAGAGCGTGCAGAAGCTCGCGCAGCAGCTCGCTGCGGCGGAGGCGCGCGCGGCGAATGCCGAGCGCGCGATCGAGGACGTGGACAAGCGGCTCACGGAGGTCGAGAAGACCATGGCCACCCGAGCCGACCTGCAATCGCTACGCGAAGACCTGCAGACGGCCGTGACGCAGATCCACGCAGCGCTCGACAAGTCGAGCGAGCGGACGATCCGCGAAATGGAGCGGCTGCTGCAGTTCGCGACCCGGGGGCAGTCGTGAACCTGCAGCTCGTCCGCATCGCGTACCTGCCGGACGTGACGCTCGGCTGGCTGACGGCTGGCGACCTGCGTCTCGCGACCCTTGAGGAGCCGTGGCGGCCGGACCCCGACGGCCCAGGCGGCCAGCGCCGCGAGGGCGCGCTGCTGGAGTCATGCGTTCCGGATGGCACCTACCGCCTGTCGCCGCACAGCTCGCAGCGCTGGCCGAACGTGTGGCGGCTGTCGAATCCGCGGCTCGGCGTCTACGACTGGCCCGGCGAGATCCCGCGTGGGCAGCCGTGGGGGCGCTCGGCGATCCTGATCCACAACGGGAACACCGCTGCCGACATCCTCGGCTGCATCCTCGTCGGCCGCCGTCACGGGCGGCTGAACGATCAGCACGCGGTGCTGCAGTCGACCGACGCGCTGAACGCGCTGCGCCAGACGCTCGGCGTCGGTACCGCGCACACCCTCACGATCCGCCCCGTCGCGGGCACCGCCGAAGTCGCGGCGTAGGAGACCCCCATGCTCGAACTTTTCCTCGCGGCCGCCGCGGGCCTGACCCTGCACGTGCTCAGCCGGTACACGGAGGCATGGCGCGCCGCGCCAGCTGACGCGCGGCCGTCGCCGCTCGCGTTCCTTCGCACGGATGGCCCGGGCTGGCTCGTCGCCGCCGGCGGCGTTGCGGTCGTCGTGTGGCAGCTGCCGACGCTCGGGCCCGTGCTCGGCCTTGCGGCGACGCCCGCGGGCGCGCTGATGGCCGGGTACATGGGCAGCTCGCTGCTGCGCAAGCTGCCGGCGCCGAAGCTGTGACCGGCTGCGCGCGCGCCTGCCGGACGTGCCGGTTCCTGACCGGCGCGCCGCCGATGACGGTGTGCACGCACGGCGACTATCTCGGCTGGGCCACCCACCCGGACGAGCCCGCGTGCCGTGGCCGCGCGTGGGAGCCGCAGCCGCGCACAGCACCGGATCACCCCGTGATCCCGAAGGCCGCGTCATGCTGACCGAAGCCCTGACGCTCGGCCGCAACTTCGGCCCGTGGTTCGCCGGCGTCGCGATCGCGGCGCTGCTGGCCGGCGCGGGCGGCGCCTGGTGGCTCGCGGGCCTCTACCACGGCGAGCGGGTCGCGCACGCCCAGCGCGCGCAGGAGCGCGCCGAGCGCACGCTCGCCGACTACCGGGCGGAGATGCGGACCGCAGTCGCCGAGGGCGAGGCCGCGGGCGCCGTGCGCGTGACGGAGGCCCTGCACGCGGAGCGCGAACGCGAGCGCCGCGTGGCGGCCGCCGTCGGGTCGATCCCCGCCGAGGTCGCCCGAATCCTCGCCCCGGACCTCGCCCTGCTCAGGAGCACCCTCGATGACCCGCGCTTCGGCTGTCTGGACCTGCCCCTGCCTGATGCTGCTCTCGGGGTGCTTCGGCGGCCCGGAGGTCGTGCGGGCGCCGCCGACGGTGATCGAGGTCCCCGTGACGGCGCCGGTCCCTGAAGCCTGCGGGACAATCCGGGCGGTGGTCCTGCCGCCCGGCACCTCGGCGCGGGGTGCGCTTGAGGAACAGGCCCGGGTGATCCGGGAGTACGAGCGGCAGGTGGAGGAGTGCGCCCGGGGCGGTCAGTAGGGATCGCGCCCGAAGTCGATCCGCAGGCCGATGATCCCCAGCTTCGCGTTCGACCCGAACTCGCCGTCGGCGATGATCGCCGCGGTGTCGCTGATGTAGTAGCGGACGCCGACCACCGCCGCCGTGTCGCTGTCGTCGTAGGCCCGGTGCACGACTCGGCCCGTGAACTCCAGCTGGTTCATCGGCAGCCAGCGCACGCCGGCGGCCGCCATCAGCGCGCCCTCGTCGAGAGACGCCGAGAACCCGGCGACGCTGGCCTCGGCCGTCACCTTCGCGTAGCCGAGCACGCCGAACACGTGCAGCCCGTCCCGCAGTTGGTACGGCACGCCGAGGCCCACCTCCCAGCGGTCCTCCTCCGCGTCCACGCTGACCCCGAGCACGTCGAGGTCGTACTCCAGCTTCCCGTACGTGCCCTCCAGGAACAGGTGCTCGGTCAGCTGGCCGGAGAACCGGGCGGCCCAGCCGCTCCCGGACTCGTCGAGGTCGTCGTTCTCGCCGGCCGCGTACCCGACGTCGAGGTAGGTGTACGAGATCTCGTCGGCGTGGGCGAGGGGGGTGCAGGCGAGGGCAGCGGCCACGGCGGCCGCGCGCAGGGTGCGCATGGAAGACTCCTTGTCGTTCTGGGGCGTCGAGCCCGGCCGGAGCGTATGACGCAGCGCGGCGAAGCGCCAGTTGCGGCAAGCCGGATTGCGGGGTCCGTCTCGTCAGGCGGCTACCGGGAGCCGCAGAGCTGCCGGACGCGCGCCTCGCTGATCCCGTACCGCCGGGCCAGCTCGGCGAACGAAGCCCCCGCGGCGCGCGCGGCACGTATCTCGGCGTTCCGATCGCCTCGCGGGGCATTGGAATGGGGCGACCGCGCCGGCTCGACCAGCCGAACCCGGGAAAAACTGGCTCCGAAGCCTGCCCCCGCTACCAACCCAGTTGAGCCACCTACGGCTCGGCGTAGCGGGATGGCCCCTCCGGCCATCTCCGCTACGAGTTCCTCTCCCTCGACGACGAGCCGTACGGTCCCCAGCAGGCCGCGAAGCGCTTCCCGCGCCTCGTCTACGTCGTCCCCCGTGATCGCCTCCCAGAGCGCACCAGCGACAGCCACGTAGTCGCTTTCCGCGCCGAACGCGCCTGCGACCACCGACGTCGCGCGCGTCGCCATCGCGGCACGCTGTGCCCGCAGGGGCTCGAGCGCGGCCGCCGCAGCTCGCGGCGAGAGCACGCCCTCGCGGCGCAGCCGCTCCACCGCCTCGATGTCCCGATCAACGGCCTCGACCTCGGGGTCCGGTCCCGGCTGCGACGCCGCCTTCGCCTCTTCCCGCATGACCCGAACCGCCAGCGCTACGGCCTCCGGCGAGAGCACCTGGTCGCGCACGTCCGCGAGGATCAGCCGCTCGGCCACTTCGCGCGCCACGAGCCTGCTGTTCGAGCACCCGGCCGCTCCGGCCTGCCGGTGAGTCGCGCACCCGTACCGGACCGGGCGGTGCGCGGCCACGATGTACGCGCCGCCGCACTCGCCGCAGCGCAGCAGCCCCGACAGCAGGTACCGCGCCCGGCCGCCCTTCGGCTGCCCGTACAGGGTCGCGCGCTGCCCCATCCGCGTCTGCACCCGCTGCCACGTGTCCTCGTCCACGATCCGCAGTTCCGGCCACTCGCGCACGATCCAGTCGGCCTTCGGGCGTTCCCGCCGTTCGCGCTTCTTCGTCTCCGGGTCCTTCACCCACTGCGTGCGGTTCCAGGTGTACCGCCCGGCGTAGGCCTCGTTCCCGAGCATCGAGTGCAGCGCCGACACGCGCCACAGGCCGTCGGACGCGCGCCGCTCACGGTTCCAGCCGGCACCCGGCGAGGGCAGCCCGCGGCGGTTCAGGTCGTTCGCGATCACGCGCAGCGACTCGCCGGCGGCGAAGCGGTCGAACACCTCTCGCACGATGTCGGCGCGCGCCGGGTCGATCTCGCGAGTGCGGCCGACGCGCTTCGTGCCGTCGAACGCATCGACGGCGCGGTAGCCGTAGGGCAGCCCGCCGGCCGACAGCGACTTCTCGGCGCGATCGCGCTGCGAGCGGTGCGTGCGGTCGCGGATCTCGTCGAGCGCGAGGTCGTTCATCAGGCCGCGCATCCCGCGGAGCAGCTTGCGGCCGCGGTGCGTCGAGTCGTACCCGTCGAACAGGCCGACCACGCGCACGCCCCAGTGCTCGAGCCGGCGGATCGCCAGCTCGGACTCGACGCTGTCGCGCGCGAGGCGCGAGAGGTCTTCGACGATCAGCACCTCGAAAGAGCGGTCCCGCGCCGCAGCGAGCATTGCCTGATACTGCGGGCGGCGATGGTCGTCGCCGGAGATCGCCTCGTCGGAGTAGGTCGCGACGACAGGCCACCCCTCGGCTTCCGCACGGCGACGGCAGCCGGCGAGCTGCGCGGGCGTGGACGACTGGTCTTCGGTCGAGTATCGCGTGTAGAGGGCTGCGCGCACGGTCGGACTCTAGGGGCGGGAGGGGAGGGCCGGCAACTCGCGGCGTTCGCGAGCACGCCGAGCGGCGATTCGTGCGAGAAGCTCGACGAGGCGGCGCAGGTCGGGATTCATGACCGCACGATCTCCACGAGATCGCCCGGCGTGAGCTGCGACGCTGCCTGCCGGTCTTCGATCCCGAAGCGCACAAGCACCGTGACGTACCCCCGGCGGGTGATGCTCACCTTCGACACGACGCCGCGCAGCCCGGCAGGCCGAGCCTCGTGGAACGCCGACCAGCACGTCCGGCAGCAGAACTTCTGGTGCGAGCGGCGCGGGGCGAACGGAGAGCCGCACTGCGGGCACGAGCGCGTGGCCGAGGCCGGCGGTGCGGTCCGGCGGAGATCTCCGGTCGGCGTGGCTGCCGACGCGTCGGCGGCGGTATCGTGGCTACCCATGGAACTCACCCGTCAGGAACTGGAAGACGCCGCGATGGCCTGCCGGGGGCAGGCGTTCCTCGCCACGAAGGACGCCGACGCGCAGGCCGGCAGCTCGACCGAGGCGCTGTTCCGCGCGAAGGCGCGGCGGCTGGAACGGCTGGCGGCGCGGTTCCAGGCCGAGCTCGGGCACGTGCGGCCGGATCATCCGGCACCTCCGGAGGGCTGACAGGCACCCTCAATCCGCACGACGTGCAGCTGCACGCCACCCCACCCGCGCGTCAGGTTGTGCGGGTTCGACGCGGTCGGCCCGGCCAACTCGGCGTCCGGCCGCTCCAGCAGTTCCGCGAGCCGTCCCTGAGCTTCCGGAAGGTGGCTCCAGTCGCCCCACCGCTGCCGCAGCAGGGCGGGCAGGTGCGCGCGGTCCAACGTGCTCACGACGTCCTCGGAGCCGTGCTCGCCGTAGTGTGAGAGCAGGTACACGCAGGGCGCCGAGCGCGCCTGCTCCAGCTCGTGCTGCAGTTCATGTACCAGCACGCGCAGCCTCGCGATTTCCAACGCGTCGTTCGCGGTCAGGTCGAGCAGCTTGTTGAACGCGTCGTTCATCGGGCCTCCATCCCCGCATCACGCGCGGCGTTGATCCTCGCCATCTCCGCGTCCGAGCCGCCGCGGTCCGGGTGGTGCTTCATCGCGAGCCGCCGGTGCGCGGCCTCGATGTCGTCACGCGAGGCCTGCGCCGAGACGCCGAGCACCTGCCACCACTGCTCGGGGGCCGGCAGCGCTACGAAGCCCGTGAACGCGCGGTCGAGGATCTCCGCGCCGCCGTGCCGCTCGATTGCGCGCATCGCGTCGAGGGTCGCGGCGATCGCCGCCAGGTTGTCGGCGACGCGGTCGTACCGGTCGATCGCCATGCACCGGCGCTCGCGTCCGTTCATCCAGTAGACAGCTGCGCCCGGGTCCACCGGCTCGCGCCCGCTGACCGGCAGACCGTCACGCTTCACCGGCACGTTCGTCGAGATCACGATCCGGTGCCGCTGCAAGCCCATGCGGGCGAGTTCCTCGAGGACGCGCTCGACAGCCATCGCGACGGTCAGCTGGCCGCGGACGCTCCACGTGACGTCACCAGTACCCCGCGACTGGCGGCGGCCGAACTGTGCACGCGTGCGCCGGTGGGCTTCCGTCCGACGCCAGCCCTCCGGCCACGTGAGCGGGAAGGTCTCGATCGCTTCGAGGCTCATGCCGAGGTCTCCTCCCGCGCGCGGCGCTCGCGCTCCCACGCCACGCCGCGCATCCACGCCAGCACCATCAGCGACCGCGTGTCGTCGTACCGGATCGGCGTCGTGTCCGGCATCGGCGGGATCGCCTCGACCACCTCCGCGAACGCCACGTCGAAAAGCGGGTTGGACTCCAGCGAGTCCAGCGAGATGCTCGGGCCGCGGCGGCTCATGCCGGCACCTCGGGCAGGTGCGCCCAGTGCGTGACGCCGCGCACTGGCGCCGAATCGTCGGCGAGCCACTCGTCGCCGTCGTGCCACCCGAGCCAGCACTCGCCGTCCTTCGCGAGCAGCACGAGCGCTTCGTCGTCGGGTAGCCGCTCGGCGCAGGGGATCCACTCGATCGAGGTCTTCATGCTGCGGCCGCCTCCTGCGCGGCCTCGGCGAAGTTCGCGCGCACGATCGCTGCGGCAACCGGCGGGCTGACGCTGTTCCCGCACAGCGCCACCTGGCTGCGCGTCGTCCCGCGGAGCTGCACGTCCTCCGGGAAGCCCTGCGCGCGGTACAGCTCGCGCGGCACCAGCATCCGCAGGCCGATGTCGGCGATGTAGTGCGGCTGGCCGTGGACGGTCACGAGGCCGAAGCGGTCGCGCGAGACGACGGTCGGCAGTGGCCGGTCGAGCGCGGAGCCCGTCTTGCCGCTGCCGGAGCCGTAGTAGTTGATCAGGAACGCGGACACCTTCTCGCGCCGGTCCTGCGCCAGCGTCGCGGTCACGAGCGAGTGGTGATCGGTCGCCGTGATCGTCGGGCACGGCTGCTCGAGCCCACGGCCGACCACGCCGGTGAAGTGACGGGCGAGGAACGCGGCGACGAGGGCGTGCTTCTGCCCGCCGGCCACGACCGTCCCCAGCGGCTTCTGCAGGTCGAGGCACCGCGGCGCCTGCCCGTCGCGCTCGCCGTACCCCGTCTGCACCAGCGTCGGCGCGACCAGCGCGTGCCGCGCCTTGCCGGTCACCGTCGTCAGCGGCTCGTCCGCGCTGCGCACCGCCGCGCCCGGCCCGCTGCTCTGGTGGTCGATCGAGACGACCAGGTACGGCTGCCGCGCGTTCACGACGTAGCGCATCACGCCGGCCGCGATCCGCCGGAGCGTCGCGTCGGCCAGCGGCTTGCGGCGGTCGAAGATCGACGGGCACGGGAGCGACCAGTCGATGCACTCGCCGGCCGTCCGGTAGGGCGCGAGCCCCAGCCCGTGCGTCGGCTCCGGCCAGCGGATCGGCAGACCATCGCAGCGCGCGATCACGAACAGCCGCTTGCGGCTCGTCGGTGCGCCGTAGTCGCAGGCGCGCAGCTCGCGCGCGTCGAGCGTGTAGCCGAGATTCTCCAACTGCCGCCACCAGCGCCGGAACGTCATGCCGCGGCGCACCGGGCACGGGCGCCCATCGTCCAGCAGCGGACCCCAGTCGGCGAACTCTTCGACATTCTCGAGAGCGATAACGCGCGGCCGCACCGCCTTCGCCCAGCGATACACGACCCACGCGAGGCCGCGGATCTTCTTCGACCGGGGCTTGCCGCCCTTGGCCTTGCTGAAGTGCGTGCAGTCGGGGCTGAACCACGCGAGCCCGACGGGGCGTCCGCCGGTGGCCTCGCGCGGGTCGACCTGCCACACGTCCTCGCAGTAGTGCCGCGTGGCTGGGTGGTTCAGCGCGTGCATCGCGATCGCCTCGGCCGAGTGGTTGATCGCGATGTCGGGAGAGCGGCCGAGAGCCCATTCGATGCCCGTGCTCGCGCCGCCGCCGCCGCAGAAACTATCGAGGATCAGCTCGCGCGCCACGCCTGCACCTCGTCGTGATGTTCCATCCGGTGCTCCGCGCGCGAGAGGCACGCGAGGTTCTCGATCGCGTCGTTCAGCGGGTCCCGGTCACGGTGGTGGATTACGTGGCCCCGTGGCATCGGCCCGCGCGCCTGCTCCCACACGACGCGCGCGCGTGGCAGCCACGTGTTCGGTTCCGAGACCTTCACGAACGCGCGCAGTGCACCGAACCGCTTCCGGATGCGGACGCTGCCGACCGGCAGTCGGTTGTGCGCCGCCTGTCCCTTGCGGAACTCCGTCTGCGGTGAGCGGCGCTCGCCAGCCTGGATCTCGGTCGCGGGCGAACGACGCTCCCCCGGGCGGATCTCGGTGGACGGCGACGCGCGGTGCCCGCGCACGAATCTTCCCTGCTCCCGCATCACGGCAGCCGCACCGAGTAGGCGAGGCCGCAGAAGCCCCGGCGATCCGGTGCGTCGCCGAAGATTCGCCACGTGTATCGCCAGCCGCTGGGGTCCTCTCCGTCGGTGCGCGCCTGCGCCTCGTGCAGCTCGATGCCCGCGACGCTCTCGTCATCGACGCCACCGGCCGTGTCCGCGCGCCAGCGCGGATCGTCGTCCGGCGGCCGGCGCCCGCTGTGGCTGAGCAGCACCGGGCGGGCCGGAGTCGCGGTATCCGACCACCGCCAAGCCATGCAGCGCGAGCCGATGCACGCGACGGCTTGACGAACGTAGGTGCGGTCGCGAGTTTCGCCGCGATTCGTGGACGCCACTGCAGTGTGCGTTTCTACGCGCGCCGCCGGGCACCACAGCTCTCGCGCTTCCTGTTCGGTCACGATCATCGTCGTCCTCCGCTACGCCACGAGGCGCAGCACTTCGTCCTGCACTTCCCGCAGCGACACGCCCGGCAGCAGGTGCTCCACGGCCGCGTCGCACGCGCGGCGGTAGAACTCCTCGAACTCCTCCCCGCTGAGTTCGGAGAGCTTCAGCGACTTCGGCACCTGGTAGATCTCACCCGTGGTCGCGGACACGATCACGTCCGCGTGCCCGGCGAGGATCCGCAGCGCCGCGTCGACCTGGTCCTTCGTCCGCAGCGTCTGGTGGTGGTGCGACACGAGGTCGCAGAGCACCCAGTACCGCGCGTGGAGCTTCATGTTGCGAGGCCGGTGGAGCGTCACCCGCACGCGCGCGTCGAGCGCCACGCGCCGCAGTTGCTCGGCGGCGCGCTCGTCCGCGGGCGCGAGCCCGGACAGCGTGCGGCGCATCCAGAGGCCGTCGCTCATCGTCAGGCCGCCCGCGGCCGCGCGAACCGCAGCTCCATCGCGCGCAGCTCGGCGTTGAACTCGGCCACGGCGGCCGCCAGCTTCGCGATGTAGGCCTCGTCGCGGTGCACGCGCGTGATGAAGATCGGCAGGCGCGGCCAGTACGAGACGAAGTCGCACCACGCCCGCCCGGTGATCCACAGCGCGCCCTGCACCTGCGCGAGGTGCTCGGCCGGCAGCTTCCCGTCGAGCAGCACGTCCAGCTGCAGGTGCGGGAGCTTCGTCTTGATCTCGAGCACGCCGTCGTCGCCGAGCAGCCCGTCGGGGCTGCATCCGGCCTCGACGTCGTCCCGGCGAACGAAGCCAACGAGCTGCGGCTCGAGGTCGCGCACCAGCACGTAGGCGTCGCGCGCCTCGGCCTCCATCTGCTTGCCGCGGTCCGTGTGCGCGTTGCTGAACGACTCCGCGGGCTCGCCCGTGAGGCGCTCGCCGACGAGCTTCAGCAGGTACGTGCGCCGGGTCTTCGACTCGCCGCCGCCGCGTCCCTTCGCCTGCACGGTGTCGAACTCCGACGCGGTCGGAATGCCGAGCCGCGCCCGACGCCACTCGTCGGTGCCCTGCTCGCAGTGCAGGACCTCGATCACTTGGCACCCCCGGTGGACCGCTTGTCCTCCAGAGCGCGCACCGCGGCCGCGTAGTTCGCGACGCGGATCTCGCTCAGCTTCCCGACCTTGCAGTACTTCAGGAAGTTGGCGCGGTTCGCGCCCACCTCGGTCATCAGCGCCTCGAGGTTCGCTACCTGCTCATCGGAGATGAACTCGGGCTGCGGCGCGCCGCCGACGCTCTCGCCGTCGTCGTCCTCGTCCCCGGCCACGCCTGCTACTGCCATCAGCTGGAAGCGGCGGGCGTACGTCGTCGCCGAGCCGATCGCCTGTGCGGAGGCCTGCGGCACCGGCACGCGCAGCGGCCCGAACGTGAGCGACTGGCCGGTCTTGTGGATCAGCAGCGTGGTGCACTCGATCGCGCCGTCCTGCGTCACGACGTTCTGCAGCACCGCGACGCCGTGCTTCCCGAGCACCGGGACGACGGCGTTGCGCACCGACGCGAGCGACGCGTAGTTCGGGTTCGTCGGCGCCGGGCCGCGCGCGAAGGCGGTGTTGATGCGATCGAACGTCGGGTTGCGCATCTCCGCCTGGGCGGCGGCGATCGCGGCCGCCAATTCGGCGACCGGCGGCTCGGGTAGCGCCGGCGGCGGGCGGTCGGCGTCCGGCCAGCGCGGGTAGTAGGCGGTGGGGATCTCGGCGCTCTCGATCGCGGCAGCGTTCATCGGGGTTCCTCGGTGGTGTCAGGGAAGGGGGCCGAACAGCGGCACGCCGGCCTCATCGGCGAGGCGCTGGTCGCGGCCGACGGGCGTCACGTCGACCGGCCGCACGTCGACGATCGTCACGCGCGCAGCCGCGAACTCCGCGTCGCCTTCGGCCTCGAGCCGACGCATCGCTGCGAGCCACGACGGGCTCGTGCACTCGCGGCCGTTGGTGAGGTGAGGCGTTTCCATCGGCTCGCCGCACGACCCGTAGGACCAGTGCGTCACCGCGCGCGTCATCGGGCGGCCCTCCGCAGTGGGATCACGCGCGCGGTGCGCCGGTGGAACCGACGCGCGTGCTGCAGCTCGTGCAGCGCGATCCGCGCGCGGACCTCGAGCGACTGGTACGCGGTCACCTCGGCCGGCGTGCGCGGGTCGGCGCAGCGGGCGCCAATGCGGCTGAGGTAGACCCACCGCGCGAGGTTCGCGGCGTTGCGCTCGTCGAGGTCGGTGATTCCCCGATGCTGCGTGACGGTGCCGAAGCGGCGGGGGATCACGGACGGTCCCCGCGCGCCCAGCGGGCGAGTTCGTACCGCTCCAGCGCGAGCCAGAGCAGCAGCACGTAGCTGGTCACGAGGAACGCGCCGAGGAACCAGGCGAGCGGACTGATGCTGCTCACGGCTGCACCGCGGGCAGTTCGTAGCGGCGGCACAGCCGCTGCGCAGTCGGCAGCGTCTCGTCGACGCGCTCCGACCAGCTGGCGGCGCACTCCAGCATCGAATCGCGATTGGGATGCCCGGTCGGCCAGGTCACTGCCAGCGCCAAGCACTCTTCGCGCTCGCGCTGGCAGTGCTCGGCGTAGCGCGCGACCGCGTGGAACGCGACTCGGGCCTGCGCCTCGTTCAGCGTGACGCGCTTCATGCCGCACCCCCGCGGTTCACGAGCGCGCGCATCAGGCTCGGGCCGATGTCGCCGAACATCAGCCGCTCCGTCTGCTCACGCGGCAGCGCGAGGAACGCCTTGCGGCCGAACCGCTTCGCGTAGCAGCGGCCGTGCCAGTCCGTGCGCGGCGCCGAGCGGATCATCCGGCGGTCGTCGCCCATCTCGCCGCAGTGGGCGCACGCGCTCAGGTGGCGGATGTCGTGCGCCTTGCTCAGGTCCGGCGCAGGGATAGGGCCGAGGCGGCTCACCGCACCACCCCGGCGACGATGTCGGTCGTCGCCTCGCGGATCTCGTAGACCGCGCGGAGTTCGGCCTGACGGTCGCCGCGCCAGATCGCCTCGCGGGCGCGGCGGGCGACGTGCTCCAGGTGCGTCAGGCGGGTGACCGCGAGCTGCTGCGCGTGGCCGAGCGGCTCGGGGCGGGTGAGGTTGGCGGGGTTCGACATCCGGCGTCTCCCACAGCAGAACGCTGTGAGCCGGACATTACCCGTGGGTAAAGCTTAGGTCAATACCCGGGGGTAAAAGCTGCGCCGATCACGGCGGCCTCCGCGGCAGGGGGTTTAGTCCTGCCAGCTACTTACGCGACCATTCTCGGTGTAGATGTACGTGCGCCCGTAGACCCACTGCTTGTGCTCGTGGGTGCTGCCGCCGGCCTCAAAAACCGACCGGTTGACGTCGTCGGGAGGGCCAAATGCGCAAAGTACGGCGTCTTCCCTCATGCCGATGCTCACCGTCCGCGCGGCGATCGCCTCGGCTTCCTCCAGAGTCCCGCCGCGGCGCGCCCATTCGTTCGCGTACGCGCGGTCGCTGGCCTTGCCCCTCAAGGCTTTGCAGAGCGCCGAGTCGGACAGCTCTCGGATGGCCTGCATCTCCGCCTGCGCGGTCCGGGCTTCTTCCGCCGCACGAGTATCGTCCGGCCGAAGGGTCGCCAGCCGCGTCCAGACGTCCTTCCTGTCCTGAACCTGCGATGCCTTCAGCGTCGCCGCGCGCGCCTCGAGAAGGCCGATCTCGGCCTCGTTGAGCAGCGAGAGCACCGCGGGATCGTTCGTCCAGGCGAACTGGCTGAGCTTCGTGTTCGCGAGGTCGAACTGCCCCGCCGTCAGCGCCGCACGCGCCTCTTCCAAGGCTTTAGGACCGTTGGCCTTCCAGTACTCCTGAAGCTTGGCTTGGACGTAGTCGGTTTCACTGACCGGGGTCTGCGCGGTCTCGGAGCCGCACCCCGCGAGGCCGCAGAGGGCGAGCAGGGCGGCAGTGGCCGCTGCGCGAGCCCTGATCACGGAGCTGAGGACGCGTCCGCCAGCTCGTCGACGCGAGTTTCGCGGCCGACGTCATCGCGAACCTTGCGACGGCTGCGCTTCTGTCGCGCGACCAGCGTCTCGATCAGCGTCTGAATCTGCGAGCGCAGCGGCTCTTCGAGCTTCTCCCACTCGGCGCCCAGGCGTGCGCCCACCGGAGTCACTTCGATGCCGTGGATCGTGCCTGCCTTGGCCTCGGTCATCCCGTCGAGATAACCCAGCGGGAGCTGGAGCTTACGCTCGATATCTCGCGCGAGATCCTCGCCGATCTTCTTGTGCTGCGCCCCGTTCGGATTGAGCATCCGGGAGACGTAGTTGTCGGTGCGGTCGATGGCCTTCGCGAACGCAGCCTTGCTGCCGTCGAACTTGGCTTCGACGATCGCAACGACCCGCTCGCGCCGAATAACCGCAATGTCCACGCCCCTAGGGTGCCAGCGCATACCGCTGGGTAAATGGCCCCCGGGTATTGACGACACCTTACCTTTGGGTAAAGTGTCGGCATGGACGCACTTCGCGAGTACCTGAACGCCCTGACTCCAGCGGAGCAGCACGAGTTCGCTGCCCGGGTTGGGACCAGCGTCGGCTACCTCCGGAAGGCCATCTCGGCTCGCCAGAACATCGGCGACAACCTGGTGGTCGCGATCGAACGCGAGAGCCGCGGCGCCGTCCGCTGCGAGCACCTTCGCCCCGACGTGGACTGGGCCTACCTGCGCGGTACTGCCCGCCGTTCCGGCACGCGATCGGCCAAGCCGGCCCGTCGTCGATCCCACTGAGCTTTCCATGCGAGCACCCTCCATGAGCGCACTCGGCCGCAAGCTTGACCGTCAACGCGACTCAAGCTCGTTGGCGGGCGTTGAGCAGCTCGAGTTGCGGATCGCCCGCCGCGCCGCGCCCGCGCACGTGCCGGTCGAGACGATCGCGCTGCAGCCGACGATGACCGGCGCCATCAACCTCGCGATCAACGCGAGCGGGCTGGCCGACAAGGAGATCGCCGACGCGCTCGGCATCGACCCGGCCACCTGGTCCCGGATCCGCAGTGGGCAGGCGCACTTCCCGCAGGACCGTCTCGACCCTCTGTGCGACCTGCTGGGGAATGACATCCCGCTGCAGTGGTGGGCGCATCGCCGTCGCTACGAATTGAAACCCCTGCGCTCCGAGCTGGAGCAGCAGATCGACGACCTCCGCGCGCAGCTCGCCGATCGCGAGCGCGACCTCGACGTGATCCGGAGGTTCGTGCAGCAGACCCGTTGAACGGTCGCTCGGCGCAATTCGCGCCGATCAGCCGTGCCGCGTGCGTCGATGTCAGACAGACACCGATGCGCGCAGTAGGACCGCACTGACACCAGCGACCCGCATGGAAGCGGGCAGGGCACATCACGGACGACGACGCCCGGCGAGCGCGGCGTGGGCGCGTTCGTCTCCGAAACCCCCGCGCTGGCCGCGCGCTGCACGCGGCTCTGCTTTTCGGCTCCGGTAGCAGACGAACAACCGGGCGCTAACTCAGGGAGCGCGGGGGCGCGTGAACTACTTCGAGTTTCATATCGGCGACTACGCGGCGGCGACCGAGCATCTCTCCGACGAGGAGGATCTCGCGTACACGCGGCTGCTCCGTGCCTACTACCGCGACGAGCGCCCCATCCCTGCCGATCTCCGCGCCGCCTGTCGGCTCGCTCGCGCGCGCACTGACGCGATGCGCGAGGCGGTCGACGTCGTCCTCCGCGAGTTCTTCGTGCTTGAGGCCGACGGCTGGCACAACCGGCGGGCCGACAAGGTAATCGCCGAGTACCGCGCGACGGAGCCTGAGCGCGAGGCCAAGAAGGCGAACGAGGCCGAGCGTCAGCGGCGGCACCGCGAGGCACGCCGCGAGATGTTCGAGCAGCTGCGCGCGGCCGGCGTGGTGCCTGACTGGAACTTGCCGATGCGCGAGCTGCAAGCGCTCGTCACGCGTCACTGCTCGGCACCTGTCACGCCCGTCACGCGTGACACCACGGCACCTGTCACGCCAGCAACGGACCTGTCACGCGTGACAAGCGTGACAGGCCACGGCTACCCACTTCCCACCTCCCACCTCCCACTTCCCACTACCCAGATAGAAGAACCCAGGAAGGAAGAGGGGCGCGCTGCGCGCGTCGATCCGATCGCGATCGCGGAGGCTCTCCCGAGCGCCGTGCAGGGGACGTGGGCCGAGTGGATCCAGTTCCGCCGCGAGAAGCGCATGCCGCTCTCCGGCCTCGCCCTGCGCAAGCAGGTGCAGTTCCTCGTGGCGTACCCGCCCGAGGCCCAGATCGAAATCCTGAACACATCGATCCGCGCGGGCTGGCAGGGCCTGTTCGCGCCGAAGGGAGTCGTCAATGGCAACGCCCGACCCGTTTCGCGCTTCGACCAGACCCGTGCACACCTCGACGGACTCATCGCCGAGGCCGAGCGCGAAGAGCGTGCGCTTCTGGCGCGCGATGCAGAGTCTGTTCGGCCACCGCTGGACGGACAGCTACGGATCGGAACCGGATGACCTCTGGCAGCACGCACTGGCCGCGGCGTCCGAGGCCGAGCTGAAGCGGGCGATCAAGGCGCTGATGACGCGGGGCGGCGTGCACCCGCCGACGCTGCCGGAGTTCCTCGAGCTTGCGAAGCCGGGGCAGGCGAAGAAGGCCGCACAGGGTGCGGAGCCGCACACGCCGGAGTGGAACGAGGGCCGCGATGCGCTGCTCGACAAGATCGCGAAGCAGTCGCGCGAGCGCGGCGTGGTCTTCGCCGACGCGCAGCGCGTGGACGCACAGGCAGCTCTGGCGGTTGCAACGCTGTCGCCCGGGCAGATCGGCCACGCCGAAGCGAAGGCCTCGTACGAGGCCGGCGCCGCGGCGCGCCTCGCGAGGATGACCAGGCACACGCCCGCTGAGCAGCTCGCGCTCTACGGACCGCGCGCATCGCGCTAAACGACCGACCACATCACCACCACCGAGGACCGACCATGCTACGCATCGAGAAACGCACCGCCAGCTTCGGCGGCAACCTGAACGTCCGGACCGGCAAGCACGGCGACGACGACGTCATCGGCGTCGACGTGCCCGTGACGATGCACGTGCCCGCGGGCCGCGCGCTCGCGAACCTGCTGATCGGCGAGAGCGCCGACGCGCTGCTCTGGCGCGACAACGGCCACGGCGAGCTGGAACCGCGGTACAGCGGCATCAACGCGATCGGCCTCTCCGAGCGCATCGAGAGCGTCCGCGTCGAGGTCTGGCCGCGTGGGCTCGACAGCGACTCGATCGTGCTGCCGGCGGCGAACCTGAAGTCGGTGCGCCTGTCGCCGCTGCCCGGCGGCGTGCTCGAACTCGCGTTCAAGCTGCAGAGCAACCCGTACGGCGACGAGCACGCGGCCCTCGTGGACTGCCTGAACCGCGACGTGGAGATCGCGCTCGAGTGCAAGCAGTTCAAGGCGCAGGCCGCGCTGGCGTTGAACTCGCCGACGGTGCCGGCCGACGCCCCGCTCGAGGTCGCCGTGCCGGACGCCCCGAAGCGCAAGCGCGGGCAGCCGCAGCTGGACGCCTGACGTGCAGGCCGCCGCCATGGAGCGCTGGGTCGACGCTCGCCGCGAGCGACGCGTCGCGGCGGCTGCCGCGGTGCTCGCGCCCCGGCTGCGCGAGATCGAGGCGGCCGAGGCCGCAGCGCGCGCCCGGCCCGAGCACGCGCCGCGCCGTCGCAAGCCGGTGGACCCGGTGCTCGCGGCGCAGCGCCAGCGCGCAGAGGCCCGTGCCGCGCGCCAGGCCGCAGCCGCAGTGAAGCGGCAGCAGCTCGCCGCCGAGGTCGACGCGCTGTACGACCAGCCGCTGCACGCGGCGGCGTAGGGAACCACTCGTGAGGGAGCACGACGATGCAGGCACGGACGCCGACGAAGCGAGAGACGACGCCCCAAGGCTGCCAGGTGAAGCGATGGCGGGAACGAGACGAGCACGGCCGGTGGTGGGAGCACGTGGTGCTGCAGGTGCCCGAGCTGCGGATCGAGCGGCCGGAGCACCGGCGCACGTGGCCCTGAAGTGGCGGCGCGCGGACGCCTACCACCTCGCCAGCGAGTGCGGACGGTTCACGGTCACGCGGGTGCAGCTCGGGCAGCGGCTGATCTACGAGGCATGGCGCCTCGCCGACGAGGTCTCGTACGCCTGCCAGCTCGGCGGCTTCGCGACCTCGGACGAGGCGAAGGCACGGTGCGAGATCGAAGCGCGCGGACGCGCAGGGGAGGAGTGATGCCACGCGGGAAGAGGATCGACCACGGCACGCGGGCCCGCATCCGTGCGGCCTATCGGGCCGGCAAGAAGCTCCGCGAGATCGCCGCGGAGTTCGGCATCCCGATCGGGACCGTGCCGAAGATCGTCGCGGAGGGCGACCTCCCGCGCCGGCAGGGCAAGGTGCTCCAGCAGGAGCCGCAGCTGCGCGAGCTGCTCGTCCAAGGGCTGCCGCACGACCTCATCGGCGACCGGCTCGGGCTGTCGAAGTACACGGTCTGCCGTTGGGCAGTGGCCAACGGGTTCCGGCGACAGGCGCGCCCGGCGCGCGAAGAGGTGGCGGCATGACGCGAGTGCTGGGTATCGATCCGGGCGTGACCGGCGCATTCGCGCTGATCGGCCCCGACGGGACGATGGTCGACGACCTGCCCGTGATCCGCGATGGCACGCTCGCATGGATCGACGCGGGCGCCTTCGAGCACCAGCTCCGGCTCATCGGCTGCGGCGAAGGCACGGTGGCGTTCGTCGAGCGCGTGCACGCCATGCCGAAGAACGGCGCGCTCGCAGGCTTCAGCCAGGGCATGACCCTCGGCAGCATCCTCGCGACGCTGCAGGTCGTCGGGTGCTCGGTGCGGCTGGTCTCGCCGGCGACCTGGAAGCGCGCGGCCGGTCTCGTGTCGGAGTCGCGCGACGAGAGCGACAGCGCCCGGAAGCGCCGCAGCCTGGACCGCGCGCGGCTGCTGTTCCCGAATCTCCGGCTCGACCGGGTGAAGGATCACGGCCGCGCCGAGGCGCTGCTCATCGCCGACTACGGGCGCCTGCAGCTCGCGAAGGCGGCAGCATGAGCACCGAGATCCACGTCGACGCGCTGACGCTGCGCTACCTCGAGCTGGTGAGCGGGAAGACCGGCCGCGCCGCGATCCGCGCGTGGATCCAGTTCACCGGCTGGGACCAGAGCCTCCGCCGACAGGGGCTGAAGCAGGACCCCGTCGAGCACCGCATCGCGCGGGCCCGTCGGAACGCCCGCATCTGGTGGCGGGAGCACGGAGCCGTGATGGAGCGCGCCTCGTGAAGGTCCGGCGTCGCGGCCGGCCTCGCACGCAGGGGGCGCGGAAGGAGATCGACGAGCGGCTGCAGGCGTGGGGTAACGCCGTGCGCGGCGAGCTCGGTGTCGGCGAGGTCTCCAACGTGCTCGCCGAGATGATCGCGAACAGCGGGCTGCGCATCCACGCGTACACCGAGGTCTCTGACCGCGACGTCGAGACGGACCAAGCGGTCGCGAAGCTGCCGTTCCGCCTGCGGCGCACGGTGGTCTGGCGCTACGTGACGATGCCCTCGGCGCCGCGCGAGCAGATCGCGTCGCGGATGCGCGTGCACGTCGAGGACTTCAAGGGCTACCTGAACACCGCCATCGACCTGCTCGCGGACTGGCTCTGCACGGAACCCACCTCTTGAATTGGCCCCCAAATTGTGGAAACTCCGCCGCAACGTCGAAGACGTGTCGATGAGGCCCCGCCAGCGAGCGGGGCTTCGTCGTTTCTGGGGGCCCGAAACGTGATCCCGCTTCCGCACTGGCGCTCGCCCTCGAGCTCGGGCGTGCAGTCGGCCGTCCGTGAGATGCTGCCAGACCCCCTGCGCCCGCCAGCGGACTACCGGCGGCTGCGAGCCGAGAACCTGCGCCGCGCTGAGCGCTGCGCCGCGCGTCCAGCCCTTCGGCCGCTCACCGCCTGAGTCCGCATTCTGCGTGGCAGCGCGCCTTTCGCGCAGGCAAGCTTCGGGATATGGACCGGGAATCACTTCGGGCGGCGTATTGCGCCACCTGCGGAATCGGGTACCTCGATCCGAATTCGGAATGGGGTCCGACCCCGCCTGCCGACGGTCGGCTGCCTAACGTCGTGATCAAGGGGACGGGGTTCGTCGCGTCCCATGGACTGATCGCGACGGCGCGCCACGTGCTCGACGGTTTGCACAAGACCGGGATCGACATCGAGCGGCAGCTGGTTGTGGTGTTGACCAATCCTTCAAAGCAGGTCGGGCAGATCCGGTTCCTGCGTGGCTTCAACGGTTACCTGACTGTGAGCCATACAGAACAGGGTGAGTTCACCCCCGACATGGACTACGCGTTCCTGCCGCTGCCGGCTGGCTGGGAAGCGGTGCAGCCAATTGTTGCGGCGCCGCAGGATGCGCAGCATGTTCTCGACGAAGTAGTCGCGGTGGGTTATCACAGCGGCCAAACGTTACTCAACGCGAAAGGCCTCGGGTCGAACAGGTGGGGCCCCCTGACGCTCGCAGGGCGCATTAGCGCGATCTCGCCGATCGGCCTTTCGTCGAAGGAAGGCGCCAAAGAGTTCCTGTTGGACATGACCGCAGCAGGCGGCATGAGCGGCGCGCCGGTGCTCGACAGCTCCGGCGCGGTGTTCGCGATGGTAGTGGCCGGCATTGAGCGCTTGATCGAGAACGAGCAAGGCGATCGCATCGGCACCGCGCCGCTGAACATCGCGCGTGCTCTGCCGTTCACCGCGGAGATCCAGGCCAAGCTGCCGCAGATTCGTGAAGCGTTCACCCGAGCGATGCCGAAGTAGCTGCGGCGTTTCTCCCACTTCGCGCCAGTTTCTCAGCCTTCTGACTCGCCGCCCGTAGCGCAAGCTTTGGGCATCCACCCTCGTCGATACCCTAGGGTTCACCCGAGTTCGGCCCGGCCAGGTAGCCCCTGAGCTGGGCCTTTTCTTTTCTGGAGAGCACGATGCTGACCCGACTCCGCGAGTGGGCCCGCCGCACGGCGGCGCGCGTGACGGCCGCAGCCGCGGCTCTGCTCGTCGCGATCGCCGCCTTCCTGGGCGTCGGCGAGGCGCCTGCGCAGGCCGTCGTCGACGTCCTCTCGTGGACGAACCCGACCACCCGCGTCGACGGCACGCCGCTCGCGAACCTCGCGACGCTGCGCGTGCAGTGGGGCGCGACGCCCGGCGGCCCGTACAACGGCGGGCAGCTCGAGGTCGCGGCACCGGCGACGAGCGCGAACGTGCCGCGCCCGGCGGCCGGCGTCGGTACCGTGTGCTACGTCGTGACGGCGATCGACGCGGCGGGCCTCGCGTCCGACCCGTCTGCCGAAGCGTGCAAGACCGTCGTAGCGAGACCGAGTGCGCCGAGCGGCATAGCCGTCCGCTGAGCGATGTTCCACGAGTTCAGCAGCGGGAAGAGCGACGGCGGCGACGCCACGCTCGTTCGGCCGAGCAACTGGAACGAGCGCCACCGGGTAGGCGACTGGCTGTGGCCGGGCATCACCGCGACGCCCGCGCTCGACCAGGCCGACTGGAACCCGACCGACGGTACGCGCACGTGGAACGCGGCCGGCGAGCGCGACCGCGCGGTGCTGATCCGGGCGACGCCCGCGAGCGTGTCGTTCATCAGCGGCCTGGTCGGCGGCGCGGCCGGCCGTATGGCCGTCATCAAGAACGACACGGTGGACGGCCTCGTCTGCCTGCTGAACGAGGACACAACCTCGGCCGCAGGCGCGCGGTTCTCGCTGCGGCGCGAGTCCATCTGGCTCCTGCCGGAGCAGATGGCGACGCTCTCCTACGACCCCACTGAGAGCCGCTGGGAGATCCGCTCGCTGTCGTTCGACGCGCGCGCGGTCGACTTCAACACCGCCCTGATCCTGCCGAGCACGGCTACGGGCGTGGTGGGGTCGAACGTCGCGACGGCGACGACGGCGACGCTGAGTACGACCTCGTCCAGCGCTACCCCGACGAACGACTTCCTCGCGAACCCGTTCACGCAGATCACGAACAGCACGGCGAACGGCAGTTCGGACGTGCGCACCTCGGGTGCTGTGCCCTTCATGCGCGGGGCTTCGGCCGGGCGGCAGGGCGTGTTCTTCAACGCGGCGCTGCGCATCCCGGCGGCGAGCGCCACCGGCGGCGCAGCCGTGGGCCTGTTCAACTCGACCGCGGCGCTGACCACGCTCCCGGACGCAGTGAACAACTGCATTGCGGCCGGAGTGCTGTCGGCGGGCCAGACCACGATGCGCGTCGGTGCGCGCGACGCGTCGGCGATGACGCAGGTGGACCTCGGCGCGTCCTTCCCGGTGCCGAACGCGACGGCCGCCTACGAAGTGTGCCTGCAGGCGGTGGCGGCGCAGTCGCGCGTCATCTACGCGGTGCGCCGGCTGGACTCGCGCGCGGTGGCCGGCGGCGCGCTTACAGCGAACCTGCCCGGCAACACCATTGCGCTCGCCCCGCGGGCGAACGTGATGGTCGGCGCGACAGCGGCGGCGACCACGCTGCAGTTCAACCGTCTGCTCGCGCGCGCCCTGAACTACTGAGGTCCCCATGCTCACCGACACGCAGCTGCAGCAGCTCGTCACAGCGCTTCGTGCGAGCGGCGACACGACCGTCATCGCGGCGCTCGCGATCGGCAACGTCGATGCGCTCGCCGCCTGGTGCAACGCGCCCTCGTCGACGCTCGCATGGCGAAACGCGATGACCGGGCAGGAGGTCGACGAAATCACGCCGTGGACGGCCTTCGACGGCCTCAGCGCTGGCCGCCGTGACTCGTGGCGGCAGTTCCTAACGTTTCCGCGCGACTTCGGTCGCCCTCGCATCCGCCAGTGGGTGACCGACGTGTGGGGCGCCGCCACTGCGTCGAGCAGCTCCGAGGCGATCCTGCAGGCCGGGCGCGAGTCGGCAACCAATGCCCAGGCGCTGCTGGGCGGGACGACGCGCACCACTGGGACCGTGTCGGCGCTCAACCGCGCCTACGCCGGCGAGGTGGCCGTGCCCCAGCTCGCCAGCGGCCTGAACCGGTTCTGAGGGCTGACCAGTGCCGAACGAACTGCGGCAGGTGTACGGCACACAGGTGACCGTCATCACCCGCACGACGTCGATCACGGCGGCGGGCAACACGGTCGCCGCCGACGCCACGCAGCTGAACAACTCGCTGAACTACCCGTCGGCCGTGGCGGTGCTGAACATTCCGGACGGGTTCGCGGCAGCGCCGACAGCCGGGCAGACGCTCGACCTGTTCATGGTGCTTGACGACATCGACGGCACCGCGGACGAGACCCCGGAGCCTGCTGCCGGCGACATCGAACAGCTCGCCAGGTACGTCGGGTCGTTCGTGATGGACAACCAGGCTGTGGCCGTGCGCAAGCCCATCGTGATCTCGCTGGAGGGCGTGCGGCTGGCGCGCTACTTCCTGAAGAACTCGACAGGCCAGACTGCGCAGCGTACGACCGCAGACATCACCGTCAAGATCACACCGTTCAGCGTCGAGCCGACGCCCTAAGAGGCGTCGTGGCGTACCCCCTACGAGCGAATCGGTTCCGACAGCAGCCGCAAGAGCCGTTCGACGTCGATTGGCTGCACCCCCTTGCGACTGCGATCGGCCTCGACCGGGTGTGGGTCGCCACCGAGCCAGGAGCCGTCTGGGACAGCGGGCGAAAGCGCGCGGTCCCGCAGATCTCTGCTGGCATCGGGTCGACTGTTTGCGTTTCACCGTTCGGGCAGCCGCTCCGGGCAGCCGCATTCAACGCAGCAAGCTCGCACTGGATAGACCTTGGGACGCTGGCCGACAGCAACCAAGCAACCCTCGTCGCCGTGGTGCGGACGGAACTCGTGACCGAAGGCAGGGCGGTCGGTTCTCGCGACGGGTCAGGCGCACCCAACGGTGTCGCGATTGCAACGAGCATCGGCGGCGTGCTCGGCTCCAATGCGTTCCAGGTCGACGGCAACCCATTCGCTGTGCGTACGGCCACGGCCGGCGGATTCCGCACCGACGTCGCGCATACCTACGTCGGCTCTTGGATCCCGAACAACGTTCGGCTTTTCGCCGATGGAGTTCCGCGCGGCTTCACCAGCTCTGCCTCGCTGGGCTCGATGACGCACACGCAGTCGCTTCGGATCGCACGGAGCGGAAACACCTACTGGACCGGCGACGTTGGGCTAGTGGCATTTGGTCAAGGCGCTGATGAAGCGGCGGCGCGGGAGCTATCTGCCAACCCGTGGCAGATTCTGCGCCCGTACAAGCCGCGACTCTGGTTCTTCTCGTCCGTCCCATTCGACAACGCCTTCCAGCCCGGCGCGTTCCAATTCGACGCGTTCCAGACCAGCGAGGTGCTCGGAGGCGGCGTGACGGTGCTGCTGAGCGGAGTGAGCGGCGCTGCGGAGGTCGGTATCGTCGACGCACGGGGCGCTGCGCTCATTGCACTGGCCGGCACAAGCACGGTCGGCGCCGCGGGCACGCTCGCAGCCTCCGGCCGCGCGGTTACGGGCCTGAGCGGCGCCGCCGCGGCCGGTGCAGCGGGCGGGATTGGAACGTCTGGCGGCGCGAACTCCTCTGTACCCGGCACCATCAGTGCCGGTGCGGCCGGGGCGATCGTCGCGACGGGCGCGGCCCTCACGGTGATCAACGGCGCTGTCACGACCGGCGCGGCCGGCGAGCTGGCGGTGCAGATCGCGCGCATCGTCGCCGTCGACGGCGTGCAGTCCACGGGCGCCGCGGGCACCGTCACGGCCACGGGGCGCGCGAACAGCACGCTAACAGGCGCCGCCGCGACCGGCGCAGCGGGCACGCTGACGGCGCAGACGGGGCTCAATGTGTCGGTGCCGGGTGTGGCCGGATCGGGCGCTGCGGGCGCTCTCGACGCGTCGGGCAGGGCTTCCACGGCGCTGACGGGCGCGAGCGCGGCCGGCGCCGCCGGCACGCCGGTCGCCACAGGGCGGGCGAACACTGCGCTCGGCGGCGTCCAGGCTTCGGGGCAGGCCGGCGGGCTTCAGGCGGTGACTGCCGGCGCTGTCGCAATCGACGGCGTCGCCGCCACAGGTCAGGTCGGTGCACTCGCCACGAGCGGGCGCGCGACCACTCCACTGGTTGGCGCGAGCGCGTCCGGGGCCGCCGGCGTGCTGAGCGCGGCGCCGGTGCTGACGGTTGCTCTCACCGGCGTGAACTCGACCGGTTCCGCCGGCTTCATCGCCGTGCAGGGCTCGGAGAACCAGGTCGTGGCGCTCGGCGGCGTCTCTGCGCTCGGCCAGCTCGGCGACCTGATTGCCAGGGGCCGCGCCACGGTGCAGGTGCCGAGCGTCGCGGCCGCGGCTGCCGCCGGCAATCTCGTGGCGCTGGCCCGCATCACGGTGACGGTGCCGAGCGTGCTGGCGAGCGGCGCGGCCGGCGTGCTCGCAATCACGGGCGTCGCCCGAACCGCGCTCGACGGCGTGTCCGCCGATGCAGTGGTCGGCCTGCTGCTGGGCCTGGTGCCCGGGGCCGACCCCACTATCGGCCGCTCGGTCACGCTCCCGCGCTTCGCCCGCACGGTGCTGGTCGACGCGAAGGGCCGCACGGTCGTCATCGAAGCCGCGCCCCGTGTCGTGCGCGTGGAACCCGGAACCATCGTGGTCGAGGCGGACGTCACGCAGAGCGTCGCGCCCGGCTCTGGAACCCTGCAATAGGAGCGACTCATGCCTATCTCGACTGCGATGGCCACGAGCTTCAAGAAGGACCTGCTCGAAGCCCTGCACAACTTCCTCGCCACCGGCGGCTCGACGTTCCGCATCGCGCTGGTCCGGCCCTCGAGCACCGGCACGTACGGCGCTGCGACGACGGCGTACACGCAGCTCACCGGCAACTCGGACGAGGCGACCGGCACGGGCTACACCGCCGGCGGCGCGGCGCTCACGCGCATCAACCCGACGACCTCGGGCACGACGGCGTTCACCGACTTCAACGACGTGACGTTCACGACGGCCACGCTCTCGGCGGAAGGCGCGCTGATCTACAACGACACGCTCGCCGGCAAGAACGCCGTGAGCGCGCACTCGTTCGGCGGCACGCGTACCTCGACGGCCGGCGACTACGTCCTGCAGTTCCCGACGCCGGACGCGGCTCAGGCCATATTGAGGCTCGCGTAGTCGTGACCCCGGTCGAGAGCCGGCTGACGTTCGTCGCGGAGGCCGGTCGGAACCGCCACGGCCAGAAGCTCTGGCGCTGCCAATGCCAGTGCGGTCAGGAGATCACCACGCTTGCCAGCGCGGTGCGCACGGGTCACACCAAGTCGTGCGGGTGCCTGCAGAAAGACCGCCCGTCGCGACTGCGACACGGTCATCGCCGCACCGGCGGCGAAGCGACGCGCACCTACGTCGCGTGGTGCAACATGAAGGCCCGCTGCGATAACGCGGACGGGATCGGCTACCGCAATTACGGCGGCCGCGGCATCCGGTACTGCGATCGCTGGGCCTGCTTCGACGCATTCCTTGCCGACATGGGCGAGTGCCCCGAAGGCCTCGAACTGGAGCGGGTCGACGTCAACGGCCATTACGAGCCCGGGAACTGCGTCTGGACCACGCGCAAGGCGCAGTGCGTCAACAAGCGCGTGAACCATCGGGTGGAGTACCAAGGCGAGTCCCTGACGCTGTCGCAGTGGGCGCAGCGGCTCAACCTGACCTACCTGACGCTGTTCTCGCGCCTGAAGCGCGGATGGCCCGTCGAGCGCGCCCTTCAGCCCGTCATCTACCACCGTCATCGGCCCGAGGGCCGGAGGTCGACGTCATGTCCAAGTCCGTAGCCGAGCTGGAGGCCGAGCTGGCCGCTGCCCGCGCCGTCGAGGAGACCGCTGCGGCGGCTGCTCGCGAGAAGGCGCTCGCCGTGGCCGACGCCGACGCGGCCGTGCGCGCGAAGCAGCAGGAGATCGCCGACCGCGACGAGCACGTCGCAGGCCTGCTGGCGCGCGCCGAAGAGGCCAAGGCCTCGCGGGACGCGGCCGCGGATGAACTCGTGGCCCTCGAGGCCCACGCGGCGGCGCTGAAGGCCTGACGTGCGCCCCGTCGATCTCGCCACCGACCGCGCCCGCGAGCGCGTGGTCGTCGGCCTGCCCGTGCACCAGCTGGGGCCGATCGGCCAGGCGATCCGCGGCAAGGTGCTCGCGGACGTCGCGCCGATCGCGGGCGGCGTCGAGATCCGCACGCGCGAGGGCCTCGCCGTCAGCGTGCAGTGGCGCTCGGACGGCGCGGAGATCGCCGGCCTGCGGTGGCAGCCGGCAGGGTGGGGCAGCGAGTGCCACCTGCCGCCGAACCTGCGCTACGTGCTGGGCCGCACGCTGGATCACGCCGCGACACGCGACGGCCTGCTGCTGGTCGTGCTCGAGGACGGCCACGCGCTGCGCTTCGAGTTCAACGGCAGCGACCCCGCCTGCACGGGCGTGAACTGCTACGTGATGCTGCCGAGCCCCGTGCCGGCGCTCGCCGCGGCCGGGGGCTTCCGATGACGTGCCTGGTCGTCCCGAAGTACTGCCAGCACGTCGGGGCGAAGGAGCCGCTCGAGTTCGACTGGACGCGCTACTGCGCGAACACGTGGTCGGCGGGCGAGGTGTACTCGCTGGGCGAACGCGTGCGGTCGCCGGACGCCCCGGGCTACGAGTTCGAGTGCACCGCGGCCGGCCAGTCCGGCAGCCGGGAACCGAAATTCAAGAACGTGCAGGCGCCGGGCGAGACGATCGCGGGCGACGGCTCGGTCAGCTGGCTGTCCCGAGCCATCTCCAACGCCAGCCTGGCGCGCACGATCCAGTCGGCGACGTGGTCGGCCGACTCCGTGGTGCTGATCACCGAGCCCGCGGTGGTGTCGGTCGGCGGGGAGCAGAAGACCCGGGCGAACATCGCCGCTCAGGTGGGCGCAGCTGGCAGCACGTTCCGGGTGCGGGTGAACGTCGCCTTCACGGACGGCACCTCGGCAGTCGGCCTTGCCGACGTTGAGTTCGACGCGTGAGCCTGCGCCTCGGGATCGACGTCGAGACCTA
>Ga0315900_10001034_pt1 | contig 44717 bp, 36 predicted proteins | sample LakEriMetagenome_FD_203521 | JGI IMG/M metagenome (GOLD analysis project Ga0315900, IMG submission 203521) | Freshwater fungal communities from buoy surface, Lake Erie, Ohio, United States - Buoy 12 MA114 | ecosystem: Environmental > Aquatic > Freshwater > Lake > Lake biofilm | place: USA: Lake... | reverse complement strand
TTCCTGTTCCGCTTGTAATACTTGGTCCAGACCAATTATAACTAATCGGTGAACTTGGAGAATTAATACCAGTTTGAACGCTAAGATTTGTACAATTTAAAGTTCCTGCCGATGTACTACTAACGGTCGGAGAGTTGGTGTTAGCGGGTATTATTACGTTACCGGTAGTTATACAACTATTTGAGGTATTTGTAACTGTATAATTAAATGTTCCAGCTTGATTTACAGTTATTGTGCTGATATTTGTAGCAGAGGTAATACCAGTGCCAGACCAATTATAAGAAACAGGTGTTGTAGTAGTAGATGCAATAGCTTGCGCTGTGGAAGTATTACATGTTATACCTGTTGAAGATGTTGTAACTGAAGGTAAAGAAATACTAGATGCTACATTTACAGTTCTAATTGAAGAACAAGTTGTGGCCGTGTTTGTAATAGTTACAGAATATATGCCAGGAGCATTAACATTTGCCGTTGGGGTAGATGCTCCGGACACAACACCTGGACCACTCCATGCATAAATTACTGGAGTTGCAGTAGTGCTGGCAATGGCTTGTGCGGTATTAGTAACGCAAGTAATAGAGCCATTAGTTGACATATTTACATTTGGCGGTGGTGAAAAATTAATATCAAACCTACAAAATGCACCAGCATTACCATCCAACCACAAGTAGTAAGTAGTTCCTGGAGGATCGGCATTACTAACTGCTATATTAACGGTACCAGTATTTACAGCACAACCAACTTCAGTACTTGTTGTAAAAGTACAAGAATTAAATAGTGCGAGCTGTTGACTATTTGCGCCTCCTTGACACTGTATCCCATTAACTGTTAATGTAAAATTACCTGTAGGTCTTGAAAACCTATAAAATGTAGAGTTTTCTAATGAAAACCAACAAGAAGGAATATATGGTATATTGGGTGAAATAGCCCCGTAATTACAGTTATTAGGGATATTACAATTAAAATTTTGTGCATTTGAACATCCAGCGCCAATACCATTTCCATTAGTTGGCGGGGTAGGTAAAGGCATTAAATTTATATCAAAACTCACTTGTTTTGTTTGCGTATTATAGGGAACATACATCTTAACATAATAGGTTGTATTAGGTAAAACGTTTATATAATAACCAGATGTTGTTGGTTGAGTAAAGGGTCCTGGTGTAGAACCATGAGACATTATACCAACATTGTCACAAGTACTGGGCACACCGTTACCTCTATTAATAGCTATTGGCAATGTTCCTGAGCCAGGACATGAATTAGTCTGATATAATGCAAATTGAACACCAGCTAGGTAAGTTGTCCCACCACTAATAGCAGTTGCAGGAGTACCAGATGTATAAGCTGAATTTGTTGCCCAAACAGAAATACCTTCGGTAGTTGGACCTGTTGTGAAACGAAACCATACATCAGGAGAAGTTCCTGTTGCTGAGTTAGCAACATAACTGGAGCCACTACATGTTGGATCAGCACCCTCAGTTGATGGTGTAGCACTTGTCATATTTACGCTTGCAGTGTAAGTAGGGAGGCTTCCAATATTTGTACAGTCCGATGCTGGATTTATTGTTCCTATATTTGGAGCAGAGCTACATGAATTATTAGGCGAACCAAATCCTATTATTTGAGAATAACCAATAGCAATAATTAATTGAAAAGCAAAGACAAAAAATAGATTTTTTTTCATTATTTAAAAATTTATACACAAAACATAATTTCAACAAATAAATTTATAGAGAAATTATGTTTGCTTTTGAGGGGATAGCCCCTCAAATACTAAATTAGTATATCAGTAGTTTTTATAAAATAGAGTCAGTAAAAAGCCAGACCATCTTTTTAGATAATCTGGCTAGTATCCAGGAGGAGACTCGAACTCCCACGTCTTGCGACATACGCACCTCAAGCGTACTTGTATACCATTCCAACACCTGGACATTTCTGTCTCTTGTATTCCTCCCGATAGCTATCGGGACCAACACCTGGACATTATACTTTTTGACATCAGCCAAAACAAACACTAGAGTTAAAGCACAAAAATGATAATTATTTTTGTATTACAGCAATAATTTATTGAATTACAAACCAACATTAAATCCTATCTGAATAATTGGATTTTGATAAGGAGAAAGGGGAGTTTGATTTATATTATAAAATATAGCAGCCACAAAACTTCCATTTTTAGAAAACTGCTGTTGATATCCACCGCCCAGTAAAATATTATCCACCCATGCTCTGCTCTTGGCAATTGGAGAAGTGAAGTCTGGAACACTTAATCTATCCCACCCGACTTGTGCAAATAAATTCTCTAGCACTAAATATCTTGCGAAACCATTGCCGCCATAAATAGTTGAAGTATATTTTTTATTGTTGTAGTCAATACTGTAGTAATTATAAGTAACCCCACCTCCTAACGAAAATTGTTTGGTTATTTTGCAACCTATTAAAGGAGATAAATTGATGTATGTTGTAGCACCAAACCAACCTCCTACGTTTCCTCCAAAGAATAATCGTTCTTTAAAACTACTAAACTCTTTTTGTGTGGGAGGATTTTGATTAAAAGGAGTTTGAGAAGGACTAGCAGGAACAGGATTGTTTTCTTGAGAAAAAACAGAACAATTTAAGCTAAGTATTAAAAATGTATATTTTAGTATTTTAGTCATTTTATTTCTTCGTAGTCAATGTATTCGGCATCGTTTGGATTAAAATGCGTTTTTAATTTTACATTTTTATCAATTTTAATTTCACCCTCTTTACTTTGGTTATTTCTATTGATGGGTTGAGTTTTTATTTTTGACATGCTTTTGAACATATCGTAAATTTTCCAAATAATCCAGATGGCAATAATTGTCCAAACTATATCTCGCACGATTGTGATGTTTTAAATGATATACAAAATTACATTATTTAGTAATACTTAGCCTCAATTAACAAAATTTGCGATGAGTGTTGATTTCAAAAAAAACCCTTCCAATTTAATGAAAGGGTTTTTTGAGTTATTATTAATATTATTTTGATTCTGTAGCATCTTCAATGCTTTCTGAATTTTCTTCACCTTTTACTTGTGGTTTGTAAATTGGTTTGTCAGATTTTGGAGCATTTGGATCTACATAATCCCAACTTACAATACGGAATACTGTACGACGATTTTTTTGGTGTAATGCTTCTTTCTCTTCTTTAGTTTTAGCTTTTGCAATTTGAGCATCAGTGATTAGTAATTTTTTCTCACCCCAACCTTTGAATTTTAAACGATCCACAGGAACTTTTTTCTCATTTATTAAATAATCAACACAAGATTTAGCACGAGCTTCAGATAATACTTGGTTTTTCGCATCTGAACCACGGCTATCTGTATGAGATTGTAATTCAACAATAATAGAAGGGTTATCCATTAGTGTTTGGTATAAGAAATTTAATGAATCCTTAGAATTTAAAGGCTTATGTGTATCATTATCTTTAGCAGTTCCTTCTATATCTACTAATAAATCTGCTTTACCTAAAGCGTATAATACAGCAGGGAAACGAATCTCAGCTTTAACAGGAGTTAACGCGAAGTCTTTCACAAAGTCTTTAGATTCATTTTCATCAACTGTAGTTAATTTACCCATGTCCTTATTAGCTAAGAAACCTAATTTGAAAGTTTGAGAAACTGTTGATTTATCAGTACCAACAGTCACTTCATAAGAAGTGTTTTCTTTTAATTTAAAGTTGTATTTACCGTCAGCGGCTGTTTTAAATTCAAACATATCTCCGTTTGAACCTTTTAAGTGAATAAAAGCATTAGTTACAGGCTCATTACCTTCTTCACTAACTACAGTTCCTGTCAAGTTGAAGTTTAATGGTGGTAAGATGAATGAATAAATATCATCACTTCCTTTTCCGCCTTCACGGTTAGATGTAAAATAACCTTTGATTTTTTTACCTTCGAAAATAATACCGAAATCATCACCAGCAGAGTTCATTGGGTATTTCAAGTTTTCAGGTGCTTTAGTAAATTTTCCATCAGTTCCTTTAGCCGCTTTAAAAATATCTAAACCACCCATACCTAAATGGTAGTTTGAAGAAAAATATAAAGTTTTGTCATCATCAGCAATGTATGGATACATTTCGTCACCTTGAGTGTTAACTGTTGGCCCTAAGTTTACAGGCTCTCCCCAAGCTTTATCTTTTTTGTTGTAAGTACTCATCCAGATATCTTTACCACCGTATCCACCTGATAATTTTGCTGTAAAATATAAAACATCTCCAGTTACATTGATAGATGGATGACCGAAAGCAATTGAATCTACGCAGAAAGGTAATAATTCTGGTTCTGCCCAAGATGGACCTTGTTTTTTACAAACATATAATTGACATTTTAATTGTTTGTTTTTTGCTTCAGGACAACGAGTCATAAACATAACGTCGCCTTTTTTAGATACAGAAACTGAAGCCTCATTCATTTTTGAAACGATTGTGTTAGCTAAAGGTCCTGGAGTGCTCCATTTGCCATTTTTATCTAATTTAGCTTCATATAAATCTGAGTGATTTTGACCTGTTGTGATATCAATAGATCCAGTTGCGCCTTGACGAGTAGAAGTAAAGATTAAAGATGTGTATTTTTTATCAGCGTAAGCAGGGCTAAAATCAGACTCTTTAGAGTTGATTAAAGACATGTTTTCAACTTTTAAACGAGTTTCAGGAGTGTTTTTAGCGTCTTTCCATTGTTTAGCTAACTCACATGATTTTACACCATTCTCACCACGAGAGTCTGAAGGCATTTCTTTTTTATAATTATTGTATTCTACAATAGCCTCTTCGTATTTTTGTTGGGTTTTTAAAACATCTGCTAAATTTAAAATAGCTACTGGATCAGGATATTTTGCTTTAATAGCTTTGCTGTAATATGTTTCAGCACCTTTGAAATCATTAATTTCTTGGTAAGATTGTGCTGTTCTAAATAAAATTCTAGCTTTTGCATCTGCTTTCTTAACTTTAGTATAAGCTTGTTTATAAAGCTCTATAGCATTGAAATACTGATGATTTTCGAAGGCAACATCCGCATCTTTTAAATAATTTTTCTGTGCGCTGACAGAAAATACAAATGCCATGATGGCGATAGTGGTTAGGGCTAGTGTTTTTAAGTTTTTCATAGGTAATTTAAACTTTATAAGGTGCTAATATATAGATTATTTTAAAACTGCAAAAATTTATTAACAAAAATCCCCGTTTTCGTCGGGGATTTTCGCGTTTTTATCTTAAATAAAGCATTTCTCGGTATTTTGGTAATGGCCAAGTGGCATCATCCACAATTCCCTCCAATTTATCCACATTGTAGCGCATAGATTCAAAAAAAGGTTTTACTTTTTCGCAATAAGCGTGAGCTTGTTTTTTGGCGTTATCTAAATTATTAGCTTTTTTGCGTTCTTCAGTCATCAAGTAAGCATCATTTTTAATAATCGTAACTCTTTCCGAAATTTCCTTAATTAGTTCTAATTGTGTTTTTGCTACTGTTTTAAATTCAGCTGGAGATAAAATCTCCTTCATTCCTCTAACAGATTCCACCAAGCTTTTTTGATAATTTAATGCAGCTGGAATAATTTGATTGCTTACCATATCAGCAATGATGCGTGATTCGATTTGAATTTTTTTGGTATATGTTTCCAATGCAATTTCGTAACGTGCTTCTTGCTCACGGTGATTTAAAATGCCTTGCGATTCAAACATGGCTAATGTTTTTTTGGAAATCATTGCCTCTAGAGCGCCTGGTGTTGTTGGAATATTATTTAAGCCGCGTTTTTTAGCTTCTGCTTTCCAGGCATCTCCATAACCGTTTCCTTCGAAACGAATTTTTTTACTTTCGATAATGTATTTTTTTAATACTTGGAAAATTGCTTCGTCTTTTTCTACTTTCTTGTTAATTAAAGCATCTACATCTTTTTTGAAAATAACCAATTGTTCAGCCATGATAGAGTTTAAAACAGTCATTGGTCCACCGCAGTTTGCAGAAGAACCAACGGCACGGAATTCGAATTTATTTCCCGTAAAGGCAAAAGGAGATGTTCTGTTTCGATCGGTGTTGTCTAATAAAATATCTGGAATACGACCGATGTTCATTTTTAAAGCCGTTTTTTCTTCTGGACTCATTTTGCCAGAGTGAACAGCTTTTTCTAATTCATCTAATACTTTTGATAGTTGTTCTCCTAAGAAAACAGACATAATTGCTGGAGGAGCTTCGTTAGCGCCCAAACGATGATCATTGTTTGCAGATGCAATAGAAGCGCGTAATAAATCACCATGCTCATAAACTGCTTTCACAGTATTAACAAAGAAAGTTAAGAATTGTAAATTAGTTTTAGGTGTTTTACCTGGAGATAATAAGTTTTTACCTGTGTTAGTTGCCAAACTCCAGTTATTGTGTTTACCACTACCGTTAACACCTGCATAAGGTTTTTCGTGCATTAACACTCGAAAATTGTGACGGATAGCCACTTTTTCCATCACGTCCATTAACAATAAGTTGTGATCAACGGCTAAATTAGTTTCTTCAAACACAGGCGCACATTCAAATTGAGCAGGAGCAACTTCGTTATGACGAGTACGAACTGGAATTCCTAATAAATGAGATTCATATTCAAAATCGCGCATGTATGCTGCAACTCTTTCTGGAATTGAACCCCAATAATGATCTTCTAATTGTTGACCTTTGGCAGGTGCATGACCAAATAATGTACGACCAGTTTGTTGTAAATCGTAACGAATATTGTATAAGGCAGAGTCTACTAAAAAATATTCTTGTTCCCAACCTAAAGTCGCAATAACCTTTGTTACGTTTTTATCAAAGTATTGACAAACATCAGTAGCCGCTTTATCTACAGCGTGTAATGATTTTAATAAAGGCGTTTTAAAATCTAAAGATTCACCAGTATAAGAAATAAAAATTGTAGGAATACAAAGAGTTTCTCCCCAAATAAAAGCAGGAGAAGTTGGATCCCAAGCTGTGTAGCCACGAGCTTCAAATGTATTACGAATTCCTCCATTTGGGAAAGAAGACGCATCTGGTTCTTGCTGTACTAAAGCATTTCCGCTGAAACGCTCGATAGCTCTTCCGCCTTCAATTGGTTCAAAAAAGCCATCATGTTTTTCGGCAGTAGCGCCAGATAAAGGTTGAAACCAGTGTGTAAAGTGAGTTACTCCTTTGCTTTGTGCCCAAGCTTTCATACAAGCAGCAACTTGATCAGCCATTTTACGCTCAACAATAGTTCCTTGGTGCATAGAGTTTTGGATACTATTAAATGCTTCTTCTGATAAAAATTCACGCATGGCATCTAATCCAAATACATTAGATCCATAGTATTGTGAAACTTGTTGGTTGTTGTTATTAAACTCTACTGGAGTTCTTTTTACAACATCTTGCATGGCTAAAACGCGTCTTGTGCTCATAATTTTGGTTTTTATAGGGGGTGTAAAATGAAAAACTGTATTTTTTGTCAAAATTATATCAAAAAAAGGGGGGGTGCAAGTAAAAAAGTTACTTTTTTGAAAATTATTTACAAAAAGTAGGGGGGTAGGAGTTTAATTATCGGATTTTGGGATTAAGAATTAACGTAAAAAACCCCCGATTTTTTTATAATCGGGGGTTATAGTCTTGATTTAAAACTAGTCAATAATTACTTTTTTAATAATGGTATTTTGGTTGTTTGATAAATGAAGAAAATATATTCCGCTCTCAAGACCTTTTGTATTAATAGATGAATTAGAAGAATCTAAATTTATAGTATCCATTTTCTTTCCGTCAATCGTATATACTTCAGCTTTATCAGCTTTAAAAGTAGAGCTGCTGTAATATAGTTTATCATTTGCTGGAACAGGATAAATTGTCACGTCATCATTTGTTTTTCTAGCCTCTAAAATACTAGTTGGTATGCTTGGTAATGATTTGAATGAATTCGTTAAAAACATGACACTTGAATCAAAGATGCCGTCACCCGCATCTGCAATAGCAATTTTAAAATGGTAGGTTTGCCCAGGAATTACAGGAACTAATCCTTGTAAGCCTGTTGTAAACGCATCATAAGCTACGGATGTTCCGTTGTAATTATCTATAAAGTAAGCGCAATTCATGCAGGGGCCAACGCTAGGTCCACTAGCATTACCATTATTAACAGTGTTAATGGAAACAGGAATAGTTGTAGATGGAATTAAAGCAAAATTTACATTAGTGTAATTTCCTCCAGAAGGATTTGCACCAGAAACAAAAATGGCAAAAACATCATTTACGCCCGCATTCACAAATTCATTGTATTCTTCAGATCCAAATGAAAAATCAAATAATAAATTAGAATTAGTTGGAACACAGTCAAATTCTATAACACAAGCGTCGAATGTTGGAGCTCCAGAAATAACATCTAATAACGCATCACCTAGTTTAGAATTATCTGTGTTTAAAAAAACAGAAGCCGCACTGTTAATGGTTGAATCTACAATTCCGGTACTCATAATAACGCCACTTCCAAAAGCCATATTTGAGGAGCCTGAATAGAAACCATAAGCGGTAGGTGCGCCTGTTACTGTCATATTTGTTATTGTAAGTCCAATCCCTTGAAAATAATTGGTTAAATCAGTCATACTAGGTGTAACTGTAAATGTTAACTGGCTAAATCCATTTGATAGGGATATGACTGAAATTAAAAAAGTGAAGTATAGTTTTTTCATCGTATTTAATATTTATATAAATTTATTAATTAAGTCGTGCAGAGCAAAGAAATTTGTCTTTTTACTAAGATTGACTTATTGAAATAGCTATAATTATGAGTAAAAATGTTATTTTTACAGCTGATGAATTTTTTGTTTCCTACATTTTTAATTGGTTTAGCAGCAATAGCCATCCCTATTATTATTCATCTTTTCAATTTTAGGAAATACAAAAAAGTGTATTTCACCAATGTTCAGTTTCTAAAAGAATTAAAGCAAGAAAGCGATAGTAAATCTAAACTTAAAGAATGGTTGATCTTAGCGATGCGTATTTTAGCTATTGCTTGTATGGTATTTGCTTTTGCTCAACCATTTATTCCTGGTAAATCAAAAGCAGTGCAGGGCGAAAAAGCCATCAGTATTTATATTGATAATTCCTTTAGTATGGAAAGCGCCAATAAAAAAGGAACGCTTTTAGAAAATGCCAAAGAATATGCAACTGAGATTGCCAATACATTTAACGCAAGTGATAAATTTCAATTAATAACTAATGATTTTGAAGGGAAGCATCAACGCTTTGTAACTAAAGAAGATTTTTTAGAACAACTAAACGAAGTGAAAATTTCTTCTGCCACTAAAACCTTAAACGATGTATTAAAACGTCAGCAAGATTTTTTACAAAATAGTTCTTCAAAAAATAAACGAATTTTTTTATTGAGTGATTTTCAAAAAAACACATCTGATTTCAAAAAAACAGACCTTGATACTTCTATAATAGTGAGTTGTATTCCAATTGCTTCATCCGAGGTCAGTAATGTGTATATTGATAGCGTGTGGTTTGAAACACCTGTTCAGCAATTTGGCACGCAACAAATTATTCATGCGACTATTATTAATAAAAGCACAAAGGATATTGAGAATGGAACATTAAAATTATTTATCAATAATGCTCAAGTGTCTTTAAGTTCATTTAATGTTAGTGAAGGAAATAAAAAAGATGCAAGCATTTCTTTTACGGTAAAAACAAAAGGTATTAATAAAGGAGTTTTAAAAATCGAGGATTATCCTATTACCTATGACGATGATTTTTATTTTAGTTTCAACGCGCAAACAACCATTAAAGCATTAGTGATTAATGGAAAAGAAACTAAGACTGCTGGTAATTTTAAATCCTTAATGCAGAATGATAGTTTGTTTGTTTATCAAGAAAATAGTGAGTCTGCTATCGATTACAGTGTGTTTTCAAAAACAAATATGATTGTCTTAAATGAGTTAAGCGTGTTAACATCTGGCTTAACATCGGAGCTACAAAAATTTGTGAGTAATGGTGGAAGTCTTGTTGTTTTTCCAAATAAAAAGTCAGATTTAGAATCTTATAATACAGCTTTTCAAAATTTACAATTACCTCAAATCACAAAATTAGATACGGTTAATACGAAGACACAAAGTATTAATTTTGAGCAAGGATTATATGAAGGCGTGTTTGATAAAATTGATCAGCGAATGGATTTACCAAAAGTGTTTGAGCATTTTGAATTTACTAAAACAACCAATAGCAATTCGCAAAGCTTGGTATTATTGCAAAATGGACAATCATTAATTTCATTAAATCCATTAGGTAGTGGTAAGATTTATTTATTCTCTATTCCTTCTGACGAAAGTTGTTCTAATTTATTAAAGCATGCTTTGTTTGTGCCAACATTAATTAAAATGTCTATTTTGAGTTTGAAACCTTCGCCAGTATATTATAAAACAGCTGTTAACGAAGCTATTGTTTTAAACACAAGCACTAATTTTTCTGATAAACCATTACATATTATTAAGGATGATAAGAAGATAGATGTCATTCCTGAACATCGTTTAATGAATAATACCACCACTTTATTTACTCAAAATCAAATTACAGAAGCAGGTTATTATGAAGTGTTTGAAAACACAGGTTCAATCAAAGATTTAGCTTTCAATTTCGACAGAAAAGAATCGGATATGAATTTTATGACTAAAGATGATTTGCAAAAGCAAATTGACGAAAAAGGATTGAAAAATATCCAAATTATTGAACCAAATGAAAAAACGTTAACAAATGCTCTACAAGAAGTTAACGATGGCAAAAAATTATGGAAATTGTTTTTAATTTTAACCCTGATCTTTTTAGCCGCCGAAATATTAATCATTAGATTATTCAAATAACGACATGAACCTTTTAATTAAACAAGCCACGATAGTAGATTCTAGCAGCAGCCATAATGGCAAGGTTGTAGATATCTTAATTGAAAAAGGAGTAATAACACAAATTAAAAAAAGTATTGCACCCGAAAAAGGCATGAAAACAATTGAAGGGGATGATTTACATGTATCAGCTGGCTGGTTAGATATGCAAGTGAATTTTTGTGATCCAGGAAACGAGCATAAAGAAACATTAGAAAGAGGTTTAAAAGCTGCCGCAAAAGGTGGATTTACAGGCGTAGCTGTTATGAGTGGAACTAATCCTCCATTACATAATAAAGCGCAAATTGATTATGTGGTAAATAAAGCAAAGTCAAATGCCGTTGATGTTTATCCAGTTGGGACTTTAAGTTATAATCAAGAAGGAAAAGATTTGTCGGAAATGTACGATATGCAATTGTCTGGTGCAGTTGCATTTAGTGATTATAAAAAACCAGTTAAAGATGCAGGCTTAATTTTAAGAGCGCTTCAATATTCTAATAACATTAATAGTTTTATTATTACACATTGTGATGATAAAACTATTTCTCATGGGGGATTAATGAATGAAGGAGTAATCTCTACGCGCCTCGGCTTAAAAGGTATGCCAGGATTAGCCGAAGAAATTATGTTGCAACGTAATATTCAAATTTTAGAATATACTGGAGGCAAAATGCACATTCCAACAATCAGTACTAAAGGCAGTGTTGATTTAATTAAAAAAGCAAAAGCAAAAAAATTAAATATTACTTGCGGTGTAGCGGCTTACAATTTATTGTTAGATGAAACAGAATTAGAAGGGTTTGATACCAATTTTAAGGTTAATCCTCCTTTAAGAACGAAAGAAGACGTGGAAGCTTTGAAAAAAGGAGTAGCTGATGGCATTATTGATGTGATTGTAAGCGATCATAATCCACAAGATATTGAAAGCAAAGATTTAGAATTTGATTTAGCAGATAATGGGATGGTTGGATTAGAAAGTTGCTTTGGTGTGGCAAATGCAGCTCTTGCATCAAAAGCGTCTTTAGAAACAATGATTAATGCCTTAACTAAAAATCCTCGTACTATTTTAGGCTTAAAAGAAGTCAGTGTAAAAGAAGGTGAAGAAGCTAACTTAACCATCTTTAATCCTAGCACGAAGTACATGTTCGAAAAATCGCACATAGTGTCTTCAAATAAAAACTCTGGATTTATTGGTAAAGAATTAAAAGGCGAAGTGATTGGGGTTGTAAATAAAAATAGTTTTTTATCTTAAAAGCTAACTCCCAAACTCACCCCAGCCCAAAACTGAAAATAGTTGGAGTGAAATCCTTCTGCATCATTACTCATTAACACTGGCGTTAAACCTGCTCTAAAGAAAAAACCATCATCTTGTTTTTGATATCGGTATCCACAGCGAGCTACTCCAAAAACAATATTTTCCCAAAAATAATTGTCAATTTGACCGGGCCTTTCGTTATATCTTCTTTGCATGGTTGCTCCGAGCCCTAATTCTAAATGGTGTGGATTATTAAATAATATAAAATTGTTTTCTAAAACATATTCTTGTTCTATATAAATACCATTAAAGTGAGGCGCAAAGCCAACTCTGCCACTTATTTTCAATTTATCTTTATAGTAATAAATTCTGTCAAAATTTAAAGAATAAAGCCCTGCATTTCCACCAAGCTCAATAAAACCAGCATTTTTTGCAGGTTTTTTGCTATAGTCTCTTGGCGTGGGAGTCGCATAATCATCCTGTGCCTTAGATAAAAAGGCAAAAAACAGGAGTAAACTTGAAATAAGTATGTTTTTGAATGAAATCAATACCCAAACTTACTAATTAAAACAAAACCATGCTTTATTAATTAAATGTTAAAATCTTAATAAGGTAAAAGTCTATCAAAGCACTATCTTTACCAAGTTTGTTTTTTTGTTTTTTAAATATCAAAAAATAAGAGAGCATCTTACTTATAAATATGAAAGATACATCTATAAAATCCGTTTTAATTATTGGTTCTGGTCCTATTATTATTGGGCAAGCATGTGAGTTTGATTACTCTGGTTCTCAATCTGCAAAAAGTCTTCGTGAAGAAGGAATTGAGGTAACATTGATTAACTCCAATCCTGCAACCATTATGACTGATAAGGTAACAGCCGATAACGTTTACCTATTACCATTAGAAGTAAAATCTATTATCAAGATATTAGAAGAGCGACAAATTGATGCCGTATTACCAACAATGGGTGGACAAACTGCCTTGAACTTAGCTTTAAAATGCGATGATTTAGGTATTTGGGAAAAGTATAATGTGAAAATGATTGGTGTTGATATCAATGCTATCAAGGTAACTGAGGACAGAGATTTATTTAGAATTAGAATGAACGAAATTGGTGTAGCGATGGCTCCATCAAAAATCGCGAAATCATTTTTAGAAGGAAAATCAGTTGCGCAAGAATTTGGTTTCCCATTAGTGATTCGTCCTTCGTTTACCCTTGGTGGAAGCGGTGGTTCAGTAGTATATAAAAAAGAAGATTACGATCATTTATTAAATAGAGGTTTACAAACTTCGCCAATACACGAAGTATTAATTGATAAAGCAGTTTTAGGTTGGAAAGAATATGAATTAGAATTGTTACGCGATAAAAATGATAACGTAGCCATTATTTGTTCAATTGAAAACTTTGATCCAATGGGTGTGCATACAGGAGATAGTATTACTGTAGCTCCAGCGCAAACATTAAGCGATAGTACCTATCAAAAAATGCGTACCATGGCTATTAAAATGATGCGTAGTATTGGTAATTTCTCTGGAGGTTGTAATGTACAATTTGCAGTAAGTGATGATGAAAAAGAAGAAATCATTGCAATTGAAATTAATCCACGTGTATCTCGTTCATCAGCATTAGCAAGTAAAGCCACAGGTTACCCAATTGCTCGTATCGCCAGTAAATTAGCTATTGGTTACACTTTAGATGAGTTACAAAATCAAATCACTAAACAAACGTCCGCTTACTTTGAGCCAACTTTAGATTATGTCATTGTAAAAATTCCTCGTTGGAACTTTGATAAATTTAAAGGCTGTAACCGTGAATTAGGTTTCCAAATGAAATCGGTTGGAGAGGTCATGGCGATTGGTCGTTCTTTTCAAGAGGCTTTGCAAAAAGCTTGTCAGTCATTAGAAATTAAACGTAACGGTTTAGGAGCTGATGGAAAAGAAAATACCAATCAAGCAGAATTATTAGCTGGTTTAGAGCGTCCAAGTTGGAATCGTTTGTTTATGATTTACGATGCGATGAAATTAGGAATCTCTATCAAAACGATTCAAAAATTAACACGTATTGATATGTGGTTCTTAGAGCAAATCGAACGAATGATTGCTTTAGAACACGAAGTATCTAAGTATAGATTAGCAGATATCCCAAGAGACTTATTATATGAAGTAAAACAAATGGGTTATGCTGATAGACAAGTAGCGCATTTATTACGTTGTTTAGAAAGTGAAGTGTATAATAAGCGTAAAGAAATGAATATCAACCGTGTGTTTAAAATGGTTGATACTTGCGCGGCAGAGTTCGAAGCAAAAACGCCGTATTATTATTCAACCTTTGAAGATGAAAACGAAAGTATCAGAACAGATAAAAAGAAAGTCATTATTTTAGGTTCTGGCCCAAATCGTATTGGGCAAGGTATTGAATTTGATTATAGTTGTGTTCATGGCGTTTTGGCAGCTAAAGAAATGGGTTACGAAACAATTATGATTAACTGTAATCCAGAAACCGTTAGTACTGATTTTAGCACCGCCGATAAATTATATTTCGAGCCTGTGTTCTGGGAACATATTTACGATATCATCTTGCACGAAAAACCAGAAGGTGTTATTGTGCAATTAGGCGGACAAACAGCTTTAAAACTAGCAGAGAAATTAGAGCGTTACGGAATTAAAATTATTGGAACTGATTTCAAATCATTAGATTTAGCGGAAGATAGAGGCAGATTCTCGAACTTATTAAAAGAAAATAATATTCCTTATCCAAAATTTGGAGTGATTACAGATGCAGAAGAAGCAATTAACTTATCTAAAGAATTAGGTTTCCCGTTATTAGTTCGTCCGAGTTATGTATTGGGAGGACAATCGATGAAGATTGTCATCAATGAAGAAGAATTAGAGCAACATGTCGTAAAATTATTACATGATTTACCAGGAAATCAAGTATTGTTAGATCACTTCTTACAAGGCGCTATTGAGGCTGAATCTGATTCAATTTGTGATGGTAAAGATGTTTATACGATTGGTATGATGGAACATATTGAACCTGCGGGAATTCATAGTGGAGATAGTTACGCAGTATTACCAACATTTGATTTATCTGAAAAAGTGCTGAAACAAATGGAGGAATACACTAAAACTATTGCAGTTGCTTTAAATACAGTTGGATTATTAAATATTCAATTCGCTATTAAAGATGAGGTAGTGTATATTATTGAAGCAAATCCTCGCGCCTCTCGTACAGTTCCATTTATTGCTAAAGCCTACGATGAGCCTTATGTAAACTATGCCACTAAAGTTATGTTAGGGGCTAAAGTAAAAGACTTTGATTTTAAACCTAAGAAAAAGGGGTATGCAATTAAAATCCCAGTATTTAGTTACGAGAAATTCCCTGAGATTCAAAAAGAATTGGGTCCTGAAATGAAATCAACAGGAGAAGCCATTTACTTTATTGATAGCTTGCAAGATGAATATTTTCAAAACATTTATAGCGAGAGAAACTTATATTTAAGTAAATAAAGAATAAAACAAATGAAAGGTCATCTTAGAAACAATATATGGATTCTTTCATTTGTTTTTTGGTCCCTAGTGATTCAAGCACAGCTTTATCCATCGGATAAAGCTGTGTTGCGTTATACTCAAATTATGTTTGAATATCCTCAAGTTGCAAATGCTGAGGTGTATAAAATTGAAATTGCAAAAAACGTTTCAGGTTCTTTCGAAAATAGTAAAGTTTATTCAGCGCAAGATAGTTCAATAGCTCATTTAGTGAGTAATGGCTTGTTTTTTGGGAACTCTTATAAATGGCATTATTCGGCTTATTCAGCAGGTAAAAAGATATTTACTTCGAAGGATTTTACGTTTGAAATTATCAAAACAAATTTAGTTACAAATTTTAGAGCGAATGTTTCTGTATTTGATAGCTCTAAGGTTGACGCTGGATTAATTTTATTAGATAACGGAGTAATTATAGACAGATTAGGAAATTTAATTTTAGTAACCGATTCATTTGGTGTAGAGAAAAGGGATTTTTCACTGACCTCAAATGGAACTTTAACTTACCTTCAAACGGTTTCTGCTTATGAACGAACATTAAACGGAGATTTGATTTGGAAAACAAAAGAGCTAAAAACCGAAAAAGAAATAATTAATGGTTATCATCACGATATGATAAAATTGAGTAATGGTAATTATTTAGTAATGTGTAAGGTTTTAGAATTTAACAACCCTCGTTTTCGAAAAAATCTAAATGAAGCAATTGTAGAATTAGACTCTAACAATAACATCGTTTGGCTATGGAAAGAATGTGTTGAGGTAACTGATACTATAACCATTAAAAAAACACATTTAAATTCAATTTTTTTAAATGAAAACAGAAACAAGCTATTTGTAAGTGGAAGAGATATTAATACTATTTTTAGAATTGATAGAGCCACGTCGAAAATAGAATCATGTATCGGCACTTCTTTGAATGATGCCTCAGAGCATTATCCTCAAAATATATTTTCGGGACAGCATAGCGCTCAATTGCTTGAAAACGGGAACATTTTACTTTTTAATAATAATACAAAGTCTGGTAAAAATTCTGTGTCTAGTATTTTAGAGATTAAGCAGCCTAGTCGAAAGTCTCCCAGTGTAGTTCCTCAGTTTGGATATATTTATATGTTTGATAATCCTGAAGATAATTTTTGCGAAAAAGGAGGCGACGTAAATAAATTGAAGAATGGAAATTATTTAATTAGTTCGAGTGCTAATAACAGAAATTTTGAAATCACATCATCTAAAAAAATTGTTTGGCAATGTCGTCCCGAAAAGCTCGATACTATTACTAAGATTTGGGTTCCAGCAAGCAGTTATCGAATTAATTTTTCCGAGTCGTTATATCCATTTTATTTCACAGCTCAGTTCAATTATCAAAGTGGTAAAGTTACAGGAGTAAAAATTGTGAATGAAGGAAGTTCAGATGATCAATATGATATAGAGATAAAAGATTCGAAAGGAAAAATGATATCAAAAGAACATCTGATTGTTTTTAAAACAAAAACAGTTACTATACCTCTCCCTAAAATAGTTAAAAAAGGGTATAAATTATTAGTTACCTCCAGCAATAGTACTCAAACTAAAGAATTAATATTTACTAAAAATTAAATAATATTATCCTTCAACATAGTGTTTATGTAAAAAGTAACCGGCAACTAAAAATATAGTGAAAAATAAAACAGCTGCTATAATTACAAAAAGCGGTGCTTTTAAAACAATCATAAATATTAATAAAAACAAAAATAGGCCCGCAAAGGCAAACACTACAAATGAATAATCTATTAATCCAGGCTGGTAGATGTCATTTGTCTTGATTCTGCAATTTGTGTTAGTACTCGATATATTTTTTTTCGTATTTAATTTTTGACTGCTATTATGCTTTGTATATGTTGATAATTTAAAGACTGCCGTTTTTGGTTCAGATAGTTTTAATTGAATTTGTTCAACAATATTGATTTTATTGTTTAACGAATCAATTTTAGAAAACGTACTTTTTAATGATTTTTTTGAAATGTGAGTATTTTCTGTATTTGATGAAAGATGTTGTTTATTCCAAGTAATATGAAAACCAGACTGATAATGACGTTTTTGAACAGAACAAGATGCAAATACAATGGTTATTATACAGATCGTTAAAAATTTATTGAAAGCAGCTTGAAGAAAATAGTTCATGATATGTAAACAAGAAATTTAATTAATAATATATGTAGCTATCAATCCTATTCTACGTTGATTTATTATACGCAAAAGGTAGATTTTGGGCACAAAAAAAGGGTAAGCTACTTTCATCGCACCGCTCAACCATCTACCCTTGCTATGTTCCCATCCTGGGGGATTTGACAGGAGCTGGTCGTGAAAGACTTACCCGCCGCAAAAGTATATAATTTATTTCATTATTTGCATATTTTTCGTAAAATTTGTACGTTGGCTAAATAATGCTGATTTTTAAACTCATATATGAACATTTCAATTGTCATCCCTTTATTTAACGAAGAAGAATCCTTGTCCGAACTTCACGACTGGATTAAACGTGTGATGGATGAAAATAAATTTACTTACGAAATTTTATTTGTGGATGATGGTAGTAAAGATAGATCATGGCAAGTGATTGAATCTTTAGCGGCTAAAAATCATTGTGTTAAAGCAATAAAGTTTCGTCGTAATTATGGAAAATCTCCTGGTTTACATGTTGGATTTGAAGCCGCACAAGGCGATGTAGTGATTACCATGGATGCCGACTTGCAAGATTCGCCTGATGAAATTCCTGAATTATATCAAATGATTACAACAGGCAATTATGACTTAGTAAGCGGCTGGAAACAAAAACGTTTTGATAATACATTAACTAAAAACATTCCTTCTAAATTATATAATTGGACTAACCGAAAAATTTCAGGCATTAAACTACATGATATGAATTGTGGTTTAAAGGCTTACCGTAAAGAAGTAGTTAAGAGCATTGAAATTTATGGAGAAATGCACCGATTTATCCCTGTCCTAGCTAAAAATGCTGGATTTTATAATATCGGGGAGAAAGTTGTACAACATCAAGCGCGTAAATATGGAGTTAGTAAATTTGGTTGGGAACGTTTCATTAATGGTTTCTTGGATTTATTAACGATTACTTTTTTGTCAAAGTTTGGAAAACGCCCTATGCACTTTTTCGGATTGATAGGAACCTTAATGTTTATGGTAGGTTTATTTACAACACTTTATTTAGGTGCTGATAAATTTTACCATGTTTTTATTGCTCATAAAGCAGCACGATTATTAACGGATCGTCCTTCGTTTTATATCTCTCTAACATCCATGGTTTTAGGAACCATGCTGTTTTTAGCGGGCTTTATTGGAGAATTAATCTTAAGAAATTCTACTGATAGAAATAACTATTTATTAGAGCGAAAAATTAATCTTTAGTATTTATTTTCATGCAAGAAGAACAACCCAAGAGAAAGCCTCGAACCCCTCTCTCTGCCGAAGAGTTGTTTTATGTCAAAGAAATTAAAAAATTAAAAGAACTCAAACGCATTGCCGATTTTAAAGCTACTATATTTTATAAAGTAATAAATCGCGCAAATATTGTTTTTGCAGGTTTTTTATCTTACTGCGTGTTAAGCGTTTTAGTTTGTTGTTATTGGGAATCTAACGTGATATATGAAGTTCAATGTTCTTACGGAGCTTACAATGCTAGTATTAATAAAAGAACCATTGATGAAATTGCTATTAAAACGCCTAATGGACAGCTTTTAACTATTAAAACCGATGAGTTGTTTCAAACACCTCAAAAAAAGGAAACCTTTTACATTGGAAGGGATTATCTTTTCGGAAAGGCAATTAAAGTTAAATTCTCTTTTGATGATAGGGCATTTTGGCAAATCTACACATATCCAGCATTTACAGTAACGCTATTTGCTTTATGTATGGGCTTTTTTGTTTATAAAGTCAACAAACACTTAAGCATTAACGGACTGTTAACTGTGTTTGGACTATTTGCTTTAGCTAGCCTATATTTTATATTGATATAGAAGATTTAATTCGAATTAAATTTCTAATTCGAAAAGATAAAGCAATCGCAACAAATCCTAGACCAAGGCTTAATGCTAACCACACACCATACACTTTGTATCCTACGGTAAAAGCAAATACATAACATAATGGCAAGGCAATAATCCAGTAACCAATAAATGCAATATAGGTGGGGTATTTGTAATCTTCTAATCCTCTTAAGGCTCCAATGGCAACTACTTGTATACCGTCAAATAATTGAAATAAGGCGGCAAATAGGAGAAGTTTAGATGCTATAAAAATAATTTCTTGATCGCTACTAAATACAGCAGGTAAAATCGTATTGAAGCTAACAAATACTAAAGCCATAAATCCCATCGTTGCTATTACTGATTTGTAAGATGTTTTGATAGCTAATTTTAAATTTCCTAAATCATTTTTAGCATAAAAATTGCCTACTCTGATAGTTGTTGCGCTCCCTATACCACTGGCAAACATATAAGTGAAAGCTGCTAAACTTAAGGCGATGCCATGCGCATCAATTTGTTCTTTCCCAAATACGCCAGCTAATAAACCTGCAATGGCAAAGGCGGCTACTTCAAATGTAAATTGTAAAGCAGATGCTAAACCATCTTTTAATAAAGGCCAAAAATGTTGGGCATTAATTCTTGCTTCCTTGTAATACCTTGCAAACGAATTAACTGCGGGATTTTTAAATACAAAAATTAAAAAGCCTACACCCATAAAAACCCTTGCTATAAATGTTGCCCAGCAAGAGCCCATATAGCCTAATTCTGGCAACCCTGCTTTGCCATAAATTAATAAATAATTCAAAATAATGTTTAGCAGATTTCCAACAACACTTATATACATGGCTGCTTTGGTATTACTCAATCCTTCAGTATATTGTTTGCAAACAAAAAATAAGGCTACTGGAATAATCGAAAATATCAATACATCAAAAAATGGAATAGCCAATTTAACCACGTCTTCAGGCTGCTTCATATGGGCAAGCAAAGGCGATGAAAAAAACAAAATAATGAATAGGGCTATAGCCACTAACACATTTATAAATAGTGAGTTTTTAAATAAAGAGGCTTTTTCTTTTTCGTTTTGATTGACGTGCGCATCAGTAATGGCTGGCGTTAAAACATAACTCATGCCGATGCTAAATACCAGTAAAATCACATATAAATTATTAGATAATATACCAGCCGCTTGCTCTGTATTACCTAATCGCCCCAAAAATATGTTATCTACCATGCCCGTAATAATATGCCCGATTTGGGTCAAAATCAAAGGAATTGATAATGAAACAGTTTCTTTAAGATGAGTATTTTTAAGAGAGTTTTTCACGGGCAGCAAATCTACTGATTTAAATGAAATTAAATTTGGAAGAGTTTGATTCAATATATTTAAATTTGATTAATAATTAAAACTATATGGAAGAAATCTACAAGTCTGTTAGCTATTCGCAAACCACCCTTACCGAATTAATGATCCCTTCTTATGCAAATTTTGGAGGAAAAATTCATGGAGGCATTTTATTATCTTTAATGGATAAAGTTGCATACGCCTGTGCATCTAAGCATGCTGGTAATTATTGCGTAACAGTGTCGGTTGATAATGTAGAATTTTTACAACCTGTAGATGTTGGAGAAATGGTTTCAATGTTTGCCTCTGTCAATTATGTTGGAAATTCATCACTGGTGATAGGAATTAAAGTGATTGCAGAAGATTTTAAAATTGGAACGGTTAAACATACCAATACCTCTTATTTTACCATGGTGGCAAAGGATGAAAACGGACAAGTGACTAAAGTTCCGGGGTTAATTCTTGAAAATAGGGAGGATGCACGTCGTTTTTTAGAAGCAATAAAACGCAAAGAATTAAAAAATACTTATAAAAAAGAGCTTGATAACGCAAAAACGCTTCTTGAAGTGGATTCAAATAAACATCTTTTTTCAAAAGAACGCTGTAAAATAGCCTTTTAAGAAACTTTAAATGCGGCTTAATTTAATGAGGTATATTTTAGCAATGCCCTATTTTCCTCGTAAAATTGTTATTATATTTGTGTTTTTACAAAACCTTCGTGATGCAACGTGTTACTTTAAAAGATAAAACTTTTGTACCTTATATTACTTCTGATAAAATTTCAGCAAGCGTAAAACAATTGGCGCAAAAAATTAATACCGATTTGGTAAATGATATGCCATTATTTTTAGTGGTATTAAATGGTTCGTTTATGTTTGCTGCTGATTTATTAAAAGAAGTAACAATACCTTGCGAAATTTCTTTTATTAAATTAGCATCGTACCACGGAACAAGCAGCTCAGGAACTGTTACCGAGATGATTGGCTTAACAGAAGAAATTAAGGGAAGAACAGTAGTGGTGGTTGAAGATATTGTCGACACTGGTGTTACTTTAGAAAAATTAGTTGTGCTTTTAAGTAAAAAAGAAGTCAAGCAAATTAAAGTCGCTTCGTTTTTATTAAAGCCCGAAGCTTACAAAAAAGATATTGCAGTGGATTATGTGGGCATGGAGATACCTAACGACTTTGTAGTAGGTTATGGCTTAGATTATGATGGATTGGGAAGAAACATGAAAGAAATATACGTGTTAGATAAATAAATATAAGATTCAAAAAATAATAAACAATAAAAACATCAACTATGAGCAACATGTTAAACATCGTTTTATTTGGACCTCCAGGTGCTGGTAAAGGCACTCAATCTGAGAAGTTAATTGAAAAATATGGTTTAGTACATTTATCTACTGGCGATATTTTACGCAGCGAAATTGCAAGAGGAACTGCTCTTGGAATGGAGGCAAAACATATTATGGATCGTGGTGATTTAGTGAGTGATGAAATTGTTATTGGAATGATTGAATCTAAATTAGATGCAAATCCAAATGCCAATGGTTTTATTTTTGACGGATTCCCGCGCACGCAAGCTCAAGCTGTGGCATTAGATGACTTGTTGCAAAAAAAGGGAACTGCTATTAGTGCTATGTTAGCATTAGAAGTAGATAATGAAGAATTAGTAAAACGTTTATTGTTACGTGGTAAAGATTCGGGCAGACCAGATGATGCTAATGAAGAAATTATTAGAAATCGTGTAAACGAATACAATAATAAAACTTTACCATTAAAAAAATATTATTCAGAGCAAGCTAAATTTCATTCAATCAATGGCATTGGTTCTATCGATTCTATTTTTAACCAATTAACAGAGCGTATTGTTTTTGTAACTGCTGAGATTGAGTTAACCATGTTAGAAAATGATATCGAACATTTAGATTTAACTATCAATGATTTTGAAGTAGCAACTGAAATTTCGGATGAATTGAAAAAAGATATCGAAGAAGTTAGAAGTACAGAGCCTGCAAAAAAAGCAGTAGCTGCTAAACCAGTAGAAAAGAAAGTTGCAGTAAAATCACGCCCAAGCGTGACTAAAAAAGCAGTAGCTAAACCTGTGGCAAAAAAAGCTGTTAAGAAAACAGCTACTAAAAAAGCCGCTCCTAAAAAAGTTTCTAAGCCAGTAAAAAAAGCTGTTGCTAAGAAGATAGCACCTAAAAAAACAGTTAAAAAATTTGCTCCTAAGAAAAAAGTTGTAGCGAAAAAGACTGCTCCCCTGTCTGCCGGCAAGGCAGGAAAAAAAGTAGTTAAGAAAGTTGCTGCTAAGAAAGTGGTAAAGAAGGCAACTATTAAAAAAGTAGCGCCAAAGAAAATAGCAAAAAAGGCTGTTAAAAAAGCTGTAAAGAAAGTTGCTGTAAAAAAAGTAGTAAAAAAGATTGCTGCTAAAAAACCAGTAGCAAAAAAAGCAGTTAAAAAAGTTGCCCCTAAAAAGGCTGCTAAAAAAGTAGTTAAGAAGAAAAAATAATATTGATTTAAGAAGTAAGATTTAAACCATCAAGTTCTTAAATCTTACTTCTTAAATCTTAAACCTATTGAAGTGGATACTAATTTTGTTGATTACGTAAGAATTTGTTGCCGTAGTGGCAAAGGTGGTAAAGGCTCTACGCATTTACACCGTGATAAGCTAACGGCTTTTGGCGGACCAGATGGAGGAGATGGTGGTCGTGGTGGACATATTATTTTACGCGGAAACAAACAATTTTGGACATTAATCCATTTAAAATACCGTAAACATATTATTGCTAAGCAAGGCGGTGATGGTGGTTCGTCTCACAAATCTGGTAAGGAAGGGGATGATGAAATTTTAGATGTGCCTTTAGGTACAATTGCTCGTGATTTAGAAACAGGTGAATTTATTTGCGAAATCACAGAAGAAGGACAGGAAATTGTTTTATTACCCGGAGGAATGGGAGGAAGAGGAAATGCACATTTTAAATCTCCAACCAATCAAACGCCGCGTTATTCTCAGCCAGGTGAAGAAGGAAAAGAAGAGTGGAAAATTTTAGAATTAAAAGTATTAGCAGATGTTGGTTTAGTTGGTTTTCCTAATGCAGGTAAATCTACTTTATTGTCGGTTGTTTCTGCTGCTAAACCAGAAATCGCTAACTATCCGTTTACAACCTTAGTTCCTAATTTAGGAATTGTACCATATCGCGATTACAAAAGTTTTGTGATGGCTGATATTCCTGGAATTATTGAAGGAGCTAGCGAAGGTAAAGGCTTAGGTGTTCGTTTCTTGCGCCATATCGAACGTAACTCTACTTTGTTATTTATGGTAAGTTGCCAAAGTGATAATATTTACGAAGAGTATAAAATCCTTTTAAACGAACTAAAACAATATAATCCTGAGTTGGCAGATAAGCAACGCATTTTGGCGATCACAAAATGCGATACCATTGATGAGGAATTAATCGAAGAATTAGAAAAAGATTTAAAAAAGCGAATGAAAGGTAAATTTAAAATTCCTTATTTGTTTATCTCTGCTCAATCTGGGTATAACATCCAAGAGTTGAAAGATATGTTGTGGGAGCAATTAAATTAATTTGTAATTTTGTAGCAAGACAAAATGAAAAAGCGATTACATATATTATTTTCTTTGTTGTTGCTCATCAGCTTTAGCTACCAATCAGTAGCCAAAACTGTTATTTATTTTCAATTCAAATCCAGTCAAAAACAATTAGCCGAAACAGTTTGTGAAAACAAAAATAAACCTAAAAGTTGTTGCGAAGCCAAATGTTATTTAGATAAAGAAATCAAAAAAGAAGAAAAACGTCAATCTGATTCATCTTCTTCAATTAAAGATAAAGCTGAGAAATCAGAACTAAGAACTGGTTTTATAAGTTTTATATTTTCTCCTTTAGTGTTAGTTCAACACTACAAAATAAACAACACGAAGAGTTTACCAAACAACTTTTCGTCTTCTGTATTTCATCCACCAAGTTTTTAGTTAGTATTCTAATCTTTTATTGTTCGGTCTCGAGCAATGCTTTGTTATATCATTATATCAAAGTTAGTCTATAACTATAAACTATATCAACATGTTATTATATGTTTTTGTAGCACTAGTGCTTTTACTGTTAAACGAATACCGTTTAATTAAGAAATACATTTCTGCTATTAATGACCCAGAAGGAAAACTGGAAGAATCCGCCATGCAAAAAATGATAGGAAGATTAATAAAACCATTTACGGTAATCAGGTTTTGGATTACTCACAAATTATTAAACGACGAATTAAATTATAACTCATAAAAACATTTAAATGAAAAATTTATTAAAAATCACTGCAATAGCTCTAATAGCTCTAACATTAACAAATTGTAAAAAAGATAAGGATAAAGATCCAGAACCAGCCCCAGTTCCCCAAGCACCTGCCGCAACAACAGGAAGTTTAAAAATTTATTTTGAAGCAATGGTAGGCGATTCTGAATTAGTGTTTTCTACATCAACGTACACGAATCAAGCCGGTAATACCTTTAATGTTTCAACTTACAAATACTATATCAGTAATATCAAATTAACAAAAACTGATAATACTGTGTGGGCACAACCAAACAGTTATTATTTAGTAGATCATTCAAATCCAAATTTAGCTTTATTAACGCTTAGTGGAGTTCCTTTTGGAGATTATAAAGCTATGGAATTTATGATTGGAGTGGATAGTGCTCGTAACAACTCAGGTGCTCAAACAGGAGCTTTAGATCCAGCAAATGGGATGTTTTGGAGCTGGAATAGTGGTTATATTATGGCTAAGTTTGAAGGAACTTCAGCTCAATCTCCTGCTACAGCTAATGCTTTAAAATTCCATATTGGTGGTTTTTCTGGAGCTAATAAAACTATGAAAATTGTTTCTCCGAGTTTTGGGACTGAAACGGCAAATGTTTCTAGCTCAATTACTCCTACTATTCACATGGCTAGTAATTTGTTAGAGTGGTTTCAAACACCAACTACTACTAATTTCTCTACAACTCATACGGTTCATATGCCAGGTGCAGCGGCTAATACAGTAGCTAGTAACTATGCTGATATGTTTACGGTTGAGCATATTCATAACGATTAGTTTTATTTTTAACCACATAGAAGCATAGATGGTGTTTTTGTAAAAAGTTGTTTATAGAAGCTTCGCTTGACATAGATTCTATCTTAAAACGAAGTTTTCTATATCAAACTCTTTTTTTTATATGCGCCTATGTGGTTTAATTATACAATCATTGTATCAAATTTTCTATTCATTTTTATGAAAACAATTAAAGCATTAGTTGTACTTAGTTGTTTGATGATTTCTTTAAAAACTATTGCCTGCGATATTTGCGGAAGCTACATGGGCATTACGCCTTACGATAATAAAAGTAGTATTTCTTTTTTGCATCGTTATCGCGTATTTAATGGATACAGAAACTATCAACAACAAAGTCAATTTTTTCCTAAGGCAGCTTATCGAACTTTGCATGGCGATGAAGACACGGATTCGTCAAGTGTTAATCGAAATTATTCTAAAAAAGATTTTGAGTCGTTTAAAATTTTTGAATTGAGGTTTAAATATTTTGTTTTAAAACGTTTGGAATTAAATGTGTTTTTACCTTTAGTAAGTAATAAATCAAAAACAGATGATGAATATATGTCTCATACTGGATTTGGTGACGTATCCTTTAATGCAGGATATCATGTATTAACACCGAAGGCAGATAAAAAAGTGAGACATAGATTAATTTTTGGCTCAGGCATTAAATTGCCAAGTGGTAATTATTATGCTCATGATTCACATAGTGATCGTTTACCTTTTGAAATGCAGCCGGGAACAGGAAGCGTAGATGGTTTTGCTTACATTAATTATGTCTTAATGTCAAAAAAATTAGGATGTAGTTTAAGTGTTAATTACAAGGCAAATGGCCAAAATAATTACAAAGAAAGACTAAGTAATAGTCATAACCACTTTGCATCTTTGTTTTATAAACTCACAGTTAAAAACCTGATTCTTTACCCATCTGTACAAGCTAATTATGAGAACACCAAAGGCTTAAGCATCAAAAAAAACTTGCAAAAAAACACCGAGGTCAATTCATTGCTTTTAGGGCCGGGGCTCGACTTATATTATAAATCTTTTTCCGTTAATCTATCATGGCAGTTTACAACCTATGAGCAGGTAAAAGACGGTAATTTAAAAAGTGCTGGCAGATTAAGCTTTGGATTAAACTATAGTTTTGTGAAGAGAGAGAAAAGTTGATTTGTGAGACTGCGGTGAAGGGTGTGTTAGGCACTAGGTTATTTTATAACAATTATTTTCTTAGCGTTTGAAACACCACTATTTGTTGTCAAATTATAGTAGTAGGTTCCAGCACTAAATTCTTGAGTGTCTAAAATTATGCTGTCAAATGCGTTGTCAACGCTAAATTCTCTTAAAGCCTTTCCATTAATGTCGTAGATATTAAGTTTTCCTTTCGTGTCGCCATTTGTTAATGTATAAGGAATTGTAATTTGTGTACTGGTTGGATTTGGGTAAGCATTAGGCATTGTGGATGTTGTCGAATTATTTTTTACAATGCTGGTTGGACCACCGCAAGCATCACAGGGTTTAGAACCAGGAAGAGAGTAGATTCTAACTGAGTCTTTATAAGTGCCTCCTATTACTCTAACTGTCTGTAATTTATATATATTCCCTCCAATATTAAATACACTTGGGTCTGTTCTAAGTCCACAATTTAATAATGTTGTTCCATTCTCTGAAATGACTGCAGAATAATCATTAATAGTTGATGAAGCTTTGAACGAAGCACAATACTCCATTAAATTATCAGAATTAAATAAATTGTCCGACAACTCAAATACATTGGTGCATGTATAGTTAGTAACTGTAGGAATTGTTATTGTGTTGAAGACAGAGTGATTGGTATTATATATAACAATTTGTTGATTTGTCACGTCAAGCATATAATATTTGTAACCACTTTGTGTCAAATTGGCTATTTTAAAACTACTTTTATTAGTATATAGATTTTCTAATAAGATTTGACTTTTAAGTGATAAAGAAAATGATAAAGTCGCTAATGATATTAATATTGTTGTTTTCATAGTTGTACGTTATTTTTTTGTCTGCGTTTATTTTTCTATAACTTGTGCCTAACTAGCTTATAGGGATTATTTTTCGTCCTTATATACATAACGGGTGTTTATAAGGATGTTTTTCATAGTCTTACTGTTTTTCAGAATTACTTCGCTAATTCAACAGTCATTCCAAAATCCAAAATTAATGGTAATGGATTAGTGCGCATACCTTGCTCAAAAGTAAAAGTGTATTTGCCAGCTTGAGGAAAAATTAAATTTTGTTTCAAAGGGATTTTATTATCCCATAAATCCCCAGCGCCATCTCCTTGCCACTGGCCTTTTTTGTTAGCCAAAATACATTCTAAAGTATCTATACTTGTTTTACCATCAGGGTAGGTAGTGGTTAAAAATACAAATAGATTACTGTATGGATAAGAATCGGCATGGCGTACATTTAAAAACACATTATGGTAAGGTTTGTTATCTTTTATATCTACCTCAAATTTTAATTTATTTTCTGTTTTCCAACCTTCTTCAGGTAATTTGGTGTATTCGCTAAACACAACATTTTTGTTACATGATGTAAACACCACGCTTAATACAAATATACAAACCGTTAGTAAGTTTATTTTATTCTTTAGGAGGCGCATCATTTTTAGGTTTTGGTTTATGGTTGTGTACAGGTTTCTTATGGTTTGGGTTATTTGGTTTATTGTTGGCTGAGCCTGTCGAAGCCTGGTTTGGGTTATTTGGTTTATTACCATTATTCTCTCCTGCACCAGCATTTTTAGGCTTATTGTTGACTGAGCCTGTCGAAGTCTGATTTGGATTTTTAGGTTTATGATTGTGAACAGGTTTTTTTGGTCCGTTACCCGCTGAAGCCTGATTAGTATTAGAAGGCTTATTTTGATTAGGGTTGGGTTTATGAGGCTTATGTTGCTGAATTGGCCTTTCTTTATTAGGCGTTCCTTCTACTTGTGGTTTTTGGTTAGCCTCACCTTGTGGCTTTTGATTAGGATTAGGTTTGCGATTATTGTTGTGGTGTTTTGGTTTGTTGTTTTTCTTTTTCAAACTATCAAAACGCGTTAACGAATCTTGACCCACCACGTTTTCGTAATCAGGTTGTTTAACAACTTCTAATTCTTTGTATTGCTTTGGTTCCAATAAATCAGCAGGCTTCTGTCCTTCTGCATTTAATTTAAAAATTTCTTTGGTACGAGCAATGGATAATGGCACAAATACATCTGGTTCGCTTGTATAACTCCACCAAATTATACGTTTAAAAATATCTGTTTTTTGATGAAAGGCAAATCCTTTTTCGGTTGCTAAACGTCTATTATCAATTTCCGGAAATTCTTTTAAGGCATCTTGGTAACTATCTAACTCATAGTTTAAACAGCATTTTAATTTACCACATTGTCCGGCTAACTTTAATGGGTTTAATGATAATTGTTGGTAGCGAGCGGCAGAAGTTGAAACCGTTCTAAAATCGTTTAACCAAGTAGAGCAACATAATTCTCTTCCGCATGAACCAATAGCTCCTAAACGAGCGGCCTCTTGTCGTGCACCAATTTGACGCATTTCAATTCGCACTTTAAACTCATCAGCCATTACTTTAATCAATTCTCTAAAATCCACACGTCCATCAGCCGTATAATAAAAAATAGCTTTGCTTTTGTCTCCTTGAAACTCCACATCACTTATTTTCATCTGCAAACCTAATTTTAAAGCTAGTGTTCTAGATTTAAACATGGTTTCCACTTCTAAAGCTTGAGCTTCTTTCCATTTATCAATGTCTTGTTGCTTGGCTTTGCGATATATTTTTTTAATTTCTTCGCTATGATAGTTAACGTTTTTCTTTTTTAATTGAAGACGTACTAACTCACCAGTAATTGAAACTACGCCAATATCGTGTCCTGGAGAAGACTCCGTAGCAACAATATCCCCAACATTTAAGGTTAAATTATTCACGTTGCGGTAAAACTCTTTACGTGAGTTCTTAAATCTAATCTCCATTACATCGCATGGAGTTTGACCTTCGGGCAAACTCATGTTTCCTAACCAGTCAAATACATTTAGTTTATTACATCCGCCGCCAGTTCCACACGAACCGTTGTTGTTACATCCTGCGGGGATTCCGCCATTTTTATCTTGCCCAGTTGAGCAACTACCACATGCCATATTTATATATATTTAGATGTATCTCTTCCGCTAAGACTTCAATTGTCACTTCGAGCGTAGTCGAGAAGCAAATACAGAACATTAAAAATAACTCCCAAAAAAGAGTTGCATAAATATACTTATAAATTTTAAATCAATTTTTTGCCAATTAAACTTTTATAAACGACTAATGTTTTATATTTAAGCACTTTAGTTTTAATATTTATGATAGCATTAATTACAGGGGCAACCTCAGGAATTGGAAAATCAACAGCCATCGAATTTGCCAAGCACGGCTACGATTTAATTATCACTGGTCGCCGACAAGAGCGATTAGTGGAGTTAAAATCTGTTTTAACAAAAGAATACTCCATTAAAGTGTTGAATTTACGTTTTGATGTGCGAGACGAAAAACAAGTGGAAGCAGCTATTAACTCTATTCCAACAGAATTTAAAAAAATAGACGTGTTAGTTAATAATGCTGGTTTGGCGGCAGGATTGTCTGCTATACAAGATGGTAAATTAGCACATTGGGAACAGATGATTGATACAAATGTTAAAGGTTTGCTATATGTGACGAAGCATATTTCGAAAATTTTGATTGAAAATAAAAAAGGACATATTATTAATGTAGGCTCTATTGCAGGTAAAGAAGTGTATGCCAATGGAAATGTATATTGTGCGACTAAACATGCGGTCGATGCTTTAAACAAAGGCATGCGTATTGATTTATTACCTCATGGCATTAAAGTATCTTCTGTAAACCCCGGCATGGTTGAAACAGAATTTAGTATTGTGCGTTTTGATGGAGATGAAGAAAGGGCTAAAAAAGTGTATGAAAATATTCAGCCATTAAAGCCCGAAGATATTGCCGAAACCATCTATTGGATGGCATCTCGCCCAGCTCATGTTAATATCAATGACGTCATCATCATGCCTACCATTCAGGCAAATGCCACTACGGTTTTAAGGTAAAAGTCATGCTGAACTTGATTCAGCATCTCACATGAGACCCTTAATTTTACTCTTTGGTGTTGAAGGTTACTATTATTGTTCTGACTGAAGTAGAGGAGTGAATTGAAAACTATTTTCCTTCAATCCAATTTGTAATGGCAGACGAAAGCGGACTTTTAAAAGGCATCACATAGTCTACTAAAAATCCATCTTCATCAACCATGTATTTTTGAAAGTTCCATTTTACAGAACTATTCATCACTCCGTTTTGCCCTTTTGTAGTTAACCATTTGTAAATATCACAAATATCTTCTCCTTTCACGTTTACCTTTTCCATCATTAAAAAAGTAACACCGTAATTCCTAGTGCAAAACGACTTAATATCAGAACTATTTCCAGGTTCTTGATTGCCAAATTGGTTGCATGGGAATCCTACAATAACAAAACTTTTGTCTTTATAGGTTTCATAAAGCGTCTCTAATTCCTTGTATTGTGGCGTAAAACCGCATTTACTGGCTGTATTTACAATGAGTATTTTTTTGCCCTTTAAACTACCAAAATCAAAGTCTTCACCTTCAAGTGTTTTGATTTTAAATTGGTGTATGGAAGACGTTGGTTTGCCTTTTTTACTGATAAAGGCGTATAAACTCACCACAGAAAGCACTAAAGGAATTAGGATAAATAGTTTATTCATGGGAGTGTATTATTGAGTGAAGGAATTTGATATATAATTTATTAGTATTATGTTTGGTTCTCGTTTAAAAACAAAAATCATATGAAAAAGTTTATTGCTCTATTTGTTATGTTGTTAATGGTTGTTTTTGTTAAAGCACAAACCGTTTTTATTACAGAACAAAATTATCAAAATTTAAAGGCAAATGGGAAGTTAGTTCCTAACGTTAATTATAAATTTATTAATGGACCTGGATCTCCAGCTCAAACAATTAGCCAATCTAAGACAAATGATTTAACGTTAGGCTTATCATCAGCTAAAACAAGTAGTACAGGAGCTTGTCAGTGTATGGTTCCAGTAGATCCAACGTTTTCTGTAGTTCCTATTAGTTCAGGAACACCGCCGAACTATAGAAATGATGATGGTTCAACTGGTATTATCCCATTAGGGTTTAACTTTTGTTTTTATGGAACAACTTATACATCATGTTATATCAATAACAATGGTAATATATCTTTTGGTAACCCATACTCAACATTTAGTTCTAATCCATTTCCAGATCCAGGTTTTGTAATGATTGCTCCTTTTTGGGGAGATGTCGATACTCGTAATGCAGCAAGTGGATTACCATATTTCAAAAGAACAGCTACTTCATTAATCGTTAAGTGGAGTAATGTTGGTTACTACAGTTCTATGGCAGATAAATTGAATGATTTTCAATTAATTATTACAGATGGCTCTGATCCAATTTTACCAAATGGTAATAACGTGGCGTTTTGTTATGGAGACATGCAATGGACTACAGGTTCGGCATCTCAGGGTGTAGGTGGTTTTGGTGGAGTTCCTTCAACTGTTGGTGTTAACAAAGGTGATGGAACTAACTTTATTCAAATTGGTCGTTTTGATGCACCAGGAATTGCTTATGATGGACCTTATGGCTTAAATGACGGAGTTTCTTTTTTAGATAATAAATCATATTTCTTTAATACCTGTGGTACAAATAACAACTTACCTCCAATTATTCAAGACGCAACCGGCGGCGGTTCAGCCTGCGGAGATACAATTAAAATTTGTGCTTTAGGCGACACTTTGGTTTACACAACAACGTTTTTAGCGCCTGAAAACACTCAGTCAATTACTATAAATGGCAGCGCCCCTTCTTTAGGTTCAAGCTTCCAGCCATTAGGAGTTACAACAAGTTCGGCAGGAACAACAACATACGCTTGGATGGTTGTCGCGAGTCCAACAGTAACAGGAGTTCACACCGTTGTTATTACAGGAACGGATAATGGAACACCTCCTTTGTCATCTTCTGCTACTTATTTTATAAAAATCGAAAACTTAGCAATTCCTCAACCAACACTAACATCTTCGCCTGCTGGAACAATATGTGCCACACCAGGTGCCACAATTTCATTGGCAAACTGTTCGGCTTATGATAATGTATACTGGAGCAATGGTGGCAGTGGTTGTTCAACAATTGCCAATTCAACAGGAGTATATTTTGTGACTGTTAAAAAAACAGGTTGTTTTAAATCGTCTTCAGATACAATACAAGTTTTCCCTAATCCAGTTCCCGTAGTTTTTGGACCTTTAAATTATTGTCCACCAGCTACTAGTACAACATTATCTTTAAATGCACCTTTAGCAGGGATGCCAGCTTACGCAACTTATACTTGGGCAACACCGGCTACAAATACACCAACAGCTGCCTTAACTGGTGGAGTTAAAACGGTTACTGTAACGGATGTGAACGGATGCTCAGGCTCAACAACATTTACAATTTCTACAGCTTCCCCTACAGTTGGTATTACAGCCAGCCCTGCCTCTATTTGTGGCACAGGAACTTCTACTTTAACCGCGTCTATTTCTGGAGCTACGAGTTATAGTTGGTCAAATGGAGGCACTGCTCAAACCACAACAGTTAATGTGGGAGGAGTTTACTCTGTAACCGTTGATGCTAATAATTGTATTGCTACTCGAACTATTAATGTTAATATTAATCCAACTCCTACCGTTGTTATTCCTGCTTCGGTAGGTATTTGTTCGGGGGCAAGCGCAACAGTAGGTGTTACTTCTTTTTCTCCTGCAGGTGCTTATACATACACATGGAGTAACGGTTCTAACGCTAGTTCATTAACAGTTACTACAGCTACCGTTTTAACATTACAAGTCACTAATAATATTTCTGGATGTGTTAGTTCTATCTCAAACTCATGTACAGTAGTTACAGCAGCAAATCCAACTGTAACGATGGCTAGCACGCCAGTAATATTTTGTGATGGATTTAATGCAACATTAACTCCAACAGTAACAGGTGGCTCTCCAACATATTCATACAGCTGGACACCTTCAGCTTTAGGATCTTCTTCTTCAGCAACTACGTCTACTCAAGGCGTATATTCTGTATTAGTAACGGATGCAAATTTATGTTCAGGTACAACTACTGTTGCCACTGTAAAATCTAGTCCTTCAGTATCTTTATCTTCGCCGGATTACACAATTTGTCCAAGTGAATGCTCTGAGATTACAGCTGTGGGAACATCTTCATTTACTCCGTTTACATATAGTTGGTCAAATAATGCGGCATTTGTTGGCGATTCAACGTTAGCTTGTAATTCAGGTGTTGTAACAGTAACAATGACTGATGCTCAAGGATGTATAGCAGTTAGTACCGCTACTGTTGTTGATGATATTATTCCAGTAGCAAGTTTTACAGCAACGCCTCCTTCACCTGTTAATCCTGGTCAGCAAATTAATTTCACAAGTACATCAACTATCGCTTCAGGATCAATTACTAGCACAGTATGGTCTTTTGGAGATGGAAATGGCGCTTCTGGAAATCCTGTGAATTATGCTTATTCTACTTCAGGAACGTTTCCTGTAACATTAATTGTGACTGGCACTAGTGGTTGTGCAGATACCATGACTGTAAATTATGTGGTGGATGCTATTATTGAAATTCCAAATGTGTTTACTCCAAATGGAGATGGTAAAAACGATTTATTGAAGTTTAAAAATTTAGAAGTGTTTGGAAGTAACAACTTAACAATTTTTAACCGTTGGGGTAAAAAGATCTTTGAACAAGAAAATTATAAAAATGATTGGAATGGCGGCGGATTCAATGATGGAACTTATTTCTTTATCTTAAGTGTTCCAAATGCTACACCAAATGCCTATAAAGGACATGTGCAATTAATGCGATAAAATTGTGATTTTGAGTTATAGAGCGTAAATTTGCGCTCTCATGAATAGCCAATTATTATCTCATTTAATTAAGAAAGAATTTTTACTAGAATTCCGGCAAAAGTCAACCCTTGCCGGAATTTTAGTTTATATAGTGGCTACAGTATTCATTTCCGCATTATCTTTTAAAAAAATCATCCACCCAACGGTTTGGAACGCCCTATTTTGGACAATCTTCATGTTTATATCGGTTAATGTATCTAGCAAAAGTTTTATGCAGGAAACAAAAGGCAAGGGATTATATAATTACCTATATTATAATCCGCGAACTTTTATTTTAAGCAAAATCATGTATAATATGCTGTTAATGGCTGTATTGAGTCTATTAACTTTTTTCTTTTATTCTTGGTTTGTGGGTAGTATGGTGCAAGACATGGGTATGTTTTTATTGGCACTTGTGTTTAGCTCTTCGGCATTCTCTGGGATATTAAGCTTAATGAGTGCTATTGCTTCAAAAGCTAATAATAATATTAGTTTGATGGCCATTTTAAGCTTCCCTGTTTTAATGCCTTTGCTGCTTGTCTCAGTTAAGTTGAGCAAACATGCCATTGATGGTTTAGCATGGAGCGTAAGCTATAAATATTTGTTAATCCTAATAATGCTAAATTTTGTAGTAGTTGCTTTGGCAACGCTATTATTTAATTACCTTTGGAAAGAATAAAATTAATATGATTAAATGGTGGAAAATACTCTCAGCGCTTTTAATTCTTTACACTTTAGTGTGGGGAATGCTAGGGCCTGTTCCACAGTTAAATATCTTACACGAAACCATTCGTAATTTGTTTTATCATGTGCCTATTTGGTTTGCGATGTTGTTTCAAATGGGCTATTCAGTAGTATATGCCATTAAACAACTATCTAAAAACGATTTACAATCAGATATCATAAGTAATCAAGCTGCTCAAACAGGATTGTTTTTTGCTTTACCAGGTTTATTAACTGGCTGTATGTGGGCTAAATTTACATGGGGTACTTGGTGGACTTTTCAAGATCCAAAATTAAATGGAGTAGCTATTGCTGTATTAATTTACTTAGCTTATTTTATATTAAGAAGTTCAATAGATGATGAACAAAAACGTGCACGAATTGCTGCCGTTTATAATGTGTTTGCATTTGTAATGATGTTTGTGTTTATTATGATTTTACCAAGATTAACAGATTCATTACATCCCGGAAATGGTGGCAATCCTGCCTTTGGAAAATATGATTTAGATAGTAATATGCGATTAGTATTTTATCCAGCGGTAATTGGTTGGGTATTATTAAGTCTTTGGATTTTGGATGTAAAAAAACGATTAGCCATTTTAACACATAAAGAAAATGAACAATAGAATAATAATGTTATTGGTAAGTATCCTAATGCCTTTTTTAGTGAAAGCTCAAGAAGCGACTGGAGTAGAAATGGCAGATACTTTTAGAAGTGAAGGAAAAATTTATGTTGTCATTACTGTTATCTCAATCATTTTTATGTGTTTGATTGGATATTTAATTTACATCGATTTGAAATTAAGAAAACTAGAAAATAAGAAATAAAATTCTCTGAATTCTCTGCGCGATAGCTTTGCTCTCTTTGCGGTTAAAAACAATATATAAACAATGAAAAAGATTCACATATTAGGAATAGTAGTAATTGCAGTAGCCATAGGTGTTATTTTTACATCACTTCAAAGCAGCTCTACTTATTCAGATTTTACAGAAGCAGCTGCAAACCCAGATACTGAATATCATGTTGTTGGTAAATTAAATAAAGCAGTTCCTGTACAATATGATCCAAAAATTAATGCTGATCAATGTTCGTTTATGTTAGTTGACAATAAAGGAGTTGAAAAACAAGTGATACTTCACAAAAGTGTACCGCAAGACATTCAAAAATCAGAACAAATTGTATTGATTGGAAAAATGAAAGGTGAAGCATTTGAAGCAAGTGAAATTTTAATGAAATGCCCAAGTAAATACAACGACGGAAAACCACAAGTTTAATTCTATTACCACTAACTCGCTACTCATTGAAGAATATTAACTACATCGGAGAACACTTATTAATAGGAAACATCGGTCATGCATTTATTGTATTATCGTTGGTTGCAGCGCTAGTTTCAGTAGTTAGTTATTATTTTTATTCAAAGGAGCAACTAACTTCTGATTGGAAAAAAATAGCGAATTATAGTTTTACCATTCATTCTATTTCTGTAATTGGTATTGCAGCAACATTATTTTTCATGTTGTTTAACCATTACTATGAATATTCATATGTGTGGCAACATAGCAACAATGAAATGCCTTTAGAGTATATCATGTCTTGTTTTTGGGAAGGACAAGAAGGCAGTTTTTTATTATGGTCGTTTTGGAATGTCGTATTAGGAAATATTCTTCGCAAAACAATTGATGCTAAATGGGAAGCGCCTACAATGGCTATTTTCGCCTTAGTACAAGTGTTTTTAGCAAGTATGCTCTTAGGAGTTTATTTTGGAGAGTATAAATTAGGATCTAATCCATTTATCTTATTGCGAGAAAATCCTCAGTTTGCTGATATGCCATTTGTGCAAATGGAAAATTATTTAGCAAAATTAGATGGTAGAGGATTAAATCCATTATTAATGAATTATTGGATGACCATTCATCCGCCAACATTGTTTTTAGGATTTTCTTCAACCTTAATCCCCTTTGTTTATGCTATAGCAGGTTTATGGAAACGTGACTTTACAACTTGGCAAAAACCAGCTTTAACATGGACGTTCTTCAGTATCATGATTTTAGGTACTGGTATTTTAATGGGCGGTGCTTGGGCTTATGAAGCCTTAAGTTTCGGTGGTTTTTGGGCTTGGGATCCGGTAGAAAACTCCTCTTTAGTGCCTTGGTTAGTGATGGTAGGCGCTGGTCACGTGATGATTATCAATAAAAATAAGGGCGGTTCTTTATTCATGACTCACCTGTTGGCGATTGCCTCTTTCTTATTAATTCTTTATTCAACATTTTTAACTCGTAGTGGAATTTTAGGAAAAAATTCAGTGCATGCATTTACTGATTTAGGAATGCAAGGGCAGTTGGTTATTTACGTGCTTACTTTTATTTTGATTTGTGTGATTTTATTAATTCATGATAAACTCATCAGAGTATCGTATATCATGTTATCTCTATTGATGTTGTTTGTTGGAATCGTATTCGGACACAAAGTAGCGCTATTATTAGGTTGGTTGCTGATTAGTTTTGTGTTGACGATTTATTCTTATATGAAATTTTTTCCAAAAGAAGAGGAAGAAGAAAGTTTATACTCTCGTGAGTTTTGGATGTTTGTAGGTTCTTTAGTGTTTTTATTATCTGCCTTGGTTATTACCTATTTCACTTCTATACCAGTGATGAATAAATTATTTCAAGGATGGCTATATGAAAGCGAAAAGGCTGGGATAAAAGTAGCTGATTATAATATGTGGCAAACGCCATTTGCAATCGTTGCGTTACTATTAGTGGCAGTCACTCAGTTTTTTAAATATAAAAAAACAGATCCAAAACAGTTTTTAAAACACATTAGTTTAGCTGGAATATTAGCAATCATATTCGGAGCGTCTGCCGTTATTCCTTTATACTTTTTAAAAGATTATTCAGCGGCTAGTTCAGTAGATAAATGGAATTTAATTTCGTATGCCTTATTGTTTATTTCAGCGCTATTTGCTGTGTTTTGTAATTTAGCTTATTGGATGCGAATTTTAAAAGGTAAAATACGTCATGCAGGCGCTTCTATTGCACATATTGGCTTTGCATTAATATTATTAGGAGCTTTAATTTCTACGTCTAAAAAACAAACTATTTCTCAAAATACGTCTCAAAAAAATGTAGCAAGTTTAGGTGAGAACTTCAGCGCTAAAAAAAGCCTAGTATTAACTAAAGGCGATACATTGCCTATGGGTAATTACTTAGTAACATATACAGGTAAAGAGCGTAAAGGAATTGATGTATTTTTCCATATGGATTATTTCAAAAAAGATAAAGATGGAAAATTAGTAAAGGCATTTCATTTAAGTCCAATGGTTCAAGATAATCCTCGAATGGGACAAGCTTCTAATCCTGACACTAAACATTTTATTGGTAGCGATATTTATACTCACATTACTTATGCTGATTTATCCGATAATATAGAAGTAAAAGCAGATGCATACAAAGAGCCAACAAATTTTATAGGCCATATGCGTGATACTATTTTTGCTGACAATGCTATAATTTTAATTGATAGTATTACGACTAATTTAACTGAGGAACAATATTCTCAAAACGATAGTTTGTTAGTAGTAACAGCAGTTTTAAAAGCAACCGACATTAATGGCAATGTGTACAGAGCAACACCAAAATACATTTTAAAAAACAATATGGTATTGCCTGATGAGTTTGAATTAAACGAATTAGGATTAAAATTTATTTTCTGGAAAATAAATCCAAACGAAGGAAGTATTGAAATTCAAATGAGTGAAAAAGTAAATAACACCAAAGAGTTTGTTGTATTAGAAGCCTATATGTTCCCGTTTATTAACGTACTATGGATTGGATGTATTGTTATGGTTATTGGGACTATAGTAGCTATTTTAGAAAGAAGAAGAGCCAATAAATTAAAAGCTCGTTAAGCTTTGACTAATCCTTTAAACATAGTAATTATTGGAACTGGAAATGTAGCATATCATGTTGCAAGTTCTTTTCAAAAAACAAAAAGTGTAAGCGTAATTCAAGCGTTTAATCATCGAAATTCCAGAGAAGCGAAACAGTTTTCAAAACAGTTTAATTGCGATTTAGTTACCGATTATTCTGCAATTAATCAGAACGCAGATATTTACATCATTGCTGTAAAAGATGATGCCATTGCTGAGGTTGTCAAAAATCTAATGTCACTAAAGCTAAAGGGAATTGTTGTTCATACTTCTGGTAGTATTGATACATCAATTTTGAAAAGCGTATCACAAAATGTAGGCGTGTATTATCCATTACAAACTTTTTATAAAGGCGCTATTATTGACTGGGAAGTTACACCATTACTAATTGAGGGAAATTCTAAACCAGTTGAAATAAAATTAAAACAAATCGCTACTTCAGTTTCTAAAAAAGTAAAAGTGGTTGACTCAAAAACCAGATTACAAATACATTTAGCAGCTGTGTTTGCTTGTAATTTTACAAACGCTATGTATGTTTCGGCTTATGAGATTATTGAAAATAGTTTAAGTAAAAAGGATACAGAGTTATTGCTGCCAATTATGCAACACTCTTTTCGAAAATTGCAAATAGTTCATCCAGTCAAAGCACAAACTGGCCCAGCAATGCGTAATGATAAGTTAGTGATGAAAAAGCATCTCAATTTAATTAAAAACAACAAACAATTAACTCAAGTATATAAAACCCTTTCTGATTTAATTGTGACTCAACAACATTTAAAATAGTTCATGGAAAATTTCAAGCAAAAATTAACTCGTATTAAAACATTATTATTTGATGTAGATGGGGTTTTAACAAACGGTCAAGTGTTTTTAATGGAGAGTGGCGAGTTTGTGCGAAATATGAATTCGAAAGATGGCTACGCGCTTCAATTGGCGGTTAAAAATGGATATCGTATTGCAATTATTACAGGAGGGAACAGTCAAATTGTGAAGAAGGCTTTACATGGATTAGGAATTGAAGACGTGTTTTTATCTCAACATGATAAATTACAGTGCTATAAAGATTATATCAATGAGCATAACCTAAACGAAGAAGAGATTTTGTACATGGGGGACGATTTACCTGATTATGAAGTAATGAAGAGGGTTGGCTTAGCTGTTTGTCCATTTAATGCTGCTCATGAAATAAAAGAAATTTGTTTATATATCTCTAGCAGAAATGGAGGAGAGGCATGTGTGCGTGATGTGATTGAACAAGTGATGCGCTCACAAGGAACTTGGGAAATTACTGGTTGGTAGTATTTGTCAGTTCGAGCGCCTGCCTTGTCGGTAGGCGAGAACTAATTTTAAGATATTTTCAATTCTCCTTTATCAATTAAATATTTTACTTTAAAAATAGCGGCCACGCTAATCCCATCAGTTATTTCGCCGCTCATCACCATATCAAAAGCTTCGTTGATATGTACTTTTTTAACTTTTAAATCTTCACTATCTTCAGGTTCTGCCTCTTCAAAAGTTAAATCAGTGGCTAAAAACACAAAAGCGTGTTCGTCTGTAGCCGAATTACTTAAATGTAATTGCATAATTTCTTCAAACTTTTTAGCTACAATACCAGTTTCCTCTTTCAATTCTCTTATGGCTGTTTCAATTGGCTCTTCACCTAATGGACCGCCACCTTCTGGTATTTCCCAACTATAAGCATTTAAAGGATATCTCCACTGCCCAACTAGCCAAGTATATCCATCTTGGCTTAAAGGTAAAATGCCAATCGCTTTATTTTTAAAATTAACAACACTATAAATGGCAGGATTTCCTGCTGGATTTATGGTTTGGTGTTTATTTACGGCAATCCAAGCCGATTCGTAAACAAGTTCTGATGATAAGGTTTTCCAGCTATTTAAAGGATTCTCGGCACTCATACAAGTATTAAAAGTTGGTTTAATCAATAATTTACAGGTTTCACACAGTTGAATTGTTAATATTAGGGTTATTTTCTTAAATTTAGAAACCCAAACTGCTTTAAATTCGTAAAAGTTAAAAATTGTTATGGTTAAAAAGTTACTACTTTTTATAGTCCTGTTATTCTCGTGCATTTTAAATGCTCAAACTTTGTATTGGGTTGGAGGTTCAGGTAATTTTAATGATGCAAATCATTGGTCTTTAACCAGCGGAGGAACAGCCTCTGCCATCAGCCCTTCAGCTTCTACTGATTTAATTTTCGATAATAATTCTAGCTATAATGATTTAGTAATTAATATTACAGGTATTAATCATGTTAAGTCTTTAATAACCACAAACAGTAACAATCAATATCATTTTGTAGGAAGTAATTTATCAGCCATTTATTTTAGCGGAACTTTTAGTTTAAGTAATAAAACCTATTTTGAAACGGCTTCAAAATTAGTCTTCTCATCAGCTGGGGTGGCATATAATCAAGTGGATGTTTCCATTAATATTCTTAACTCTGATGTTGTATTTGAAAACGGAAACTGGGATTTAGTTTCTGTTAAAGTAGCGGATAATAATTTATTAAAATTCAATAAAGGGAATTATAAAATTACAAACGCTTCGATTGTAGCTGGTAATATGGAATCGAATTCCGATAAAGTGACATTTCAATCAAACCACGGAACCATATATGTAAAAAACAATTTTGTTTTAGGACAAGATGTTTCCTTTAATTCTAGTGATTTAGTAGTTATTGCTCAAAAAAATAATCCTACTGTATATCAAGTTAATCCTTCAGTAAGTTTTGGGTCTAATGCTAAAATTTTCAACACCAATCCAAATCCACAAGCTTGTGCAATTACCTATTCATTTACTAGTCCGTCATGTAACGGATCTTGTGATGCGTCTATCACGATAGGATTTGATGCTGGTTGTAATACAGGTCCGTATGATTTATTATTTAATAATGGGTCAGGTTGTTTCCCAACAGGAACAAATAGTATCAATCCTCCAATATATACACTTAATAATATTTGTTCTTGCAACGGACAGTTAGATATTTTTGTTTTTGATATTAATGGTTTTGTGACTCAACTAACAGGATTAGGAACACCTCAAGCGCCAACACCATTAAATTTAAGTTTCTCAGGAATCAGACAACCAAGATGTTTTGGTTTGTGTGATGGTTCAGTAAATATTTTCACGAGTGGTGGTTCGCCTCCCTACGATATTACTATCCGCTCAGCTCCTTCAGGCTCTATAGTAGCAACTTATACGAATATTCCGGCAATTACAACAACTACAATTTCTAGTTTGTGTGCGGGAACTTTTTCGTTTGTTGTAACTGATAATAATAATTGTTCTAGAACTTTTACAACAACTTTAACTCAGCCAACTATTGTTAATCCAAATGCTAATCCTACAAATATTACCTGTAATGGTGTATGTAATGGCTCAGTGACAGCGGCAAGTACATCTGGTGGTGTTGGACCTTACACTTATTCATGGGTTTCGGCATCTTCTACTCCTTCAACAGCAATTGCGTCAACCATAGGTAATTTATGCCCTGGCGTAGTTACCATGACGGTGACCGACTCCAGAACATGTACAGCTACTTTTTCTACAACAATTACTCAACCGCCAGCTATTACACTAACAGTTACTAAAACAGATTTGAATTGTGGAAATATTTGTAATGGAACAGCTTCTGTAACAGCAACTGGCGGCGTGGGAGCTTTTAGTTATTCTTGGTCGCCAAGTGGTGGTTCGGCTGCTCAAGCTACTGGTTTATGTGCTGGAAATTATACTTGTACAGTTACAAATAATGGAAATTGTGTGAGAACAATAACTGTTACAGTGCTAGCGCCTCCAACATTATCAACCACGCCAACACAAACTAACGTTCTTTGTAATGGAGTTTGTTCAGGTGCTATTAATTTAAATCCAACTGGAGGAACAGGAGCATATACTTATTCTTGGTCGCCAGCTGCTCCTTCAAGTTCTGTTATTACTAATTTATGTGATGGTGTTTATTCTTATTCGGTAACAGATGCTTTAGGTTGTATTTCTACAAATACAATATCTATTACCGAACCACCTACAACAACATTAACAATTACAAAAACAGATGTAACTTGTAATGGAGCTTGTGACGGAACCGCTACTGCAAATATGAGCGGTGGAGTAGGTCCTTATACATTCACTTGGTCGCCAGGTAATCCTACAGGTCAAGGTGCCGCAACAATTACAGGACTTTGCCCTGGCACTTATTCGGTTGTTTCAAGAGATTTTAATAATTGTCAAAGAACACAAACAATTACTATCACACAACCAATTGCTATCTCACCTGGAATTACCTCAGGGTCTTTAACATGTAATGCTGTCTGTAACGGAAGCATTAGCTCTTCCCCTTCAGGAGGAACAGCCCCTTATACATTTACTTTACAAACTTCGGGAGCACCAATTATTGCCAATCCACCTTATACTAATTTATGTGCAGGCACTTATACATTAATTATAAGAGATGCTCTAGGATGTAGTAGAACTCAGACAGTTAATATCGCACAGCCTAATCCAATTACATTAGCATTAAATGCTACGTCTATTAATTGTTTTAATGTTTGTAATGCTTCTGTGTCAACTGTTGTTAATGGAGGCTCTCCATCATATACATATTCTTGGAGTGTTGGTGGTACTGGCTCTTCCATTAGCAATCAATGCGCTGGAGCTATTACAGCCACAGTAATAGATTCACAAGGATGTACAACTTCTGCATCTACAGTAATTACCTCTCAACCTGATTTAACAGTTAGCATTACACCAACCAATCCAAATTGCAATGCTCAATGTACTGGTATAGCAACAACATCAGTTAGTGGTGGCGTTCCAAATTATACGATCAATTGGAATAACGGAAGTGTAGGAAATATTGTTAATAATCTATGTGCCGGTATTTATACAGCCACAGTGACAGA
>Ga0315900_10001033_pt1 | contig 44730 bp, 35 predicted proteins | sample LakEriMetagenome_FD_203521 | JGI IMG/M metagenome (GOLD analysis project Ga0315900, IMG submission 203521) | Freshwater fungal communities from buoy surface, Lake Erie, Ohio, United States - Buoy 12 MA114 | ecosystem: Environmental > Aquatic > Freshwater > Lake > Lake biofilm | place: USA: Lake... | reverse complement strand
CGCCGCGGTAGACCGGATACGCGGTGGGCAGGTCCGCCAGACCCGCCCGGACGGCGGCCCGATAATCGAGGATGGCGCCGCGAAAGCCGGGCCGCGTCGGCGGCCCGCCCGCGGCTGCCAGGTTCTCGCAGGGCACGAGGAGCGGCGGGAACTGCACCGCCGCGTCGAAGCCGAGCGTGCGGGGATCGGCCTGGTCGCGGCTCCACACGCTCGCCAGGTGCAAATCACCCACGCCCGCGGCCCGGCATGCCTCGCGCCACACGGCCGTGGTCCGCTGCGGATCGGGTAGCGCGGCTGCGTGGTAGACCAGCAGCAGCGTGCGGTCCGCGACACGGATGGCGCGCCGGTCGCCAAGCAGCGGCATCATGTCGTGGATGAACCGCAAGTCGTCGTCGGGATCGGGCCGGTTGGTGAGCAGCACCTCCGTGTCGAGGCCGTCCCAGGCGCGGGTCCAGTTCTCGTTGGCCCAGCAGACGCAGAATGGAACATCGGGCCGGCCGCTGGCCAGGAGCCGCTCGAGCGGTTTCTCGAGCAGCCGCCGGCCGTTGAACCAGTAGACATAGAAGCAAAACCCGTGGATGCCGTAGCGGCGGGCGAGCACCGCCTGCCGCTCGAGCACGGCCGGGTCGTCGAGGTCGTACCAGCCGACGTCGGGATGGGGCACGTGCGGCTGGCGGTGTCCCTCGTAGAAGGGCCGCCCCCGCCGGACGTTGGTCCATTCCGTGAAGCCCGCGCCCCACCAGCGGTCGTTCTCGGGGATACGGTGGAACTGCGGCAGGTACATGGCGATCGCCCGGACCGTCGCGGCCTCCGCGGGGGTTGCCGGCGGCAGCGAGTCGGTGTCCGTCGGCGCCGGCTCGGCGACCGCGGGCTGAAACAGCAGCCAGCGCTGGTAGGCGGGAAGCCCGGAGAACACCGTCGGGCAGAGCCGAAACAGGAGGTCGCGGCCCCGGCGCTTCCACGCCAGCGGAATCGGCAGCCGCTCCCAGCAGAGGCGGCACAGCGACTGGAGCATGGGGCACACCGGGACGGACGGGGATGCTCTCGAGAGTATGCTTGCCGCGGAGGCTCGAAGCCACCACACCCGCCGGCGGCACGTCCATGACCGAACTCCCCGAATCCCTCGCGGCCTTCCACGCGGCGCTCGCCGCGCGGCCCGACCTCAACGCCCGGGTGGGCGGCGCGGATCCGGCGCTGGCCGGCAGCTTCTCGTTGACGTCGCTGCGGCAGTGCGGCCTGCCGCAGGACAGGCCGGTGGTGGTCTGCGACTTCGGCTGCGGGATCGGCCGCGTCGCCGCGCCGGTCGCCCATGCCCTCGCGCCGGGCAGCCGGCTGGTGGGCATCGACATCATGCCGGAGTTCGTCGACTTCTGCCGCGACCATGTCCGCGCCCCCGGCGTGGCGAGCGAGTTCCATCTCCTCGCCGCCGCGAACGATCACTACGCCCGCACCGCCGAGCCGCGGGGCGGGGTGGACGCGGCCTTGGGCCACGACGAACTGGCGGCCGCGCTGGCGGGCAGCATGCACTTTCTCTACGCGATCTCCGTTTTCACCCACCTCTCCCCGCCAATGGCCGCCGAGGCGCTGCGGCTGATCGCGGCGCTGTTGGCTCCCGGTGGCTTCGCCGTGCTCACGTTCTTCCTCTACGACGAGGAGGTGGAACTCGAGCGGCGGCGGGGCTGGCGCGGCGGCTTCGATCTCAAGGGCGGCTATTGGGAAGGGGATGTCTTCTACGGCAGCCGCCGCGATCCGCTGGCCTTCGTCGCCTACCGGCCCGCCGGGATGCTCGGCCTGGCGCATGCCCACGGGCTCGCCCTGCGATCCAGTCACGCGGGCACGTGGCGGGGCACCGGGATCATCACCCACGCGCTCCAGGATTTCGTGGTCTTGGAGAAGACCCGCTAGGGTCGTCCCATGGACGCCTATCAGACAGCGCGGCGGCGGTCCTTCGGCCCGTACGTCCTGCCCGGGCATCGCGGCATTGAGATCGGCCCCGGCTTCCGCCCCACGTTCGCCAAGCGGGATGGCTTTGCCGTCGCGGTGGTCGACCACTGCCCGACGGAGGAGTTGCGGGCCAAGTACGCCGCCGACGGCAACGTGCCGCGGGATCTGTGGGCCCAGATCGAGGAGGTCGACGTCGTGTGGCACGGAGGTCGCTACGGTGATCTTCCCGGGATGCCACGCGGGGTCGATTACGTCGTCGCCAGCCACGTCATCGAACACGTCACCGACGTCTGCGGCTTTCTCCAGGACTGCGGCGGCCTGCTCCGTGACGGCGGCGTGCTGCTGCTGGCGATCCCGCTGCGCCGCGGCATCATGGACTGCTACCGGCCGGCCAGCACGCTCGGCGACGTGCTCCTCGCCCATGTGGATCCGGCCCGCTACGAGCTCAAGTCGCGGCTCGACGAGGCTTGGAGCCAGGCGCTGCTCGGCAGCGGCGGCGCCTGGGCGCCGGAGCACCTGCAGGAGGCCGCCGCCGCCGGGAGGATGCCCGAGCCGATGGTTTCGGTTGCCGCCGCCGGCACCGTCTGGCGGGAACTCGTGGCGGCCCCGCCGCGGCCCGATGGGCCCTATCGCGATGCTCACCGCTGGGTCTTCGATCCGGAAACGTTCGCGGAGATCGCCTGGTTTCTCGCCTGCAACGCCGGCACCGGGCTGGTGCCCGAGGCACTGCCCGGCGGCCATGACTGCGAGTTCCATGCGGTGCTGCGCCGTCGGCCGCCGACCGCAGCGGAGGCCGGGCAGCTCGAGGACCTGCGGCGCCGGTCGCTGCGAGCGCGGCTCGATCCCGGGGCGATCCTTGCCGCTCCGCCGCCACCGGCGGCGGGCTGGCGACGGGCATGGCGGCGCGTGGCCCGGCTGCTCGGCCGCCGCGACGTCAGTGGGTGAGCCTCCAGAGCAGCCGCCAGACCGGCTGCACTGCCCGGCGCAGCATGGGATGCCGGATCGTCCATGACCGTAGCCGGCGCATGGCGAGGGAAAGCTCTGCGTCCGGATCGGCCGGCGCATGCGCCGGCTGGGCGGCTCCCTCGAGATCGCCGAGCCGCCGCCGCAGCGGCGCGAACGCGCCTGGTGCGGCGGCCAGGTCGGCCATCAGCGCGGCGATCTCGTCGACCGAGCCATTCCAGCCGCGGCCCCCGCCCGCCGCGTGCGGCACCCAGCGGGGCGGGTGGGACACGAGGCGTTCGACGAGATCACGGGTCGTGGCGTAGAGCAGGATGTTCGGCGAATCGCCGAGCCGAGCCTTCATCTCGCGCGACAGGGGCGTGTCGCGCGCGAGCACGGGCTTGTGATAGGCGAGCGCCTCGAGGAACGGGAACCCGAAGCCCTCGTAGTGGGAGGGGAAGACGACGGCGTCGGCCTGCTCGTAGAGGTCTGCGATCCGCTCTGGTGGCAGCGGGCCGCTCGGCAGGCAGGCGACCCGCGGATCGGCGTGGGCGTCGAGACCGATGCAGGTCAGCCGTCGATCGCCGGGCAGGGCCGCGATGAGCGCATCGACCGTGGGGCCGACGTCCTTGTGTGGAAACCGGTTGCCCACCACGAGGATCGGGCCGCCGGTGCGGCCGGGCTGCCGGCCCGGGGGCAGGTACTCGGCCGGATCGAGGCTGTGGGGCGAGACCAGGTGCCGGACCGTGGCGGCCGCGGGAAAGCGGGTCGCGAACTGACTCCGTGTGAACTCGCTGTTGTAGAGCACCGCGTCGCCGTGGGCGAAGACCTGCCGCCACACCCAGTCGAGGTCCGGGTTGACGAGCGACTGGATGTCCCAGGTGATCGTGTCGAGCATGAACCAGGCCGTGCGGGCTGCCAGGCGGTTGAGCCGCAGCAGGCTCTCGCGGGTGAACGGCTGGCCGACCCGGAGACCGACGGCGAACGGCCGATCGACGTCCACCGGCACCACCTCGACGTGCGCGATCCGGTCGAGGCCGTGATAGCGGGCGTGCTCGGCGTGGATCATGACCGCGATCGAGAAGCGGTCGGCGTGCCGGTTTGCGAACCCGCGCACGAGACGGATCGCCGCCTCGATCGTGCCGTTGTGGTAGCTGCCCACGTCGGAGCAGTCGAAGAGCAGCGACGTGCGGCCGGCCGCATCGGGCAGCAGGGCGGCCAGCAGCCGCTCCGCCCGATGGACGGGGCCCGCCTCGTAGGCGGCGACCGCCCGGGGGTATTCGGGGTAACGGTCGGCGAGCCGGCGGGCGTTTTCCTCCTCGAGGCGGCTGCGTTCGCCGCCGAAGCTCGCCGCGCCGTGGTGGTAGACGAACGCCCGATTGGCCAGCACGGCGCGGTAGCCGCGGCGGTTGGCCCGCATCATGAGGTCGTTCTCCTCGTTGTAGCCGGCGCCGTAGGCATCGTCGAAGAGGCCGAACTCCGCGAGGATCCGCCGCCTCACCAGCAGGCAGAAGCCGATCGCCGTCGGGGCGTAGTGGAAGTCGGGCAGGTGGGCGGCCAGCCGGGCGTGATCCCGCAGCGACTCCGCCGGGGTCCGCTGCCGCAAGGCCTCGGCGGCCGGCAGGCTGGCGATCGTGGCATTGTTCGACCGCGGGCTGACGAAGGCGATCATCGGGTCGCAGCCCGCCACGCGGACCATCTCGGCGATCGCCCCGGGAAAGACGAGCGTGTCGGAGTTGAGCAGGAGCACGTCGCGGCCGGCCGCGACCGCCTCCTCCATGCCGCGGTTGGCGGACCGCAGGAAGCCGAGGTTGTGCGGGTTGGTGAGCACGTGCACCGGCAGCACCCCGGCACAGCGGTCGCACGCCGCGTTGAGCGCCGCCGTCAGCGGCGCATGGTCGGGCGAGTCGTTGACGGCGATCACCACCGCGCCCAGCGCGGTCAGTTCGCCGGCGCACTCGAGCAGCGAATCGAACAGCGGCCGGACCAGCCGCTCGTGGCGGTGGAACGGAATGACGATCGCCAGACCGCCAGGCTTGACCAGGGCGTGAGGAGCGTCCATCCGCGGAACCTGCGACGTGCCGGCCGGGAGTCGGGCCCGCGGCGTACCCGCTTCGACCCTACCGTGGCCGAGGGGCGTGTCAAACAGCATGGCCGCCGCTTGACGCGCGCCTGCACCGGCAGTAGCGTCGACCGTTTCGTTGTTCCGAGCCCTTCTTTTTCCGCCCGCATCCGCATGGCCGCCGCGTCCGCCCACTCTCCGGCCCCCACGGCCAACGCCCTGGCCGACTGGCTGCGGGGCACCGCCCGGATCGGGTCATGGCTGCCGCTGGCCTGGTACGACGTCCGCCTCCGCTATCGCCGCTCGATGCTCGGCCCACTGTGGCTGACGATCAGCATGGGTGCGATGCTCCTCGGCATGGGTCCGCTCTACGCGGCGCTGTTCAACGTGCCGATGGACACCTTCTTCCCGCACCTGGCGCTGGGCCTGGTGCTGTGGATGTTCATCTCCGGCACGATCGTCGAGTCGTGCGGGGTGTTCACCCAGTCGGCCAGTTACCTCAAGCACGCCGACACGCCCCTGAGCCTGTTCGTATGGCGGCTCGAGGCGCGGCAGATCGTGCAACTGGCCCACCACGCGCTCCTTTACGTGCCGATCGCCTGGTGGGCCGGCATCCGGCCGTCGCCCGTCATGCTGCTGTTCTTTCCCGGCTTCCTGCTCCTCGTCTTGTTCCTGCACGCTCTCGCCTTGGCCCTGGGGATCATCTGCGCCCGGTTTCGAGACGTGAGCCAGATCGTGGCCAGCCTGATCGGCTTCTTGCTCTTCCTCACTCCCGTGGTCTGGCAGCCGGACAAGTTGCCCGAGCGGCTGCGGTTCGTGCTCAACAATCCGTTCGCGGTCCTCCTGGCGTTGGTGCGGGAGCCGCTCCTGGGCAAGGTTCCCTCCGCCGACACCTGGGCCATGGCGGTGGGCTGGACCATCGCGGTCGCGATCGTCGCGTTCCTCGTGTTCGCCTGGAAGCGGCGGCAGGTCGTCTACTGGGTGTGACGGCCGCCGGCCGGAGAGGAGCAGCGCGTGGCGCTTTTGGAACTGAAGAACGTGACGGTCGAACTGCCGGTGTTCGGCTTCGACGCCGCGTCGCTCAAGAAGACGGTGGCTCGGACCGTGACCGGCGGCCGGATCAAGTACGACACCGGCGTGACCGTGGTTCGGGCATTGGACGACGTCTCTCTCACTCTGCGGGACGGCGATCGGCTGGGCATCATGGGCCACAACGGGGCCGGCAAGACGACGCTCCTGCGGACCCTGGCCGGAGTCTATCCGCCGAAGCGCGGCACTTACCGCCGTGAGGGCACGCTCGCCAGCTTCATCGACCCGATGCTCGGCATCGAGATGGACGCGACGGGCCTGGAGAACATCCGCCTCCGCGGCCTGGTGATGGGCCTCGACCACGCCACGATCTCCCGGCTCGCCCCCGGGATCGCGGAGTTCAGCGGCCTGGGCGACTATCTCGCCATGCCGGTCCGCACCTACTCCGCCGGCATGTTGATGCGGCTGGCGTTCTCGATCGTGACGAGCGTCCGGGCCGACATCCTCCTCCTCGACGAGTGGCTGTCGGCGGGCGACGCGGAGTTTCGGGAGCGGGCCGACGAGCGGATGCGCGAGGTGGTGTCCAACACCGGCATCCTCGTGCTGGCGACGCACTCGCAGGACATGGTGCGGCGCGAATGCAACCGGCTGATCCAGTTGTCGCACGGCCAGAAGATCTCCGACGAGCCGCTCGGCGACCGCGCCGGCTAGCCGGACGCGGTGGACAGGAGCCGCTCGAGCCGGACGGCGACGGTGGAAACGAGCTGCCGTTCGTAGGCCTGCCCTTCCGCGGTCATGTAGCACTGCGGCCAGTGCCAGACGTAGTCGGCCGTCGGCAGTGGCACGGCGCGGAGGACGAAGTCGTCGGTCTCCTGCTCCGCGGCGGGGGCCTGGTCTGGGGCGACCGTTTGGACGATCACGAGATCGGTGGCGGCGGACCGCCGGGTGGCCAGGTGGTCGCGTACCTGCCGCAGGCAGTCGACGCGCTCTGGCGAGAGCTTGATGAAGTGCGGCACATGAGCGACGAGGAGCAGCGGGGCCGGCGCGGCGACGGCGGCGTGGAAGTTGTCGATCCGGCGACTGTAAATCTCGCGGAGCTTCGCGAAGCCGTCGGCCGCGTAGGCGGGGCCGACCTCGTGGTTGAAGCTGGCCACGTACCGCCGATTGATGCAGAACGCGTGCGCCTCGTCGTAGGCGAGTTGCTCCGGCTCCATGTAGTCGGTGAAGCCGCCGACCACGAGGTCGCGGATGGCCTCGGGAGGATGGACCGCCAGGTCGAACGGCCCGCTCTTCTCGCCGAGGCTGGCCGTCTTTTTCAGTCCCCAGCGGGCGAGCACCGCCCGGCTCGCGCAGTCGCAGCCGAGCGATATGACGCCGATCCGATCGTACCGCACGAGGTTCCGCCGCCGTTCCTCGGTCATCGCGATCAGCCGGTCGAACCAGCTCGCGAGGGAGCCGAGCGTCCGCTCCTTCACTGCGACGAGATCGGCCAGGTCGGCGGCCGACATCGCGAAACCCGTGCCGGTCGAGAGCAGGGCGAACTCCCGGGCCGGCCCCAGAAACGCCGCGACGGCGGCGTCCGGAACGAGCGCGTCGTTGCGATGGGCTGCGAGGGCTTGCTCGATGTCGCTCATGGCATCGTTCCCGGGCCAGCGGGCGAACCGCGGCTGCCACGGCCGAAGTCGCGGCCGGAACACCCTCGTTTTTCGAAGTATAGTTGCTGGAAACGTCGTCCGGCGGCCCCCCATGAGACCGTTGAAACAACCCAAGCAGGTCACCGTCGAGGCGGGGCCGGTCAAGGTGCCGCTGGGCGCCGCCGCTCCCGGGCTGCTCAAGGTGGACGTCGCCGTCGCGGCCGACGGCCTGGTGGCCGTCGCCGGCTGGCGGGTCGGTGACGTCGACGTGGCGCTCGAGGTCGATGGCGTCGTCGTCGCCGCGGAGTGCGTGACCGTCGCCCGCGGCGACGTCGCCGCCGCCCTGGGGGCAGCCACGCCCCACGACTGCGGCTTCGTCCTCGTGGCGGAGCACGGTGGCGGCGAGCTGCGGCTGGTGGCCGGTGCCGATGCCCGGCGGGTGGCAGCCGACCAGCGGCACCTGCTCGCGCCGGTTTCCGCCGAGCAGATCGACCAGGACCGGATGGGGGCGCTGGGTCCCGCGATCGCGGCCCTGATCCGGCGTTTACCACTGGGATCGCCCGCCTGGCGGCGCTTGGTCGAGGCAGCGCCGACGGCCACGGCCAGTGATGCCGCTGCCGGCCATCTCGACGCCGCGGTCGATGTCCGCGGCATGGGGCAGGCTCTGGCGGTGGGCTGGGCGGCCACTGCGGCCGGAACGCAGGTGTGGCTCGAGGACGAAGCGGGCAAGGTGTACCCGCTCGACGGCGGCTATCGCTTCCGGCGGCACGACGTGTTCGAACGACTGGCCGAAGGGCCGCTCTGCGAGGCCGCCGCGCAAGCGGCCTTCGTCGTGCGGATCGAGACGGGCGGGCCGGTGAAGGTTCTGCGGCTGGTGGCCTTCGGACCCCAGGGCCGGCAGCTGCTCGGCGAGCTGCCATGCGGGGAGCTGCCGCGGTCGGCCGACGCCGTCGTCCGCTGGCTGTTCGGAGCCAACACGCCCCGCGACGATCTGGCCGCCCGGTTCGCCCGGGTCGATCGGCCGCTGCTCGAGGCGATCGCCGCCGGCGACGCCGCGATCCGGGCCACGCTGCCGGTGCGGCGGATCGATCATGGCACGCTCCCCGCCGACCCGCGCGCCAGCGTGATCGTGCCGCTCTACGGCCGCTTCGACTTCGTCGAGTCGCAGATGCTCGAGTGGGCCCGCGACCCCGCGATCGGCCGCGAGGTCGAGATCGTGTACGTCGTCGACGACCCCCGCATCATGGCCGCGTTCGCCGAGGAGGCCACGGGCCTGCACCGGCTCTACGGCGTGCCCTTTCGGGTCGTCGATGGCATGGTCAACCGGGGCTTCAGCGGGGCCAACAACCTGGGCGCGGAGCACGCGCGGGGCGGCGTGCTCGTGTTCCTCAACTCCGATGCCTTTCCGCGGCGGCCGGGCTGGGTCGCGGCCCTGTGCGACCGGCTCGACTCCGATCCGAACATTGGCGCCGTGGGGCCGCGGCTGCTCGCGGCCGGCGGCGGCATCCAGCATGCCGGGATGCGGTTTCAGTGGCTGCCCGAGTTTGGCATCTGGGCCAACGTCCATCCGGGCGCGGGGCTGGATCCGGCGCTTGACCCGGCCTCCGGGCCCACCGACGTGCCGGCGGTCACTGGAGCCTGTCTCGCCGTGCGTCGCGAGGATTTCACGCGGGTGGGTGGCTGGGACACCGGCTACGTGATCGGCGACTTCGAGGATTCCGACCTGTGCCTGAAGCTGCGTTCGCTCGGTCGACGGATCGTCTATGAGCCGGCCGTGGAACTCACCCACCTCGAGCGGCAGTCGTTCGCGCTGCTCGGCGGCGGCGAGTTTCGGCAGCAGGTGGTCCTCGTCAATGCGCTAAGGCATCAGGACCGTTGGGCCGACCTGCTCGCCGCGGAGGGGCGGACGCCATGACCGCCTCAACCGTGCCCGCCGTGCCGCGCCGCGAACGGATCCTCGTGGTCGCGCACCGCCACCCCGACTTCAGCCTCGGCGGCGGCGAGATCGCGGCCCACACGCTGTTTCAGGCCTACCGCCGGCAGCCCCGGGTCGAACGGGCGTGGTTCCTGGCCAGCGCCGACCGCGGCCGCGGCCCGACCGGCCAGCTCGCGCCGCGTCGCGAGGACGAATATCTCTGGGAGCAGGGCACCGGCGACTGGTTCATGCTCAAGGCCGCCCACCGCCGCTCGGTGACCGAGCAGTTCGCCGATCTGCTGCGGGCCCTGCGGCCCACCGTCCTGCACGCCCACCACTACGCCCACCTGGGACTCGAGTTCCTCCGCGTCGCGAAGGAGATCGACCCGACGATCCGCGTGGTGCTCACGCTCCACGAATACATGGCGATCTGTCACAACCAGGGGCAGATGATCAAGACCAACGGCCGGCTCTGCTCGCGGGAGTCGTTCGACGACTGCCGGATGTGCTTCCCGCAGCATCCGCCCGAGGACTTCTGGCGCCGCAAGCACTTCATCCAGCGGCACTTCGACGCCGTGGACGCGTTCGTCTCGCCCTCCGAGTTCCTCCGCCAGCGATACATCGCCTGGGGCATCGAGCCCGGGCGGATCACCGTGATCGAGAACGGCCAGCCGGCCGAGGAGCCGCTGCCGCCCCGGCCACTGGCAGACGGCGCGGGCCGCAGCCGCTTCGGCTACTTCGGCCAATCGACGCCCTTCAAGGGGCTCGACGTCCTGCTCGCGGCGTTGGGCACGATGACCAGCCGGGAACGGAAGCGGGTCGTCGTCGAGGTGCACACCACCGAACTCGACGGCCAGCCCGAGGCGTGGCGCACCAAGCTCGCGGCCCTGCGGGAGCCGCTGGCCCGCTCGGGCTGCCTGCAGTGGATTGGCCCCTACCAGCCACACGAACTCCGCGGCCGGATGGCCGGGGTCGATTGGGTGACGATGCCGTCGATCTGGTGGGAGAACAGCCCGCTGGTCATCCAGGAGGCGTTCCTCTGCGGCCGGCCGCTCTTGGTCAGCGACATCGGCGGCATGGCGGAGAAGGTTCGCCATGACGTGGACGGGCTGCACGTGCCCGCCGCGAATCCGCGGGCCTGGGCCGACGCGCTCCTGCGGGCGGCCGACGGCGAACCGCTCTGGGAGCGGCTTCGGGCCGGCATCCAACGGCCGCTGTCGCACGACGCGTGCGCCGCGCGGCACCTGGACACGGTGCTCGTCCGCTGACCATGGCCGGTCAGTCTGCCGCGGGTTCCGCCGCGCGGATCATCCGCAGGATCGCCTCGTCGCCGCTGGCGATTTTCATGGGGTGAAGGAAGACGGCGTCCGAGGCGAGGAAGTCGGCGATGTACGCCGGGTCGCGAACGAGGCCGCGATCCGCGCCCCAGAGGAAGCGGCCGGGACGGATGACCAGCGACAGTCCCGCGGCACGGACGGCGGCGAACAGGGCCGTGGGGATCGACACCTCGGGGAACACGTTCGCGGCCACCAGCGGCCCCAGCCGGTCGAGGAACTCGGGCACGAGTTCGGCCCGCAGCGCGAAACAATCGCTCACGCCGTGCTGCAGGCGGCCGGGAAGCACCCCGGGAGTGAGGCCCTCGAAGCCGTTGCCGACCAGCGGATCCCGCTGCCGCTCGAGCGCGTTGGCCACGCGGGCCGTCCACGGCCACTCGGTCGCCGCCAACGAGTAGGGGTGGTCGACCGGGAACAGGCCGCCATGCCCGTCGGCAAGCAGCGTGAGGATCGCTGCGGCCGAGAGTCGCGGATGCAGTAGGACGTCGTCCTGGATGAAGAGGTACGCCTTCGGCCCATCCGGCGCCGCCCGCCGGCGATCGCTCAGGTAGCCATGGACGAGCCCGTGAAACTGATATGAACCGAACGGGTAGGCATGATAATGCGGATGCCGCGGCGCGACGCAGGGCATCACGAAGTCGATGTCGGGGAACCGTCGTCGGTACAAGTCGTGGATCGGCCGGCAGTTGCGGGCGTAGTGGTGGTTGAACAGCACCACGAGCCGGCAGCCATCGGGTGTGACGGGGCCGTGCTCGGCCGCGCAGCCGTCGAGGTAGGCCGCGGCCGCGGCCGCGCCGGCCGTCAGCCGGAGGAGGGAGTGGATCTGAAAATCGTTGAGCCGCGGCCGGGCCCCGGCGATGAGATGGGGATTGAGCAGGTAGCCGGGCACCACGGGCAGGCTCGCCACATCGACGTCCTGGGGTTCGCCACAGACGCCGTCGGCACCGACCGTCCAGCGCTGGAGTGTCGCCGGATCGCCAAGGTCCACGAGGTCGATGCGCGGCTCCCCTGAGGAGGAACTGCAGCCGCCCACGAGCCACCGCGTCCCGTCGACGGCCGCATCGGCACGGACAGGCCCCGTCGGATGGATCACGGCGATGGTCGAGCCGCCCGCGAGTTCGAGCAGGAGCCTGCCGTCCGCGTCGAAGGCCAGTCGCGGTGGTGTCGGGCTCATGCCGTGGGGGCGGCCAGGGCGGTCGCACAGTCCTGCAGCCAGGCTTCGAGCAACGGCAGTTCCTGGGCCGGCACGATCCCGGCCCGCTCCAGGGCGGCATAGACGGCGCAGAGATTGTCGGCGACCGAGCGCGACGCGGTCGCGGTCGCCGCGGCGATCTCCAGCGCTCGTCGGGCCGTGAGGTACATCGGCACCTCCGCCTCGAAGTCCTTGAGATAGTCGTGGACGTTGCGGTCTTGGAAGACGGTGGCCGCGGTGAAGCACAGCCGCAGGCCAGCCGCCCAGAGGATCGGCTGGGCCACCAGGCCGCGGAGAATGTCGGTGTAGCGGAACGACACGAACGCCGGCAGGTACAGCAGCGGCAGCAGGTCGCGGCGGAAGGCGGTGTTCTGGCTGTTGAAGGGGCAGACGACGCCGGGGGCCAGCGCCACGGCGGGCGCGTCGTCGAACGTGCAGGCGCGGTTGCAGGTCAGGCGATAGACGGCGTCCACGTCCGGATCCCCGTCGGCCAGACCTTGCCAGATGCCGACGTTCGGCGCGGTCGCTGCCGGCGTCGCCTCCGGCGGCCTGGCGGTGGACTCGACGACGCAGTCGAGGGGCAGGCCCCGCGGCCAGATGATCTGCGCGGTGAAGTGGCGATAGACGTTGACGAATCGGGGCGTGGTGGCGGGAGGGCCGATCTCCAGGCGGCATGCCGTCCGCCAGATGTCGCCCCGGCGGCCGGCGATCAGGCGGTTGTCGTCGTCGGTGTCGAAGAGGATGTCGGCCCCTGCCGCCGCCGCCTCCAGATAGCCGACCATCTTGCGGGCGTAATGGTCGCGGGGCAGGCAGGCGACGATTCGCCAGGCAAGCCGCTCCTGCTCGGCCAGCGGCAGAAACCGCACTCCGTCGAGCTCGTAGGTCGGCGGCGACTTCCGATCGCCGACGACCAGGACCGAGTCGAAGGCCGCTGCCGCCGCGAACGAGGCCACCGCGGGCGTCGGCGGAAAGATCGAGGTGATGACGCAGGCGGTTTTCAAGAAGGCGCTCGCCGAACGGTCGCTTGTCGGAACCGCTTTGCATCCTAATTCAGGCCCCTCGACCGGGCAACGCGGGCGGATGCGGGCAAGTACACTCTCGGCATGGACGAAACGGCGGCGGCGATCATCGAGGCGATCCACATCCTGCGGCCCGAGCCGTCACCTGTGACCCTGGTGCGGATCGGCGGCGACGGGGATGGCGCCTATCTCGTGCCGGACGACCTGGAGGGGGTCGTCGCCTGCTTTTCACCGGGCGTCAACAACTGGAAGACGTTCGAGGACGAACTGGTAAACGTCCACGGCATCACCTGCCACATGTGCGACCGCTCGAGCGACGTCGAGGCCTTCGCCACGCCGCTCATCGCGGAGCGGCAGACGTTCCTCAAAAAGTGGCTCGACGTCGACGGCGCCGCCGACAGCATCGCGCTGGCGGACTGGGTCGAGATGCAGGCCCCGGGCACCGGGGACCTCCTGCTGCAGATGGACATCGAGGGGGCGGAGTACCGCAATCTCCTCGGCACGCCCGACGACGTCCTCCGGCGGTTCCGCATCATCGTGCTCGAGTTGCACGGGCTTGAGGTCGCCCTCGATGATGCCCGTTTCGAGCAACAGCTCGGACCGCTGCTGCGGACGCTCGACCGGCACTTCATCTGCGTGCACGCCCATCCGAACAACTGCTGCGGGGAGGTGCCCCTGCCCGGCACGGAGATGAACCTGCCGCGGGTCATCGAACTCAGCTTCCTGCGGCGGGATCGGTTTCCGCTGCCGGCTGACCCGTCCTGGCCCGCGCCGATCCTGCCGCATCCGCTCGACATCCGTCGCAACACCGACGCCCACCCGCCGCTGTTCCTCAATGCCGCCTGGAGCGACGCGGCTGTGGAGGCGAGCCGGCTCAAGCGGCTGGAGGACGAGTTGGATTACTACCGCAGCGGCTTCCAGCGGCTGCAGGCGGACGCGCAGACTCTGGAGCGGATCTACGCGATCGGCCAGGGTTTCACCCGGGCCATGGCGGCGGTCGCCGGCCGGCCACTCGGTGAGCCGCTGGAGGTGGCCCAGGGCAAGACGTTTCGCTTGAGCAGCGGCTACGGCGGCTATCCGGTGGAAGGCGTCGTCGCGGACGGCAGGCCGTTTTTCTTCCACACCGACTTCGGGGTGGGCGAGGGCATCACGGTCGATCTCACCGCGGAACACGAGGTGACCGCGATCGTGGTGGAGAACAGGACCGACATCTGCAGGGATCGCGGCCGGTATCTGTTCTATGCGGTGCATGGCGCGCCCGACGCCGCTCGCACCGCCGGCCTGCCGCTGGCCAACGACCGCAGTTTTTGGGACGGCAGCGGCGGCCGCAGCGACACCATCGTGCCCCGGCTGCGTGGTCGGTACGTCACGATCTTCTCGCCGGAGCACACGGCCGTGCATCTGTCGGCCTTGCGAATCTACGGCGTTCCTACCCGCTGACCGTCGGGCCGCGGCCGGGGTCGAGCAGCATCGCCAGCAGAGGCCGGGCGTAGGTCTCGTAGTAGTGGCGCTGGAACCCGTCGATCGTCCAGCGGATGTTACGCAGGCCGGACACCCGAACCTGCGTGCGGAGGGCTGGATCGCGGTCGTAGGCCGCCAGGCAGCCGCAAACGGTGGCGACGGCCCCCTCCATCAGCGCCCCAGGATCCTCGATCTGGTCGTAGCGGTTGTCGAGGCAGTCGTCGAACGTGTCGAAGCCGAGGTCTCTCGCGATGGCCAGCGAGTGCGGATGCCCGATCGTGACGCACGGTTGGCCGAGTGCGAGGGGCTTGAAGGTCTTTTCCGTGATCCGCTGGACCTCAGAACCGAGTGACGTCTCCGTCACGACCGAAAGCTTCGTGTCGCGGTAAAGCCGCAGGTCGATGGCGAAGGCCAGCGCGTTGCCGGTGGCGGTGAACGTGTCCACCCGGAGCGGCGCGCGGGCAAGGAGTTTCGGAAGGTGCTGCACGAGCGGCTCGTGGCCCGTGGCCACTAACTCGGCGGCGACCGCGGCTGCGGTGGCTGGGTCACGAGGCTCTGTCTTGTCGTAGACCAGTCCCGGGAAGCTGACATAAGGAATCTGGCAGTCTGGGGCATGATCAGGCGCGTCGAGATCGATGATCCCGGCCTCGGCGAGCATGAGCAGCACCACGAGCCGATGGAACCGTGGCGTGGCATTGAGGCAGAGTATGTCGTGCCGGGGCGCGGGGAGCGGGAGCGACGGGGGATCCGCATGGATGTCGAGACCCTCGGCGAGCAGGAGATCGCGACAGACCCGCCAGCCCGCAACGAGGAAGGCGTCGAAGCAGGTATGGCGGATGGGCAGATCTGCGCGATCGAGCCGCCGGTTCTGGCAGACGAGCGTGAGATTGCCCAGCCGATTGATGCCAGCCTCGGTCGCCAGGGCAACGATCTGCCCGACCAGAAACGGATGCCCGGCCTCGTTGCAGAAGTCGAAGAACACGCGACAGCGGTCGCGATCGACGTCCGGGGCCACCGCGGCCAGCGCGGCGAGCAGGTCGACCCGTCGCGACGGATCGTCGAAGCCACTCAACAGCGGCAGCACGAGGCTGAAGGGGCGGCCCGACGCTTGGACGCCAGCGAGCGCTTCATGGCAGGGCAGGCAGGCAGGCAGCGGCCACGCGTCGTCCAAGCCGGCTGAGAGCATGCCGAGCGTGTGGATGCAGAAGCCCGGGTCGGTGTGGCCGGCGAAAAGCACGGGTAGCGCCGTCGGGGCGATGGGCGCGATGCAGGCCGCCGAAGGTGCGATCGAGTCCTGATCACACTCCGCCAGTCCCGCCAGCGACCGCAGCGACTGGTAGACCTCCGTGGCCTCGGCTTCGAACGCCGACCGTGGGTGGGCCGGGGGCGGTATCGAGGAGAGGAGGCCCGGCTCGAAGAGATCGGGCGGGTCGCCGAGGGGAATGCCGAGCCGCTCGCGGACGGCGGCGCAGACCTCCCCGGGATCGGTGGCGACCTGGCCCACCTCGCGGACGAGGCATGCTTCCGGATGATGGCGCACGAACTCCAGGACCCGGCGGTTGCCATGCAGCCAGCTGCGGATGGCAAGCGAGGGATCCTCCTGCACCGGCCGGTCGCCGCGGCGGGCGAGTGAGGCGGCGACGGCCCATGGGCTGCGGAACACGAACAGGAATCGGGCGTCGGGAATGAGTTCCCGCCAGAAGTCGAGAAATTGAGTCGTCCGCGGATCCTTCCAGCCCCAGGGGACGCCCCGCGACCGCCGCTCGGCGACGAGCGCCTCGGCCTCGGTCACGAGTTCGGCCGCAACCTGCGGCCGGCCAGCGGCGACGAAGCCGTCTTCGTGGAAGCCGCTCGCGGTCAGGGCCCGCTTGTGGAACTCGTAGAAGTCGAGATCCTCGAAGTGTCCGCGCTCGTTGCCCCGGTAAGGCCCCATCAACCGCGGGCCGATGAACAGGCCGGCACCCTGCAGGAGGGACGCCGTCAGCGACGTGCCCGAACGGTGCATGCCGCCGATCACGAGCACGGGGGCGTGGGGTGCGCGAGGCACGGTCACGAACGCACGCTCTCCGCCAGCCGCATGCCCTGGGCGTCCTTCGGCGAAATCACCGGCGGCTCCGTGAGCGGCCATTCGATGGCGAGCGTCGGGTCGTTCCAGAGGATGCAACGTTCGCAGGACGGGGCGTAATAGTCGGTGGTCTTGTAGAGGAACTCGGCCGTGTCCGAGAGGACGAGGAACCCATGGGCGAGGCCCGGCGGCACCCACAGCTGCCTCCGGTTGTCGGCCGAGAGTTCGACGCCCACCCAACGCCCGAAGGTCGCCGACGCGGGGCGGATGTCGACGGCCACGTCGAACACCGCGCCCTGGACCACCCGCACGAGTTTTCCCTGGGGATGTTCGACCTGGTAGTGGAGGCCGCGGAGCACGTTTTTCCGGCTGAAGCTGTGGTTGTCCTGGACGAACGTCACCGGGCCGCCGACAGCCGCCTCGAACGCCCGCTGGTTGAAGCTCTCGAAGAAGTGGCCGCGGGCGTCCTCGAAGACCCGCGGGGCCATGATCAGCACGCCGTCGATCGCGGTGGGCGTCACGTTCATCCGTCGCGGCCCTCGTGGACGAGGCGGAGGAGATATTCGCCGTAGCCGCTCTTGGCCAGCGGGGCCGCGAGCCGCTCGAGCTGCGCGGAGTCGATCCAGCCGTTCCGCCAGGCGATCTCCTCGGGACAGCAGATCCGCAGCCCCTGCCGCTTCTCCAAAGTCTGGATGAACTGCGACGCCTCCAGCAGGCTGTCATGGGTGCCGGTGTCGAGCCACGCATCGCCCCGGCCCATCGTGTGGACGGTGAGCTGGCCGCGTTCGAGATACACGCGATTGACGTCGGTGATCTCGAGCTCGCCGCGGGCTGAAGGCTTCATTGTGGCGGCGATGTCCACCACCTGCTCGTCGTAGAAGTAGAGCCCGGTGACCGCGTAACGGCTGCGCGGCTGCCGGGGCTTCTCCTCGATCGAGATCGCCCGTCCCGCGGCGTCGAACTCCACGACGCCGTAGCGCTCTGGGTCGGCCACCGGATAGGCGAACACGCTCGCGCCGGACCGCTGGCCATCGGCCGCCTGGAGCCGCTCGGCGAGTTCGTGCCCGTAGAAGATGTTGTCGCCGAGGACGAGCACCGATGGCCCGCCGGCCACGAACTCCGCGCCGATGATGAACGCCTGGGCCAGGCCTTCGGGCCGCGGCTGGACGGCGTAGCGAATTGCCAGGCCCCAGGCCGTGCCGTCGCCCAGCAGTTCCTCAAACCGCGGGGTGTCCTGGGGCGTGGAGATGACGAGAATCTCCCGCACGCCCGCCAGCATCAGCGCGCCGAGCGGGTAGTAGATCATCGGCTTGTCGTACACCGGCAAGAGCTGTTTCGAAACGGCCCGCGTGGCGGGGTGCAGCCGCGTGCCGCTGCCTCCGGCGAGGATGATGCCTTTGCGTGCCGTCATGGGAGGGTGCGAGGAGCCGGGGAGTCGGAGTGGAGGAGTTCGTCGGCTAGGGCGTCTACCACCGACGCCGCATCATCCTGCCAGTCCGGCAGCGCGATGCCGAGGGCGGCGGTGAGTTTGCCGGTGTCGAGCCGGGAGTTCAGTGGGCGTCGGGCCGGGGTCGGGTAAGCCGACGACGGAATCGCCTGCACGGCCTCGGGCTGAACCCGCAGGGGCAGGCCGCGGGCGCGGGCCCGCTCCAGGATGAACCGCGCGAAGCCGTGCCAGGTGGTGTGGCCGCGGGGCACGACGTGGTAGACGCCAGCCGCGGGGGCGGCTCCGGGCTGCGTCGCGCGGCCGATCAGGGTGGCCGTCACGTCGGCCAACAGCGCCGCGCTCGTCGGCACGCCGATCTGGTCATCGACCACGCGGAGTTCCTCGCGCTCGCGGGCCAGCCGCAGGATCGTGCGCACGAAGTTCGCCCCGTGCGCGCCGTGCACCCAGCTGGTCCGGAGGACGTAATGGCGGCCCGCGGCGGCGGCGGCCTGCTCGCCGGCAAGCTTGGTCGCGCCGTACACGCCCAGCGGTGCGGGCGCGTCGGTCTCGACATAGGGGCCGGCCTTCGTGCCGTCGAAGATGTAGTCGGTGGAATAGTGAACGAACAGCGCACTGCGACCTGCGACCGCGGCGGCGAGCGCGGCCACGGCGTCGGCGTTCACCAGCCGGGCACGATCGGGCTCCGCCTCCGCCCGGTCGACGGCCGTGTAGGCGGCGGCGTTGACGACGACGTCGGGAGCCTCCCGATCGACGAGGGCAGCCAGGTCGGCAGGCCGCTCGAAGTCGATGTCGCGGCGGTCGCAGGCCACCACGCCTCCCAGCGCCGGCAGCGTGCGGCACAGTTCGTGCCCCACTTGTCCGCTCTTGCCCAGGAGCAGGATGTTCAGGCTCATGACGCGTAGTGCTTGGCGACCCAGTCGCGGTACGAGCCGCTGGTGACGTTGGCGACCCAGTCCTGGTGGTCGAGATACCAGCGGACCGTGCGGCGGATGCCGCTCGAGAACGTCTCCGCCGGCCGCCAGCCGAGGGTGGCCGCGATCTTGCGGGCGTCGATCGCGTAGCGGCGGTCGTGGCCGGGCCGATCCTTCACGAAGGTGATCTGCTCGCGGTAGGACAGGCCGTCGGTGCGCGGCCGCAGTTCGTCGAGGATCGCGCACAGCAGGTGCACGACGTCGATGTTGGCCATCTCGCTCGAGCCGCCGATGTTGTAGACCTCGCCGGGCGTGCCCGCCTCGAGCACCCGGCGGATGGCGGTGCAGTGGTCGCCCACGTAGAGCCAGTCGCGGACTTGCCGGCCGTCGCCGTAGATCGGCAGCGGCTTTCCCGCCAGCGCATTGTGGATGACCAGCGGAATCAGTTTCTCGGGAAACTGGAAGGGGCCGTAGTTGTTGGAACAGTTGGTCGTGACCACCGGCAGCCCGTAGGTGTGGTGATAACCGCGGACGAGGTGGTCGCTGGCGGCCTTCGTCGCCGCGTAGGGGCTGTTGGGCTGATACGGGTTGGTTTCGGTGAACGCGGGGTCGCCGGGCCCGAGCGAGCCGTAGACTTCGTCGGTGGAGACGTGCACGAAGCGGAAGGCGTCGCGGTCCGCAGCCGGCAGGGCCGCCCAGTGGGCCCTGGCCGCCTCCAGGAGCCGGAACGTGCCCACCACGTTGGTGGCGACGAAATCCTCGGGGCCGTGGATCGAGCGGTCGACGTGGCTCTCGGCGGCGAAGTGCACGATTGACCGCACGCCGTGCTCGGCAAGCAGCCGCTCGACCAACTCGCGGTCGCGGATGTCGCCGTGGACGAACCGATGCCGCCCGTCGCCGGTCGCAGACTGCAGGTTCTGCAGGTTCCCGGCGTAGGTCAGCGAGTCGAGGGTCACGACCGGCTCGTCGCCGTGGGCGAGCCAGTCGAGGACGAAGTTCGCGCCGATGAAGCCGGCGCCGCCGGTGACGAGGATCATGACAGTGGAGCGGGCGACGGGGGCGGCAGGGGCCTCTGGAGGGGGACGCGGTTCGCCGGGGCTGGGCGGCCGACCGGGCGAATCGGGGCTATGATACAGCAATCCGTTTCATATTCCGGTGCCCGCCATGCTCACGCCGAAACAAGTCATTGACGCGTATTTCCTCGAGGCGCGGCACCAGTTGCTCGAGGTCGCAGCCCTCCTCGACCGCTACGACGCGGCCGTGGCCCGCGCCGGTGGCCCCGGCCGACCCGAAGAAGACCCGCGGCTCGCCGCCCTCCGCGAGGCGCTCGCGGTGCTCGCGGACCGGGCGCCCGCCGGCGAGCGGACCGTGACCCTGCTCGAACTGTTCGCCAAGACCTGACGCCGTCGCCGCGAGGAGGATGCCATGCAGATCATCCAGCCGCACTATCACGCCATCGCCCGCACCGCCCAGGACTACGAGCGGATGGCGATGAGCGGCGTGGTCGCCGTAGCTGAGCCGGCCTTCTGGGCCGGCTTCGACCGGCTCTACCCCGAGACGTTCATCGACTACTTCCGGCAGATCAGCGAGTTCGAGCCGACGCGGGCCGCGCAGTACGGCATCCGTCACTTCTGCTGGGTGGCCGTGAACCCCAAGGAGGCGGAGAACCCGACGCTCACCCGCGAGGTCATCAAGCACTTTCCGGAGTTCTTCGCCAAGCCGACCGTGCTCGGCGTCGGCGAGACGGGCCTGCACAAGTCGACGAAAAACGAGTGCGCGTCGCTCGAGGCCCACGTCGAGATCGCGATGAAGCACGGCCAGCTCGTGCTCATCCACACGCCGCACCTCGCCGACAAGGCCCACGGCACGAAGCGGGTGCTGGAGGTGCTCGCGGGGATGAAGGTCGATCCGGAACGCATCTGGATCGACCACGTCGAGGAGCAGACAATCAAGCCCTGCCTCGACGCGGGTTACTGGGTGGGCTTCACGCTCTACCCCATCACCAAATGCTCGCCGAAGCGGGCCGTGGACATGCTGGAGAAGTACGGCACGGAGCGGATCCTCGTCAACTCCTCGGCCGACTGGGGGCCGAGCGACCCGTTCACGCTCCAGGAGTGCATCCTCGAGTATCGCCGCCGCGGCCACTCGCTGCAGGACGCCATCGAGGTGTTCCACAACAACCCCTGCCGCTTTCTCGGGCAGAACCCGAAGTTCGACATCAAGCCGATCCGGGTGGAAACCGCCGTCGAGGAGCCCGCCTGCGGGTGACGAGGATGGCCACGACCCACCTGGCGCTCATCCGGCGGCTGGCGTTCTGCGCCGGGCACCGGCTCTACGGTCACGAGGGACGGTGCGCGTTCCTCCACGGCCACAACTACCGCGTCGACATCGAGGTGGAGGCCGAGGGGGGCGGTGCGGCGGTGGACGCCGTGGGCCGCGTGGTCGACTTCTCGCTCATCAAGAAGCGGATGCTCGGCTGGCTCGACGAGCACTGGGACCACGCCTTCATCCTCTTCGCGGAGGATGCGACGGCGCTGGCCGCGGTGCGGGCGGCCGAGCCCACCAAGTATTTCATCCTCCCGTGGAATCCGACCGCCGAGAACATGGCCCGCTACCTGCTCGAGGTGGTGGCGCCGCACGTCCTCGCGGGGCTGGGTGTCGTGGCTCGGCGGGTGAGCGTGTGGGAGACCGACGAGGCGTGTGCGGTGGCCTCGCAGTCCGGCGGCACGGCGGTGGCGCCCGCGCCGATCGGGGCGGCCGTGGTGGTGGATCGCAGGCCAGCCTCATGACCGCGTCCTTCCCCGGCCGGTTTCCCGACACGCGGCTGCGACGGTTGCGGCGGCACGACTGGCTGCGCCGCGCCGTGGCGGAGACGACGCTCTCCGCCGCCGACCTGGTTTGGCCGCTCTTCGTCCACGACCATCGCGCCCCCGTGGCGGTGCCGAGCATGCCGGGCGTGGAACGGCTGCCGATCGAGGGCGTGGTGCGGGCCGCTGCCGAGGCCGTGCGGCTGGGCATCCCGGCGATCGCGGTGTTTCCGGTGACGGAGCCGACCCTCAAGACCGACGACGGCCGGCTGGCCCTCGATCCCGACAACCTCGTCTGCCGCACGGTGCACGCGATCAAGCGGGAACTCGGCGACACCGTCGGCATCATCTGCGACGTGGCCCTCGATCCCTACACGACCCACGGCCACGACGGCCTGCTCGTGGATGGACGCATCCTCAACGACGAGACGGTCGAGGTGCTCGTCCGGCAGGCGGTGGTGCTCGCCGAGGCGGGCTGCCACGTCGTCGCACCGTCCGACATGATGGACGGCCGCGTGGGAGCGATCCGCGAGCACCTCGACGCCGCGGGGCACGAGGGCGTGTGCATCCTCTCGTATGCGGCGAAGTACGCCTCGGCGTTCTACGGTCCGTTTCGCGACGCCGTCGGCAGCAAGGCGGCGTTGGGCGTGACCGACAAGAAGACCTACCAGATGGATCCGGCCAACACGGACGAGGCCCTCCGCGAGGTGGCCCTCGATCTCGCCGAGGGTGCCGACATGGTGATGGTGAAGCCCGCCGGCACGGCCCTCGACATCGTTCACCGCGTGAAGACGACCTTCGGCGTGCCGACCTTCGCCTATCAGGTGAGCGGCGAGTACGCGATGATCCAGGCGGCCGCGGCCAACGGCTGGCTCGACGGCCCCGCGGCGGCGCTGGAAAGCGTGCTGGTGATGAAGCGGGCCGGGGCCGACGGGATCCTCACCTACTTCGCCCCGGAACTCGCCCGGTCGCTTGGCTCCTGAAGAGCCTCGCGCAGCACCGGCTCGAAGGCGTCGGCCTGCCGCATGAAGCCGAGGTCGGTCGGATGGGAGGCGTCCACCGCACCCTCGCCGTCGTCGCCGAGCAGGCCGTCGCCCGGCAGATAGAAAAGGCCGCCGACGCCGTCGCGGCGGAGGGCGTCGAACGCCTCGCGCAGCGCGGCGTGGTTGGCGTCGTGGAACGCCTGCTTCGCCGGCAGAATCCACTCGTTCGTGAATCGCCGGTCTTCGACGAGCACGATCGGCACGGCGGGCCGGGCCGCACGCAGCTGCTTGACGAGCGGGATGCACCGCTCGCGGACGAGCTTCGCGTCCATGTTCGGCAGGCAGTCGATCACGTAGCAGGCCGCATCGACGCGGGCGAGCAGGTCGCCGACGGCCGCATCCATCTTGCCGTTGCCGGAGAAACCGACGTTCGCCACCGGTCGGTCGAGCCGACGGCCCAGAATGGCGACGTGCGCCATGCCGGGACGGCTGGCGCAGGCGCCGTGCGTGATCGAGGTGCCGTAGAACACGATCGGCTTGCCGCGCGGAGCGAGGCCCTGGAAGTCCGCTCCTGCGGGCACGCCGATCGCGAGGTTCTCCACGCCGTTGTAGAGCGGCAGGTAGGCCATGTATTCCCGACGGCCGGGCGCGAGGCCCGCGATCAGGTCGGCCTCGAACTCCTGCTTTTCGGGCTTCGTCGCCGCCACCCACCGCCAGCGGCCGGTCGTGTCGTGGGCGTAGAGGTCGAGGCCGCTGACGCCGGTGGCCGGCATGTGCGGCATGGCGAGATCATCCTTCAACAGCTTCATGCGGATGCGGATCGTTCGCGCGTCGGTTGCGAAGCGAACGGCCATGCCGGCGCTGTCGCGGCTCAACGTCCAGACCTTCGGCGGCACCGTCTTCTCGGCCGCCGCGGGAAACCGGTCGAACCACCGCAGCCGCTCCTCGTCCTCCCAGAGCCGGCCCTCGACGCCCCAGGTCGTGACGTCGTGCCACTCCAAGGCGGGCGGTGCCGCAGACAACACGGCCGGCATCAGGAGGGTACCGATCACGGCGAGCACCACGGTCGGCAGGGTTTGCATGTGTGTGGCTCCAGGGAGCGGGGCGCGCGTCAGGCGTTCTTAGGGCGAAAGGCGACGACCCGCTCGGGGTTCGTCTCCAGCCGCGGGGCATCGTCCATGCCGGTGCGAATCAGGTCGATGCAGTAGGGGATCGCGGGAAAGACGGCGTCGAGGCACTCGCGAATGCTCTTGGGCCGCCCCGGCAGGTTGACGACGAGCGCCCCGCCACAGACCCCCGCCGTCTGTCGGGAGAGAATCGCCGTCGGCACGTACTGCAGCGACACCTGCCGCATCCGCTCGCCGAACCCGGGCAGGATCTTCGTGCACACCCGCTCCGTGGCCTCGGGGGTGACGTCGCGCGGCGCGGGGCCGGTGCCGCCGGTCGTGACGACGAGGCAGCAGCCCGCCGCGGCCAGGTCGCGGATCGCAGTGGCGATAACGTCGATCTCGTCGGGCACGATCTGCTCTCTGGCCTCCCACGGAGAGGCCAGCACCTCGGCGAGATAGGCCCGGATCGCGGGGCCGCCCTCGTCGGCATAGTCACCGCGGCTCGCCCGGTCGGAGACGGTCAGGATGCCGATGATGGCGGGTGTGGTCGCCATGTGCGAAAGTGCATGCGACGTTCGTGGACCACCATTTCGCACGACCGGTCCGGTGTCAGTCTGCGATCGTCGAATACACGAGGGCCGGCCCGCGAGTCAGCGTGCCGGCGTACACATACCACTGGCTCGTGGTGCCCCGTCGTGGCGGGGACGGCATGTCGAGGGAGGCGAGATTCACCTCATCGAACACGCTGCCCCAGTAGCCGCGAAGGTCGACGAACGCCAAGCGGTCGATCGCGACCCGGGCACCGCCGTCATCGACCTCGAGGTCGAAGAGCTCGCGGTCGGGGGAGATGCCGGGGGACATCACCACCGTCAACGCCCGCCGGATCTGCACGATGCTGCTGGTGATGTTGAGGCCGTCTTCTGCAGGATTCACGACCGTCAGCGCATCGAGGGCGATGGCGGAGTTGGTGACGTCGAAGCCGTCGTCACCGGAGTTGTGAGTGCGGACGGCTTTCACCCGCCACTCCGTCAGGTCGAGGCCCATGAGCGAGACGGCGTCGATGTCGTCGGTGTCGTCACTGTCGCCATTCCGCGGATCGCTCCGCCCCAGCGACTCGAACACGAGGAGGTCGGCTACGAACGAGGAGCGTCCGGAGGCGGCCGACGTGTCGACGGTGATGCCGTCCTTGGAGCAGCTCCGCGCAGTGCCGAGAAAGAACACGCCGCCGTTGTTGGACATCGTGGCCGGCCGATTCTGGTCGTCGGCCGAGCCGAAAGTCACCGTCTTGGCTCGGAGCCGAGAACCGCTGTCGAAGATCAGCGCACTGGCGGTGATCGTCCGCCGCGGCCGGTACCCGTTGCGGACGAGCACCGTGACGCCGTCATCGATCGTGAGCGTCACCCCCGGTCGCACGTGGATCTCGCCATCGACGATGTAGGTCCTTCCCTGCCGCCAGGTCGTGTCGCGAACGATGTCGGACGTGATGATCGACGCGGCGCCGTCGAAGCCGATCACGCGACCGCGGGTCGCCTCGGGGGGCAGGCTAAGCGACGCGGCGCCGCCTGCTGCCGTGCGCAGGCTGCCTCCTGACTGCAGTCGGACGGCGGCGCCGATGCGCACGCTCGCGGCGGTCCGGTCGGCGGCTGTGGGAACGAGCACGAACGACACGCTTCTCGTGGCCACCGTCGGGGAGCCGCGCTCGATCGAGGCGAGCCGCATCCGGCCGTCGAAGAAGATCGGCAATTGCGGCGGTCGGCCGGTGAACGTGACCGGATCGGAATACTGCACGTTCACGCGCAGGAAGGATTGGCCAGGACCTTCGGGCTCGACGACCTCCGTCGCCACGGCCACGATCGCGGCGCGGCGACCGGCCGGCCCGGAGAAGGCTGACACCGCGGCATCGCGAGCCTGACGCGACACGCCTCCGAGCGCGAAGACGAACGTCACCGGAGCGGAGTCGCGGATGCCGACCGCGTTGCGGACCGACCACAACCCGCTGAATGCGTAGATGCCCGCCGGCCCACCCGACTTGGCGAAGGACTCCCGGATTCCGCCGCTGCCGATGGTCGCCCGGATGCGGCGGGCGACGGGCAGCCCATCCGAAACGGCCACGTCGATGGTGCGCCGCAGGCTGCCCGACGGCTGCCCGGGCGCGCGGTCGGTGTTCGCGCCGACGCGGAGATCCCCGCCGGCCGATTGAAGATTGATCACCACGCCGCCGGTAACCGGCGCGAATGCCGGCTGACCTCGGCCGTTCCAGAACTGCAGCCCGGAGAGCACTTCCAACTCCAGGGTGGTTCCGAGGGGCACGTCCACCAGCCCCACGTCGATGCTGGCGAGGGACTGGCCGGCCTGGGTGGCGAAGTCGTAGCCCGTGGCCACGGTCGGTGTGGTGAGCAGGGACGAATAGCCATACAGAGAATCCGGAATGGTCGGTACCACGGCCACGGGCAACGCGGCGACGACGGAGGGCGCGATGGCCGGCGGGACCAGGAGCCCCTGCGGCAACTGTGGCAACTGCGGCACGGAGAGTGGCGCGGCCGACATGGCCTGCCGGGGCTCGAGTTGCTCGAGCCGGAGGCCGACGGGCCGCCTCGTGAGGCGGGCCTTTCGTCGTGTCATCGTTTCGCCATCCTGATGATGCTCACACCGTTGGCGGCTTGCGCCTTCGCCGTGGCGGCGACGATGGCCTTTCCGCCGACGATCGCCACCGGGTTCTGCTTCGTGGGGCTCGCCGGCCAGTTCGCGAAGGCGAAGGTGTAGACGCCCTTGCCGCGATTCGCCGTAGCGATCCGGATCCTACCCATCGACGAGCCGATCGTGCCGGATCCGATCTGGACGTTTCTCGCGGAGGTTGCGAATGCAGCCGCGGTGATGTCACCGCACTGCCGCAGGCTCGGGAGCCCCTGCGGCAGCGCGAGGGTTCCCCCGACGTTCAGACCGCCGAGCGTCTGTAGGGCCGAGGTCGAGAGACTCGCGTTGCCGCCCGTCGCGACGGCCCCCGCTGCCGTGACGGCGGAAGAGGTCATGGTCAGTGCCCCATCGACCGTGACGTTCCCGATCGTGCCGAAGAGGCCGCTGAGGTTGAGGTTGGCCCAGCCGATCGGGGCGGTGACGGTCACGGAGCCGATGGTGGCTGCATTGCACACGAGTTGTACGGCGGCATTCGCCGGGGCATTGGTGTACTCGAGGCCGAGCACCTCCGGAGCCGTGAACGACAGGGAGTGCGAGAGGCCTCCGCGGAGCGAGATCGGTCCGATCGTGTCGGAGAGGGCCAGCGATCTGAAACGCTGCGCCCTGACCGCGACCGGCTGCACCGGCTGGCCGCCCACGATGAACACCGCGCCCAGCGTGTTGCCGGTGATCGAGATCGCGCCGATGCCGGTGGTCGCAACGAATGAGCTCGTCAGGATCGCGTAGCCAAACCCCGTCGAGTAGGGCAGGCCGGTCATCGAGTGGACCACGGTCACGTTGCCGATCGCGCCGCCACGGGCGTTGAAGTTCGACAGCGCGACGGCGTTGACGCCGTTCTTGGCATCGTTCGCCAGGCGGACGTCGATATTGCCGAGCGAAAAGCCGCCGAAGACCGAGCCCGTCACGGCCGAGGCATTGCGGCCCGGAACCCGGACGGTGATGTTGCCGATGGCCCCCGGCGCGTCGTTGACGAGCTGCCAGTCGAAATCGGCCTCGAAGATCGATGCCGTGATGCCGCTGCCGACCGAGTTGACCGTCACGGCGTCGATGCCCGCGGCCGCCGTGAAGGTGGAGAGCGTGATTCCCGCCGGCACGGCCGTGAACCCCGCCACGCGACCCGTGTTCACGGTGATCGCCCCGATCGTCGAGGTGAAGACGTTCTGGTCGGGGTCGAATACCACGCCGCTGATCGAAGCGTCGAAGACGCTCGAGATGATGCCGGAGCCGCTGGCCGTCGTCACGGCGATGCTGCCGATGCCGCCGCCGGCGCCCGCGATGAAGAAGCTGCCCCGGATGCCGGCGCCGGACGTGAGTTGATCGGCGGCGTTGGTCACCTTGATGTCGCCGATCCGCCCCACGTTGTCGAAGTTTCCGAAGCCGTCGTAGATGGCCGTCCGTACCTCGAACCGCGAGTCGACGATTCCATCGCCCCCCTCCACCGTCTGGACGCTCGCAGTGATGTTGCCGATCATCGCCGCCGTGAAGGTGGAGCGGACGATCCCAGACGAGGCGAGCAGATGACGCCCGGCGGCCACGACCGTGATGCCCGCGATCGTGCCGGTGTTCTGCCCGGGGCTCGTTGGCGATGGCGTACCCGTGTAGTCGCCGTCGGTGTCGGCCTCGAAGATCGAATCGACGATGGCCGTTGCCCCCTTGGTCCGCACGGTGATCAGGCCGATGTCGCCGATGGCGCTGAACTTCGTGCCCACGATGCCGTTCGACAGGTCGCTCGTGCCGTTGGCATCCACGGTGATTTTGCCGAAGCTGCCCTTGGGATCGCGGTCGAGCGACGGATCCGACGGGTCGTCGTAGAAGATCCGGCCCGGAGCCGTGAAGATGGCATCCTCGATGCCGTTGCCTCCCTTCTCGGCAACCACCGAGATGTCGCCGAAGTTGCCCCGCGACTGAAACTCACCCCCGCTGATGCCCGTGGCGTTGAACGTCTTGACCGTCAGCGGGCCGAAGTCGCCGGAGGCGGTGATCTTGCCGTCCAGGATGCCGATGCCGTTGATCGACCGCACGTCCACCGAAACCGAGTCGATCGCCCCGCTGAAGGCCCGGATCTCGCCCCCCACGATGCCGTTGCCGTCGAGTCCGCCGTGCACCGTGGCCTTGATCGGACCGAGCGAGCCGGCGTAGACCTTGGTGTCCGACATCGCGTCCAGACCGTTGGCGTTGGCGGAGGTGGTGATCCCGGCGATCCGGCCGACCTCCAGGTCGGTGGCCTGGAATCGCGTGCCCAGGATGCCGTAGCCGCCGGCGGCGCCGCCGACGGCGGTGATCTGGCCGATCTCACCGTAATTGGCGTCGTAGGAACCGGCGCTGATGCCGGTTCCCTCGATGAAGGCGGTGCCGGAGATCGCGCCGATGTCGGTATGGGCGACGACGGTCACGTCGAGCAGGCCGTCGAGCCAGCCCTCCCCGACGACCGACTCGATGCGGCCGGTGGTCCGGTCGATGCTGCCACCCGCGTATGCCGTGCGGGTGACGATCTTCGAGAATTCGATGCCGCGCCCGCCCGAACTGCGGCCCAGAACGGGTCCGATGGTGGCGGCAAGGAAGTTCGACTCAAAAATTCCCGCCCCGTCGAGCGATCCCAGTGCTCCGTAGGACGTCCCGTTGATCGACGCGATCGCCCTGCCGGCGTCGAGCTTCAGCAGCCGGATGCCATATCCGACGTGCGTCTGGCTGACGATGCTGCCGATGTCGCGGCCGGCGACCATGCTTACGTCGTTGATCCCGAAGCCACCCTCGCTGCCGAACGTGGAGACCGATCCGATGTCGCGAGTGGCGACGAACGACGACGTCTGGATGCCGCCGTCGGTGATCTGGATCGTGCCGATGTCCCGGGCGCGGATCGCGGAGAGTTCGATGTCGCCCACGGCGATCGAGATGCCAGCCAGGTCACCGCCGGCGACGATCGACGTGCCGAGCATTCCGGTGTGGACGTCGATCTGACCGATGTCGCCGCCCGCCTGGATCGACCGCGATTCGATGTTGCCGGCGACGGAGGTGATGGTGCCGATGTTGCCGCCGGCGCTCATCACCGCTTCGATGTTGCGAATGGCCTTGATGTCGCCGATGTTGGTGCCGGCCTGGATGTGGCCCTCCATGCCGCCCTGCCCGGCCTCGAGCTGGCCGATCGACGTGCCGGCCTCGATCACGCAGTCGCCACCGAACGCATCGGCGGAGATGTCTCCGACGCTCGACTTCGAGTAGATGGTCAGCAGAGCCTCGCCATCGATGGCGATGTTGGCGATCCCCGACGTCTCGCTCGTGTTCGTGAACGAACCCGCGTAGCCGCCGGGGAGATAGAGCGTGTCGGTCATAAGCTGACTGTCATCGGAGCCGGAGATGCCGCCCTCCGCGTTGATCTGTCCGGTGATCCTGGCCCCGTCGGAGAGCGGGAAGCCGAGGTTCAAGTGTCCGCCGCAGTTGATGAAGCCCTTGAAGTCAGAGGGCAGGTTGATGGAGAAGGGGTCGCTGCCGCGGGTTGTGATCTCCCCGGCGATGTTGGCGACGCGGACGGATTTGATGCTCTGGGCCCGGATGGCTCCCGACAGGCTGCTGCGGAGGCCGATCACCCTGCCGATCGAACCAGACACGTCGATGACGCTGCGAAAGTCGTTCGTGACCGAAGTGTCGTAGGGGTTGCCGGTCAGCGGGCTGATCGCGCCGTTGATCACCAGCGAGTCGATGCTAGCTGCTTTGATGCCGCCGAGGTCGATCAGGCCGGTGACCGGCTGGTACTTCGTGGAATCGGTGGCCTGCTGGTTGTTCTGCGTGTTGATCCGGTCGCAAAACGGAGCCTGTCCGGCATCGAGGGTGATGTTGGTGACGGCGATGCCCTCGAGTGAAATGGAGTTCACCACGGCGGCCGACAACTGGATGCCTCCCAGGCCGACCATCGGAATGACGGGGTGGTCTTCCGACGACTCGTTCGAAAGGAAGGCGACGTTGGTGTAGCCAGGCGAGTAGAGCGTGGCGAAGCTGCTGCCGGGCTGCTCCGAGAGCTTGTTCGGCGTGACCACCACCTGCAGACCGTTGGCGTCCGTGAGGCCGGAGAGGTTGATCCGCGTGGCGTCGGCGTTGTCGAGTGCCTGTCCCGCAAGTTCCACCGTGAAACCTGCGCCCTGCTGCACGTCGCCGGTCACGGTGACGGCCACGGAGTCGCCGTCGGCGTCGATGTAGTTGGCGGATGTCACCACCTGGCCCGGCAAGATCGCCAGCATCCGCCGGTCTTCGAGACGATCGATCGCGAGGGCGGGACGACGGCCGTTCGGCCGGCGGTTGACCATCACGCCGGCGACGCGGCGGGTCGGAAACAGTGACATCGTGGGGTGATCCCTGGAACGGTTCCTGATAGGCCACGCCGGCAGCCCCGCGCCGCCGCAAAAAAGAAACGCCCTGAACGCTACCCCACGGTAGAGACAGGGTCAACAAATCGGTCTCATCGGAAAAACCGCCATCACCGTCACCCGCCCTTGGCGATGACACCCCCCTTCATCACGAAATCGACCCGTTCCGTGACGGTGATGTCCTTGAAGGGGTCGCCTGGCATGGCGACGATGTCGGCAGCCTTGCCGACCGCGAGGATGCCGATGTCGTCTCGCATCAGCAGTTCGGCCGCCACGCTCGTTCCGGCTCGCAAGGCGCGGGGAATCGAAAGCCCGTTGGCCACCAGTTCGGCGAACTCGGCAGCGTTGCTTTCCTCCAGCGGAAACGTGCCGAAGTCGCTGCCAAGTGCCACCTTCACGCCGCAGTTCGACACGTTGCGGGCGCTCTCGAGAATGGCCTTGGCATGTTTGCGATACTTCGCCCGAACATGCGGCGGCTCGTTGACGGCCTTCCAGAAGGCATCGTCGTCGATGAGGCGTGCGAACCGCACGACGGCGATCTGCGTGGGCACCAGATACACGCCGCGCGCCTCCATCAACTTCAGCGTCTCGAGTGAGGCGAGGCTGCCGTGCTCGACACTCCGGACGCCTGCCATGACCGACCGGCGTATGCCTTCGTCGCCGTAGGCGTGGGGCGTGCAGGGAATGCCGAGATCGCGGGCCGTCGAGACCAGCACGTCGATCTCCGCCTGACTGTACGGCACCTGTGCCGGATCGTCCGCCGGGCTGGCGAATCCTCCGGTGGCCCCGAACTTGATCCATTGCGAGCCCCGGCTCACTTCGGTTCGGACCACGCGGCGAATCTCGTCCACGCCATCCGCCAGGTTGTTCTGGGCGACGGGAGTTTGGGCCGCCACCAGGGGCCGCGCGTCGCCGTGACCGCCGCTCGTTGACACGAGGTGCGCCGCCACGATCATCCGCGGGCCGGCGATCAATCCCTTCTCCACGGCCCGCTGGAGCGACACGGTGGTGTAGCCTCCGAAATCCATGTCGCAGAGGTCGCGAACGGTCGTGAATCCGCGGTCGAGCAGCACGCGGAGGGCCTGCACCCCCAGCACGGCCTTGTCGGCGGGGGCGAGCGCCCAGACCGCCCCCTCGTCCTCCGGCCGCATGGTGACATGGACGTGGCAGTCGATGAATCCGGGAGTCACGGTGTGCTTGGAGAGATCGACGACCCGCGCCCCGGCGGGACGCTCGACCTTCCGTCCCATGCCCGCAATCCGACCGTCTTGGACGAGGATCTCCATCGGGCCAAGGGGGGCGTCGGCGAGACCGTCCCAGACGTTTCCCGCCACGAGCACCACGGCAGTCGCCTGCGGCGCCGTCGCGTTGGGACCGCTGCGGGATTCACCGTTCGTCGCGAGTACCGCCACCAGGGCGACGACGGGCACCACAAGCGCGGCTCGTTTCATGGTCGTTCACCGGGTTGAAATAGATGCGGCGTTCCGGGATGGAACGTCTATGCAGATTTTCGGTGGCCGGCGTGCGCGCCCCGTCTTCAAACGTTCACTCCGGCCCGACCGATTCGCCTGCGGCCGATCGGGCCCCGCCTCCGCGCCCGGCGACTCCAACGCAGAATAGGTCGGCCGATGGCACTGCCGCAAGCGTTCGCCGGTCGCGATGGGCGGCGTGTGATAGTCTCTCCGCCGAGGCGCCGCGCGGCGGTGCCCTGCCGATCCCAGACACCCAACGACCGACGAACCATGAAAGACCCGACCGTCCGCGGCGCCGTCCACTTGATCGAGGAGACCAAGACCTTCGGCCAGAAGGGCTTTCGCAAGCGGATGGTGGTGCTCGAGCAGACGAAGGGCACGTTCACGAACTTCATTCCCGTCGAGTTCCTGAAGGATGCCTGCGATGCCGTGGACGAACTCACGCTGGGAGAACAGATCGAGGTGACCTACCGCCTCACCGGCCGCCGCTGGCAGCGGGATGCGGCGAGCGAGGCCAAGTACTTCCTCAGCGCCGAGGCCATCTCGTTCAAGCGGCTGTCCGCGGGCGGGCGGGCCGACGACGGCCCGGACGACGCCATCGACATCAACGACGACCTTGCCGAAGCCGGCACCGACGACGTGCCCTTCTGATCGGCCCGCACGGCGATGGGTCAGAGGATGCCGCGAGCCTCGAGCAGGGCGACGACGGCGTCCACGCACTTGCCCACGGGCCACTCGTGCGTCGGCAGGACGAGGTCGGGTTGCGTCGGCGGCTCGTAGGGGGCGGAGACGCCGGGGAAGTTCGCGATGTCGCCAGAGTCGGCGAGCGCGTAGTGCCCGTCGGTGTCGCGCTGCCGGCAGACGTCGAGCGGTGCGGCCAGGTGTACGACCAGGAACCGCTCGCCGCCGACACGCTCGGCCGCCTTCCGCCGCACGGCCTCGTCGGGGGCCACGAAGGCCGCCAACACCACGATCCCCGCCTCGTTGAACAGCCGGGCCACCTCGACGCCGCGGCGCAGGTTCTCGCTGCGTTCCTCGGCGGTGAAGCCGAGATCGCGGCTGATGCCCATCCGCAGCGACTGGCCGTCGAGCACCGTCACCGCCCGGCCAAGGTCGAAGAGCCGCCGCTCCACCGCCTGGGCGAGCGTCGTCTTGCCCGAGCCGGTGAGGCCCGTGAACAGGATCGTGGCCGGCTTCTGGCCGAAGCGGGCCTCGCGCTCGGCGGCGGTGACCGTGCTCGCCGTGTCGTGCAGGCCGGCCGTGGCCGGCTCGTCGTCCCAGTGGGCCTTGCCGCCGTCCTCCTGCTCGCGGTCGAGGATCATGCCGGCGGCCACCGTCGCGTTGGTGAGCCGGTCGATCATGATGAATGACCCCGTCGCCCGGTTGCGGCGGTAGGCGTCGTAGGCGATCGGGCTGGTGAGCGTGATCGCGCAGCGGCCGATCTCGTTGAGCGCCAGCGTCGGCGCCGGCTGGCGATGGAGCGTGTTGATGTCCACGCGGTAGCGGAGCGAGCCGACCGCGCCGGGGGCCACCTTGCTCGTCTGCTTGAAGAGGTATTGCTTGCCGGGGACGAGCGGCTCCTCGGCCATCCACACGACCATGGCCTCGAACTTGTGATCGACCTTCGGCACGTTGCCCGGCCGGACGAGCATGTCGCCGCGGCTGGAATCGATCTCATCCTCGAGCGTGAGCGTCACCGATTGCGGGGCGAAGGCCTCCTCCAGCTCGCCGTCGAAGGTGACGATGCTCTTCACGCGGCTCTTCTTCCGGGAGGGGAGGCTCATCACCTCGTCCCCCTTGCGGACGATGCCCGAGGCGATCGTGCCGGAAAACCCGCGGAAGTCGAGGTTCGGCCGGAGGACGAGCTGCACCGGGAAGCGGAAGTCCTCGAGGTTCCGGTCGGAGCCGATGTACACGCTCTCCAACAGCGGCATCAGCGGCGCGCCCGTGTACCAGGGCATGTTCGGGCTCGGGGCCACGACGTTGTCGCCCTTGAGCGCCGAGATCGGCATGAAGTGGACGTCGGGCAGCTCGAGGCGGCCGGCGAAGTCGACGTAGTCCTGCCTGATCCTCTCGAACACCGCCTGGTCGAAGCCGACGATGTCCATCTTGTTGATGGCCACGACGATGTGCCGGATGCCGAGCAGCGAGACGATGAACGAATGCCGCTTCGTCTGCGGGAGCACGCCGTGGCGGGCGTCGATCAAGATGATGGCCAGATCCGCCGTCGAGGCGCCGGTGGCCATGTTCCGCGTGTACTGCTCGTGGCCGGGCGTGTCGGCGATGATGAACTTGCGTTTCTCGGTGGAGAAATACCGGTACGCCACGTCGATCGTGATCCCCTGCTGCCGCTCGTCCTCGAGGCCGTCGGTGAACAAGGCGAGATCGACTTCGCCGCCGGTCGTGCCGTAGCGGGAGGAGTCCTTCTTGATGGCGGCGAGCTGGTCCTCGTAGATCATCTTCGACTCGTAGAACAGCCGGCCGATGAGCGTGCTCTTGCCGTCGTCCACGCTGCCGCAGGTGATGAAGCGGAGCAGTTCCTTGCGCTCGTGCTGCGCGAGGTATTCGTCGATGTTCGTGGCGATCAGTGATGATTGGTGGGACATGGTGTCGAGGGGGCTGTGCGGGAGCGGACTTCGACGGATTACAAGTGGATCAGGTGGGCTACCGCGGCTCGGGGCTGCCCGTGCTCTCTCGCCGGACGTTCGCCTCGGCCTTCCGGGCCTCGGCTCTCTGCATGTCCGCTTCGCTTCGCCATCCTGGCTTCGCTCGCTTCCATAGCCCGCTCGAGAACACGGGCAGCCCCTCGTTGGTTTGAAGATTGGCAGACAGGGTCGTCTTCGTCTCCAGGCCGCAAGGGCCGTTTTGCGGCCGCGGCTTGGCCGCGGTCCGTAGCAACGGCCTGCGTTGAGGCGGCTTCAAAAATAACCCTCCTTCTTTTTCTTCTCCATCGAGCCCGCCTCGTCGGTGTCGATGAGCCGGCCCTGCCGCTCCGAAAACGTCGTCAGGAGCATCTCCTGAATGATCTCGGGGAGCGTCGTGGCATTGGAATCGACCGCGCCCGAGAGCGGGTAGCAGCCGAGCGTGCGGAACCGCACCCGGCGCATCTCGGGCTTTTCGTTCGGCTTCAGCGGGAGCCGCTCGTCGTCCACCATGATCATCACGCCGTCGCGCCACACGATCGGCCGCTCGGCGGCGAAGTACAGCGGCACGATCGGGATCTTCTCCAAATGGATGTACTGCCAGACGTCGAGCTCGGTCCAGTTCGAGAGCGGGAAGACGCGGATGCTCTCTCCCTTGCGGACCTTCGTGTTGTAGAGGTTCCAGAGTTCCGGCCGCTGATTCTTCGGGTCCCAGCGGTGAAACTCGTCGCGGAAGGAAAACACCCGTTCCTTGGCCCGGCTCTTTTCCTCGTCGCGCCGCGCGCCGCCGAAGGCGGCGTCGAAGCGGTACTTGTCGAGGGCCTGCCGCAGGGCCTGCGTCTTCATGACGTCGGTGTGGACCTTGCTGCCGTGGGTGATCGGGTTGACGCCCGCCTTCCGGCCCTCTTCGTTCGTGTGCACGAGCAGCTTGAAGCCCAGCTCCTTGGCGACGTATTCGTCGCGGAGCCGGTACATCTCCTTGAACTTCCACGTCGTGTCGATGTGCATGAGCGGGAAGGGGGGCTTGGCCGGGTAGAAGGCCTTCTCGGCGAGGCGGACCATGACCGCCGAATCCTTGCCGATGGAGTAGAGCATCACCGGGTTTTCGAACTCGGCCGCCACCTCGCGGATGATGTGGATGCTCTCGGCTTCGAGCTGGCGGAGGTGGGTGAGGTTGTAGGTGGTCATCGGACAAAAGCAGGAACGGGTGGCGGTGCGAAATGCAATGTACCGCCACGATGAAACGCGAGTCCACGGCGGTTTTCGCGGGGTTTGCGGCTCACGACAGCCCCGCGCGGAGATCGTCGGCCTGGCGGCGGATCGCCCGCAGGTCGGCCGTGTCCTTGCGGGAGAGGTTCTTGAGCTGCATCGCCATCCGCTGGTTCTTGGCGAGCAGCTGCCGGTGGCGGGCGAGGAAGTCCCAATAGAGCGTCGTGAACGGGCAGGCATCGGGGCCGGTGGCTTGCTTCGGATCGAACCGGCAGCCCCGGCAGGCGTTGCTCATGCGGTCGATGTAGGCGCCGCTGGCACAGTAGGGCTTGGAAGCCATCACGCCGCCGTCGGCGAACTGGCTCATGCCGAGCGTGTTCGGCAGCTCCACCCACTCCACCGCGTCCACGTAGACGGCGAGATACCATTCGTGGATCCGCTTGGGCTCGACGCCGAAGAGCAGCGCGAACAGGCCCGTCACCATCAGCCGCTGGATGTGGTGGGCGTAGCCGAACTTCAGGGTCTGACCGATGGCGTCGCGGAGGCATTGCATCTCCGTGGCACCGGTCCAGTACAGGTTCGGCAATGGCGTTGCTGCGTTCATCGCGTTGCGATCGAGGTACTCCGGCATGAAGTGCCAGTACACGCCGCGGACGTACTCCCGCCAGCCGATCACCTGGCGGATGAAGCCCTCGGCCGCTTCGAGCGGCGCTTTTCCTGCTCGCCAGGCCCGCTCGGCCCCGGCGACGACGTCGCGCGGATCGAGGAGTTTCATGTTCATCGCCTGGGACAGCCGCGAGTGGTAGAGCCACGGTTCGCCCGTCCAGATCGCGTCCTGGTAGCGGCCGAACGACGGCAGGCGGTGGGCGAGAAAGTCGTCGAGCGCCGCCCGGGCGTCGGCGGGCGTCACCGGCCAGTCGAAATCGGCGAGGCTGCCCGGATGCTTCGCGAACCGGGCGTTCACCAGGTCGAGCACGCCGTGAGTGATCGTGTCAGGCGCAAACCGCACCGGTGCCCGCAGTTTCCCTGGGCCCGCCTTCGGAAACGCCCCGCGGTTCTCGGCGTCGTAGTTCCACTGGCCGCCGGCCGGCTCGCCGTCGTCCATGAGCACGCCGAACTTCTCCCGCAGCGGCCGGTAGAAATACTCGAGCCGCAGCTGCTTGCGGCCCTTGGCATGGGCGGCGAACTCTTCCGGCGACGAGAAGAAATGCCGGTCGGGCCGGATCTCGAGCGGGAGGCCCGCGGCCTCCGCGGCGGCCACGAGCGCCTGTCGCACCCGCCACTCGCCCGGCTCGACGACGATGAGCCGCTCGGGGCCGGCCTGGTCCGCGCGGAGCCGCGCGAGAGTCGCCGCGAGCGCCGCCGCGAGCGTGGTCGGCTCGCCTGGCCGCGGCTTGGCGGCCAGCTCCGCGTAGTCGACGGCAATCTTCTCCCGCACGAGTGCGGCGCGGAAGTGCCGCATCCCAGCCAGGAACACGGCGATCCGCGCCTTGTGCGTCCAGACGTGCGTGCTTTCCTCGGCGACCTCGGCCATCCACACCATGTCGCGGGCGCGATCGAAACCGTCGAAGGCGGCGCTGCCGCGGTCGAGCTGGTCGCCGAGCACGAGGACGAGGTGACGGGGCATGACGCACGGTTTCCTGGGGCCGGTGCCGAAGGCCCGTGCATGGTAGCCGCCGTGTGGCCGGCGGCTGGAGACTGTTCGGCTGAAGACGGTTCAGCGGATGACGCGAGGCACGGAGCGGCCGTCGAGGCGGATGCCCGCGGTGGCCAGCGGCGGCAGGGCGACGAGGGCCGGGTTGCCAGCGGCGTCGCGGATCGTGGCGCCCAGCGGCAGGCCGACGAGCGGCGTGACGGAGATGCCGCGGAGGGCGACGTCGGCCGCCACGACCCGGTAGCGGAACACGAGCGCCGTCGTGCCGGAGCCGCCCGCCAGCGTGGCGAAGCGGATGGCGGCGCCCACCCGCACGAGCAGCCGTGGGCCCCCGGCGACGTGCACCGGCTCGGAGAACCGCACCGTGAACGTCAGCCACTCCCCGCGGCGGTAGAGCCGCGCCGCCGGCAGCGCGACGGAGACGACGACGGGGCGGATGGTGTCGGTCGGCGGCGGTGCGACGACCGGCGGTGGATCCGCGCCGAGCAGGGCGAAGGCGCCGGCCACCTGCGGGCCGGTGCGGGCCACGCCGCGGTGATCGAAGGCGACGGCCGTGTCCGTGCTGCCGGCCGGCACCACCGGCCGCGGCGGTGCGTCGGTCCAGGTGAAGCCGGGCATGACGGCGGCTGCGGGCAGGGCCGTGCCGGACGCGAGCGCATAGTTGCCGCGGGCCGGATCGACGAGCACGGGGCGGACGGTGTTGATCGCGTTGGCCGCCGTCACGGCGGCGGCGAGCGACCCATCCTCGATTCCCAGCGGATGATCGGCCGGGCCGTTCCAGATCACGTTGCCGCGGATCACGAGGGTGTCGTCGGCCCGGGCGGGAGCCGGGATGTTGGTTCCGGAGCCGGGAGCCCGCGGGCCGGCGACGGCGAACTGCTGCCAGCGGCTCACGAAGCCGTCGGGATTGAGCACCAGGTTGTTGACGATGAACACGTTGCGGTTGGGGATCGGCTCTTCGGCGCCGACCACGGCCGTGCCCCAGCCGCCGAGGGTGAGCCGGGCCCGGCAGGCCGCCGCGTCTCCGTCGCACGACCGGCTGCCGAACCCCACCTCGATCACGTGGCTGCGGGCGCCGACGCGGTACAGCGTGTTGTGGGCGAGGAGGACGTCATAGCCGCCGTTGACCCCGATCCCCGCGCCTTGCGTGTCGTGGATCACGTTGTTGGTGAACGTGATGCCGTAGGCCTCGTAGTGGAGCCAGGGCGCGACCATGAACTCGAAGCCCGTGCCCTGGCCGGCGGTAAAGCCGCCGGTGCCGGCGTCGAAGAACTCGTTGCCGGTGATCGTCAGATAGGCCGATCCCCCCTTGGCGTACATCGCCCAGTCGCCGGCCCGGTGGATCCGGCTGCCGACGACGTGGCCGTGCTGCACCGCCACGAAGTCGATCGCGTTGTCCCAGCCGCCGGAGATGTCGCAGTGCTCGACGTAGATGTGCTGGCACTGGTTCGCCTTGAACGCCTCCTGGGGCGAAGCGTAATTCGTGATGTCGCCCGTGCCGCGGATGGTGGTGTTGCGGACGAGCACGTTCGTGCAGGCTTCCAGATGCAGCACGTCGCCGCCGCCGGCCGTGATCTCCAGGCCGTCGAAGTACAGGAAGCGACAGTCGTAGACGTTGACCGCGGGCAGGCGGGCGGTGCCGGCGCCGTCGGCGGCCCGCACGATCACGGGTGCCGCTCGGCTCCCGTGGCGGCTCTCCCAATAGGTGGGCACTACCGCCTCGGGATAGACGCCGGCGACCAGGTTGATGCGGACACCTTGGACGAGCGGGGTGCGGGCCGGCACCCGCCGCCAGGCCTCGGCGAGGGTTCGCAGGGCTTCCGCTCGCGACGTGCCCGACGCCGCATCGGTGCCGCCGGCGGGATCGACCCAGACGTCGGCGACCGTGGGGTTGCCCGTATCGAAGGCGGGCAGCAGGCCCTCGCCGGCACATACCGTCCGCGGCTCGCACGATTCCAAACGGAGGGGAATCCGGCGGTGGGCAACGGGCTGGCGGGACCGGGAAAGGAAACCGTTCATGGCAGGCGCTCCATGCCGCAGCGCGTGGGAAAACCCTGCGTTTGGCGGCGTTTTTCGGCCCTGCCCCTGACACCAGAAACTCTAGGCCACCCCTGGGGCCCGCGGCAAATCCGCGGCCAAGCCATACGCCGCGGGCGGCCGCTTGACCCGGCCGACGGAGGCGGCTATCCTCCTGCAACGGTGGTGCAAAAAGGCTCTGGCGCAGTGCCGAGTCGTCGCATCTCCGGTCTTTCGAGACTGCTCGTGAGCGCGTGCTGATCCGAGTCGCTCGCTGACCAACACCCTGCGGGGCAGTTGGCCGATGCGAATGGCTTCGTGGATCGCCTCGACGCGTTCACGGCCTGCTGCGGGCATTCTGGCCCGCAACGGCCTGCCGTTCATCGCGGCGTCGCCTCCGGTTTGGATCGCGCGTTCACCTCCGCCGCCGGCCCCAAAACACTGTTGCAAATCTATTGCATATGTACTCGTATTGCATATACTCCGTTCGATCGATAGCCCCCTGGCCTCTGCCCACCAGGATTCCCTCATCTCCAAGGACCATGACCATGACCACACTCGTTCGATCCGCTCGCTCTGTTGCCCGGCTGGGAGTCGCCCTTTCCCTGGCCTTCGCCATGGCCCCGGCCCGAGCCGAACCTGTCATCTTGTCGTCCGGCCACGTCGACATCTTCGAGGCCGAGTACGACCAGGTCGGGGTTGATCCGCCGACCCTGCATCTCGGCGTGCACACGGACGCTGGGCACTTCGAGCCCGGCGACGTGATCCTTGAGGTGAAAAATGCGGCCTACACGAGCACGTCCGGCCTACCGAGCCCAATCACCACGATTCTCGGCGCCAATGCCTGGATCCTGCCTGCGGACACGGAAGCGGCCGGCACCCTGGGAGTGATCGAGGCCGGGGTTGCTCGGGTCGGCGCTTTCCCCAACGCGTCCAACGTCACGTTCACCTTGCTCGGTACAGGATCTTCGAATCCGGGTAACTTCGTGCTCTACAACGCCAGCAACCTGATCCGATTGTCTGCGACCGGGACCACCGTGGGCACTGCCAGTTTCACGCTCAGCCAATCGCACCTGCATTGGAACTGGGGCTTCTCCGCCCCCGGTACCTACACATTCGACATGCGGGCGAGTTACGTCGACCCCGTCGCGGGTCTCCTGCAAAGCCCTGTGGAGACCTACACCTTCCAGGTGCAGGCCGTCCCCGAGCCCTCCACCTGGGTCCTGGCCGGCACCGCCGCGCTCGGGATCGCCATCCTGAGACGGCGCGGCCTGCGGTGGCGTGGCAAAGCCCCAAACCAGGCCTGACCCGTCTTCGTCGTTCACCGACGAGAGCGTGTCGAGAACGATTCGCATGGCGGCCCTTGGCGGGGCCGCCATTTTTTGTTTCGGCTCCTCACCGAGCCTCGGGCCAGCAACAACGATCGAGCTACTGCCGGGGCGGTTCGCCGCCGTTTCGGCTCCCCATCGCCCACCAGGCAGCCTGGTCGATTTCGTCGGCGATGAACTCGACGTGGCCGTCGGCGAAGCAGACGTTCACGCCGCCGCGATGCTGACTGCTCGGCGTGGCCAGATAGTTGCCGTTGCCCTCGCCACCGTAGACGTGGCCGTTGTAGCCGTTGGGCGGAAAGACGTGCATGTAGGTGTTGCCAAGCGGCGTCCAGCCGCTGATCCAGGCCCGGCCAAGCAGGCGTGAATACGATGGATCGGCTCGTTTTTCGACATAGCTGATCCATGACGCGAGCGACTGGCTGTTGCCGCTACCCCCGCAGCCGGAGATCAGGGAAATCGGCGTGCTGCCGGCCCGGCCCTCGTCGGGATCGCCACTGTCGAACTCCCCCGCCGCGACGAGGCTCACGATCCGCCGTTCCGCCACCAGCGCCGTCTTCGACAGTCCGTCGGCAAAATCCTTGGCTTTGATTTGCTTGGTCTGCCACGTCGCGGCTGACTCGGAGGGATCGGGATTGTGCATGGGGATCGCGCCGTTGTGACTGCCGAGCCCGGGGCTTGGGATCGCCAATGATCCCGGTGAAATGCCCCGCGTCCGCCGCGGCCAGCCCACGTTGCCGGCGTAATTGCCAGGTGCCGGCAGCGCCGAGCCGACGAACTGGGCGTGCTCGGGCCGCTGCGTGTAACTGTCGGACGGGCAGAGAAACGAGGACACGACCGTCGCCGCCGCCTTGGCGTTCGGATGGGCCGCTGAAATCCGCATCCCGGTCGCCGATGGCCGATAGCCGCCCGTGCAGCCGTCCATCATGCCGACGTCGCGGCGGACTGCATTGAACAGCGGCGCTTCGTCGAAATGGGGCAGGAGTTCGAACAGAAAGCTCGTGAATCCGGGGCCGCAGCCCCCGGCTCCGGGCGCTGCGCCGGTCGTATGCACAGGCAGGCTGCCCCGACAGTCCGTGTGCGTCTGAATCGCCAGGCCGATCTGTTTGAGGTTGTTCGCACACTGCATCCGGCGGGCCGCCTCCCGCGCGCCCTGCACGGCCGGCAGGAGCAGCCCCACCAGCGTCGCAATGATCGCGATCACGACGAGGAGCTCGACGAGCGTGAAACCATGACGCGGCCCGAGTCGGCGCCTGCCTGGCCGCAGAGATCGAGTTTTTCGGTTCATGCAGGCATTCCGTGCGGCGGGTGGGCCGCCGTGAGAGGGGTGGGGGGAGGGATGGCCCGCATACCTCCGTCTCGGCTGGTTCAACCCGGCGAATCGCGGGCCGATTGGTGTTTGACAGCCCAGATTATGTCGCAACTTGCTTGCAAAAACAATTCTGCAGGTGATCCCCCGTGGGACGCGAATCGTGCTGGAAAATCCCTCCGCCCGAATACTGGGTGGGGCCGGTTATCCGGCCGAATCTTCTGCGGTTTCCTTCTCGCCCCAGCAGACCGTCGACCGGCAGGAGACCGTGCCATGATCGCCCGTGCCAGAAAGGCCCCGCGGATTGCCGAACTCGACCGGCGGAAGTCCGGCGGCACGGATCGCTCGCGTTCGGCGCCTCCGGCACCGACCCCGCGGCGTTCGGCCGCCGAGAAGGCGGCTCGCCGGGAGGCGCTCGCCACCCGCCGGGCGGAGTTCTTCGCCCGCGACATCGATTTCGTCGCCTGCCCGCAGTTCCGCCGCAAGTCGGCCGAGGCGTTGGCCACGACGCCCCCGGCCGCGGCGGCCGTGCCGCTGGAGCAGTCGCGGCCCGACGCCGCCGCGGGCAAGGATCTGACGCCGTATCTGGCCAGCCTCTACCGCACGCGGCTCCTGACCAAGGACGAAGAGCAGTTTTACTTCCGGCGGATGAACTGGCTGAAGTACCGCGCCGCCCGGGCGCGGAAGCGGCTCGACAAGCGGCGGGCGTCGATCGCGCAGATCGAGCGGATCGAGGGCTGGCTGACGGAGGCCGAGACCGTCAAGGCGATCCTGATCACGTCGAACCTCCGGCTCGTCGTTTCGATCGCCAAAAACTTCGTCGATGCGACGTACGCGTTCGAAGAGCTCGTCAGCGAAGGCAATGTGGCCCTGATGCGGGCGGTCGAGAAGTTCAACTTCGCCCTCGGCAACCGGTTCAGCACCTACGCCACCTACGCCGTCCAGCGGCACTTCTTCCGCCTGTCGCACCGCGGGCGGCAGTTCCGCAAGCGGTTCATCGCCGACGACGAGGCGCTGCGGGATCGTGCCGCCGCGGAACCGACGCGGGAATATTGCTCCGCCGAACAGATCGGCCTGCTCAAGGGCATGTTCGGCCAGTTCCTGCGGGGCCTCGAGCCGCGGGAGCGGGAGATCGTCGTCGCCCGCTTCGGGTTCGACGGCAAGGCCCCGCGAACGTTCCGTGAACTCGGCTCGGCAATGGGCGTGTGCAAGGAACGGATCCGGCAGATCCAAGGCCGGGCGATGGAAAAGCTCCGCGATATGGCTGCGGAGGCGCGGCTCGAGCAGACCGTGGGCGACTGGCTGTGAGCGGGCCCAACCGTGTGCTCGTGATCGGCGGGGCTGGCGGCATCGGTGCCGCGGTCGTGCGGCTGATCGTGGCCGGGGGCGGGAGCGTGTATCTCGCCGGCCGTGATGTCGGGAAACTGGCGGCGATTGGCGGCGAACTCGGGATGCCGTACGGCGCGGTCGAGGCGAGCGACCCCGATGCCGTCGACGCCTGTGCTGACGCTGCGGTCGCGGCCCTGGGGGGCCTCGAAGGGATCGTCAACTGCGCGGGATCGCTGATCCTCAAGCCCGCCCATCTCACGACCACGGCCGAATGGCAGGCCACGCTGGCGGCCAATCTGTCCTCGGCGTTCGGCTGCGTCCGCGCCGCGGGCCGACTGCTGCGGGCGGAGGGCGGGTCCGTCGTGCTCGTTTCCAGCGCCGCGGCCCGCGTCGGCCTGGCCAACCACGAGGCGATCGCGGCGGCGAAGGCGGGGATCATCGGCCTCGTGCTCTCCGCCGCGGCCACCTACTCCAAAGCAAAAATCCGCTTCAATGCCGTCGCCCCCGGTCTCGTCCGCACGCCGCTCACGAAGGGTCTCGTGAGCGGCGAACTGGCGGAAAAGGCCTCCATCGGCATGCACCCGCTGGGCCGGCTCGGCGAACCGGAGGATGTCGCCCGGGCGATTCACTTCCTGCTCGACCCCGCCCAGGGCTGGATCACGGGGCAGGTGCTCGGCGTGGACGGCGGCCTCGCCGACCTGCGAAGCCGCTAGGAAGTGCTATGCTCCGCGGCATGACTACCAATCAAACCGCCGCGCCGACGTTCCGCCTCTGGCTGATGATGGTCCTCGAGTTCGCCATCTGGGGGGCCTGGCTGCCGCTCATCTGGGGCTACATGGGCAAGGACGGCCTCGCCTTCAGCGAC
>Ga0315900_10001032_pt1 | contig 44763 bp, 23 predicted proteins | sample LakEriMetagenome_FD_203521 | JGI IMG/M metagenome (GOLD analysis project Ga0315900, IMG submission 203521) | Freshwater fungal communities from buoy surface, Lake Erie, Ohio, United States - Buoy 12 MA114 | ecosystem: Environmental > Aquatic > Freshwater > Lake > Lake biofilm | place: USA: Lake... | reverse complement strand
GGCTCTTTCAATGCTTTGTCCTTGACATTCGACTCGACCGGTAATGTAACGATCCAAGAGGATAGCGCGACCGAGTTGACGGGTGTCAATAACGCAGCGGTATTAAGTCTTACCAGCGCGGGCGCGATCACTGATGCGGCGGGTACGAGTGTGACCACCACAGGCAACGCCACGTTTGTAGCCAGCGACGCGATCACGCTCAATGACAACGGGGGGGATGTGCTGTCGGTGGCGGGCAATGCGAGCTTCAAAGGTTCGGCGATTGATATTGGCCCAGCGGGCTCATTCAATGCGTTGTCCTTGACCTTTGAATCCACTGGTAACGTGACCATTCAAGAGGATAGCGCGACCGAATTGACAGGTACCAATAAGGCAGCGGTGTTGAGTCTGACAAGTGCGGGGGCGATTACCGATGCGGCGGGTACCAGTGTGACCACCACCAGTAACGCCAGTTTCACGGCTAGCAACGCGATCACGCTCAATGACAATGGTGGCGACGTGCTTTCGGTGGCAGGCAATGCGAGCTTCAAAGGTTCGTCGATCGACATTGGCCCAGCGGGTACGTTCAATGCATTGTCTTTGACCTTTGACTCCACTGGTAACGTGACCATTCAAGAGGATAGCGCGACCGAGTTGACGGGTGCCAATAACGCAGCGGTGTTAAGTCTTACCAGCGCGGGTGCGATCACCGATGCGGCCGGTACGAGTGTGACCACGACCAGTAATGCGAGTTTCACGGCTAGCGACGCGATCACGCTCAATGACAACGGTGGCGATGTGCTGTCGGTGGCGGGCAATGCGAGCTTCAAAGGTTCAGCGATTGATATTGGCCCAGCCGGTACGTTCAATGCCCTTTCATTGACCTTCGACTCGACCGGTAACGTGACAATTCAAGAAGACAGTGATACCGTGTTGAGTAGTACGAGTAAGGCCGCGGTCTTGAGTCTAACGAGTGCTGGATCGATCACCGATGTGGCTGGCGCAAGCGTGACTACAACGTCTGATGCGACCATGACGGCGAACAATGCCATTACGCTTAATGACAATGTTGGTGATGTACTGTCGGTGGCGGGCAACGCAAACTTCAAGGGTTCATCGATCACTATAGGCTCAGCGGGTACGTTCAATGCACTCTCGTTGACCTTCGACTCGGCCGGTAACGTAACGATTCAAGAAGATAGTAATACGGATCTGGTCGGTACCAATAAAGCAGCCGTGCTGAGTCTCACCAGTGCAGGTGCGATCACCGATGCTGCCGGCACGAGTGTTACCACTACGGACAACGCTACTATCACAGCGAGCAATTCCATCACGCTCAACGATAATGCCGCTGATGTCCTGTTGGTCGCTGGTAATGCCAGCTTCAAGGGTTCCGCGATTAACATTGGTCCCGCGGGTTCGTTCAATGCTCTATCATTAACGTTCGATTCTGTCGGTAATGTGACAATACAAGAAGATAGTGAAACAGTGGTGACCGGCACGAACAAGACTGCGGTCTTGAGCCTCACTAGTACGGGAGCGATCACCGATGTGGCTGGTACGAGCGTGACCACCACCGACAATGCTACGTTCTTGGCAAGCGATGCGATCACACTTAACGACAACGAAGCCGATGTGTTGTCAGTTGCCGGTAATGCTAACTTCACGGGTACCGTAATCAATATCGGCCCAACTGGTACGTTCAATGCCGGTTCACTAACCTTCAACTCGTCTGGTAATACGACGATTCAGGAGGATAGTGACACGGATTTACAAGGCGTAAGTGTTGTTGGTTCTATTTCGCAGAGCGATCGGCTGCTGCAGCTGACCAGTGCAGGATCCATAACAGATAGTGTGAACGCAAGTCGTCCGATCTCGTCGGTGACCGTTTACGGGGATGCTAAACTCACTGCGGGGGCAAACATTTCGCTCACGGACGTTGCGAATAGTCAAATTGATGTCAAGGGACTTGCGAGCTTCATCACCAGTAACTCCGTCACCGTAGGAGGTCCAGGGGTTTCTAATTTTGGAAGCATTTCGATCTATGGCTCCTCATCAAATCCCGCTATCGCTACCGCAACTGCGACGATTTATGAGGATAGCGACAGTCAGTTGATGCAGGTGAGAGCCGGAACTTTGACTTATGATTCTAAAGGTTACATCAAGAATCTTAGGGAGAATGAGGTTTTTGTCTCTGGGACGGCAACCTTGATTGCTGCTGAGTACATCCATCTTGGCCGGGTCGATATTGCGAAGGTTTCGGCTGTATCGAATGGTGTTGGTAACCTGGGATTGACACAGACTGCTGACAGTACTTTGGCGGATCCAAAGTTCCTGTATCAACTGAACCAAACGGCGGATGACAAGGGATCTAGTGCGGTTGAGTCATTGGAGGCTTTCAGCACCCACAGCGCGACAACTCAGTTTGTTGGTAAGTCTGAAGCAACGCTACGCAAGGACTTTTCCTACCTTGAATCGTATGGCCGTTCCTATGGATTGTTTATCTCCAATAACCGAGCCTTGGAAGTTGCTTCGTTGACGGCCAGTGATCCGCTGGTTGTTGGTGAGCCTGCTCCGAAGCAGCCAAACATTTATGTCGAAACATTGGATGGTGACATAACGGTGACTGGAGCTGTAAGAACTGTTTCTAGCGACGCAAAGAATGGTGGTGTTGTTTTAGTTGCAGATAAGAATCTGAATATTCAGGGTGCCGGTGTCATTGAAACACAACAAGTTGCCAACCCAGCTGCTTTGCAACGAGTTCTCAGTAATCAGTTAACAGCAAATGCATTAGATGGTGGAGATGGAAGAGATGTTTGGGTTACCACAAAATATCTCTACTACGGCACTCAGTCTAATGCTGAGGATTTGTTGAACTCCAAGAGACATCAGATCGCCACGACCTTTGGACAGCCTGGAGAAGTTGGATTCCAGTTCGTGATTCAATATGGAGACGCCGCTATCGGTTATGCGAATGGTGTAGTGAGGGCCTTTGGTAACCAAGGAGAGGTTTCCAAGTCGAGTGTATACGGTACTGGAGAGCCATTGGTACCGTCGGTTCCTAACGCAACGCCGATTTTGGCGCATGTGGATACAGGGGTTGTGGGAACATCCAACTTTGCAACATTCCTGCGTAATGCGGGCGTTTCGGAACCCACTTTGTTCTACAACCAATTCTTCTTAGCGACTAATCCAGTAATCGAATCGACCGTAGTAATGCGTCGTAGCACAGACTTCTTCTTATTCGCCGATGGGGGCGCTTCCGATCTTGCGACGGTTGTGGATCGCACAACCGTTGAAGATACCAGTATTTCGTTCTCTGGATCGCCGATGATCGAGGGGATGACGATGCCCGAAGAGTATGTGCCGATGATGATCATCGACAATACAGTGCAAGTAGTTGTACCGCTCGATACGTCGTACAATAGTTTCTTGATTGACTACGATCCACCGAAGGCATTGACTTCGGGAGATGTTGAAGTCGCAATTTACAAAGTTAAATTCGACGACCTTAATGGAAACGGTCAAGTTGACGAGGGAGAGGAACCTTCGGCAGAAGAAATCCTTGATCCGAAGCAGGATCGTATCATGCGGGATACGAAGGATACCAAGGGAGCGATAGCACCTACTCCAGAGCAGATACGACAGTGGCAGAGCGAGTACGAAAAGGATCCGACCAAGACCGCTGGTAGCTACTCGGTGATCGGTACGGACCGACTTCGAGGTGAAGTTGTATTCGGTACCTTCATCATCCGCGATGCTTCTGAAGAAAACACTCAGTCGAACGACATGCCTGAGCCAGAAGCAAATCGAGATGCCGAGTCCTCCAAGGATTCCGGGGCTTACCTACCCAACCAGCCTATACAACTTCCTGTGAATCTGGAATTGATGCCACAATCTGCCACGACGCAGCAAACTGTAGGTTTGTATGATGTACGGTTCCAGATGATTCAGGAATTCGGTTGGGCTCAACCTACCTCGGAAAACAAGGTGGATAACGAAATGAATCCTGTTTCTGAGGATTTCTCGCCAGTAGCATCTTCAGTAGCTTTGGGAAGCTTGCTTTGGTTAAAGGGGTTCCGTGAGAGTCGATCGTCTGATCAGTCGACCGATAACTCGCAGAAAATCGATTATTCGCGATCTGCACGAAAATGGCGCAGATTTATCGAAAGCAGATAATGAATGATGACTCACGCCTCGTGGGACATGCACGAGGTAGAGTTATTCGATGGGCAGAATGCAATAGCTTTTCTTATCTCACGGATTATTCTCCATGGCTAAGTGCCCCTGGTGTGGAACGACAATTGCAAAGTTTTTCTTAGATCGCAAATGCCCTAAGTGCGGGGAGCAATTGGGAGCGAGCGATGTGGGAAGAGGAACTCTTAATACGGTGGATGCTGATTCCCCCGAAATTGCTCAAGAGGCTACAGAGCCAGAGCAGGAAAATCGCGAGGATTCGAAGCGATTTGGTGACACCGTTGATAGCGAAGTAATGGCGCCGGAACCACCTAAAGCAAAGAACGCCGGTTCTGACTCTCTGCTAACCATTGAAGTGCCTCCGCTTCCACCATCGGTTCCTCCCGTTGGTTCGTCGTCCGTTTCTTCAAGCTCTGCTTCACCAAAACCTGGTATCGATACCCTTCCTAGTGTCACTGCGGATGTCAATCCAAATGCTGGCGAGGGAAGCAGCGCTGCAACCATCGACGAATCGTCGCTGGAGCCTCGCGGCGCCGAGGCAACCTTGGATATCGCTGTGCCAGCCGGTTCGGATAGCGCTTCGAAGCTATCTCAGGAGACGCTCGATGTAGGGCAAGGGCCGAGCAGTTCAGGAAGTCCATTTAAGACCGACGAGATTAGAAAGATCTGGGAAAGAGCCGCCGGTTCAAGTGGTGACCCGGCACACTCGTTGGCGAAAGGACCCGTTCAGGTTTCGGATTCTGTTTTTGAACGCATTAGTACGCGCAATTTGAATCTGAATCCTAACGTGAAAACGGCTAATGCAGACTATCACATTAAAGCGGAACTGGGGCGAGGTAAGCAGGGTATTGTTTACGCCGCTCAGCAGAAAGGGTTAGATCGAACGGTTGCGATCAAGTTGGTTCGCAAAGATAAAAGCAGTTCCTCGGAACGAGAGAAACTGAATCGCTTCGTTCGTGAAGCTGAAATTACCGCTTCGCTAGACCATCCGAATATTCTCCCGATCCACGAGATAGCGGTCACGTCGGAAGGTGAACTCTTCTATTCGATGAAGCGGGTTCAGGGTAAGTCATGGGACGATATTCTGGATGAGAAGAAGGAAACTTTAGACGAGTCGGTTGAGCATTTATTAAAAGTTTGCGATGCGATTGCATTTGCTCATTCTAAAGGAATTATCCACCGCGACTTGAAGCCTGGTAACGTGATGATTGGTGGCTTCGGTGAAGTGTTGGTGGCTGACTGGGGTATGGCGGTCGATGTGTCGAACAACGCCAATTTCAAGCCGACCGACGAGAAGCGAGAGCCGTTTTCATTCGGTGGTACACCTGCCTATATGTCGCCTGAGATGGCAAAGCACGACTGGAGAAAAATTGGACCAGCGAGCGATATCTATCTTTTAGGGGCTATTCTCTATCATTTGATCGAGGGTAAGCCTCCTCGCGATGGTCGTACCGTATTTGATGTGCTCGAAGGGGCAAAGAATAATTCGGTGATCAAACCGAAAGAAACGGGCGGCTTGATGGCTGTTGCCCTCAAGGCAATGAGCGCTTCAACGACGGATCGATACAAGACCGCTACAGAAATGCAGGATGCGATTCGCGAAGTCAATCGACATGCAGAGAGTATGCGACTGGCGAATCGGTCAGCCAAATTGCTTGAGGAAGCGATTGCGGAATCTGATTACGAAAAATTCAATGGTGCGATTTTCGGTTATCGCGACGCGATTAACTTGTGGCGTGATAACAAGGCGGCTGAGGTCGGAGTCAATAAGGCTCGCATGGCCTATGCCGAAAACGCCTTTAGCCGCGGTGACTTCGACGTCTGCCTCGATGCTCTCGATCCTGAAAATCCAGCGGAAAAGGAATTGTATAGCAAGGCCGAAAAGGCACAGGCTGAAGCTAAAAATCGTGAACGCCGATATCGTAGCCTGAGACGTTACAGCGCCATTGGAGCCGTTGTTGCACTGGGGGGATTGAGTCTTCTGACGCTTCGACTGCAAACTACGAATGGGAAATTGGAGGTACAAACTGGGTTAGCGCAAACCGAAGCAGCTAATGCGCGGGAGGCAGAGAAGAAAGCAAAAGAGGAAGCTGAGAATGCCCGAAATGCCGAGGCAACTGCAAAAAATGAGAGGATAAAAGCGGACGATGCTAAATCGCTAGCGATTAAGGAAGCTGCCAATGCCCGCGAGGCCGAAAAAATTGCACGAAGCGAAGAGATGAAGGCTAAGGCGGCGGCTGAGGCGGAAAAAATGGCCAAGGAAATCGCCAATCAAAAGACTCTTGAAGCGATTCGCAACGAGCGCATCGCAACTTTGGGAAGTTATCAGGCGAGATTATTGTCTGCTTATAGTTTGGCGGAAAGTTTGAGTATCGGTCGAAGCAATGCACTGTTGGCTGAGGTCGAACAACTGCAAAATCGCTTACAGCAAAAGCCCGATATTGCGGCACAGGTGAATGCCGAGGCAGCCAAGGTCAAATGGGCTAGTCCTCCATTAAAGACCTGGCCTTTCGGTCGTGTGGCGATGATGAACAATCAAGATGTTCCCCAACTTGACTGGGGACGAGACACGGGTTGCATCGACGTTGCTGCTAGTGCGCCGATTGCCGTTGTTGGCTCCAAGCAAGGTAAGCAAAGTCAATTGCAATTGATCGCGATGGAACCGGGATCGCTCAGCGAGGTAGCCGATAAATCTTTGACCGTAGATCGCGATGTGCTTTCGGTTGCAATATCACCCGATGGCAAAGAAGTTGTCTACATTCCACGAGGTTCGAACACGCCGCAACCAGGGTTATTCTATTGGGATACAGCGACGAAGGAAGCATTACCCTTTCCGGAGCTTAAGAACAGAGAGTTTCGTTGGGTAGCCTTTAGCCCAGATGGAAAGCATCTGCTCGTGGGTATTAACAATGGTGTTTACCGTTGGAAACGCGATTCGGCTCTGAATATCAACGACTCTAACCCGATCATTTATGCGAGTCGAGGCGCGTTGTTAAATATTCAGTTTGTAGAGACTGAGGGTGAAACCAAGAAAGCGATTTGCACCAGCGTTATCAATGCCACGGTAGCTGGACAGCAAATATTGCTTTGCTACGAGTTAGATCTCGACTCGAACACGTCGACCGTATTGAAAATCCCAGAGGAACTCGAAACGATTGCTACGACGGCGACCGTGGTAGACGAACAAGGCAACCTTCTGGTTGGGACCTCCGATGGACGCTTGTTGCAACTTGTGCGTGGCGAGAAGTCGGGGCAATTGGTAGATCTGAAAGTGACCGGAGAGTTACTACCTCGCGTGCACCAGACGAAGATTCGCGCTATTCGCCCCTACAAGACTTCCCAGTTATTGACCGTTGCCCAGGATAACGCCGTCCAACTGTGGAAGGCAATTAGCAGCGGAGGTGAACGCAGAGGTTGGCAGCATGTGCGAGCGCTAGCGGGACTTACAGATATCGCAGTGGATGGAAAGTTTGTCGGCGATGGAAAGCATGTGCTAGCGGTCGATCAAAGCGGTCGTATTGTCGATTGGGATCTCGGCCAACAGGCTCTGCGTTCGGGGATGCAATCGCCCGAATCATCTTCAGGTATGGTCGCTGTTGGTGGAAGCGGATCAGCCGGTCCGAACTGGTGGATGGATCGAGCTGGTATTTTAAGCCTGTGGGGGGGCGAACGAGACAACGGTATCTTCAATGGCAATTTTCCTGGTCATACACCCGAAGCTGAATTCGCAGATGCAATTTACTCACCTCAGTCAGGGCGAGTCGTAACCGCGACTCGCTTGGGAGACTATAGCAAGCCATATCGAAGTGAATTGGAATCGCAGAACGAAATCTGCGTTTGGGATGCGGCGACTGGGGTGATGCTAAATCGTTGGAGACTTCCATCGGAAAATATTCCACGTGTCGGCTTTATCGCAGATGGAAATAAGATAGTTGTCATCAGTGGTAGTTCGGTCTTTGTTTCTAACTTAGACGGTTCGGAACGATTCGATATTCTGGATGAAGGAAAAGCAATCGAGGCCAATCATGTTTTGCCCCATCCCATCAAGCCTTCCCAGTTTGCTCTGCTGGGGGATCGCGGCAACATATGGATGGTCAACTTTGAAGGTGCGAGCCCACAGGTTGTAAAGAATGACAGTTGGGCTTTCAAGACTGTTGTTCGACTGCTCAAAGGAAGTTGGAATCAAGATGGTAGTCGTTTGTATTTGCTTCGTAATCAAGCGACTGACGCAGATCCCGCCCTGGTTTCTTTGGACTGGAATGGAACCGAGTTTCTCAATCCAAAGAAGGTCGCTAATTTCGATAAACTAGATATCCTTAGTCAGTTCGCAATATCTGACGACAAGATTAAAGCAAACACCTACATTACAGATCTAATGACCAAGAGCGAAGCGCCAGGGATCGAGCAAATTCATTTTGTAATTCGCTATCCGTTCCGGCCGAAAGGGAAGAATCAAATTGCCAATGCATTGTCGGGCATTGTGACGTCGAACCTATCTGGCGGCGGAGATAGTTTGCTGACTTTAAAAGATCATGAGAAGAGGGTTTGGCTGAACGAACGGTACGAAATTGTTGAAGGGGAATCGATTGCGGAAAAACTCGGCTTTGGACGAAGTACCTTTAGCAAACTGATACCAATCGGGAAAGATTCCTACATGGGAGTTGTGAATCTCGAGAGTGATAAAGCGGATCCTCTGACACGTTTCATACCGTTTGCGATGTTGGCTACAGAGGACCCAAGCAGGAACTCATTGAGACTTTTTGGTCGTACAACGACGATAGCTGGTAGCGCCGATACGGAAGCGAACACTTTTGTCACCGTACACGATCAGGGTGAGATTTGGTTAGGTAAGAGAACTGAAGGCAATAGGATTCTCTGGCGTCAGTTAGACTTGGATTCTTCAGTCGCCAACATCGCTGCAAAACCGTCTTACGCACGTCTCTCGCCCGATGGTAAACATTTGCTGGTCAGTCATCGCGCGGGTAATGAATACAGCGTAGCCTTAATTGATGTTGAAGGTAGCAAGAAGCTTGGTGAGTGGAAAGCCATGCAGTATGCAAGTTGGCAACCCACGGGTGCAGCGTTCGCGGTAGCTGATTCTCAAGGCAATGCCAAGATTATTCAGCGAAGCGATTTGGCAGAGAAAGCGTTCAAGCTGAATGCATCGGCAGGAGAGCAGAGCGACGTCCGAAGGATCGAATGGTTTCAAGAGGTGTTGAGCGATGAAAATCGGAAACAATCGAAGTGGTATCTTTTGGCCCAGCATGGTTTAAAGAACTTGACCTTCCATGATCCGGAAGCTGGTGAGCCGATTGGGGATGGCAAGGCATTTAGTGACATCAAGATGGATTCCAATATCACTTCGGTAGCATGTTCTCCAGTGGATAACACGATCGCTGTAGGTACTCAAAGCGGTAACCTGACAACATGGTTTGCGAGTCCGAGTATCGACGAGAGAGCTCGGGAATTATTTAGTATTGGAGCTCATCGAGGTTCGGTGGTGAAGGATTTAAGGTTCGCTAGCGATGGCATTACCTTATTCTCAGCCGATGCACCTGAAACCTTGCAAGGTAGGATCAATCGAGGTCGAGCCTACGGATGGTTATCGTTGAAGCTAGAAGAGGATGAAAAGCCCGAGGTCGCAGGTAAGTAGTGCTGATCCCTTTTGAAATCACGGAATAGGTGGCTTTTTCTTCTGTAATTTGAGTTGTTTTTGGATTGAGGTTTCTTTGCCGGAGACCTCAATCGTTTCTTCTACTTCGTACAGGTCGAAGCCGAGCGTGGTACGGGCGATAGCCTTATAGGATCCCGCAGGGAGTTTCTCGTACTGGAAAGTGTGAGAATCGGGTTGCGAAGAGACTGAACGTCCTTCGAGTTGGAGTTCTACGGGCTTGGAGGGTGGATCACCGGTTGTTGCTAAGCGAACGTCAACGGTTAACTTATATAGTTTCGATGTGGGTGAATTTGCCGTTTCCTCTGTGGTCGCTTTGGCTTTGCTCACCTCAAATCTTTCCGAGCAGTTGGCGTCCTGAGAATTGTTGGCATAGTCAATCGTACGGGCGACAATTCGAAGGGAGTCTTGTTCGACCTTGATCTCTGCTGTCCAGCGATCGCCATTGCGTTGGTCAGTAATCTTCGGATCGATCTCATCGTCTGAAAGATTTTGGTCATCGTTCTTGTCGAAACCGAAGATGACCTTTTTAATCCCAACACCTTTTCCACCAGGTCCTTCATCCGCTGGGGTGATTTCGATGGTGTACTTTTTGTCTCTCAGTAGTTTTGTCCCTTTAGGAATAATCTTACCCTCCGAGTCCTTAAGCAAGATTCCATTTCGAAGTGGCGAAGGGGACTTTTTGTCGCAAATGATAATTCTAGAGTCGGTGGGGTCTGCGAGCTGCTCGACAGTCACCGAATCCTTTTCGGACCAAAGACCGCGATAGAGATCGATACGATACTCACCCTCCTCCTCAAACAGCAATTTAGCGGGCGTCTTGATTTGCCATTTATCAACATGATGCTGGACATCAATCTTGCCTTCAGGGTTAACGCGTACATCGAACCGACGCTCGATGGGTTCGTAAAAAAAATCGTTCTTCTTCAAGTCATCGCTAGTTGCGTTGCGAATCGTATAGCCCACGTAGGCTTGAAGGAAAGGAAATACCGCGTCGATCTCGACGAGAAGATTGGTGTTGGTGAGGTCGGTGCTATTGTCAATGACCCAACGCTGGATCGAATCGCTCTCCATTTGTGGTAGCAATTGCAGAATTTGTTTTCCCTCGCCGGATTCTGCTTCCTTTTCGTTTGGTATGGAGGTCGACGATGCGATTCTTGGAGTGCCAAGAAATGCAGTTAATTCCGGTTCACGTTGCGGGTCTTTGGTGCGAGCATCAGGAAAAGAATAGGTTGCTTGGCGAGGAAATGAGCCCAAGGAAATATGGACCAGAAATGGTTTATCCGCAAAGTCAGCAACAGGAAGTTCCCGTTCAACAAGGCCAGATATGAGAGGTTCCACTTCTAATGGTTTGTTGATTTTTGCTTCACCGAGAGGCTGTAGTTCGATTTGAATCGGTATATTTTCAACTCCTGGAATCTGCGTAGCAATATCAGTTGGGTTTGCGCTAAAGTAGAGGCGCTTACGTTGCGGATCAAATCGAAAAGGAATTGATTCTTTGAGCCATTTGTATTGGGTATCAATTGGGTCGATCGTATCAAAAGAAATCCAACATAGATCCGTCGATTTAGGACGACGGTCTTGATTTAATTCGGTAACAGTACAAAGTATTCCATCTGGTACAGAGAGCCAGGGATTTTCAGTGGTACTATCCTTTTTATCGCCATTTCCATTCGCTTTATTGCTTTGCGCTGAGTTGGGAAGTTTAAGTTTTAGAGAGTCATTGACTGGAAAGTCCAACTCCAAGGGTTGCGTGAGTAGAGGTTTCCAGCGATCCACTAATCGCAGAGCGTCTGTATCGCTCATCAGTTGTTCGCGCTGCCGATCGCGATTTGAGCCAGGGTTTTTGACTTCCGTTCTGATATCGCTGACTCGGTAGAATTGAACCAAGGCCTTTCTCTTGAGTTGGCTACGGTTGTGAATAGATATCTGGTAAGAGAGTGTTGTTAAAGCCCCTTCCGCATTCTTGACAGCCGCACCGAGAAGTGGAAGGCCTTGCGAAAGGTTAATCGGTGACCAACCTTCAATCGTTGCATAGAGTTCAAACTTATTGGATAACGGCCAAAGAAGGTTGAGCGAATGAGAATTGCGAACATCACTTATTTCATTCTCGGGCGTCTTATCTGCTGAGGTAAGTTGAATCGAGATTTGTTGCGGTAGGTCTGGGTTTGATTCAATTAGGGCAGATAGATCCAGGTTCGCTCGACCATTATTCAGAGTCACCTTGGTAGCTTTATTCCAGGGCATGGAGTTACCCGCAAGAGAAAGTGCTAACTTATCATCTGAAGCACCTTGCACAGTGATTTCTATCGATTCTGGTGGGGTAGTACCATCGCAGCGTTGAACTTGGATAGGGAATTCCTCTGGCGTTCCGGTGCGCATAAAGGTTAGCTGGCGCATTGAGTCCGACGAAAATTGAATTCCTTGTTCTAGTGTTGGTGAGACGATCGCGTTGACATCTCTGCTCATGGTGTTGATCAGAAAGGCATCGGATCCTATCGTCCCAAGTCCGATCGGCAAGGTCTCTGATAGCTTAAGAACTGTTGCGTCTGGTTCTCTCGCCGGAAGTTCTTTGAAGGGTTTTTGTGCGAGTTTCCAAAGTCGTTGTCGATCGGAGACTGAAAGATTTGTTAGCTGGAGAAGTCGATGGATGTGGTAATGCATCTGCCACCGAGTCATTTCGATATCCGACTCGAGGCGTTCGATTTCGTCTTTTACTCTGGCGTTGAGCTGTTTTGCTGCAGTGATCAATATGTCGCGCGAAACTTGCCGTTCGGAAGGCGGAAGTGAAGTGGGACCTGCCAGCAGTTTAATCCAATCGCCATCGGCTAAAATAATCGTTTGAAGGTACTGCATCACAGCGGTTTCAAGTCGAGACTTTTCCAACGGATAGTTGTGTTGAAACAAGAGCCAGTCGGGAAACTGGCTAGCGACCTGTGCAAAGGTTCGGCTCAGGCTGCGTGTGACAGGATAGCCTAGGTCGTCATCGGGTTGATAAGAATACGTCGGGCTATTTTCGGGAGGGTTGGTGAGGTCGAAAGTCCAGGCTTTGAAATGAGGGTCTTTAATAAAGTTTTGCCAGGAACGGTCAAATGGCGTCGGAGGTGCAGACTTGAAGTTGGAAAGGAAAGTGGAAAGATCCTGAAGCTCCTTGAATGTCTCATCCAATTCGCTCTTGATATCAGCTACGGGTGTGCCGACTCTCTGTTCCAACTCTGCTGTGCTTAAGCTTTCAAGTAAATTCCGCCAAGTATGTGGGGCAAAGTCTGTAGGAGGAATAGTGGCTTGGGTTTGAATTTTTTCCGCTAGCTCCCACGCTGCGGAAATTCCTGAAAGGGGTTCAATCGAAGAAGCTTCTTCTTGATCGCTGGATTGATTGGGTGACTTTGCTGAGGTTTTGAGTGAATCTCTCTCCGTTTGTTTACTGGAGTCGGATGCATCTTGAGTTTTTTTGGAAGCGAGTTCGGCGAGGCGTGATTTAGAGAAGTTGCCAAGCGTAAAAGCGAGTGTAGGATCAGCGAGTTGAGTTGGATCGATTTCTTTTTTTCCGGCAATAAGAACAGGAGTCTGGAGGGCACCAGATCCCATCCTGGTGTAGCGATAAACCTTGGCAAAGAAATCAGCGAACGGTATTCCGTCAATACTCGATGACTTTGCGGCATCTTCGCTGGCAGTGTCTGTTGCCGCTTTTTCAAGAGCAAAGAAAAATAGAGTTTTCGCTGGAGTTGTGGGAGTGGCGAAACTGATGTGTGAAGGTTGTGAATCGCTTTTCGCTGAAACGACAATAAGCTTATTGGCGAGTTGCGCTGGGAGACTAGTTTCTGATTGCCATTTTTTAAGCCAAGTAGCCAAGTAGTCACGCGAGTAATTGCGAACTTGTAGTGCATAATCACCGGAGAGTTCAATATCCGAATGATCCAGCAGTATTACAATTTTGCTGCAATTCAGTTTGCATAAGTCAGTGCAGACATCGGTGAAGGATATGGCAGGAGGGTCTCCCTTGGGGTTGAAGTCACCCGTTATCAGTAACGCATCTCTCTTGTCTGGATCTTGATTGCTGCTGACAAGGGTTTGAGTTCTGAGATAAAGAATCAATGTGTCTTGCGAGTTCAAGTTCAGTTCGGTAGTCGCATTGCGAAGGGCAACTTCGGTAGACTGATCTCCTAATGCGGTGAGAGCGATAGGTTTGTCGATTTGCAACAACGAGGCAAAGTTTGCGATGTCTTTCTCATCCACAGTAGCGATGGTTGTTACGCCGGGAGAGTCGTGATTACTGAGTTGAAGGTAGAGTAAATGGGTTTTGGGTTTACTTGGGTTATCAAACAGGAAGTAAATAAAAAGTCCGATGCAGGCGACAAATGCGCCACCTAGGATTAGCAAAGTAGCGAAGCGGTGGCTTTTCTGCTTCTGAGGCTTTTTAGCCGACCAAGCATGCTTGCCTCGAGTCGGCGACCGGGATGGTAGATCACTCATAATTTCCCTATCAAGGCTGATACTATTCGCAAAATTCCCAGTTAAAACGGCGAGGCCCGGCTGTTGGTGTCATGACACGGGCCGTGTATTGCAAGGCGTTGGTCCCCTGGTATGATGGTGGCATTGTAGCAAGTCGATCCTTTGCCCGCCAAGCAACGGGTTAAACCTCTTTTCCTTGACGCGGACCTATGCCAAATTTACCAGTTCACTGGTTCGAAGGAATGTTCCTTCGTCCGCATCATTTTCAGGCCGCTGATCGTTATTATCGAGAAGCACTCCAATCGCATTTTCAGCACGATCATTTATTTGATTACGGTATTTCGAAGATCAAGATCGAAACCGCTTCACTGGCCAATAGTGTACTCGAAATTTCCGATCTGTCCGCACGCTTTAAAGATGGTACCTTCGTTGTTATTGATCGCTTGCGCACTGACTTGAATGTTCGTTTAAAAAACGTCTCTTCAGATAAACCTTTGACGGTTTACTTGGCGGTGCCACAAGTACGGCTGGGAGAAGCAAATGTTTCTAGAGGCGAAAGCAACCAACGTGTGCGATACCAAGAGGTTCATGCAGAGTACGCTGATGAATCACAGGGAGCGGGCGTGCAGGATGTTTCTGTTCTGCGACTTCAAACTCAACTTCTGTTTGATTCAGATGAGTTGAATGGATACGAGTTGCTGCCGCTTTTGCAAATTCGCAGGGATCCTACTCAGGCAGGTGCTTGGCGAATTGAGGAGACATTTTTCCCTCCATCGCTCGCTGTAAACTCTTGGGGAGAGTTACAGTCCATTGTTCGGCGGATCTATGACCTAATCGGTGAGAGGCTGTCTCAGCTCAAAAGATTGGCCGACTCGAGAAACTTATCGTTCTCCGGAAATACCCCAGGTGATATCGAGAAATTATTAATGATGCATGCGCTAAATGAGGCGTATGCGGAACTTTCGATACTTGCTCTGACTCCAGGAGTCCATCCTTTTACGGTCTATCACGCTTTAGTCCGTACCATCGGGCGGTGTTCTCTGTTCGGTGAGAAAAAGATTGTTCCGCGGATCCTTGCTTACGATCACGATAAGTTGCAGCCCATTTTTCAGTGGGCCTGGGAGCAGATTCGCGAATTGATCTTTATGGTTCAAGATGAACCATATCATGCGTTTCCATTAATTGGCAGTGGCCTGGGTATGAAGGCGACGTTGCCGAGCGAGTACCTTTCATCGGAATGGTTGTGGTTCTTTGGGATTCGTCCGATCGATCAGAGTCCGACAGAACTGGCACGGGCGAATATGCTGCAGGCATGGGATTGGAAACTGGCCGCTAGCGATGACGTCGAAAGACTCTTCACCCAAAAGGCGAAGGGAATCGACATCAAGTCACCGACCAAAAGCGAAACAGGTTTGCCGGCCGCGTTGAAAGATCTGCGGGGTTGGCTGCTATGGTCGATCACTGAAGATGCTCAGTGGGATCGAGTTCGGCTCACTATGAGAGTTGGCGTGCGCGTCAGCGAAAAGCAAATCGCTAACGCAGATAATCTTGAGGGTAGCAAGAGGATTCTGCTGCAGATTAATTACAAGACTTATGGGCTTGAAATGTCACTATTTGCCGTTCGTAAGCGACTCGGGGCTTAGTCAATCTGAAGTTCCTGGGGCCGATAGAATATAAAACCTAGGATCGCTTGTAGGGTGAGCCGGGGAACTCGTAGTACAGTATATGGCGGTTTGCTGTGGTATAAGGAAATCCTGGAAAGCCGGTGGCATTATTGCTTGGTTGCGTTGATTTGCTGGATTAAACTTAGATCGCCTAACCCATCTCGGAATCGTTGAAAGAGTGGTCGCTATGGAAAAGATTTTTTGCGACGCAGTCGACCCAGTTTTCCAAGGCGCATTTCATTTTTTGCGAAAGATCGATGCGGGACAAATCGTTGCTTTAGCCGACGTGCGAAGCAATCTGAAGCAATTGATTGAGCAGGGGGAAAGGATTGCTGGTTCAAGGCCGGAATGGGATTTGATCAAATATGCTCTTTGTTGCTGGATCGATGAAATCTTCACGTACTCCAGTTGGGCCGATAAAGATCTATGGAAAGAGAAATACTTAGAGAAGGAATTCTTTGGCGAGTCGATTGCCTACCATGAGTTTTTTCAGAAAGCCAAGCAAGCGTCTGCGTCGGCACAGACAAATGCTCTGGAAGTCTATTACCTATGTGTTGTGCTTGGATTTCGCGGACCTTATCGCGGATCGGATCAGCCACAAAAGATCGCCGAACTTGAGCGACTTCAGTTGCCCCGGGATCCTGCCGATTGGTTTCGAGAGGTTTCCCGTTCTCTGAAGGCTAGGCACACACTTCCCCCCATCTCGGAAGCGGTAACTCCACTTCGCGGAAATGAGATGCACGAAGGTAGGCAGCAACTGCTGACGTCGTCGATTCTTGCCGCACTTCTGATGGCGTTAGCGGTGGGAGGTTGGTTCTTTGTATGGAAGAAATTCTATCCGCCCGCTAGTGCTGATTCCCAGAAGGTATCAACAGTGTGGAAGCAGAGTGTGGATGATTTTACGAACGAATGGAAGAAGTTGAACGCATAGTACCGGAAAAGGTTCAGTGGCGACGTTCGGCGACTGTTGGTAAGTGAAATTTTTACGAGTAAGCCCGAGTTCGGTGAGACATGAATGTTTTAATTTCCTTCATAGATTCGCTCGTGTCGCCGATTCGGAGTCTTTTCAATTGGTTGGCTTCATGGGTTCCAGGGATGCAGCGTTTAGCTGGTATGCCCCTTCCTTCGCTTGTCGCAATCGCAACGTTCTTGGTTCTGTTGATCTTGATCGGCGTTGACGTATTGTTGTTTACGTTTGGTCCAGAAGATGATCGACGATTCTATTTTAGATGGGCGATACCTCTGTGTGTTTTAGGAGCATTCATTGTCGCCTTGTCGTATTTCATTACGTATTTGCTGATGCAAAAAGAGGAATCACTTTTCCCTGATATTGATTTGCAATGGGATGAAGGATTGCGACTTCTTACCCAACAAGGAATCGATTTGCTGGACACTCCTTTGATCCTGGTTTTAGGTGCTGACGATGGCGAAGTCGCTCAGAGAATTGCGAGTTGTTCTGGGCTGCCTTTTCTGGTTAATAATTGTTCCGAAAGCGGTGGTGGTCTGGCATTCGTGGCGAATCACAAAGCGATCTTTCTGTTCGCCAACGGGTGTAACTGTCTTTCCAAACTTTCCACCAATCGAAACATGAATTCTTCGAGTGCCGTGTCATCGGAGGACTCCGTTCCAATCAGAAGTTCACGTGCAGCACTAAAAACTTTGGACGAAAGTCCGGATGGTTCAGAGGATTCGGAATTACCGCTGACACGGTCTAAGTCCCCAGCAGGATCTAGTAGCGGAGGTAGAAGGAGAGGTACCGAGACGCTGGATGGTGATCCGGACGAGGAAAGCTTTGATGTCAGTGTGGCGAAGATTGAGGGACGTGAAGCAAATCTTTCACCCAACGAAGCGGCGGAATGTCGAAGTCGATTGGAATATCTCTCCAAAAAGATTTGCAAGAGTCGTTATCCGATTTGTCCAGCAAATGGCTTAGCTGTTCTGCTGCCGTTTGAGCTTGTCGAGTTGAGTGCAGCGGAAACACAACTTGCGGTGCAGGAAGATATTAAAACATTGCAGGAAAACTTAATGGTTCGAGTGCCAGCCATTGCGCTGGTGACCGAGATGGAGTCCCACGAAGGATTCGTAGAGATGATCGATCGAATCGGCTTAGAAAAAGTGCATGGAAGTCGCTTCGGAAAGGGTTGTGAAGTCTTAGGTGATGCATCGCCGGAAAGGCTAAAGAGTGTCGCTACGCATGCGGTCGCATCATTCGAAAAACGAATCTACGAGATCTTTGGTCGCCCCGAGTCCTTGCGAAAGAAAACCAATTGGAAGCTGTACTCCTTCATGGCAAGACTGCGAAAGCAATTTGAAGGAAACCTAACACAGGTGATCTCGGCTGGCTTTTCCAGAAGGTCGGATATCGGATCAAGGTATGCCTACGAACCCTTCTTTTTTGCGGGCTGTTATTTCGCAGCAGCGGGTGAGGTGCCTGAGAGGCAAGCATTTGTGGGAGCTGCGCTGGACAAGTTACTGGAAGATGATGGAGGCTGCATCGAATGGAACTCCGATTCCATTCGAAAGAATCAAGAATACTTGATGTGGGCTAACATGGTCATGCTGCTGGGTGGCGTAGCGACTCTGGCCCTGATTGGCCTAGCTGGTTTCGTGATTTGGAAAATGACAGGTAAAGCTTAGTCATTTAGGTATGCTCTTCTGGATTGGGCAGCGCAGGTTCAGTCCGATAATCGCAGGATTCATACAGAGCAGCGTGGCTTTAAAATTTCGCTAACCGCTACATCTTAACGTCGTGTAGTGAGTTTCTTTGCGCGGTGGACGCAACCCTATCGCTTAACAAAAAGGTTCCTTCTAGGGGGTATGGGTAAGATGAGGTGTGGAGTTTGGGAATTCGGAAGAAAATAGATTTCTGACTTATGACTTTCCGAATCAATAACGCGAGTGAGAGGATTGCAGCGCCCGCAACGTAGCGATTCCTCTCTTGTTTCACCAAAGGGTGACTTAGAGCGGTTACGATTACAGGATCCCGACCCATGAATTTAAAGCAATCACGCAAATTATCTCAGTTGAAGTGGTCAATATTGGTGGTTGCGTTGGGCGGGTGCACAGTACCAACTCAGCCTGTCGCGACATTTTGGCAAAAGCTTGGTATTCCTCAAGCTGATGCAGCCTTTCGGGCTGGCGTATTAAACAAAAGCGGCGACTATCCTGATCTGGAAAAGAAACCACCTGTGTTGCCGATTTCTGATTTGCAAAATCTGCAATCGCCCAATCCTCTGCTGAAGAACGCAGCAGAGATCAAGAAAGATAAAGATTTGAAGCCTCAGAAGATCAAGGCGCTGAAGTACCTTGCATCCGTGGGTTGTGTTTGCCCCGGCGAGAAGGACAAAGTGGTCGAAGCTCTTTTGGCCGGCCTGAACGACTGTGACTGCGAAGTTCGTAAGGCTGCTTTAGAAGCCGTATGTGCAGCAATTAAATCATGCGGTCCATGTGGTGGTGATCCTTGTGTTGATACCTGCTGCACGGAAGCGATTCAAAAGAAACTCGAAGAGATGGCTAACAAGCAAGATGACAAAGGTTGCTTTGTTGAGCCAAGTGCACAGTTGAGAAGTTTGGCTGCCAACGTGTTGGCTGCTTGCCCAGCTCTTCCCAACAAGGAAACCAAGACTCCTGAACGTGTTGGTGAAGGTGGTGCTGTAGGCGAAGGTGAAGGCGAAAAGAAGGAAGAGAAGAGTACTCTGGAAGCATCGCCCTCGGACGCGGAAGAAAAATCGACCACTAATATTCAGCCGCGCGAATTGGACGTTGCCCCGGTGACAGCTCGAATCAGTTCAGCTTCATACGGCGAAGTTGAAATACATCCTGTTGTTCACCAGGTAAAACATGAATCGGTCGAAAGCCAACCTGCCAATGATATGCTTACGCCAGAGCAGGCAGCTAACTTAGTCGTTTGCTCCAAGGTCGAAGCAGCAACCGAAGCTGACTTGGTAATCGTTAGCATGCCGGCCGTGTATCAGTTGGAGGAAGGCATGTTGATGGTTGTGATCGATTCGAACGAATCGCTTTCTTCGGCTCAGATCATCAAAGTTGATGCTGCGAAGCTAACTCTGAGACTGGAGCGTCCTGAGATCAAAGACAACTTGGTTCTCAAGGGTGCTAGGGTCGGTTTGGTCGCCAAGTAGTTTGGCAAAGTGTTAGAATCGTCAAAACTGAATTACTTACAAATGAAAAACCCTCGGCTGGCTTGAACAGACCGAGGGTTTTTCGTTTTTTTTTGGTTCTTACAGCAGAAAAGGGTATACTACGGCGGCCAATCAGTATTCCTAATTTAGGGGGGCATATGGCCGGCTGGAGAAAGGGAGATCAATCACCCAAAAAACAATCTTCCGACCCTTATCGCGATAAGGTGGTCGATCAGGGAGTTTCGTCGAAATCGAAAGAAGTTAACTCAGCCTCGCCTCCTACAAGTGGCTGGAGAAAGACGGATAAATCGTCTACCAACAGCGCAAACGCTCCATCCCAGGCACGCTGGAAAAAGTCCGAGAGAATCAGTGCTGGGAAACGCAGTAAATCGTATCGTGGGCTTGCTCTTGTTCTGTGTGGCCTGCTGCTTTTGGGGGCAGGAATTATCTTTTGGGAAAAGTTGTTCGAAAGAGAACGTGCACTTGATGTAGTTCTTTCTCAGAAGGGAACCGAAAAATCACAGGTTTTGGAAGCCTCTGTTCTGCTACAGTCTCAAGCAAAGCAGTGGAGTAACTACTCTTCGAAGAACTGGCGCACGCATCAGTTCGAAGATTTTAAATCTGAGTCGTCTGATTATCGCTATCCTGTTTTGTTTCATGTGCAAGCGCAGGTCGCAACTGCTGCAGTTGAAATAGAGATCGAGACGATCCTTCGTGAGTGCATAGAAAAAATAAAGCCTTCTGGATCTGCCATAGTCATATTGGATTTGGTGCCGGACGTCCGGACTTTGAAGCTTGTCGATTATGAATATCCTGACCGTATATTAGGGCAGTATTGGAATCTTGGAAGCGAAATTGAAAACGCTTGGAAAAAAGTTACTGAAGATAAGGCGACAAAAGATTCCAAGAAGGAACTAATTGTCCTTACGCCCTCGATCGCTAAGGGGTCGGAGGGAGAGCAAAATTGGTTAGCACCGGAAGTTGGTGGAAGTGTTCTGCAGAATTTCGTGATGGAAGCGTTGTGTTCAGACGAGGCAGACGAAGATCGCAATCGGTCGATCACTATTGGTGAATTCAGCAAGTTTATTGAGAATAAGCTAGCGGATTGGATGAAAACTCGTCGCGGCAGTTTTGTTGTGACCAAGCTGTTAACCAATAATTCCGCCCTCCTGAAACAGAAGTTGCTTGGACTTTATGAGACACCTGAAGTTGAGTACCAAAGTCCAGATGCTTTAAATGAAATGAAAAGCAATTGGGACTTGATCGAACCATTGTGGAGTAAATACGAGAACCTTCTGCAGCGAAAGGCTTATCGCTGGGCACCCGAGCGAATGGTAAGTATCCAGCAAGGGTTAGTAGCACTGGATCATTTGGCCGAGAGAACATCGCTTAAACAAATAGAGGCAGATAGATTACTGAAAACTGTTGAGTACGCGTTAGAGGCGTGTCCAGACAAGTCGCCCGCAACCATCGAGACGGATCTCCTAAAGTTGCCCGGGCGACTAGCCAACATGGATCCCGCGGAACTTGATTCTCTTACAGTTTGGCAGAATGGTAAACCAGTTTTCCTTGGTGCTGGTCAGCAGAAGAGGGATGAAAGTCAGACTGAAAGTCCTAAAGGATCCGAAGAGTCCAAGTCGAAGGAAGCTAGCTCGGTCGATAAGGAATCGGCGGATAGGAAAGATGAAAAATCAGGCGTTCAGCCCTCTGAGGAGAATTCTGATTCCCCAAGTAAGTATTCCGCTGCCGAGCTAGCCGTTCTAACGTGGGAATCGATTAAGAAATTCCCTCCTAGTGCTACCCCTGAGCAATTGAGAGATTTGATCGACGAGGTGTTGCCGAAAGTAGAGAATCAAACTGATACGTTACAAATCCATTTTTTGAAGCTGCTGCGATACGACTCGTATCTTTTTAAACCAACGAGTGACATTGACAGCAGCCTGAAGTCGCGGATCAGTGCGACGATTGGTAGAAGTGTTGGTGTATTGCAGCGTTGGATTGATTTGGTTTACGCCGATCGTCGCCCAGATGTCGTGATGAAGCATTCGGAGTCATTAAATCGGATTACCGTTGAAGTTCAAAACAAAATCGTGGATTCATGGCTTGCGGGATTGATTCCAGAAGATGCAACGCTGAGTGACCTGGAAGGTAAATTGACTTCGGCAATTAACGATTGCGAAACGTTGGAAGATGCGTTGGACTTCCGCGATCTCTATTTGCTTCAGCGTCCTTATTATGTGCGTTGGCTTATAACGACCTTTCCGTATGCTGATGGTGCTCAGCAAAAGATATTGAGAGGAATGGTAGACAATTTGGTCGAAGTGGATCTCGCATTGTCTGATCTTCAAAGAATCGATGAGAAGAAACTGCTTTCAGCGCGTGAAAAGCTTGTAACGAGTTACCAGAGTTTTGTTGCGGATCTGTTACCCGATGAAACGTCAATTCCGTCGGAGAGAAGGTTCTGTTCCTTAAGGTTGATTGCGTCAAATCCCGTCGAGCTTGGAGCGACAAATCGAATACGTATTCGTGAGAAACTTTTGCAATTCCTGGAAAGTGGTAAGCAGCTTCGCATCGGTAAAGGAGAAAGCGAGCTCGCCGAAGCTACGAAACAAAGCGGTGAAAGTGGGACGCAATTGCGTCAGTTTATTGCTGACTTGCGAGGCAAGATTCCTGAGGAATCTTTTCAGCGTGGGAAATCATCGACTGCGGAAAATAGCATTGGTACTTGGCAGCGAATCGCTTTGTTGAGAAAGCTTAAAGCACCGACCTTTGGTGATAAGTATGTGCAGCTAAGCGAAGCGATAGGCGCCGGGGATGAAGGAGATGATAGCTGGAAGGAACAAGTTCTTGAGCAATCGGAATGGCTTCAGAAATTGGCATTGCAACGCGTGTTGTGGGGAAGTGGAGCCGACGTACTGAGTATGTCGGAGTCGCCTGAGAAATCTTATTTCGTGCAATTAGCTGCGAAATGTAGAGCGAAGTTAAGGGATCGGGATTCGGGGAAAGAGCTCAGTGAGGAGGATTGGTTGGGGCAATCGGCAGTGAAAGAAGCGGTGACTACTAACCAACGCTGGAAAATTGATTTCAAGGATGGCGCCGAGAAGAAGTTCAATCCTGATGATTTCGGCGGAATGAGCAGGAAGCAAGAGTATGAATTTAATGTTGAGTATCCAGGAAAGACTGATGCTGATAGGGGTGATATGGCTTTCGGTGAACCTGTTGCCGTTCCAACCTGGGTTTCCGATTCAATGCCGGGGGAAGGATTTGGGAGTTATCGATCGCAGCTGAAGAGTGCAACTCCATTTTCTCTGGAAATTGATCCTGCCAAAGGATTCAACGGATTTGTTATTGGTTCCTTCCGAGGCAATCGATTTCCCATGGCGTTTTCTCGATTGCCGGAGAGCAAGGAGTTTACCCAACTGCAATTGTCGCGTGATCGTTCTGATGCAACGGTAGTAATCAAAGGCAAGAATGCTCCTGTTCTGAATGTTGTTTTTGCAGTCGATTATTCTGGATCGATGAACGCAGAGGCGCCGGCAGGCGAGTCGGAAGGTGGTAATCGTTTACAGGAGGCACTGCGGATTTTAGAGGGAACCGTTGAGATATTGGAAAATGATTATCTGCGGACGGGGGTTGTGAGAGAGATAAAGATTGGAGCAGTGACGTTCGGCGGTAAAAGCGTGGTCAAGCACGATCTTGTTTCACTGAAAGATTTTCGAATTGTACAACTGGGTGAAAATGCTACCGGAGCAACGCCATTGTACGGGGCAATAGAAAGTTCAATTGGTTTACTTGAGCGTAAAGAAGAGGATGAAGGATGTTTGGTAGTAGTGATTACGGATGGTATTGATACCAGTCTTGATGGCATAAAAGGAAAGTCGCTGGATGGCTTAATCACGACTTTTCAAAAGACTCCGCATGTACAAGTTCTCTTGTTACAGGCAGGAAGCAAAGAAGATTTCGTGAAAGAGATGCAAGATCTGCAGACTGGCAGGTCAGATAAATACAACAATCAATTCCGTGCGGAATGGGATCAATCCATCGCAGGCATTAAGAGTTTGGTGAGTAAGGCAAACGGACAGTTCGTATGGCGTCCTACCGCAAGTTTTAATGGCAAGGAGATGTCGGAGGAGATCGATAAGATTCTTCCTCGCACAGTGGTGGAGTTAAGTGGACCGGGCAAATTAAGCAAAGAACAATTCAGTCTTCAGGAAAATATTGTTGTTCCAATTGAAAGTTCGGGGGTGGGCAATGCGTCGCAGAGTGGTGAAAGGCTTTGGACTATTACGGTTCGCCAAAGTCAATTAGGAGAATCGGAAGGAAACGAAAAGGTATCTAAGTTTGGTCCCTTTGCGTTGTGGGGTGGCGAGAAAGTAAGTGTCGATTTGGAACTCTCGCGAATGGAGTTGACGCGTTCAGACACCAAAGAAAAGCAAAAAATCGCTCAGGATATGAGAGCGACTTCCCAATGGCTTGAACCGAAGTTACTGAAAGAAGGTTCTGCCTTAACGATGAATCTTGATTTTGGTCGTGATGAAAAACTTGCCGTTGAGCGACCGGAACTGATTTTAGTAAAGCTTGTGAATTCTAAGACCGCCGTAGAGGGAGTTACTGAGTATCGTTACGAACGCGGGTTTAAGTATCAGAGGGCAAGATTCATTTCGCTGCCCGAGTCGATCTTCGGGAAGGTGGATCTAGCCGCGACTCGTTTCGATCAAACAGTTTGGACGGTGCGTAAGGCTGAGTCGCTTGAAAAGTATTTCATCAGGCCGATTTCTGTGGCGGCTGCTGAAAAGGGGACCTGGGAAACTGTTCAATTGGGAGAAGCCTGGTCCAATATCGCTGTTCCGGAGGTGACTGTTCGTCGCGAGAGTATAGCGGGATCGGAAAAGCATCGCGTTACATTAAAGCTAAGTGGAGCAGAGGCAACGAAATGGTACTTTTGTTTGATAGGAAATGTTTGGGGAGAGGTAAATACAAAAATCGGTTCCGATGGAAGTTGGGTTGAGAAGAGTTATGAGTTGTCCGAGAGCGAGTCGCAGAAGGATCAGCGTGCCGTGTTGATTCGCGAGGCCCAGCTCGATGAGTTATCGGAAGCCAATGCTGAAGAGAAGGTAGTTGAGAAGTTTGAGTTTCTGCAGATACCAGTTTCGGATCGATAAAATCATTTTTGAACGAGTGTTAATCAGTGAGTTTCTCTGGAAAGAATTCATCAGGCGATAAGCCATCGATCGAGGCATCTGAGGAAAATCTGCGGCAGTCCTTAGTGGCAGGCAGCGGATTTGAAGGGTTGACCGATTCCGAATGGAAGGCTTTGCAACAGATTGCGCAACGCGGACAGCAGGAATCACTGGGGGCAATTGAATTAACCTCGAGTCTTGTAGAAGGCCTGCTTCGTATGAGACACTCAAAGTGGTTTGCCACCAGGGGTATTCCCATCGAGATGTGTAATGAGATAGCGCAGACGATTCATGCTGATCCTTTGGGACGAAATCGTATGCTTGAGTTCCAGCAGCATTTGTTGCGAGCAAAGGCATAGGTGAATCGATGAGCGAGTCGGTGACGGAGATGATTGAAGAAGGGCGAGCGTTAGTTCGATCTATCGCGATTAGGATTTTTCGCAGTATTCCAGTTCGTGTCGATTTAGCCGACCTGATTGCTTACGGTGAAGTAGGTTTGATGGAGGCGGCTCGCGATTTTGATAACGAGAAAGGTGCTCAGTTTACAACGTTTGCCTACTACCGAATCCAAGGTGCCATATATGATGGACTAGCGAAGATGACCTGGACCAGCCGAGCTAAGCTGCGACGACTTCGCTATGAGCGGATGGCCAACGAGGTAATGCAGTCGGACGAGCAGGCCCAAGGTAAGAAATTACTTGACGCGGATGAAAGTGGAGAGTGGTTTGCGCGGACTGCGAGCCGCTTATCGATGGTCTATATGATGACGGATATCGAAAAGGAAGATGGAGATCGCAGGGATGTAGAGGATCCGCACGGAGATGCGGCCGCTCCAGTGATCCACAAGGAGGCTACGGAACAACTCAGGCGAGCCGTAGATCGCTTGCCGATGGCGGAGAAACGTTTGATTTCATTGGTTTACTTTGAAGGTTACACATTGCAGGATGCCGGAGAGCAGCTCGGATATAGCAAGTCATGGACGAGCAGGCTCCACGCGCGGATTTTAGAGACCCTTGGCAGCGAGTTACAGAAGGTCGGTTTGACTCGCTAGTGAAACTTATTTGATTGAATTGAACCATGACAACTGCAGAAATCTATCTCGACTTCGATCGTCTACTGGCCCCTATTTCCGAAGAGCTCCCATGTGGTGAGTCTCGTGAGGACAGCCAAAATGTGGATTTGTCTCGAGCCTTTTCGGTCTTGTTTGCGGAATCGAGCGCAGCGAAAAAGCTTGAATTGGCGTGGGCTGATAATCAGTTGAACTTTGTTGGGAATCAGGAAGTAGTCGATAGGCCTCAGTGGATGCCGATCGCTGAAAAATCAATTGATTATTTAGGACATTTCTCCAAAGATGCTCGAGCGCTGAGCTGTTTAGTCGAGGCAGCCACTCGTGTTGCAGGTTTTGTTGGATTGCGTGATTCATTGCGATTGACTCGTCAGATGCTCGAAAAGTATCAGGATCGTTTGAATCCGCGACCTGATTCATCAGAGGTTTATGCACCTTTCGATTCGATCAGCAGTTTGGATAAGTCCAGAACGTTTGCTGCGGCTATCAAGCAGTGCACTCTTTCTTCGTTAAACGAATATTCCCAAACCAGTTATTTTCAGTATGAGCTCGCGCGCTTTTTTGATGAAGCGACGATGGACGAGGCGGCCAGAGAGAGTGCAATTAATCAAGGTAGGTTGACACAAGCGAAGTTTAGGCAGATGGTCTCCAAGATTCCTGCCGATGAGATCCGGGAAAAGTCTGGCTTTTTGAGTGAGGCTTTGGATGAGGCACGAGGGGTGAACGCGGCCCTGCAAACCTACTGCTCATCGTCCGAGATATCGATTTCGAAATCCATTCAACTTTTGGAAACAATTCGAAGTTGGTTTAATGATGTGGCAAAAAGCTTCTTGGAGACTGAAACTTCCATCACAGAAGCGGGGAGTTCCGGGGATAATGCCGGTGGGGTTGCCCCAACCGCACCGACTGCCGCTGTAGCAACTGGAACTGTATCAGGCCCGATTGCATCACGAGATCAGGCCTTAACCCAATTAGGGGTCGTTGCAGAGTTCTTCAGGAAGACCGAACCTCATTCTCCCATTTCCTATGCCCTGGAACAGGCTATTCGTTGGGGAAAGATGCCGCTTCCCGAGCTGCTTCAGGACGTTCTGCGGAATGAAGAAGTTCTCGCCGAAGTCTTTCGCCGGATAGGTTATCTCCCCGAGTCATCCCCGCCTCCGGCAGAAGGCTGATATTCTGGGTAAGAGAATGGGGATGAACGCCATTGCATTGGAGCGGGATGCCACTCTGCTGTTTGACTTTCAGTTGCATCTATTAGATACTGTTGTCCGCATCCTAGGGCTGACTTCAAACTATTAGACTGCCTTAGGCTGAGGAGTTTTCCCGTTTTCAGGGAGGAGGAATTATAATCCTTTGGTACATCGCCGAAGGAGTAAGTGCTTCAATCCCCAGTTTAAGAAGTCCCTCTTATCTTAATGTTCTATAAGGTTCGGTAGCTCAAGAGTGCAGCAAGAGATTTTCCTCTTGAGCGAATTCAATTCAAACATTTTTCGAAATTGACCTTTAGCAAGCGGAGATGCCGATGAGTTCTGTTCACAACAAGTTGAACCGCGTTCGTAAACCTATGGTTCACATTACCTACGACGTTCAAGTGGGTGATGCTACTGAGAAACGCGATATTCCATTCGTCTTGGGCGTGATGGGAGACTTCTCGGGCAATAAGCCGACTCAAGCATTGAAGCCATTGTTCGAACGCAAGTTTGTGGAAATTGATCGCGACAATATCGATACGGTTATGAAGCGTATGACCCCAGGCCTTAGCTTGGAAGTTGACAATGAGCTCGACGCAAGCAAGGGTGAGAAGGGATCGATGAAGGTCAATCTTCAGTTCAACGGAATGGCCGACTTTGAACCAGCTCGCGTTGCACAGCAAGTTCCTGCCCTGAAGAACCTTTTGGATATCCGCAATCAGTTGCAAGATCTTCTTCCCAAGCTGGATGTTAGCGAAGACCTGGAATCGACTCTCGAGCAGGTATTAAAGAACACCGAGAATCTGAAGGCTATGGCTCGCGAGCTTGGGCTGCCTGAGAAGCAAGGCGAGTAATCTACTCAACGTTTTGCCTGTGCGAGAAAGTTTTCATCACATCACCGAATATCGATAACGTGGAGTAAATATATGTCTAGTGAAAAGCAAGGGCAGGAGCAGGGAGCGGGAGCGGAAAGCATTTCTCAAGAGACAAGCTTTCTAGCGGACGCAATTAAGGCGACAAAAAAGACCGATTCGACACGTGCCAAGTCGCTGATCAAAACGTTTGTTGAAGAGGCAACCAAGGGAACGCTGAAGTTTGATAAAAACATCACGCGTTCGATTCGCAATGCGATTGCTGATATCGACTCGGTGGTTTCCAAGCAATTGTCGACGATCATGCATCATCCTGACTTTCAGAAGTTGGAAGGTTCATGGCGCGGCTTAGAGCACTTGATCAAGAGTAGCGAGACTGGAACTCAGCTTAAGATCAAAGTGATGAACTGCTCGAAAGATACTCTGCGCAAGGATCTTGAGAAGGCAGTGGAATTTGATCAAAGCGAAATCTTTAAGAAGATTTATACAGATGAATTTGGTACAGCCGGTGGTGTTCCCTTCGGCGCGCTCGTTGGAGACTACGAGTTCACCAATCATCCAGATGATGTCGCTTTGCTGAGAAATATTTCCGGTGTTGCCGCAGCGGGCTTTTGTCCGTTCATTTCAGCAGCTTCGCCAGAGTTGTTTGGGTTCGATGATTGGCGTGATTTGAATAAGCCACGCGATCTTGCCAAGATCTTTGACTCGGTCGAGTACACTGCGTGGAACAGTTTGCGTCAAACAGAAGATTCGCGATTTCTGGTGCTGACCATGCCGCGAACTCTGGCACGACTCCCCTATGGCAAGAACACCAAGCCGATAGACGAGTTTGGATTTGAGGAAGTTGAATTGGGAGAAGATGGAGACTCCAAGACCGTAGATCATTCGCAGTACTGTTGGATGAACACGGCTTATGTAATGGGCTCACGGTTGACCGATGCGTTCGCTCAGTATGGCTGGTGCACAGCGATTCGAGGTAAAGAGAACGGCGGGTTGGTCCAAAATCTGCCTACCCATGTCGTGACTGGGGAAGATGGCGATAAGGAACTGAAGTGCCCCACTGAGATTTCGATTTCTGATCGTCGTAATCCAGAGTTGTTCAAGCTGGGCTTCAGTCCCTTGTGTCACTACAAAGGAACGGATCACGCAGTCTTCTTCGGTGGCCAGACGGTACAAAAGCCGAAGACTTACGAAGGAAAGGATGGAGCTGAAGCGACCGCTAATGCTGCGATGAGTGCGCGGCTTCCCTACTTAATGGCTTGCTCACGCATTGCTCATTACTTGAAAGTGATTGCACGTGATAAGATCGGTTCTTTCATGGAGCGAGCCGACTGTGAGCAGTGGCTTCATAATTGGATCATGAACTATGTGACATCAGATCCGAATCCTTCGCCGGAGACAAAGGCGAGATATCCGTTGAGCGATGCATCGATTCAAGTTGTGGAAATACCAGGTCAACCCGGTGACTATCAGGCGATTGCTCAAATAAAGCCGTGGGTTCAGTTGGAATCTCTAACCACCTCGATGCGTTTGGTTACCAAGATCCGACGCAAGGAATAAACGTTTCTTTGTTGTCCCATCTTTTGTGAAGGGTTTGCCGTATGCCGGATTCGGCAGCAGGAGGTGACTCCCCTGTTGGCTTAGGTGATGTCATTTCTGACCCAACATCTAGGCCGGCAGGTGAAAGCCTAAGGTATTCCATTGCTGCTGTTTCCGATCGGAAGTGGCTTCAAACTCCCCTGCATGAGCATGCAGGGGAGCATTCCGCAAGTGCCAAGGATACAAGAGCGGGATTGCTCGCTGGATTCCTCCATTGTGAATCCGTGCGTGAAGCTCTCGAGATGTGGTTGGGAGTTGATCGGTTTGCCGAGCTTATGCATCAGCCGGTTAGGTTGTGTATTGAGCAATTGCAAAGCGACATTGCGATGATTGACCGCTTGCTCAATGCGCAATTGAATCGCATCCTTCATCACGAGAGATTTCAAAAGTTGGAAGCGAGTTGGCGAGGGCTACAGTATTTGCAGGAATGCAGAGAAGACTATGGCGACGCCGATGGCATGGTCAAGATTCAAGTCCTGAATATAAAATGGCTAGAACTCAGGAGTGATCTAGATAACGGAGAGGAAATCGACCAAAGCCATCTCTTTCGAAAAATACACGATGAATGTTTCGGCCAAGCGGGTGGGACTCCTTTCGCTGCGATAGTTGCTGATTTTGATATTCATCCCAATCTAACTCAGCAGTATTCCGTTGATGACTTAGCAATAGTAAGGGGCTTGTCTCAGATTGGGGCAGCTGCGTTCTGCCCAATCATCCTAAATGCTCACCCTTCAATGCTCGGCTTGAATGACTTTTCCGAGTTGCGGCATACGATCAATATTGAAGCTTTGCACAACGGCTTGGAGTTTTTTCAGTGGAAGAAATTCCGTGAGAGCCCCGACTCTCGGTTCGTTGCGTTAACCTTGCCAAGGATGTTGATGAGGACGCCTTACAAAGGGCGAGGTAAAGCAATATTTCCCTTCGAAGAAAAGGTATCTTCGGCTAGCGATTACCTTTGGGGTGGGGCATCGTTTGGCATGGGTGAGGTATTGATGAGAGCCTTTGCTAAATTTGGATGGTGCGCTTCAATACGCGGGACAGGTGCCTACGGGCTTGAGGAAGGTCAGGGTAGTGCTGTTGCAGATTTTGCTCGCTCAAGGCAGCGCCGCACTGGTACGTCTGATCTTCGTAGTCTGATGGGACGCGGTGGTTTGGTAACAGGGTGTGCAGTGGACGAATTCCGTACTGAGTCACCTGGGTTAGCGACTAAGCCACTTACGGAAGTTTGGCTCAGTGAGCCCTTGGAAAGGGAGCTGGCAAAGGCAGGTTTTTTGGCTTTGTGCGCTTGTCGAGATACACCTCTGGCAGCTTTTTATTCCTCGGTTACGGTTCAGAAACCAAAAGCTTATGAAACGGAAGAAGCTACGCAAAACGCCAAGCTTTCTTCGCTGCTCAATCAATTGATGTGTGTGTCACGATTCGCGCACTTTATCAAAGCCATTGCGAGAGAGAAGATTGGAAGTGGCATTGAGGGAGAGGCGTTAGAGCAATATTTGCAGCGTTGGTTGGTTGATTATATTACCCCAGACAGCGATGCAAGTGACGATCAGAAACGAGAGAAGCCACTGCGCGAGGGGCAGGTTAAAATTGTCACGCTACCTGGTAAAGCGGGCGAATATAACTGCATCATTGAACTGCTTCCGCACTATGAATTGGATGATATCCTGGCATCGATGAGATTCCGAACCCGATTGATACGGATGGCCGCGACTTAACTTTGAATTCCATGAATTAGGAAAAACGTGATGAGTGCTCAGGATCTGTTTGCAAAAGGACAATTGGCTGAAGCGATTGAGGCGGCTCTCAATGCGGTTCGCAATAAGCCATCCGATTTGAATACGAGATTTTTTCTTGCCGAATTGCTTTGTTTTGATGGAGCTTGGGAGCGTGCTGATAAACAGTTGGATGCTCTCCTGCAGCAAGCCAAGGAACCGCATATGTTTGCGTTGTTGTTCCGGCAGTTGATTCGCGCGGAAGTGATTCGAGAGCAGGTGTTTCGTGATGGAAGAGCACCGGAGGTGATGGTAGATCTCGATGAACATGCTCAGTTGCAATTGCGACTTGGATTGGCACTTCGTACTCAGAATTTGGCTGAAGTAAAATCCTTGGCCGAGCAGGCAGAATCGATAAGGCCGCAGTTCTCTGGGAGTGTCAATGGCAACGCTTTCGCGGGTGGGATCCGCGACTTGGACGATCGCATTTCAGGAGTCTACGAGATATTGACGTCAAACGGTAAGTATCTTTGGATTCCGACCAACGCAGTTAAGTCACTGGAGTTCGATAAACCGGAAAGACCATTCGACTTGATTTGGCGCAAGGCGACGATCGATGTGATTGGTGGACCTGGTGGTGAAGTCTACGTGCCGGTTCGTTATCCGCTCGTCAATACCGAACAGTGGGATGCGGCCACGAAGTTGGGGCGTGGAACCTCTTGGGTTGGAGATGAAGAATCGGCAATTTGTGGTATTGGACAGAGAGTTCTGTTGGTCGGTGAGGATGCTCTATCGCTGATGGAAATCAATGGACTGAGTAAGTCGGAAGTGTGATGGCGAGTTTGGCATCCGGGTAGTCCATCGAGCTTTGCGTCTGTTTGAAATGGTAGTCTGTTATGAGTCGTATACGACCTGACCAATTGCTGTTGCCCTCGGTATTAGATCGCTTGATCGATGAGGATCCAGGTACTCAGACAGAGCTTCCAAGAACTCGAAATCAATTATTGCGAGAGTTGAAAGATAATGTGCGACGCGATTTAGAAAATTTGCTAAACACAAGGATTAGCCTCGTGCGGATACCGGAGTATTCGCAGCATTTACAGAAGTCCGTTGTGAATTACGGTGTTCCTGATTTTTCAATAATGTTCGGTGGGGCAACCGAGAGGCGGGAATCCCTGAGGCACGATGTTGAAGAAGCAATTCGACGGTTTGAGACTCGATTGAAGAGTGAAACCGTTTCGGTTGAACTGGTGATGGATCCGAATGATATTGCTCGCAGAGTCATTCGTTTTAGGATCGATGGTGTTTTACATGCCGAGCCAGCTCCTGAGCCTGTCAAGTTTGACTCGCTGTTGTCGGTATCGCAAAACGAATTTCAAGTGAAGACGTTGCTGTAATGAATGATCGACTGCTGGAGATATACGAAAAGGAACTTGCGTTCATCAAGGATGAGGCGCGGGAATTCGCACGGCGAAATCCGAAAATAGCAGGTCGGTTGCGGATCGCCGATGGTGAGATGGTTGAGGATCCGCATGTATCGAGATTGGTAGAGTCGTTTGCACTTTTGACGGCGCGGTTGCGTTTAAAGCTTGAGGATGAATTTCCTGAGGTTTGGCAGTCGTTACTTTCCTCGCTGTACCCGCAGTATCTTATTCCGATTCCTTCATTTTCGATCTGTGAGATGAAGCCGTTGGAGGCGTCTGCGGTGAACCCTGTCGGAGTACAGATTCAGCGAGGCGCACGAATGGAGGTTGATACTAAAAACGGAGAGCAGTGTCATTTCCGGACTTGTTACGATACTACGGTATTCCCGTTGAAAATCGCCTCAGTTGAGTATCTAGAGCCCCCCTTCCCTTTCGAGATGGATCGGCAGTGGCGATTTGATATTCGCAGCGCGATTCGTGTCCGGATCGAGACACTATCTAATAAGATGCCGCTCAGTCAAATCAAGCTGAGCAGTTTACGGTTGTTTCTGGGTGACAACGATACGCTGGGCAATTTACTCTACGAGTATATTTTTCGTGAATCTTTGAGTGTGGGGGTCTTAGCTGGTGCGCAAGTAATGCCGGCGTACCTCAAGCCACAGTCCGTGCTGAAACCTGTTGGGTTTGCTGACGGCGAGTCGTTGTTAGAGCGAGATCCTCGGACGCGTGATGCCTATCGTTTGCTGTGGGAGTTCTTTGCTTACCCCAAGAAGTTTCGTTTTGTTGATATCGATTTATCAAGTTGTTGGGCAGGACTTGGTGAGCAATGTTCGGCGGATTTGATCTTTTACTTCCGCAATAACAACGAGCGTTTGCAGCGAGAGGTCAGAACTGACTCCATACGGCTTGGCTGCACGCCTCTTGTGAACCTGTTTTCGCAGTCTGCTCAAACAACCCAGATCACAGATCACAGTGTTGAATTTCATGTGGTACCCGACTCGGGTCACTTGGATAAGGAAGTCATTTCGATCGATGAAGTGATCACACGTAATTTAGATGGTAGTGAGCGGCTTAAGTATGAGCCATTTTTCAAACCAAATCATGATGTGGAGTCGGGGAAGGAGCAGCGGTATTGGCATGCTTCTCGTCGACGGATACTCAAAGCAAATGAGGATCATGATCTTGGGACAGAAGTGTTTTTAACTTTGGTAGATTTACAGGGAAGGAGTTCAGCCGAGAAGGAGTGGACGCTACATGTGAGAACAACCTGCTGCAATCGAGATCTGGTTACGCAAGTATTAGATGTCACTGAAAGAGGTCCCATAGCAAGATTGCGGGATGTGACCGGTGGGGTTAAGGCTCAAGTTATTTCGACACCTACGCCAACACGCCGTCCATCAAAGCCTGAGGAATATTACTGGCGTCTCATATCACATCTTAATTTAAATCATCTTTCGATTGTCGATAACGATGATGGTGCAGAAGCGTTGAAAGAAATCCTTCGCCTCTATAATTTCAGTGAGGGAGCCGAAGCGAAGAGGGCGATTCAGGGTATTGTTGGTATCCGCTATGAACGGTCGGTGGCTCGAGTCGCAAGTGAGCAGGGAGTGCAGTTGTGCCGTGGACTTGATATTGAAATGCGAGTTGAAGGAGACAAACTGACTGGGATTGGTGGATACTTGTTTTCCTCTGTTCTTGAACATGTGATATCAGCGTTAGCGACGATCAATTCATTCACTCGGTTGACTGTGAGAACAGTGAACCAAGAGAAGGATCAAGAACCGTTGTTCAAAGGACGGCCTCGATTGGGTGAACGAATACTGCTGTAGAATCTCTGGAGTAGGTTATAGCTGTGATGATTGATCAGTTGTGGAAGCAAAGTTGATGAGCGAAGTGTCACGAGATGGAAAGATCGACGATGCTCGCGCATTCGGGGATACTCCTGCAGTCTGGCGAAGTTTCTATCAAGTGATACGAGACGTTGAGCAGCGGTCGGGGGTTAAGCTTGGGAGCGACGTTCGCCTCGAGAAGGAACCGGTTCGCTTGTTGGCCGATGCAGAGTCGACGTTTCCAGTCGCGGAATTGGCTAAGATACGCCAAGGCGTAACTAAGCCCGAGATTGAAGTATCATTCTTTGGACTGTTTGGTGCTTCGGGAGCATTGCCCAAACACTATTCGCTGCTGATTCTGGATCGTATCAAGCAAAAGGATTATGCGCTTCGAGATTTTCTTAACATCTTTAATCATCGACTCTTGTCGATGTTTTATCGAGCCTGGGAAAAACATCATTTTCCTATTTCTTTTGAAACGGCAACGAGGCTCAAGGATAAGGATCGTGTTCAGCAGCTACTGTGGAGTCTGGTCGGTTTGCAGACCGGAGGATTGCAAAAAAGGCTAAGCGTTAGTGATTCCGCTTTCTTGCATTATTCAGCTCACTTTGCTGCGGAAGTCCCTAGATGCGATTCGTTAGAAGCGATGTTAGGGCAAATGTTTCGCGTTCCGATAGAAGTATTGCAGTTGGTAGGTCAGTGGGTGTTTCTTCCTGCCAGTGAGCAGAGCCGACTTGGGGGAAGCAGTACTAGCGACGGATGGAATCAGCTCGGAAAGGATGCAGTTGCTGGAGGGAAAATCTGGGAGTGTCAAAGCCGATTCCGGATACGGATTGGTGCCGTAGGATTTGAAGTTTTCTCAACCTTTATGCCACATGGAAAACGTTTACGACAGGTCGTCGACTTCACGCGAAGGTATGTCGGTCCACAATATGATTTTGATGTGCAGGTGGTTCTGAAAAAAAGTGAAATACCACCTCTGAAATTAGGGGGGGAGGCTGGGTATTTGGGCTGGAGTACTTGGCTTGGCGAAAGGAATGATTCCACCGATGCTGAGGATGCCATATTTCAGCTCGGTGATTCGGTGTGATATAACCACGCCTGTAACAATCGCTTTACCGATTGCCTGACATGCCATTGACTTGATTTCTTTGTCGAGTGACTTTGTGCTGGACGATTTGAATTTACTTTTCTCTTTTTATAGATAGCCTATTTCAGAGACAAATTATGGTTCACGTAGACTTAAAGAAGCTGTTCGATAAATTGAGCCCAGTCTGTAGCAAGTCATTGGAGCATGCGGTGGCAATGTGTGTCACTCGTACCAACTACAATGTCGAACTAGAGCATTGGCTGCTTTGTTTGACCGATCGCAACGATTCTGATTTTGTTCGGATACTAGAATCCTTTCAGATCGATGTAGGTCGAGTGAAAAGTGACTTAACAAAGACCTTGGATAAGTTACGGACTGGCAATGCTAAGTCACCATCACTTGGGCCTGAAGTGGTTGATCTTGCAACCGAAGCTTGGACGTTGGCGACGATCGACTACGGGGCAGGCCAGGTTCGCTCATCGCACCTAGTGGCTGCGTTGATGGCCAATGAGGGCCTAAAGCGAGCTGCTTTCTCGGCTTGTCGTGAACTCGATAAAATCAACGCTGACACTTTACGAAAGCAGTTGGTCGAGTTGTGTGTAGGGACGGCAGAAGATGCTGAGGCGTTGTCCTTATCAACAGGTTCTGCAGGTCGCAGCGGGGTGGCTGGTGGTAGTGGTAGAGCGGCCAATACTCCCACATTGGATCAGTTCACGATTGATTTAACGGGTCGAGCCAGAGATGGGAAAATCGATGCGGTACTTGGAAGAGATCAAGAGATTCGGCAAGTGATCGATATTCTTACGCGCCGTCGACAGAACAACCCAATTCTCACTGGCGAAGCGGGGGTCGGAAAGACCGCTGTGGTTGAAGGCTTTGCTTTGCGAATCGCTGCAGGCGATGTACCTGATGTGCTTAAAGATGTTCAGTTGAGAACGCTTGACCTGGGACTTTTGCAGGCGGGTGCCGGGGTTAAGGGGGAATTTGAGAATCGACTCAAGTCGGTGATTGATGAGGTTAAAGCATCTCCTAAGCCGATCATTCTTTTTATCGATGAAGCCCACACTTTGATCGGTGCTGGGGGAACGGCTGGACAAGGTGATGCTGCCAACTTGCTCAAGCCAGCATTGGCTCGAGGTGAATTGCGAACCATCGCTGCGACAACCTGGGCCGAGTACAAAAAGTATTTTGAAAAGGATGCTGCGTTAGCAAGACGTTTTCAAGTTGTCAAAGTGGAAGAACCATCTGATGCAGTGGCGATTGAAATGGTTCGTGGATTGAAGAAGACTCTGGAGGCTCATCACAAAGTCGATATTTTGGATGAAGCCGTCATCGATGCGGTGAAACTGTCGAGTCGCTATATCAGCGGCAGGCAGTTACCGGACAAGGCAATTAGCCTTATCGATACCAGTTGTGCAAGAATCAATCTCAGTCAATCAGCGACACCTCCGGCGATAGAAGATGTGATTCGCGAAGCCTCAAGGCTTAAGCTGAATCGCGAAATCTTGGAGAGGGAATCGGCTACGGGTGCCGATCATTCGGAGGCGATTGCCGCCTTGGCCAAGGACATCGAAAACTGCGAATCGCGGCTAGGATTGTTGAAAGAGAGATGGGACCGTGAAAAGGCTTTGGTAGTTAAGATTCGGGAGCTCGCTGGCAATTTGAGAGCTTCGGCAGGAGCACCTATCGCGCCGAAGGAAGGCCAGCCTGCTGCAGCCCCTGTAACGCCAGAACAGATCGCAAAGTGGAAGTCGGACCTGAATGATAGTCAGCTGGAGTTGAAGATTCTGCAGGGAGATGATCCGCTGGTTCACCCCGTGGTCGACAAGCAAGCGATCGCTGAGACGGTTGCCTCCTGGACGGGTATTCCTGTAGGCCGAATGGTAGCGGATGAAATTCAAACGGTGCTGAACCTTCATGAGTTGCTTGAAAAGCAGATTGTTGGGCAGACGCATGCACTACAGCGCATTGCCCAATCGATCCGGACATCCCGAGCAGGTTTGAACGACCCGCGCACGCCAATCGGAGTCTTTCTTTTGGCAGGTACTAGCGGTGTCGGTAAAACCGAAACGGCGATTTCACTGGCTCAGTTGCTCTATGGCGGCGAGCAAAATATGACGGTGATCAACATGTCGGAATTTAAGGAAGAGCACAAAGTTTCGCTGTTGATGGGATCGCCCCCTGGCTATGTTGGCTATGGCGAAGGTGGTGTCCTGACCGAAGCGGTACGTCGCAAGCCCTACAGTGTTGTGCTGCTCGATGAGATGGAAAAAGCTCATCCTGGAGTGCAGGATATCTTTTATCAGGTGTTTGATAAGGGAACCATGAAGGATGGCGAAGGTCGTGACATCGACTTCAAGAATACAGTGATCTTGATGACCACCAACGCGGGAACCGATCTCATTAAGAGCCTCTGTTCGGATCCTGATACTACTCCAGGCCCTGAGGCCTTTACCGAGGCATTGTTCCCTGAATTGCTGAAGACGTTTAAGCCAGCGTTTCTGGGACGGTTATCGGTGATTCCGTACTATCCGCTGGCGGAGAATGTGATTCGCAAGATCATTGGACTGAAGTTAGGTAAAGTCGGCAAACGCTTGAGTGAAAACTACAATGCCGCTTTTTCCTACTCCGATGAATTGATCCACTTGATCGCTGAGCGATGCAAGGAAGTTGATACAGGTGCCCGTAATATTGATCATATCCTGACAAGATCTTTGTTACCTGAATTGTCGGCTGAATTGCTCAAGCGACTGGCACAGGGCGAACCAGTAACCAAGGTGCGCGTGGTAACAACTCCTGATCAGCATTTCGCTTTCGAGATCGGCTAAGAATCCTCTGGATATTGTCCCCGGTCCTCTTGTACTTTTGGGTGGACCGGGGATTTATTTCTCTTAATTTCCCAAAGCTGGGGAAACCATACCGAGTTGGTTACGACAATGGTCGTTGGATACATTGGGGAGTCGTACGTCGTTGCGTACCTGCTTACCCAAAGTTCTTCTTAGCAATTTCCCCTAGTTTGCTGAGAAACAACGTTTTTTGTCGTAGCGAGAGTTCCGGCTTTTTCCGGATCGAGGAGTTTACCCAGCATGTCCAATCGACTGCTTGAGTTAAAGCCAACAAATCTGTTTGGCGATGAAGCCACCGCGATCGAGTTGTCTGGACGAGAGGAGTTATCTCGACTCTTCGAGTTTACGCTTGTTATTGCTTCCCCTAAGAAAGAGGTGAAACCCGAAGAGGTTATCGGTCAGCCTTTGGGGGTAAGGATCGATCGAGGCGACGGTAAGACGCCAAGGTGGGTTCATGGATATGTGAGCCACTTCTGGGCAGGTGATTTTAGCAACACTCAAGGTGGGAAAACCTCGCGCTCGTATAAAGTTCGGCTTGTCCCGTGGCTATGGTTTGCGACACGGGCGGCTCGATCCTTTGTCTACCTTCCTGAGCAGGAAGATAAAACTCTGAAGCAAGTTTTAAATGTTGTCTTTAGCCATGTTTCAAAATATGGTCATGTTCAATCATGGAACAACATGGACAAAGCAGAGATTTTGAATAAGCGCAAGGTTGAGCATGCTGTTCAATATCGTGAAACCGATTTCAATTTTTTAAGTCGGACCTTAGAAAAGTACGGAGTGCACTACTATTTTGAACATAGTGAGAATGAGCACAAGTTAGTACTTTCCGACCAAGCGACTTATCCCAGTTGCCTTGATGCAGACGTCGAATTACGAAAGTCGAATTCGGGTGATACTAAAAATGATGCCATCAACAGTTGGGAGCACGCCTATGAAATGGTTTCAGGGAAGTGGGAGTATACGGATTACAATTTTAAGAAGCCATCGACGAGTCTGACAGCGAAAGCGTCGAAGACAGCTACGGTTTCACTTCGGAATAACCGCGGATACGAATTGTATGATTTCCCAGGTGATTATGCGACCAAGGATGAGGGAGATGAGATTACCAAGATGCGTCTCCAGGAAGAGGAGATTCGGTTCGATTCCGTGTCAGGGCGAGGTACTTGCAAGTCATTTACTCCTGGATTTGGCTTCAAGCTTTCCAAGCATGCAAGTTGCAAGGATGAAGAAGGGAAATCTTATTTACTGACTGCCGTTTACCATCATGCAACTCAGCCTGGCGGTCCTTATTCCGATCAAGGGACGGCAGCTGAATATACAAATACGTTCAAGTGTGTACCGCGAACATCGCATTTTCGTCCTACTCGGGAGACTCCTGAGCCATTCCTGTCAAGCGTGCAGACAGCAAAGGTTGTTGGCCCTCCAGGTGAGGAGATTCATGTAGACAAGTATGGACGAGTCAAAGTGCGTTTTCAGTGGGATCGAGAGCCTGAATCCGGTGAAAACCATTCTTGCTGGATGCGCGTTTCACAAACGCATGCGGGAAATGGCTTTGGTGGTATTAGCATTCCGCGGGTTGGTGAAGAGGTGATCGTATCGTTTATTGAAGGTGATCCCGATCGGCCTATTATCACGGGGCGTGTTTACCATCAAGAGGCGATGCCTCCCTTTGAATTGCCTGGCGAGAAAACTCGTTGTGGCATCAAGACAAAGACCTACAAGGGTGACGGATACAATGAGCTATCGATGGATGATACTCAAGGCAAGGAGCAGATTCGAATTCATGCTCAGTACGATATGAACAGTAAGGTACTGCATGATCAAACGCTTGAAGTCGGAAACAATCAGCAAGAAAGTGTTGGCAATGATCGGACAAGGTCGGTCGGAAACAATGAGACCATCGAGATAGGCACAAATCAGGAAGTAACTGTTGGAGCGGATGCCACTAAAACCATTGGTGGAAACTCAGAAACAACGGTGGGAGGTAATTGCGAGTTAACGGTCGGTGGTAACCACAAAGATACCATCGGTGGAAACTGCAAGTTAACCGTCGCCGGTGATTTTGAGAAAACAACGGGTGGCAAGCAAAATGAGACTGCCATGGAAATCACATTGACGGCAATGACCAAGATCACGCTGATTTGTGGAGCTAGCTCTATTGTGATTGATCCTGCATCGGTAACGATCATGGCCCCATTGGTTAAATTGAATTGTTAAGTAGAAGAAGAGAAAAGATTATGGGAATGCCGGCAGCAAGAGTGGGTGATATGCATGTCTGTCCAATGGTGACTCCCGGGGTCCCGCCCGTGCCGCACGTAGGTGGTCCCGTTCTGCCGCCAGGATGTCCAACGGTGCTAATCGGCGGCCAGCCGGCGGCAAGAATGGGTGATATGGCAGTGTGTGTTGGACCACCCGATGTCATCGTGAAAGGTGATCCAACGGTGTTGATCGGTGGTCAGCCCGCTGCGCGAATGGGTGATTCCACCGCTCACGGTGGAACCATCGTCATGGGCTTTCCGACAGTGCTTATCGGAAAGTAGCGATTGTTGTGACCCAACATGTGAGCGGTCGTATTCAATCCCTATGGTCGGGGAGCATCGTGGATCCAAATGATAAAGCTAGTCGTGTCAGTTCGGTTTCTTGGGCATGGTTCAAGCAGCCGAAATCTCATAACTGAAAAGCGATTTAGATGAAGCATGCCGATGAATTCTTTCAATCAACGCTTCTTAAAATCGGTCAATTTAAATCTGGTTTTGTACAGGTGCCATCGCCCAAACTACATGTCCGAGCACCTCTTGCCCAGCTTGGCGACGAAGAACGGCTGCTTGCGATTGCGGTTGGTAAAAGCCTGTATGTCTTAACAGGGAAGTAACATGCGATGGATCATGTGAATAACGTCCTGTCGGATTAAGTTTGTAGCCATTTGGAGTTGATGTATCGGTTAGCGTTTCAATGGTGAAGACTAACCAGCCGCCAGCCTCCAGCGTTTGATACGAGTTTCGCAGAAGATCCGTTAGATCACCAAAATAGTTTACCGTATCGCAAATGACGATCAGGTTATAGCGTGGTTTACCATCGCCTGACTCGCATCGCGACAAAAAAGCGGTTAGCTCAGCTTCAATTAGATCGTCGTACAGCGATTTACCGCGTGCTTCATTGAGCATCCCGCTTGAAAGATCAACACCGTGGAGGATCCGACTGTAGGAGCGAAGAAAGGTACCGCAAAGTCCGGTTCCACAGCCGCCGTCGAGCACGCGATTGAGAGGTAATGGTTCTTTGTCAAGGATTTGCTTTAAGACGTCCTCGATGATGGAGGGTGCGCGATAGTCTAACTCACTTAAGGATTGCTCGAAGTGAGAGGCAAAGCGATCAAAGACTTCGCGTACGTATTGATCGCTAGCTCGAGATTCAAGTTGCTGCTTAGTCGTTGTTTCAAGAGAAAGAAGTAAGTGCTGAGCAATCGCATTGCTGGGATTTAGGACGAGCCATTTGCGTAACGACTGTTCGAACCTAGGCTTGTCATCCGCTTCGCGGTAAATGGCCACAAGGTGTCTCAGTAAGTCTTCGTTGGAAGGTTGACGAGTAATTTCGTTTTCTAGAAGAATGGCAGCATCGCTGAGTTGTTTTGTTTGTCGTAAACAGTCAACCCTCGCGATTGTTAACTCAATAGAGTCATCTAATTTCGCTTGATTGCTTGTCAGCAATTCCAAGGCTTCGTCTGCCCGTCCTAAGGCAAGCAGCGTTCTCATGCAGCACAGGATGATATGGTTGCTAGGGCCTGTGGTTGAAAGTAACAGTCGGTATGTTTCTAGAGCTTTTAGGTGATTACCCGCCCCCGAGTAAACAATAGCCAAATCATTTAAAATTGGTGCAGACATGGGGATTCGACCGTTCAGCTCTTCAAGTATTTTTAGAGAGTACTCCATTTCCCCTTGTTGGTATTTGATTCGGGCTAAAAGGAGGGCGGAAGCAATATCCTTTGAATCGATCCTTTGAATTTTTCGACAGCAGGATTCTGCAGCTTCTAGGTTTCCAGCGATAAAGCAATCTTCGCCATTTCGAAGAAGAGAAGCGACGGATAGGACTTCGTCGCTCCGTTTCAATGTGCGTTTAGGAACTCGCTTCATCAAACAACATCTCCGTCTGTATTGGTATATCAAGAACGATCATCGTAGCATGCGAGACTAGGGATTTGCATCGTTAGCGATGAAAGACTACGGAGTCATCGGGCTTAAGGGACAGAACGACTGTGCGTTTGGTAAATGCCAATGGTGAGACTTTAGTAAATTAGATTATATTACGTTGTAGGGTGATATCGACGGAATCATACGATGTTCGCTATTTCTTCAGGCATCGAATGTCATCGTGTCCATAGCAGAGGAGTAGGCATGCATGGCTGGGAGAGATGGATTGGAATCGCTGTTGAACAGCAGCAAATTGACTTGGCCAGCTATAGACGTAGTAATAATCTGCCTCTGTGTGTAGATCCATGTAACTGCCCGTTTCAATTGGAGAATGTAGGCCTTGTGATCTTAGAAGAGAACGCGAAGTATTAGCGAGGTTTTCGTCGATCTCAACACCAAACGCAGAATGGCCCAGCAATTCAGCCAATCCAACGACAATTCCAAGACCACTTCCCCATTCGCACAGTCGACCGCGCGGCAACGCGGCAAGAACATTCCAAGCTGCCTCATATTTGCTGGGAACGAAATCGAAGCACCGTATTTGCGGCATGATTGCACGACCCTCTCGAATCAGTGAGGCCGCTGTCTCTGTAAGCGGTAGTGACGTGACAGGCAGATTTACTTCATGGAGTTCCGAAATATCCTCTTCCATGGAGTTATTCCTTTTTTCGGGAGGTTCTGTCTAGGCACTGTGTGAGATCGAGAAGGTTAGATGGTATTGCATATCAGTCACCCTAAGCAACGATGAAAATGAATCATTGCTTACTCGATGATCTTTACTTCATAACTGTCAACTCAATGAATTTGCGTCGCGCACGTCGAGTAATTGGATATGGGAAGATTCGAGATTCGGAATCCATAGCTGGACGCCACCCCCAATGAAAAACACATTCTGAGATCCGAGCTTGTTCCCATCAACTAATTGATGGGAGGCGCGTCCCACAAAGGTGTAAGCAGGTATACGCAATTCGGCTGTGAGAAGGTAAGTCATGCTATTTCCCCAGTTATGGGAAACGGCATTCTGCGTTCTCGCGAAATGGTTCAGTTGTGCCTGCAGTCGGTTTGCACGAACGATAAGCTGAGTTAGCCCGCAGTCGAGGGAATTTATAGGCTCGACGGAGGACCACCATGCAGTGATCGGAGGTGTTAAATAGGCTTGGTTGTGGAAACGGTAGAGAAGGTGACGTCGATTTAGTAACTTCTTGTCCGCCTGTTTTCCTAGGAATGCCCGTTGTATTTGAGGATTTAGTGACTGAAACTGAATGTCGGAGTTAAGTATCGTTGTATTAATATCCATTGTATTTTTCCGATGGCTAGGGATGTCCCTCTAGGGGGTGGTGTTGAGTTCCTGTTTTGGGATTGATACCGTGATAGCAGTTCATCTGAATGTTCTGTTGTCGGAGTTCGGCCTCTGTAGTTGCCTGGTTTTTTGCCCGACGCGGAATTCACAAAAAAAGTCCTTATAGCACGCAACTTTAAACCGATGGTTGCGAAAACGGTGCTGTAAGGGACAGCAAGAGTCTCGAAACAAATTTTCCGACGGATTAGCGAGTAAAGGGAACGAGTGCAACATGGCTGCTTACATCAAGTTCGACGGTGTTGATGGTGAATCGAAGGCTAAAGGTAATGAGAAGTGGAGTGACCTGATGAGTTTCTCACAGGCGAT